>Ga0307513_10012312_pt1 | contig 10574 bp, 11 predicted proteins | sample 15_EM_MG_FD_202174 | JGI IMG/M metagenome (GOLD analysis project Ga0307513, IMG submission 202174) | Populus trichocarpa ectomycorrhiza microbial communities from riparian zone in the Pacific Northwest, United States - 15_EM | ecosystem: Host-associated > Plants > Roots > Unclassified | place...
CAAAGTTGTTGATATACTTCGATTAGTGGTGGATGCGTCGAGGGTGGAGGTGGAAAGTTATTAAGGGGCCATATGTCGGTCTTGTCTTCTAGCTAGATCGACGTTTAATGATCAAACAACATCGTGGTGGCTCTACAGGTCCGATCATGCGTGGACAGAATGCTGTCGTTACTTTAATTAATGACGCCCGCCGCATCTTGTGCCGGCCCACAACATTTACTAACACCTGGAATTAAAAAGTGGTGCGCCAATTGGGTTTCAGTTTTCAACACAATATCGTGGTTTCTTCTGTTTCATCCGACGCATCAAGCGAAAGGATACGTTGAAGTCGATCGCATCGCCAGGTAGAGTGGCCAATTTCTTCTCTCGACATGTTTGGCGTATTGATCAGTAACATCTCCCAAAGCGTTGCAACCTTTTTACCGCAACAACCCCATGGGTAGCATATGTCACATCGCCAAATTACCTGTCGAGCTCCTCGAACTCATCTTCAACCACCTGATCGTCGCCACTCGCCAGGACCCTCTTGTCCTGTGTGACGTTTGTTTACTATGGCACACCATCATTGGTCAGCGTCCTCGATATTGGAGGACCCTCCTGCTTCGTTCGACAACAACGCTTCCTAAAATGGAGCAAAGGATCAAACTAGCCGGAAAAGATATCCGGCGACTCTTTGTTTACGGGATGCAGAGTGAGAAATTCATCGGTCTTGCCTCAACTCTCAGGCCGGCTCTGGAAAATGTCAATGAGGTCTACTTTGAAGCATCCTACCTACGCTTTTACCATCTCTACAATGCCCTATCTCTACAATGCTCTCCACGTATTCTTACACTGCAGGGGGTGCAGAATGGCGGTCAGCCCACCGGCATTCCTCTCCGGATGTCCATGATGTCCAATAAACTCACGGAACTCTATATCTCGTCCTTCAACCCGGATTGGAGTACCTTTTTGGGCCTCACCCCATTCCTGAAGGTTCTTCATGTCAGCGACGGTGGTCTCCCTCCTCATTTCATGTTGACGAAAGTGGTGATTCGTCTTCCTCGACTTGAGACCCTCTTTCTCGACGGCGCAATCATGCCGAGCAATCGCCTCCGTCAGAAATTACCCAATCCTTTACCGGCCGTTCTGCCTAGCGTCAGAGAGCTCGAGGTACGGTTACGACCCGAAACAATGGGTAGTACGATATACTGGCTCAGTGCACCAGCCCAAGCCCGTCAGTTGCAATGCCTTCGTCTCGAAGGGTGCAGACTCCGTTGGCTGCGTAATCTTTTGACTCCGCTGGTCCCTCCTCTCGTTCAGCTCTACCTACATTTTCCACGAGATGAACTTGATGCTCAAGACCTTCCTGTCCATTTGGGACGCACTCTAGAGCGCTTTGCATTCACCGATACTCCCATGCAGCTGGACTCTCTCGTCCCATTGTTAGTTGCGTCTGAGAAACTTCAATGGCTCAACCTATCTAGAACCTCGGTTGACAATGATATCCTCAGGAGATTCTTGGTTCCTCGTGGTGTGGGTGGAGAGAACGCGATTACCACCTTGATTGTTCATGGCTGCCAGCGTCTTGGTATGGATGCCTCTGCTTGCGTTCAAGGGTATGTTATTACGTTGGAGGTTGAGGCACCCAGCTCACCATAGCTACGGGGGTGAGATGTCTATAGTAGGAGATATGCTTCATGTCGGACGAGGCAAAAGTGCGAACATTGGATCACGTTGTAAATAGGCGTTATATTGCCAAAGGTTTCTTCTGTATTTAAGGGGCATGCGAAGACTTGCAGAGTTTGAATGGGCCTCATCGATATCGCGGATAGCTAGAAGACCCAAGCATTTCCAAGACCTTCTGAACCCGTGTTTCCAGTCGCAATACGCGTCAGGCACAGAAAAGAAATTCTCAGCTACTTATTCTCAACCCTATCGCGTTCTCTTATAAACCGACCTCAATTCATTCCCTTCGCCAGAGAAAACACCACAGAAGCCACCAAACATGAATCTGACGCGTCTCCTCCAGCCCTTTATATTCCTCACCTCATCCTACGGCGCGGAAAGCGCGGTACAATGGCTCGGTTCATGCGCTGCCAAGCATCCAGATACTAGTACCCTCTCTGGCGTCAAATCGGCCTCCTAGCAAAGTACGACTCCCAGACATTCCAAGCCGAAGAGGTTGCGCTTCAGGATGAAGTTTTCGTCTTAATGCACGAACCAAACGCGGAAAACATAGCTCGCAATCGCGGATATGCTCTCTCTGTACGATGCATTGCAACGGCTAGTTGCCGACGAACCGCTCTTCTTCGTCGGCCACCCTCTCCTCCCTCCCACCGAGTCGGTGTACACCGACGAGGGCGGGATGAGCCCACCCCGCCCGCCAACGTGGCTCGTGATGCATCTCCTCACAAATCGAATGCACAACTCGCGCGGTGCGCGCCTGGCACTCGACCTCCTCTTCAACCAACTCCTGCATACGCCAAGGAACCTCCAATTCCCGCTTGTTCTCGCCGCCTTGCACCAGACGGTACGCTTCATCCAGTGGCCTCATGTCATTCGCGTCTTTTCGAAAATCCTCAACCCCCCATCCAACCTCCCCCGATTCCATTGCAACGAACTCCTCGTCGTTCTCACCCATTTTCCAAGACAGGATGAATTCCGCGTCCTCATTATGCATCCTCTGCAGTATATGAAGGATACGGAGATCCGAGTGGACCGACGAGTGACTTTCGATTGACCGTCGAGGTTGCCGTCTATCCCGAAATTGCAGAGCTCCTGCCAACAGGAAAGCAGCTTGCGGAGATGTGGAGCTGTAGATACCGGTGGTCTATACGATCCAGCAAGCCACCCGCCGCGGGTCTATGGAGGAGACAGCGAACGACCACGATTTTAAACGCGAACTTCCAAGATCTCCTTGCTTATCCTACCATCCCACGGAACCTCCGTAAGAACAAAACTTGGGCGAGAAACCTTGGTGCCTATGAATAGTCGGCATTTCTGACCGCTATCGCGAAGTACTACCCACCGTCCCATGAGACGCTGTGGGCGGTATGGAAGCGGCTGAAAGAGGTGAGGGAACCAACGTCGATGCTGCCAGCCACACAGCGATGATAGATTCCTTCAGGTGCAGGGGCACTCCCAAGTTGGCTGTTGAGATTTGGGAGAACTCGTCAAGCGCCCCTCGATAGTCGATCGCCGAGCACTCAGAGCCGGAGTTATTGCTCTCGCGGCTGTAGGCCATTTAAAAGAAGCCTTCGAGACCATGGAAATCTTTGCATATAAGAACTACCTCCCCGGGGTGACGGAAGCCCCCTGGTCGAGCAAGGAGGAATACATGCTCACTCCTGGACATATCCACCTTGACACCGGGATTGTCAACGCCATCATGAGGTATATGAACCGACATCGTTAGCCGGACGTCGTGTTCAAATTGTGGGCCGTGATGGCAGACGCCTACACCCTAACATTCCTGCTAGATGCCAGACGCCATGCATACATAATCGAACCAAGCATGGAGATCGCTCTCGACCAGCTGGGATCCGTGGCCCGCTCAGGAGCTGGCGACGCGAGGAGGACGGAGCAACAGGCGTCATGATCAGCCATGGCACGACGAATGGGTTTATGTCATTCCCGCGACGTCGTACTGAGACACTGGCACGAGCTACAAAAGGTCACTTGCCCGGTCGGAGCCTACGTCCCCACCACCTTCTCTGACCACCCGTGGGTTGTGCCTGACGCTAAACCAGAGCAGCCCTGGCCGACGATCGTTCCCAGTGCGACGACGTTCCACGCATATACTTCGGGTGGAGCGAGCTTCAGGCGGAAATACCGCAAGCGCTGACTTGGATGCACGCTTTGCAGATCGAACCGATACAGCAGACCCTTGCGATGGCGTTGATGTATTACGGCGGGGTCGCACGGCTTCCGCCGTTGTTTGAAGTATTTGATTTGAGGCGGAGTGACGCGTACAAGGGCGATTATGGGCGTTTTGGTGGATGGCTCGCTGATTGGGTAGGTAGGCGTGCGGGTGCCCACCAAGAATTTTGTGGCTGCCTTCCGACGAGGAGACGCAAGCTGGGTGTTGAGTGGTGATTCCTCACCGATTATCGGTCCATTAGCCCAGTGGTTAGGGCGCTGCTGCTAGATTCGCAGAGACCGGGGTTCGGTTCTTCTCTTTCCTCTTCAACATCGGGGGGGGGGTGTGCGGTAGAAGGTAGGAAGAACTAGTGTATGGAGAGACCTTATGAGCTTATTGTTGTACTATCCAATACCCCCGAATATAGACACACAATCCTAGATTGCTCACAAGCTCAGCTTCCATCTGGAACACGAAGCTAACACTCGCTTCTTTGGTGGGATTTTTGCTCCCCATCAATGAAAATAGAGTGGAATACGCATTCTTGATATTCTCCTTCATAAGATCACCACCTTAGGGAACAAGTCTCTTAAACTTAGCCCAGGTAGCCCCCATTGATAGCAATGAACACCAGCAGGTGGCTTGTTGATTATACCCCTATGATTCTCAATTACCGAGGAGAGGAAAGCGTCTCATAGAATATTCCTGACCCCGGAGGGGAGAGTCTACAAGCGCCAAATTCCCAGGGTTAAATCATAAACCGTTTACCCAAGCAACGGTGCCGGAGTGATTGCGATTATTTTTGTTTCCTTTCAGGAAAGTGTGTCCTTGTCCAGGATATTTTGCATCTAATTCTTACCATTCACATGCTGGTTTGTGACGGGGTTCGTATGAAATATTACATGCGAAACGTGGCCGGTACGATTCGGTTTGGATAGCGTACGACATTCACTTCGGTACTACAAGTACCTATTTTTGTAATGGCTTTGCATGAGTATGTCAGCCAACACGTGGGCTTAGTTGGGCGTACGTTCATATCTAGCACGATTTCTGGATTATTGTCGTAATTGGGTGTATTTTGCGCGTATGGCTTGGGTTCGCCAATTTATGTGGTCGGTGATTTACACAATTGTTTCAATAAGTTCCATTACCGTTGCGTTTACCGTTTACCGTCAGAGCGGGCTTCCTAAGATCGTCCGAATAAATCCAAGGAGATCCCATTAGATCCGTAATTGCAATAAGGCGAGAAGCCGGAAGAAGAGACAGGAACTATAGTGATCGGGATCTGCTAATCTGCCTAAGTACAAACAAAACGTCCAGAGGAAGAAACAGGCTAGAACTGTGGACCATTTCCGAAGGCGAAGTCCTCGAAATCAAGAGAAACAGACCGAGTATGAGACGTTGAAGGGATTGTCAGGAGAGTCGGTGAATTCAGGCCCGAACAACAGTCTGGGGGTACCCAATATAGTAAGCCACCATCTGAGTCTCGGACCCAACCATCTACATTTGGCTTTGCAGAAGAAAGAGCATGGGTTGGGTTAGCAGAGGGGGGAGGTGAGGCAGTAGGATGTGGAAATGAGTCCCATACATGGATCGACCAGTCCCAAGATCCAGAAATGATATGTTTCCCATCAGGAGAGTAGGCAACGGACGACACACTGCGACTGTGCCCCTTCAGGGGCATGTTAACTACAGCACCAGTCTCAGCATCCCAAATTAGAATAGTGCAGTCGAAAGATCCAGAGATGATGTACTGTCCATTAGGAGAGTAAGCGACGGAACATACACCCCCAGCATGCCTCAGAGGCTCGCCGATTACGGCACCTGTCTCAGTATACCAAATTCGAATGGTCCCATCATAAGATCCTGAAATGATGCGCTTCCCATCAGGGGAGTAAGCAACAGATTGCACCACGTTGGTATGCCCTTCTAGCGGCTTGCCAACTGCAACACCTTTCTTGGCATCCCAGATTCGAATAGTGTTGTCTCGAGATCCAGAAACGATGTGTTGGCCATTGGGAGAGTATGCAACAGATTGCACCCAGGCGGCATGTCCTTGTAAAGGGTTACCAACTGCAACACCTTCCTTGGCACCCCAGAGTCGAATGGTATAGTCATGGGATCCAGAAACGATGTGTTGGCCATTGGGAGAGTAAGCAACGGACCGCACCCAGCCGGTGTGCCCCTCTAGAGGTTTCCCGACTGCAACACCAGTCTTGGCATCCCAGATTCGAATGGTCCTGTCATCAGATCCAGAGATGGTGTGCTGCCCATCAGGTGAGTAACCAACGGACCACACTCTCCCAGCATGCCCCTCTAGAGGTTCGCCGATTGCAACACCGATCTCGGCATTCCACATTCGAATGGCCCCACTTAAATCCCCAGAGATAATGTACTGTCCATCAGGAGAGTAAGCAACTGACGCGACACTGTCAGTATGCCCGAGAGGGTTGCCAACCGGAGCACCTGTCTCGGCGTCCCAGATTCGAATAGTCATATCATGGGAACCAGAGATGAAGTGCCGCCCATCAGAAGAGTAGGCGACAGAGTGCACCGAATAGGTATGCCCTTCTAGCGGCTTGCAAACTGCAACACCTTTCTCGGCATCCCAGATTCGAATTGTCCCGTCATTGGATCCAGATACGATGTACTGCCCATCAGGAGAGTAGGCAATGGATGACACACCGCCACGGTGCCCCACTAGGGGCTCGCCAACCACAGTACCAGTCTCAACATCCCAAATTCGGATTGTCTTGTCCTCGGATCCAGAAGTGATGTACCGCCCATCGGGAGAGTAAGCAACGGACCGCACCCGGTTGGTGTGCCCCTCTAGAGGTTTCCCCACTGCAACACTATCCCAGATTCGAATAGTCTTGTCATCAGATCCAGAGACAATGTGCCGTCCATCGGGAGAGTAAGCAACGGACTGCACCTGGTCGGTGTGCCCCTCTAGAGGCTGGCCGATTACATCACCAGTCTCAGCATTCCAGATTCGAATGGTTGTGTCGCCAGATCCAGAGATGATGTGACGTCCATCGGGAGAGTAAGCAACCGACAGTACGACCTCATAGTGCCCCGATAGGGGCTCACCAACTACAGCACCAGTCTCGACATCCCAGAGTCGAACCGTACAATCACTAGATCCGGACACAATGCGGCACCCATCGGGGGAAAAACACATGCAATTGACAGGACAAGTGTGCCCGAGCCATTGTAATGGTGGTGCTGGCCATGACAACAATGTCCCCCTTTTCATCTTGATGGTTTTAATAAACCATGTACTAAAGACCGTTGATAAAGGTGATTGTGAGGGTAGGAAAGGTTTTGTTGAAATGTAGGTGTGTGGAGCACTGGTGGAGACAGGGGTGTGGAAGGTGATGATGAAACGACAAATATCCTCAATTCTCTCAAGAAGGGTCAAATCAGCATCCTACAGAAAACCAAGATCAGTTTGGAATTTAAACTACCAGCAAACCTGGCCTGTACTCACCTTAACCCAGGACGCCATTCCTCGAAGGCTCGGGGCACCAATCGGGACCGCTCCCATAATGCTCAGTACTTCGATCCAAAACAACGGGGACAATCCCGCGAAAAATTCCTTTAAGTTTTCCCACACACGGCGATCACCATTGTCATGAATAGAGCCAAGGTGGTTCGACCAATAGAGAGAACTGTACTGCAAAGCCTCGGAAATATTTTGTACAATTCGGGATTGAAGATCTTTAATGTCTGCATTAGCGAGTCGGGAATCCTCGAGCTTGCAGATGTTGAAACGGAGTTGGTCAACCATCGTCCTGAGGCAAGCAATCCCCAACTCCAAGTTTGCATCTCCGACATTAACCAGGTAGTGAGACTGACAGTCGTTGCTGAAGAAGAAATCGGAAATTGAGAGATGCCGGACCTGAATCCCTCTATTGGCCTTTTCGTCTCGATATAACAATGAGCTGAGATCGTCCATCCACTTTTTCACAAGGTTGGGTCTCACTCCCGCCAGCTCGGCAATAGTCTCGTCACGCAGCGGGCGATACGGAGCTGTTGTGAGAAGCACGTCAATCACCCGCTGAAACTCGGGATCGCGGGGTGGTATTCGTGCGGTTAAGATACTGGAATAAAGCCCGTATAAAGAGCTCGTGCCAGTACCGTCTGAGTTGTGAATGGTTACCTTCAAAGACTCCGTGGGGTCCTTGGAATGTTCAAGGGTAAGAACAAGAGTCTTGATAAAGATATAGAGGCCATTCGCCCGGGAAATAACGCTGTTGAGGAGCGCTTCCTCTGGCCAAGGGGTGGAAAGATACCACTTTGAGGCTACTGAATCGAACTCTTTTCGGGCGAATGTCCGCAGATCAGCGCTGGCTTCTTGATCTCCAGCCAAATCCTGTCGTGACTGTGACAAATGAGAGAGCGAATCAAAGAAACCTTGTATATCGACCTCAGGTCTGCTCGTGATGATAATCTTGAGCCACGACGCGTCTCTGGCTGCATCGGTCAGGGCCTTCAGGATACCCGGACGACTGCGAGTGCTGCCACACTCGTCAAGGGCGTCAATGACAAAGACGAGAGGGTGTCTGGGGTGGCGAGGAACTGAGCGGATGAAATCAAGGAAGAGGGAGTCCTTCATCGAATCTGCTGTGAGGTGTGGGTCATTCTGAAGACGTTTTGCGACGATGCGTCGAAAGGGAGGAAACGTTCTGGCGAGTTTGTAGGTGAGAGTCAGAAGGATATTTCTGGGTTCGCTCAAATTTACGTCATCCCTCCGGCAGAAAAATGCACCAGCTAGTTGCTCTCGATCGTGAAGGCTTGCACAGATCGAGTGAGCCAATGACGTTTTCCCGATTCCGGGTGAGCCGTAGAGGCAGTATGTATTTCCCTGCAGGACGTCCTCCTGCCTCGACTTGTTGGTCACCCAATCCGTTATTTCCTTGAGGAGAGACTTGCGGGTCCCTTCCATACAGCGGAGGTCTTGGTGATAGCCCGCCTCGACATATTTGAGACCGCCAAGCAAAAGCGCTTGCTCTATGCAAAATATTTAGAATGAACTATCGTTAATTTTGAGGCGAGAGTGCGTACCACTCTCTTTGGCCAGGCAGAGAGCCTCGACATTGACTGCTCGCATGAAGTCTTCGATAATGTCGGCCAACTCTCCCGCCATTTTCTCGATCATATCATTGTCCTTCGAATTAATGAGCCCATCTTTTATTCTCTCTGCGACCATCAGCATTTTCCAAATCTAGAAAAGACGACACACCGAAACGCCCACGTTTGACATAGCCGCACAGAATGTTCACAGTCGTTTGCATGACTTCGAACATTCGCGGCACGATCATCTCCAAGATTTCCATCTCGTCGCAGACTATCTCATCTGCGACCTTTTCTGCCAAAGACACAATGCGCTGCAACCGATCGAAAAGACCTGACGCCATTTGGTCGTATTTCGTTTGTTCCTTCAGGATCTAAACGGCCATTTGTTACCTCTGTTTCCGGCGCGCTGGTAGCAAGCACGAACCTCGAACGCAACTTCAGCAACACTGAAGACTGCCTTTGCAATATCATTCGACTAAAACGTGTCAACAGCCTGCCGACTGCCATATGGGAGAGCTGACCTCTGAGAGTGCAGCCCCGAATTTAATTGCCCTCTCCAAAGCCCTCTCCGTCGACGGGTTCATCAGAGGGGAGTAGTCCCTTAACAATCCTTCGAGTTCCTCGGCCGACAAGCGTAGAGATTCCGCCTATGCGAACATTAGCTAGCTGTGATGGGGATTGCAGAGAGACGAACAGTAACAGTGACAGAGAACTGTAATTCGAGAGAGCAAGTATGCTTCCCAATGACAACTACCTCTGTGATATTCTTTCAGATATGACCGGATTTGTGGAGTCGCGACTCACCCGATACCACGAGCTTCAGTGCTTTGGAGGTCCAATATTTATCGAAAAGGTTTGGAAGGTTGATCGGTTTGTCAGTCTGCTCCTTCTTCGCCAACAGTAGGTGGCCGCTCTTCCGTTGGACCTCCACGTGCATTCTGGATGTCGGAGAAACAACCCTGCATACGCATAAGCCTCAGAAAGTATACATACATAATAGGGAAACAATGGACATACGGGCGTTGGACTGGCGTCCAGATCCGATTGTCCTTCGCTTGCAATTCTACCGCCTTATTTCCTAGAAACAACTCAAGCCCGTATTTCCGATTTGAGACTGCTTGGAGTGTAATTTCTGCGTGTTAACGGAATCAGCGCTATGGACCTCAATTGGAAGGAAGTGCCGCACTATCAAGGCACAGGCTTGGAGTACTATCAGCGACGATGTCAGGCTAGCTGTCGAGGTACTCACAAGTCGATTGTCTTGGGTGCCTGAGTCGCCATGATGGGATGGTGGGTGGTTACGGAACGTCTGCGGACCAAGAGAGATCGGGAGGTGCAACGTGCGTCTAGTGCACGGAGGGGACGGCAGATGACATGGACAGCCGCCCAGTCAGATGGTCCAATTGAACTGGACACCGGGTTCGTTCCGAGAAACCTGCTCACAGCCTCAAGGCTGCCAGACCGATCGAAAACGCAATCGGAACGATTAACAAGCAATAATTACGCTCTTGTGGGCCTTCATTTTTCCGTCTTCTTATGCGCGGCGTGTCTGGGCCCGTGTAGGTGCAAAGAACCGTGAAATGGTTGTATGTACACCATGTATTAGACGTCTCTCCACAGTACGTTCTCAGCAGCTGTATCGCGTCATTCCCCATAT
>Ga0307513_10012313_pt1 | contig 10573 bp, 7 predicted proteins | sample 15_EM_MG_FD_202174 | JGI IMG/M metagenome (GOLD analysis project Ga0307513, IMG submission 202174) | Populus trichocarpa ectomycorrhiza microbial communities from riparian zone in the Pacific Northwest, United States - 15_EM | ecosystem: Host-associated > Plants > Roots > Unclassified | place...
AGTATCCAAGCCCCGGGGATGCCTGCATTCGGATGAACTCTGGCGAATCTGGTCCGAACGCCCTCGAGTTCGAGTTCGTGAAGAAGAGTCTTTCCGTCTCCGGCACCTCCAAGTGGAGCCACGAGCGCACATTCGATCGAGTTGCGGATTTGAGGAGGATTCTTGGAGAGTTTGGTCGAGGACGGCGGATGGTGAGGGTGGTTGAACTGGGCGAGGATGCTAAGGACGTTTATGGCAGGTCCACCACGCGCCCTTGTTACTTTGCGCGCACGGACATTGAGCGACGCAGCTCGCTGGTCGTGGCCGTCGTCGTCGGTACAAATCGAAGGAAGCGTCGGGACGGCGAGGGTGTGGGTCAGGTAGACGGTGCCAGAGGCGATAACCCTAGTTGGTTTTGCGTTCTGGGCGGCACTCTGACTAGTATTATTCGTAGAATTAGCCTGCTTGGAAGACGCGGCGCTCGTTGTGCGCGGCCGATTGTTCTGTTTCGAGTCTTTGAGCGAATTGGCCGAAGACGACGACCTCAGCCAAGACATGGCGATCTGGAACAGACGCAAGATGACGACGACGGGGACAACGACGCGTGGAACAGCTTGAACGATGGAGAGACTCCGAGTATTTCTGGGCCAAGTTTCGACAGTTTGACGCGTCTCAGGTTGAACTCTACCACGACCACGTCTGCTTTGGCTGGCAAGCGTAGTTACCAGCCATCCACTCGTTTATTATCTTTATCCACATCCTACAAATCATCCGAACCCCATAATCTACAACGTTTCGCTCGGTTTTCCCGTAATTTGCGAGCAAACCCAACCAGCACAGCAGCACGGCAGCTTTTCCAGCTTTTCTCGCAACTCACAGCGGCACAGCACACTCACTCGTAGTCAGTCGAATAGCTCCCGGAGCTGCTCTCCGTCGATCCTGACCACCAACGCTCATTTCGACCTTTTTTGATTCGGCCCCATAGAACGTGTTCCTTGGTCCAGGTCGCCTCTGATACTCCTGCGTCGCGTCCGCCAGCCAATCTCCAGTACGTGCCTCGAAAATTTCACCTCCGTTGTCCCACGGTCGGGGACGCTGACGGCGCCTGCTCACGCGAATGACATTTTGAGCGTGTTACCGACGCTTCTTTCATTCATATCAGCGACGAGATGTTTTATGTGCTCGCGCACTCCCCATCACTGCGCCACTCTGCGGCTCGGAAGTCTGGCTTTCCACATTGCACTACCTACCAGTGCTTCCACTACACCGACCACGCTGCTGTCTTCCTCTCAAGTTTTACTTACGAAGCTCCTCGGCAGTCTATTCAGTTTGCCAAATGAGTTACACCACCCGAAAGGCCGCTCCAACGACGGCTAACACCCGCAACGCCCATCACAAGCAGGTAAGTCTATTTCGTACTCCCGTCCCTCCCGTCCCTCTTCCCTCCCCGTCTCCCGAATGCCCGCCCTGTCCGCCGACTATTGTTGATTCAGTTCATACAGAGCCAACACCGTCCAGGCGGGTCTCATTCGGGTCCGCTCACCATGAATAGAGCCGCATCCTCGAACGCGTGGCAACAGCAGGTGAGCGAGAGCAATGTTTTGATTCCACTAGCTGTCGTTAGACACCTGTTCCTGGTTTCATCCTCGGGGACGCTAATCATTTGCATACCTTTTCCAGCCCGTTAACAATGTATGGCCCGCGCCCCCTTCAAATGGCGGATGGGATTGTTCGCCTTCCTACCCTCAGAACCTAGCAGTACCCCGGGGATTCCACATGCAGGACGACGAACGAGTGGGTCGCTTTCTCTACCCTTTTCTGCAATTCCTGACTCCTTTCTCTTTTTCTAGCGATTTGAAGCCGTAGGTGGCAGCCCAGGGTCTGCCAGACAGTCTACTTTTGGCTCAGATTCGTCTCCCTTGGCCGGGCACTCAACCTCATCCCTTTTAAGTAGCTCGTACGAATCGAGCGGAGTCCATACCAGCGTTGAGGACGCGACCATGGCCTTCAGCCGCCTCTCCGTGGGCGGTGCCGAGGATCCCATCCGCCAGAAACCCGCACCTCCGCAGCTCGTGCTCCATTCGCACCCCAGCGCCGCCCCGCACCACCCCATGCAGCCTTACAGTCCTTTTGGCCCCTACTATCCCTCGCGTGACTTCATGGACTACTCGTATCCATACTCGCCAGTTCGCCCAGATGCCTACCACCACGGTCAGCAAGAGCAGCAAGCGTACTATAGCCCCGCGACCGCTGCCGCTCCCAACACCGCGTTCTTCTACGGCGCGGCGGGCTATGGAATGCCCCCGACGCCGCTCAGCCCGCACGCCACTCCGAGTGCTGAGCGGGCCCCCGCCCCAAGACTCAATGGCGCTGGTGTCATGGGCCCTGGCCTTACCTTTGCCGGCTCACCACTCTTCCCGACCAGCCGGCAGACCTACCACGGACAGCAGCAGAGCTACCGCCCAGTCGGTGGGATCCCTGTCCAGGACGTCCCGAATGCCGGGCCGAACGCAATGTATCGACGTGACGCGTCGGCTACAAGGGACGCCAACGCTGCCGTGCGCTCGGCCGTGCTTACGGAATTCAAGAACAATAAGACACGCAAATGGGAGCTCAAGGACATCTTCGGCCATTGTGTCGAGTTTTCGGGCGACCAGCATGGCAGTCGTTTCATCCAGCAGAAGATGGAGGTTGCCTCAGTCGAGGAACGCAATGTCGTGTTTCAGGAAATTGTGCCCACGGGCAACGGCTTGCAACTCATGCAAGACGTGTTTGGGAATTATGTCGTGCAGAAGTTGTTCGAGTCTGGGAGCCAGTCCCAGCGCACCCTGCTCGCTGCGACAATGAAGGGACGCGTTCTACAGCTTTCCCTTGATATGTATGGCTGCAGGGTCGTACAGAAGGTGCGGGTCTCTTCTCTTCATGAAATTCTATTCATTTTTGCCTAAAAATCATTTCCATTGATTTGTCTCTCACGCATGTCCCGCCCCGGTACCGATCACACCCTGGTCCCCTTCCTCTTCTCGTTTCATTCATTCAACTTACACGTCACTGATGCCCTTCTTGGCTTTCTTCAGGCCGTCGAGTGTCTCCTCCCTGATCAACAGGCCGCGCTCGTCCGTGAGCTCGACGGCCATGTATTGCGCTGCGTGCGCGACGCCAACGGTAACCACGTTGTACAGAAGATGCTGGAACGCGTCATTGGCGAGCGAATGACATTTGTGCGGGCCTTCAATGGCTCTGTGCTTGATCTGTCCACGCATCCTTATGGGTGCCGTGTGCTCCAGCGATGCTTTGAATATGCCAGCGCCGAGCAGTGCCGCCCGCTCCTTGACGAGCTTCGGGGATATTATACGACTTTGGCGAAGGACCAATTCGGAGTGAGTCTTGGTTTTGGTTCTCACTCTCGTCCGCGTACTGATCACCACGGGCCTGCTCATCCCTCGTTATCAGAACTATGTCGTGCAGTTTGTGCTCGAGAATGGCCCCGAAGATGACCGCAACTATATTGTTAGCCTTATGAATGGTAACATGCTCGACATGGCAAGGCACAAGTTTGCCTCAAATGTATGCGAAAAGGCCATTGTCATGGCCACGCCTGACGGACGCCGTCTCCTTGTTGAAGAGATCCTGTGCGTCGGACCTGACGGCGTGAGCGGGGTCGAAACGATGATGAAGGATCAGTTTGCTAGTACGTACTACTGTTTTGCTTGAACGAGGAATTAGTATTGACGTAGGCCCGCGTATGTAGATTATGTGCTTCAGAGAGCGCTGAAGGTGGTTGAAGATGAACAACTGGACGCTCTCGTCGCTCTTGTATGCCCCCAACTCTTGAGCATGCGCCACAACCCCAGCACGTTCACCAAGCACCTCAATGCTATTGAACGCCTGCTCAGAGAGAAGGGCATCCGTGTCCAGTCTCCAGAAGATCTTTCGGATTCCTCGACTCCTACTTCTTGAATGTGTTTCAAGCTACTGTAGCTCCACTCGATGGTCTCCCCCACTAGCACGCTGTTTCACCTACAACACAACTTCAGGTCCCAGATCTCGCACACTTTATCTAATTCAATATCCACATCTATTAGTTACCCCACCCTGCGCTTGTGGGCCCCTCTGTCGCATAGCTCTCGAGATCAAAAGAGGGTGAACCACTGCCTCGTCACAGGAACTCATATAGCACGCCTAGTTCTCGCATCTCGCGCCTTCATCACCATCATCTCAGCCATCCATCATCCACTCTTAGGACATTATTCCTTTGTTTCTTTTCCTTCCTCTACCTCTTCATCAAGCTAATTGCGTAGCATAGAAGCTCGTTAAAGGGGTCTCTTTCCCTTCTTTCCCTTCGCCAGCATCATCTCATTTCAGTTATTCTTCGAATAACCAGATCCCCGCTCTGTATCGTGGTGGACATTCACGCTCGTTTTATTCGCTCTGTTCCATTTTCCTTGGTTCGCTGTCCTCCCCTGCATATCCTGCAATGCTAGCCCCTACGTTTCCGGCCCGCTTGCTTGCTTTGCTCTCGCAGGTGGTAGTCGTTTGCTCGTCTAACCCCCCCTCTCCCGCGCACGGACACATTTTCCACCTCATTTTATCCTGCTTGGTTGCTCGATCTCATGTCCCGGATTTCGTTCACCGTCTATTTCTCTCTCTCTCGTCTCCCGTCTCCGTCTGAATCTTCATCTCCTGCCTCTCTCGCGTTTTTCTGATTGCATGAGTGTCGCTGGTGCCGTTTGCCTCCTTCCTCATCGTCGAATTTTTGAATCCAGTTGATTCTCGATCTTGGACGAATATCAAAACACGTAAAGTTGACTTGAGTGGCAGGAGTACAACCCGAGGTCTTCAACGACACTAAGGAGGGTGAGTGCTGCCATTGGCAATCTATATACATCCAGTGTGTGCTCAGTGTTCAAGCCCCAAGCTCGTCTGAACAAAAGACAGCGCCCTAAACACACTAGTGTAATGTACTTCTTGATCTTATCCGTGTAGTCTACTCACAATAACAAGCGTACGTGCGCTCGAGATGCAATACGTTACAACACAAACCTCTGCAGTAGCTTTATCACTGGTGCTCTCCTCTCCTTCGTATATAAGACCTGCGAATGGTCAAGCCCTTCAAACCATCGCACCGTCATCCCGGCTTCCGTCCATTCCTCCGAGGCCTCACTCTGACTAGTCAAGTACTTCCACACTTCTTTCGCATCGAGTACCGAATCTTCAGCTGCAAGGATGACCCCACACTGCAAACCTTCCAATTCCTCCTTCCACAGAATATTCTCCGCCCAGAAGAAATGTCTCCCTAGTGCATGAGCGATACCCATATCGCGTGAAGCGAAGTACCAGAGTTGCCACTCAGCCGCAGTCCTTGGTTTGCGGTAGACAAAGTTGTACGCCACGGTTGGGAGGTGTAGTAGGAATGGGATTGGATCAACGAGGAGTAGGGATGACACACGAGGACGCAGAAGCGGATCGTGCAGTATGTGCGTGCAGAGGGCAGTGCCGTATGAGTGGCCTGCAAGAACAAAGTCTACGATGTGCTGTTGAGAAAGAATGCGTTCGACTTCGGAGCAGAAGAGGGGCCGTGAGAGGGGAGGAGAGGTTATGTGCATGCTGATGGGGATGAGCTCAATTGCGAGGATGCCTACGTCCGGTTCTACATTGATGATGTCGGTGAAGAAGTGGATGTAGGGGAAAAGCCCGATCTGGTATATGAAGGAATACTTAGACGAGCAAGTAAAGAACGTGCAAATGAGATGGAGACTTACTCCAATCCCGTGAAGGAAGATGATAGGTTTCTTCGTCTTGGATCGGTGTGGTCGATACCAATACGAGAGCTCCGGCGATGACGAATGTTCTGAGATTATAGAAAAAGGTCTTGGAGGGAACATATCGAACCCTGCCGACGTGGCATAATGCTTGAAGCCATGTAATGTGAGGGAAACATGCGTAAAGCAGTCGACTGTCCCAACGATGCTATACCACATGAACGGCCGATGGACAGTAATGACTGGCTGTAGAGTAAGCCGCATAGATTCAACCTCCTCGGTGGTTCCGGTCTCCAATGACCTTCCGAACAGGCGCTCTACTTCATTGACATACCCATTGACTTCCTCTCTCCATTCATCGTAGTTGACTTTGTTACAGTCAGTCGAGAAGACCGCCCAGAGGATCCATGCCTCAACATTTTGGCGCTTGATCGTATCTAGTTGGGCGGAAAGGAACCAGCTGGTGAGGTTGGCGTTGACATTGGGTATATAGCTGTGACACCGGTTGAAGAGAGCTTCACGTTCTGAGCGAATAGCGAGAGGAGGGTGGTTTGCGTCCTTATCGTGAAAACGAAGGAGGTCAGAGCTAAGGGTTCACACAGAGCCCAAGCACTAATCACATACCTGTTGCAAGTAACGCCGTCTTGGGAGGTATACCAATAGGTAAAATGCAACTTCCACACTGCACCAGGCAACCGGTGCAGGATGCACAGCGATGACTCCAAGCAACCATGACACAAGCACCAGGAAAGCCAATGGAGTAACCAAACGAAGGGAAGTGATGCAGGTACGAATGAGGATATACTCTGGAACACTCTTTCCAACAATCATGGCCACGAAAGCTGACGCGAGTATTGCGCTCCCAACTAGACGTTGCGTTTGATTGGGATACAGAGTTTCTATCCAAAAACACGTGAAAAATGAGAGCCTGCTATGGCGACTGTGGACAGCCTTTCAGTCCCCACCCGAAATGAGGTCGGGGACAAGTACGAGGTGGACCAATGCAGGCATCTGTGATACTGCGCCATCGCTCCAGAATGGAGGACCAGAATCTGACCAATCACGATACTACGCATGAAGTTGACTGCGGTTAGTACACTCGTTTTCTTGACCTTCGAGGGAACCATTCGGGAGAAAGGGGAATATACAAGGTATATTAGGTGGTTCCTTCCGTATTTTGAAGCTGATATTGGTCGGATGTGGTATGCTTGTTGACGTGGTAGGTGAGGAGACGCAGTACAAAGTTTGTCCACCACCCCATCTGCAATGCATTAAGGCTGCAGGAGCCAGCAGACAAATGGAACTCCCCGTTATGATTTAATGATATATATCTATATATCCTTGACTCTACATGTGCGTGTTCTTGTGTCTTACTTTTCTCCCGACGTTTTTCTTGTGACGAAGCAACCAGGGTGGCGTCTTTGAATGTATAACATGTATTCAAGGTACATTCCACGAGGATCTCGCGCGTAGTACACGAAACGGATCAATCCGTGTCTTGCGATCGCGTCCGTCATGTCCGCGGTGGAGGGGAGCGCTTGAACGGCTCTAAGAACTTGTCTCACGCGATTGAGGCGCTATCATGCATCCATTCATGGGAACGAACTCGGTATGAACGTCGTATTTTGCTGGTTCCGGTCGACGGCAAGACAATGTATTCATGTAGCCACTATGAACGGAATATCTAATTTGAATATGCTTCCAAATGTACGATATAGTCTGGAAGAATCGGCGTTTTGTGCTCGAGGACGAAATCAAGGTGTCATCTGCTAAGTTAACTATCTTGATTGCACCTGAAAAGAATGGTACCGGTGCTTCAGCTCCCTGTCCGTCTCTATGATCTAGATTCTACTCATTTATACATGTGCCCTCGGTGTCTCCTCAACTCCTGATCCTTGTTCTCTGCGCTCGCCCGAATGCGGAGGGATGAGAATACCAGTGAGCCCATAAATAGTGTGTAATATGATGAGCCGGTTGTGCACGATGTTTTTCCAAGCCGGAGTGAGATAGCGATGTGAGGGTCGTGAGCATGGGAAATGGAGACAACATAGACATCCAGCTGAGCGCACATTCCCTTCAATCCTCACAGATGGGTGACAGATACGACTAAATGTGGAGAAGAGCGATTGTGGCCTGCATGATTGAGACAGCCACCGGACCAATGGGGCGGGCCCATAAGCAGATATGAGAGGATATCCGAGAACAGAATGGGTCACGTCTGCGCTTGTGGGTGGTTGGTACCGTCGTAAGTGAGGCATCTTGAGGAATGGTGAGGACCTATGGGCAACGTGAAGGGTATGCCGAGGGCCTTTGCCACGACACCAGACATGACCCTCTCGTACTGAATGCGACAAGGTATTGGATTTGCAGTGTAGGGAGAATTGAGCACGAGGCAAGGAATAAGACCACCGAGACCACAAAAAGCCAGAAGCCGAATCCGCTCACCAAGCCAAGCACAGAATAGTTGTGGTTGAAACGATCATGTTTGGATTACCCGCGAGCAATCCCTTTTGGCATTCCCAACGAGTTCTTTCATGACAGCGGCGCAAATGGGTGGAGTAGGGCTATCTGAGGTTGTAACCATAGGTAGGTGCCTCGAGCGGAGATGTGAGTTATTGAAGAAGAGGGCGAAGGGCGTGACATCCAGTGTGGTCCCTCTGGGGGACAGAAGAACAGGGACGCAATGTACGAGAGTATGAGGATATTACGAAGAATGTAGTAGAAAAGACCAGCTGAGAGCGTTGAATGGAATCAGGGTGACGTGAAGGCGTTCACTTGTCAGCGTAGTAAATAAACTAGACAGTTAGACTCGTTAGGTAGGACTTCCTATGTACGACGAGGCAGTTTCCGGGCAGGACATGCAACCAGTGGAGGGATTGGATCCTGGATATGAGCTTCGTGTTCGCAAACAACTGGTGAACAGTGAGAGGGTACAACCAGCCCGTTTCTTAGACTGAGCGAGATGTGGGCTGCAAGGCGTCGTAGAAGCAAGCTCAAGGCCGGGGCTGGATGAGGAATTCTGAGAGACTTAAGTGAGGAAAGTACGCAGGGTCGCCAAAAAACCGCACCGGATAACACCGTCCTTTAGCAGACCGATGTCCATCAAGAACTCCCCGCTTCGAATCCAACCGCAGGTCGTCCAAAGCGCGGCTGAGCCTTCAGCATCGACGCCCCAAAGACCCTGAAGGCGTTTGACCATTGGTGCAACCGCGGAGCCGGGTAGCCAGTCATTAGTTGCATGCACTGTTTTCAATATCGGCGGTCGTCGCATTGGATATTCGATAGGAAGGACAAGGGTCAGGAGCAAAGACGGTAGAGTTGCCAATCGATCAATTGCAGGTTCTTCCAGTACTTCAGCTGAGTCATCTTCAGTCGGTGGTCGGCTTTCAGGCTCGCCATTGGCCATAGGATTGACGTAAGTGAGTCAGGAGTCAGTTTTAGGGTCGCTTATGCTCCTCTTAGCGCAGGACGAAACGGCGAGTGAAACCAATGAAATACCGGGTCTCTAGGCTCTCGAGACTGGCCTGCTCACCTACTCCCCGAACCGTATACGTACAAACGTACAGGCGAGTACTGGGATGCACGGGAGATGCACGCCCACACACCCTCTCTATGCCAGTCGCAGCGGGTGTGGTCCGGTGTCAGCAGAGGCCCTGACTTTGACAGCTGTCGATGTCATCGGCGGCATGCCCGTGGGTGGGGCCGCACCAATTCCCAGGCACCAATCCCACCACCTGGACCTCTCAATCTCCGCAAGTAACCGAGCCATGGCGACTCAGCGAGCCAAGAAAGAAATCCTGTGAGCACCCTTGACGGCTAGCGAGGTATCCTGGCTGATAATACCTCAAGCCTGTACCTAGACCGTGCGGTGCTTCACTTCGATTCTGGCCATGCCACTGATTTCGGGCAACACAGAAATTACACTGCAAGACATTCCAAAACACAAGTTTACGCTGAGGTTGTTTGTGGAAAATGAGGAGAGGGGGTTACAGAGGAAAGACAACCAGACTTGGGCACTGGTACAACGCCCGTATGTCATTTGTTTTCTCATTTCATACAATACCTGAAGCCTGAGCATATGCAGAGACGTTTCTCCGACATCCCAGATGCACGTGGGTATTCAAATGAGGCGCGGACATCTACTATGGGCAAAGGAGGCTAGCAAAGAGATCGACCTTCGGGAACTTTACTGTTATTATTGGGACTCCAAAGCGCACGAGCTCGCACTACAAGGTGAGTCGTGATCCGAGCCAGTCCACTCATATCTGATAGAGAAGCGCAGAGGTCGTTGCTATTGGAAAGCATAATGTCTCCCTAGCATTACGATTCTCTGCAGAAGAAACCATTCGTCTCTTTGCAACTGCGCACCCCAGCCAGTGAATGATCTTCGCACAGGCGGAATCTCTACGCTCATCGCTCCATAAACTCGAGGAATTGTTAAAGGATTACTCCCCACTGATGAAAGAATCGACGGAGAAGGCCTTGGAGAAGGTCATTAAATTCGGGGCTGCATTCGGAGAGGTCAGTCCTCCTATATGGAACTTTCAAGGCGTTGACACTTTTTAGTTGAATGGCGTCGCGAGGGCTGCGTTCAGTGTTGCTGAAGTCACGTTTGAGGTTCGTGCTCACTATTAGCGCGTCAGGGGCAGGTGTAACGCCCGACTATTTAGCTCCTGCAGGAACAAACCAAATATGACCAGATGCCGATGGGCGCCTTGGACTCGACCATGTCCTCCTAGTTGGGCAAGGCGGGCAATGCCCACAAGCGGGTAGCTAACAATGGTCTCGAGGTGAGCCGCCTCGTCCCTCACTCACACTGGGGGCCTTTTCGG
>Ga0307513_10012314_pt1 | contig 10573 bp, 7 predicted proteins | sample 15_EM_MG_FD_202174 | JGI IMG/M metagenome (GOLD analysis project Ga0307513, IMG submission 202174) | Populus trichocarpa ectomycorrhiza microbial communities from riparian zone in the Pacific Northwest, United States - 15_EM | ecosystem: Host-associated > Plants > Roots > Unclassified | place...
CGCCGCCAGATAACGCGCCCGGCGCAGGTGCAGCTCGCACTCGCCGGGGCTGTCGTCGCGGGCGGCCAGTTCCGCCAGCCGGGACAGCGCCCGCTGGTGCTCGCCGCACTGGTGCGCCGACTCGGCCGCGTGCGCCAGCAGCTCGGTGCGGCCCGCTTCGCCAGCCTGGTCCGCTTCGCCAGCCGGGCCGGCTTCGCCGGGTGCGTCGTTCGTGGACAGCTCGAGCGCGAGCGTCCAGTGGCGGTGGGCCTCGGCGAACCCGTACAGCCGCTCGGCGGCGTGAGCTGCCGCGATGACCGACGGCAAGGCCCGCGCCGGCTCGCCGGCCTGCTGCCAGTGGTGGGCCAGCCGGGCGTGGTCCTCGCTGCTCTCCAGCGCCTCCGCGTACCGGCGGTGCAACGCGGTGTGCTCGGCCGGCAGCACCCCGCCGGCCAGCACCTCGGCGACGAGGCTGTGCCGCAGCCGGTAGCCGTCGGCCGCGCTGACCACGAACCGCTGCGCGACCGCCGCCCGGATCCCGTCGATGAGCTGGTCCTCGGGCAGGCCGAGCACCCTCGCCAGCAGCGCGTGCTCGATCGGCTCGACGCCCGCCGCGACCGCGTGCACCACGGTGCGCGCGTGCGGGGGCAGCTCGTCCACCCGGGACAGGAAGATCTCGCGCAGCGTGTCGGACAGCTCGACCCGGCCGTCGCGCAGGTCGCGGGCCAGTTCCTCGACCACGAACGGGTTGCCGCCGCTGCGCTTGTAGACCCGGTCGGCGTCCTCGCGGGCCACCCGGTCGCCGACGATCGCGGTGACCAGCTCCAGCGTCTGCGCCTTGTCCAGCGGGGACAGGTCGAGCACCCGCACCGAACGCAGCCGGCGCAACTCGGCCAGCACCCGGCGCAGCGGGTGGGTGCCCTGCAACGATTCAGCGCGCACCGCGGCCAGCACCGAGAGATTCAGCTCGCCGAGGCCCGCGAGCAGGTAGAGCAGCAGCTGACGGGTGCTGCGGTCGGCCCACTGCAGGTCGTCGAGGACCAGCAGCAACCGGCTGTCGCCGGCCACCGCCCGCAGCTCCCGGGAGACCCGGTCGAGCAGGGCCCCGGCGTCGTCGCCCTCGGCCTGCGGGGTCTCGAACTTGCGCAGCGCCTGCAGCACCGGATGCAGCGGGAGGGCGTCGCCGATGTCGAGGCAGGTGCCGGAGAGCACGGCCGTGCCGTCGGCCCGCATCGACTCGGCGGTCTCGCGCAGCAGCCGGCTCTTGCCGACCCCGCTCTCGCCGGTAAGGAACACCGCGGCGGTGCCGGCCGGCCCGACGTCGAGCAGGCCGGAGCGCAGGTCGGCGAGCGTGGCGGCCCGCCCGACCAGTGGCGCCTCGTCCCCTTCGGCCATGTCCGGCAGCCTAATCGGAAAGGAGGTAGCACGTTCTCGTCGGTTCGGCCGGTTCTAGTCACGAAATCGACTCGTGGGGCCGGTGTCACAGATACGTCATTCTGCCGATCCGCGAGTCCCGTCCCTGCTGGCAGCGTTCTCCATGCCAACGCGGCTTGATCTGGGGGAGCGTGGGAGATGAGCATCACAGCGACCGGGGTCCGGTGCCGGCGGCAGCGGGTCACCGTGTTGTTCGTCGATATCGTCGGGTTCACCACGATGGTGGACGAGCTGGACTGCGCCGACGTCCACGCCTTACAGACCGACTACTTCGCGTTGGTGTCCGGGTTGGTACGCGAGTGCGGCGGGGTCGTCGAGAAGTTCGTCGGCGACGCCGTGATGGCGGTCTTCGGCATCCGCACCGGCGTCCGCGAGGGGGCGGCGTCGGCGGTGCGGGCCGGGCTGCTGGTGCAGGAGGCGCTGCGGGGGCGGCGGTTGGCCGGGCGGTTCGAGGTGCGTACCCGGGTCGGGCTGGCCACCGGCGACGTGATCGTGGATCTGGACGCGGCCCGGGACGGCGGGCACGCGATGGTCAGCGGGAGCGTCGTGAGCACGGCCGCGCGGTTGCAAGCCTATGCACCGCACGACACGACGGTGGTCTGCGCGGCCACCCGGGAGCTCACCGGGGACGCCATTGCCTACCAGGACCTGCCGCCGGCAGTCCTGGCCGGCAAGGCGAACCCGGTGGGCCTCTGGCGGGCGCTGCACCCGCGGGGCGTACCGATCCGGGCGTTGCAGGCGGCGATGAACTGACGAGGCGAGTGTCGTGGCTCACGAACCGTAACTTTTGTGGCTAATGCCCGGTTCTTTGCCCCGGCACTCGCGGCTCGGCTCACGAATCCTGTCGTAGCCGCCCGGTAGGCTCGCCGCGTCGCTCGCCACCCACTGCTCGGGAGTACCTGCTCGTGACTGCGCAACCGGACCTCATGTACGGGGCTGATGACCTCACGCACCTCGAGGGACTCGACGCTGTCCGCAAGCGCCCGGGCATGTATATCGGCTCCACCGACAGCCGCGGCGTCGGCCACCTGGTCAACGAGATCCTCGACAACGCCACCGACGAGGGCGTCGGCGGCCACGCCACCAACGTCGCCGTCTGGCTGCACGCCGACGGCTCGGTCCAGGTCGACGACGACGGCCGCGGCATCCCCACCGACATCAACGCCAAGTCCGGCCTCAACGGCGTCGAGCTGGTGCTCACCCGCCTGCACGCCGGCGGCAAGTTCGGCGGCTCGGGCTACAAGACCTCCGGCGGCCTGCACGGCGTCGGCGCCTCGGCGGTCAACGCGCTCTCACTGCGCTTCGACGTGACCGTCAAACGCGACGGCAAAGTGCACGAGATCTCGTTCCAGCGCGGCGTGCCCGGGGCGTTCGCCGGCCCCGGCCCCAAAGCGCCCTTCACCCCCGAGTCCGGCCTGCGCATCGTCCGCCGGATGAAGCGCGGCGAGGCGGGCGGCACCTCGGTGCGCTACTGGTACGACGCCCGCTACTTCGAGACCGGCGCCCGCCTCGACGTCGAGGCCGTCCGGGCCAAGCTGCGCAGCACGGCGTTCCTGGTCCCCGGCGTGGCCTACACGCTGCGTGACGAGACCCAGGACGAGCCGGTCACCGAGACGTTCCACTATCCGAACGGCCTCACCGACATGGTGGAGTTCCTCACCCCGGCCGGCGACAAGCCCGTCTCCGGCATCCTGATGGTGACCGGCGAGGGCAAATACAAAGAGAACGCGGCCGACGCCAACGGCGTCATGCAGTCGAACGTGGAGCGCATCGCCCAGGTCGAGATCGCGTTCCGCTGGGGCACCGGCTACGAGCGCACAGTCGAGTGCTACACCAACACAATCCGTAACGTGCACGGCGGCACCCACCGCAAGGGCTTCGAGCGCGCCGTGGTCCGCGCCCTGACCGACGCGATCCGCAACGCCCGCGCCCTGCTCAAGCCGAAAGAGGACCCGCCGGTCCTGGACGACCTGCTCGAGGGCATGACCGCCGTGATCCACGTGCGCCTGCCGGAGCCGCAGTTCACCTCGCAGACCAAGGACGAGCTGTCCACGGCCGGCATCACCCGGGTGCTGCAGGGCCTGGTCGAGGCCCACCTCAAGGAATGGGTGGACGGCCGGCGCACCAAGACCGAGGCCCGCACCGTCCTGCAGAAGATCGTCGACGCCGCCCGGGTCCGGCTGACCCAGAAACAGCAGAAGGACGCGGCCCGCCGCAAAACCGCCCTCGAGGGCGCGTCGATGCCGCCGAAACTGGTCGACTGCCGCTCCACCGGCATCTCAAGATCAGAAATCTTCATCGTGGAGGGCGACAGCGCGCTCGGGACCGCGCGCATGGCCCGGTCGTCCGAATACCAGGCGCTCCTGCCGATCCGCGGCAAGATCCTCAACGTGCAGAAGGCCAGCCTGCAGCAGGTCCTCGACAACGTCGAATGCTCCGCGATCGTGCAGGTGCTGGGCGCCGGCTCCGGGCGCACGTTCGACATCAGCGCGATGCGGTACGGCCGGATCATGATCATGGCGGACGCCGACGTGGACGGTTCACACATCCGCACCCTGCTGATCACGCTCTTCGCCAAATACATGCGGCCGGTGATCGAGCAGGGCCGGTTGTTCGCCGCCATGCCGCCGCTGCACAAGGTGGTCACCAAGGGCCGCAACACCGAGACGATCTACACGTACACGCAGCAGGAGATGGAAAGCACCATCGCCCGCCTGGAAAAGTCGGGCAAGCAGGTGCAGAAGCCGGTGCCCCGGTTCAAGGGCCTCGGTGAGATGGACGCCGACGAGCTCTGGGACACGACGATGAATCCGGCGACCCGGGCCGTGCGGCGCATCACGCTGAATGACGTGGAGAAGGCCGAGGCCACGCTCGAGTTGCTCATGGGCGAGCGCGTCGAGCCCCGCAAGAATTGGTTGATCGAGGCTGCCGGCCGGATCGACCAGGACACGATCGACGCCTGAGGGGTCAGTTTTCATGGCACGCCGCAAGAACGAATCGTCGCGGGTGGACCTGTCTGCGTTCGACCAGGCCGGGGCCCGGGTGATCGAAAACCCGATCACCACCGAGGTCGAGGACTCCTATCTGGAGTACGCGTATTCGGTCATCCACTCCCGGGCGCTGCCCGACGCGCGCGACGGCCTCAAGCCGGTGCACCGGCGGATCCTCTGGTCGATGCAGGAGCAGGGCCACCGCCCGGACCGGCCGTACGTGAAGTCGGCCCGCGTGGTCGGCGACGTGATGGGCAAGTACCACCCGCACGGCGACCTCGCCATCTACGACGCGATGGTCCGGCTGGCGCAGAGCTTCTCGCTGAACGCGCCGCTGATCGACGGGCACGGTAACTTCGGGTCACCAGACGACGGCCCGGCCGCCTCGCGCTACACCGAGGCGCGGATGTCGCGTGAGGCGATGTTGCTGGTCGGCGAGCTCGGCGAGGGCACCGTCGACTTCAAGGCAAACTACGACGGCTCCGAGCTCGAGCCGCGGGTGTTGCCCGCCGCCTTCCCCAACCTGCTGGTCAACGGCACGTCCGGGATCGCCGTCGGGATGGCCACCAACATGATCCCGCACAACCTGGGCGAGGTGGTCAACGCCGCCCGGCTGCTGATCACCGAGCCCGAGGCCGACCTGGACGCGTTGATGCGCCTGGTCCCCGGGCCCGACCTGCCCACCGGCGGGCAGTTGCTCGGCCTCGACGAGGTGCGGCGGGCGTACGAGACGGGCCGTGGCGTGGTGCGCATGCGGGCCCGGGCGCAGACCGGCCTGCTCGAGGGCGGCCGCGGGCGGCAGGCGATCACCGTCACCGAGCTGCCGTATGGCATCGGCACGGAGAAGATCATCGAGGCGATCACCGATGAGGTGAAGGGCAAGCTCATCGTCTCCGGGCCGAGGAAGGGCCAGCGGCAGGCGCCCCGGTTGCAGGGCATCGCGGACGTCAAGGACCTCACCGACCGCGAGCACGGCATCCGGCTCGTGATCGAGTGCAAGGTCGGCGTCAACCCGCAGGCGCTGCTGGCCGATCTTTACCGGCTGACTCCGCTAGAGTCGTCGTTCGGCATCAACAATCTGGTGCTGGTCGGCGGCCAGCCGCAGACGCTCGGGCTCAAGGCGCTGCTCGAGGCGTTCCTGCAGCACCGCTACGAGGTGGTCACCCGGCGCACCACGCACCGGCGCACCAAGCGGCTGGACCGGCTGCACCTGGTCGAGGGCCTGCTCATCGCGCTGATCGACATCGACCGGGTGGTCGCGTTGATCCGGGCCAGCGATGACGCGGCCGCCGCCAAGGCCGGCCTGATGGCCGAGTTCGGCCTGACCGACATCCAGGCGACCTACATTCTGGACACTCCGCTGCGCCGGCTCACCCGCTTCGACCGGATCGAGCTGGAGACGGAGCAGGAGCGGCTGAGCGCCGAGATCGCCGAGCTGACCCGGATCCTCGACAACGACGATGTGCTCAAGCAGGTCGTCTCCGACGAGTTGGCCGAGGTCGCGTCCGAGTTCGGCGGGCCCCGGCGCACCACGCTGATCGACGGCGACCTCAAGGAGGTGCTCGCGGCGTCCGCGCCGGCCGGGCCGCTCGAGGTCGCCGACGACCCGTGTCAGGTGATCCTCTCGGCGACCGGGCTGATCGCCCGGACGGCGGCCGAGAGCGAGGAGGCGACCGAGGCGCGCCGGCGCAGCGGCCGGGTCAAGCACGACGCGGTGCGAGCGGTCGTGCACTCGACCGCGCGCGGCCGGGTCTTGCTGATCACGAGCGCGGGCCGGGCGTTCAAGACGGACGTGCTGCCGCTGCCGGTGCTGCCGGAGCAGTCCGGCACGGTGTCGCTGCGCGGCGGCATGTCGGCGTCCGAGTTGGTGCCGCTGGAGCCGGGGGAGCGGGTGGTCGGGCTCGCGCCGCTGACCACCGACGCGGAGAGCCCCGGCATCGCGATGGGCACGAAGTACGGCGTGGTGAAGGTGTGCGCGCCGGAGTGGCCGGTACGTTCCGACGAGTTCGAGGTGATCACGCTCAAGGACGGCGACGAGGTGCTCGGGGCGGCCTGGCTGGCCGACGGCAGCGAGTCGGTGGCGTTCGTCACCTCCGACGCGTCGCTGTTGCGGTTCCAGGCCAAGCTGGTGCGCCCGCAGGGTCTCAAGGGTGGCGGCATGGCGGGCATCAACCTCACCGCCGAGTCGGAGGTGGTGTCGTTCACGGTGGTGAACACGGCCGACCCGCAACACGGCGAGCCGATGGTGGTGACGTCGACCGGCACCCAGGTGAAGCTGACGCCCTTCGCGCTTTATCCGGCCAAGGGCAGGGCGACCGGCGGCGTACGGGTGCAGCGTTTCCTCAAGGGCGAGACGCGGCTGGCCGCGGCCTGGGTGGGCCCGCGCCCGGTCGGCGCCTCCAACACGGGCGACCCGGTCGACCTCCCGGAGCCGGACAACCGCCGCGACGGCTCGGGCACGGCGGTCCTGATGGGCCCGCAGATGATCGGCCACCTGATCGAACGCGGCTGACGGCTCGGCACGGCGTCATGCGGTCGCTCGCCTTGATGTTGGAGGTCACCGACTACGGCCTGCGGGTGGCCTATCGGCTCGACGGTGTTCAGTTCGCGGCGGGCGCGGTGGTTGCCCAGCTGCCCGAGCATGTCGCCGGGGCTCCGGCGATCCGGCTCGACGAGGCTGACCTTGAAGTCGCCGACGACGAGGGACCGGTTCCGCTCCGGGCCGAGAGTCCCGCCGTTCGTTGGCCTGCCGGTCGCGCGACCCGGGGCCCGGTTCGGGTCGCCTACCCGGCCCGGGCGCGCGTCGTGGACGCCAACTCGGGTGGTCACGCGCCGATCGATCTGCGGTTCGAGGCGGGCGGTGTCACCGGGCGGGGCCGGGCGTTCCTGGCCCTGCCGCCCCTCGAGGGCCCGTGGGATCTCGACGTGCGGTGGGCCGGCGTCTGTACTGGACCGATTTCCGTGCCCAACAGGAGCCGTACTATCGGGGGTTCTTCTACCTCGCCCGCGTCGACTTCGCCTTGCGCGCCCACGGCTGCACCTTGGACGACCTGGTGCGGCAATTCCGGGCAAGGCGGCTGTCCGGAGAGCTCGTCCGCGCCGGCGAGCGGCAGGCGATGGTCGCCGCCGAGTTGGGCCAGGAGGGCGAACGGCTGCTCGACGACGTGCTGCTCGGGTCGATGCAGCCGCCGCCCGCCTCGGTCTGGGGCGAGGCCTTCGAGTGCGGCCTGTCGGAGGCGCCCGTCATCGAAGCGGGGTTCGACGTCTCCACCTTCGTCACTGGCACCGTGACCGGGCTGCGGCCCGACGGTCCCGCCGCTCGGGCCGGGCTGCGGGACGGCGACATCCTCGTGACCGCGCCGACCTACACCGCCTTCGTGACCCAGGCCCCGGGCCGCGCCTCGGAGTTGCGTGTCCGCCGCGGAAGGCAGGAGTCGACGATCCACTTCGAGCCCAGCAGTGAAACGGCGCTCGTGCCCTCCTGGCGGCGAGCGGCTATTTGCTCGGCTCGGGAAGGTCGCACTTGACCTTCGGGTTGACGCCCAGGTAGTTGAGCGGGCCGGCGACGATCGTGACGATCACCGTGCTCGCCTCGGCGCAGCTCGCGTCGCCGCTGTCCTTGTAGTAGCCGCGCTGTCCCGCGGCGATCGCTCCGATGATGAGCCAGATGAGGACGATGACCGCGCCTATTGATCCGAACCGCATCGGGTTCTCCTATGTCGGGGGAAGTGCCCGACGGGATACCCCGAATGCGCCGGTCGCTAAACGGCGTTCCGGACGGCCTGCAACGTGTACGTGTGCGGCAGCCGCTCGGGACGGTCGGTGAGCTGCCACTCCTCGCCGGGGAGCTCCGTCATCAATTCCGGCAGGGCCTTCCACGGAACGCTGCGGTGCTCGACCAGCCCGGTCAACGTCAGGCCCGCATCGAGGACCGCGGTGACGATCTCGCCGAGGCCGTGGTTCCACTCGTGGGTCACGTTGTGGGTGAACTCGACGTCGGTGTCGACGTACGTCCCGCCCTCCTCATAGATCTGCGGCGCGGCGGTCTCGAAGTACGGCTCCTGGAGCACGAGCAGGCCGTCGGTCCGGTCGTAGTCGAGCGCCCACAGCACCGGGTGGCCCTCCCGGATGAACAGCCGGCCGCCGGGCTTGAGCAGGGCGGCGACGGTCTGCGCCCAGCGCTTGATGTCGGGCAGCCAGCAGAGCGCGCCGACTCCGGTGTAGACGAAGTCGAAGCCGCCGCGGCCGAGCAGGTCGGGGGCGGCGTACACCTCCGACTCGACGAAGTCGACGTCGCTGCCCGCGGCGGTGGCCAGCGCGCGGGCCTGCTCCAGCGACTTGGGCGAGAAGTCGACGCCGGTCATCCGCGCGCCCAGCCGGGCCAGCGACACGGTGTCAGTGCCGATATGACACTGCAGGTGCACGCCGCGCTGCCCGCTGATGTCGCCGAGCAGCTGCCGATCGAAGCGGACCACGTGACTGAGATGCGTCGGATCGATCGCGAACTGGCCGTAGCTGTAGCCGGACGAGGCCGCGTGCGCCGCGGCCCGGTCGTCCCAGTTGGCCCGGTTCACTGCCTGGTAGTCAGCATGGAAGTCGGTCACGAGGGTGACCGTACTGGACTCGCGGTGACCACGTCCGGTGGTTTTCGCGCTCCGGTACCGTTGCAGGTCAGGTTGATGCCGGTGAATAGGGCGGGATGGTGGGCGTTGGAGACCAGGCGTACGACGGTGCGGGATGTGCGCCGGGCGAACCGGGCCAGCCTGCTGACAGATCTCTTCCACGGCGGCCGGCAGAGCCGCCAGCAGCTCGGTGACACGACGGCGCTGAGCCAGGCGAGCGTGAGCAACCTGGTCGGCGAGATGATCGACGAGGGGCTGGTGGAAGAGGCCGGCCTGGTCGGTTCCGACGGCGGGCGGCCGCGGGCGCTGCTGCGGGTGACGCCCGGTTATGGGTACGTGGTGGGCGCCGACGTGGGCGAGACCCGGGTCCTCGTCGAGCTCTACGACCTGGCCATGTCCCGGCTCGGGGTGGCGTCCTACCATCTCGGCGACCGCGGCCGCGAGGCCGATCTGGTGGCCGAGACGCTGCTCGAGGGGCTCGCCGCGGTGATCGACCAGGCGGGCATCGACGCCGGCGAGGTGCTCGGCTACGGCGTGGGCGTGGCGGGCGTGGTGGACCAGACCAACGACGCGATCGTGTACGCCCAGACGACCGGCTGGGACGGCGTTCCGCTGGGCGCGATGCTGCGGGCCGGCACCGAGGTCCCGATCTTCGTGGAGAACGGCGCGAAGACGGTGGGCCAGGCCGAGATGTGGTTCGGCGCGGGCCGCGGCGCCCGGCACGCCGTGATCGTCCTGATCGGCACGGGAGTCGGCGCGGCCGTGGTGATGGACGGCCGCAGCTACCGCGGCGCCAACAGCAACGCGGGCGAGTGGGGCCACACCACTTTGGTGTACGACGGGGACGTGTGCCGCTGCGGCGCGCGCGGCTGCCTGGAGGCGTACATCGGGGCGGACACGGTGATCGGCCGGCTGGCGGCGGCGACGGGCGAGCCGGCGGAACCGATGCTGCTGACCCGGATGCTCGCTGCCGACGGCCCGATCGAGGACGCGGCCGCCGAGATCCTCGCCCAGACGGTCGGGTACCTGGGCGCCGGCATCGCGGGCCTGATCAACCTGTTCTCCCCGGAGCGCATCGTGCTGGGCGGCCGGGCGGGCTTGGCCTTGGGAGAGCGCTTTCTTCCCGACATACGGGCCGCAGCCGCACGAAACGCCCTACGCCAGCCATACTCGCGAACCCGGATAGACCTGTGCCAACTGGGCCCGGACGCGGTGGCGATGGGCGCGGCCACCCTCCCGATCGCCCGCCTGCTGGCAGACGGCGGCCTGCCGGCGACAACCGGCCCGGCAATGACCCTGTCCCGAGCGGCCCACCGCAGAGCGGTAAGCCGCGGCCGCAGCTGACGGCCCAGGAAGCCGCCTGGTGGTCACGGGAGCCCGTGCGCGCCGAGTTCGCCGTACATGGCGTCCATGTATCTGGCGTGGCCCTGATATCGCGGATCCCGGAAGGCGTCGGCGGCCAGGTAGAGATCCACCGCGTGGGCGGCGTGCCGGGCCGCTTGATCCCAGGCGCTGAAGACTTTGTGGCCTTCGGCCACCATCGCCTCC
>Ga0307513_10012316_pt1 | contig 10572 bp, 6 predicted proteins | sample 15_EM_MG_FD_202174 | JGI IMG/M metagenome (GOLD analysis project Ga0307513, IMG submission 202174) | Populus trichocarpa ectomycorrhiza microbial communities from riparian zone in the Pacific Northwest, United States - 15_EM | ecosystem: Host-associated > Plants > Roots > Unclassified | place...
TATTTGTTATCTTGTTCACTTTTAATACTTTGCTTGTTAAATGGTTAATCTAGATTTATGTTGTATAACCATTGGTACAACAAATACTTGGCACTTTCATAGCCCAACCGTATGGTATAACCGACACATGTGCTATGAAAGGAACTTGATTTGTTGTTAACATAAGTTATAATTATGAATGCCTGACAACATTTACAAGTATTAGCATTATTCGAATAAGATAACTAATATAATCATGTTAACAATTTATAATCCGATTGGAACCTCCTTTGTGTGTGGTTTCCAGTCAAGTAATAAAAAGAGTTTATACTATACTTGTTTGAAATTCCATTAGTGGATCCTCTAACCTTGACAATTATTTTATCCTTGTTTAATCCTTACATCAATATCACATCTCAAAGCTCTCTTTAAACTTATTATTATTGTTTTTGTTGTTTTTGTTGTTATTATCTATAATTTATATAGTTAACCTCCCTGTGGTTCGACCCCGGTCTTGCCGAGTTATTTATTACTTCGACACTCCTGCACTTGGGAGAAGACATCAATCTTTTGGTCGTGTCAATTGGCAAAATAAACCACATAGAATGAGTAAAAAAATTGTGCAAGATAAATCTTACCAGATAAGTTCTTAAAAGAACAAAGAAGAAGTTACTAGAAAATAAGCTCATAACCAAGTATCCATCTTGAAGTAGTAGGCAAGATAAAGAATAAGGACGGTACTCTAAAGTTGTACCGAATATCATTCAAGTAAAAGGCAAGAGCAACAACATGTTTGTTGATCCAAACTTTAAAATATAGCTCAATCAATATAGAAATGAAAAGTAATACTTGTAGAAATCATATTAGTCTTCCATCAAATGTCTATTTAGTCTCATTTATTCTCCACTACCTTGATAAAATAAACAACATTGAATGAGTAAAACAATTCTGCAAGATAAATCTTATCAAACAAGTTGTTAAAAAACAAAAAAGATGTTACTAGAAAATAAGCTCATAACCAAGTATCCATCTTTAATTAGTAGGCAAGAAATAAAGAAAAGAGAGATACTCCAAAGTTGTACCGAATATCATTCAAGTGAAAGGCAAGAACAATAACATGTTTATCAATCCAAATTTTAAGATATAGCTCAATTTGTACCAAATACTTCTTAACACATAAATGCCATATTTTCTTTAAATAAGAAAATCAAATTGGTCAGCTCCATAAAAGGCTTCATCTATTAGATATCCAAATAAATTGACTTTGTATATGGCCTCTAAGTTTACTAACCACTGGAAATTATTTGGTCAAATGATGAGGTATACAAAGCACATGCCAAGCAATAAAAGACATGCCTATCTAACAAACATGATTACAGTCGGGTTCATCTTACTTTAGTAAGTATATTTTCTCCCTTAGCTTAATATGTATACCAAAAACCTTAGGGGTCTGTTCCATCTGTTTAGCCATGTAATTTAGGATCCTCATATGGACATTCTTCTCTTACTTAGCGTGCATACCAAAAACCTCAAGCATCTGCTCTTTTTATCTAGTAGCCCATCCTAGGATCCTCAAACATACATTCCCTATATACTTTGCTTACACACTAAGAACCTCAAGTGTCTGCTCTATTTTTCTAGTCCTCTAACCTAGGAACCTTAAGCATATATTATTTGCTTAACTGGCCATTCAACCAAGGAATCTCTAATATCCATTGAAAAATGATTATTTGAGAACCACATTCCTCCAAGAACCCTTTCCTTTAGGAGTCCAGTTCTTCTAGGAACCCATAGCCATATTCCTTTGGGATCCATGTTCCTTTAGGAACCACATTTCTCTAAAAGTCATATTTCTTGTGGAATTTCATTCTTCTAAAAATCATATTCATTCGAACTTAAGAAGACACCTTGCTTAGAAATAAAGGCATCCAACTCTTCTAGTTAATAAAAAAACACCTTGTCGAGATATAAAGATTGTATCTTTTAAGGTACAATAAGCCATCTTGTCCAAGTATAAAAGGACTTGTCTTGCCTAGTTATAAAGGTACACATTTTACCCAAGTATAAAAGTATATGATTTTTCTAGTTATTGGGAAAACACCTTACCCAAATATAAGGTCATATTTCTTTGAGCTTAATGAGCCAGATTACCAAGTATAAAGGAACTCACCTTGCCCAGCCTTTCTTTGGCAAAGTCTTCTCTATGATCATGCGTCCCTCCTTAAAGAGACTTGGTAATGTATCCTTTTTTGATGGATCGATCACATATACGCTCTTCATATGACCTAGTATGTAGCGTGCCTATTCACAATAACATTTTATCCTACATTCTTCCTTAGTGAACTGACTGCCTATGTAGTTGGACTTGTTTTCCATCCCTTATTGGAAAACTAGTAATATGTTCCCTTAGACTAACCTTATGTCCCCTCTTGATGGAATAACAAAACATCTTCATCTATCAGACTAATCTTATATCCTCTTTGCTAGGCTAACCTCACTTTCCCATATATAACTGGTTATGCATCCTTCTTGAATGGACTAGCCATGCATTCTTCAATGGATGTTATACTCATAACCATTAATTATTACCTATAAGCTTTAGTGTACCCAGTTGAACAAGTAGTACATCCTCACTAGATGAAAAAAATATATTGAACACATGTTCTTAAAAGTCAATAATATGTGCCATTAATGCCATCACATATCCAAAAAAACATGCCATCCTTTAACTTGATTGTATGATTGTTCTCACAAAAGGCAAAACCTATACTTAAGGACTAGTTTTACAATAGTCTCATTTATCTTTCAAAATTTTGTTACACAACAAACCCATATAGGCTCAAGGCTATATAAAAGGACTTAGGTCCTAAAAGGCCTTCTCTTTATTATATAGGTCTTTCCCTGCACAAGAGTCTCAATTTATTTATAATTGCAATCCATATTAGTTTTTAAAAAAGTATATTTTTTTAATTGCAATCCATTTTAGCCTAAAAGGAGCACATTTAAAAAAATGTTTTTCTATAATCACATCACCGAGTATAAAAGCAATGCTCTATCATAGGTGTATAGTTACACCATGTATAGGAATAAAGGCACCACTCCACCTAGTATAAAATTTTAAAGTCATCTTTGATAACTTTGTAGACATCTTGAGAAGCTTCTTAGCTGATCATTCAACTTGGGATATCTAACATCTATATTTTCCGATCTGTTTATATACTCAGAATTGCATGTCACTCTCCAAAGTCGTAGTCCATTCAGGTAACTCTTCAAACAAGATGGCTAGACAATTTAAACTTGATGAGTCATATATTTAAAGCCTAGGTTTGTTCAAATTACATCATATATGAAATCTCAAACTGAGTAAATCTCACTTTAAGATATGGGGTAATTGATGAGGGATGAAATTTAGGTTCTATAAAACCCACAAGATTGGACTTGAGGTGTCTATATGATCTAACAAGACAAATACCCTTAGATATAAGGCTAGCTAACATTTCCATGAAGACTGAACCATAGATAAGGCTTGTACACCTAGACTCGGATGCATAACCTCCTGGTCAAATATGGTCTACTCAACACCAACCTTAGGAAAAAACTTATATGTATTCAATGAAGCATGTTTATTGTCCAAATGTGTAAACCCTAGGAAAAATAAAGGTTGCTTAAAATGCAAACTAAACTAAAAGTTGTGAGGTGGAATTATAAAAAATGAAAGGAGTATAGCTTAATTATAAGAAGAAAAAGATGTAGTGGAGGCAAAAATAATACACTTAAATAAAATGGGGCCTAAGTGCAAATAAGAGAAATTATAGAGTATAAATACTCATCTCCTCACAAAAAATCTGCAGCAACTATAAGGAAAGAAAAGAAAGAGTTTTTATATCCATTCTTGCAAATCAAGAGAGAAACACCAAAATTTCAAGAAAATCATCCAAGATTAAGGGTTTATAGGTAGAATAAACACTTAAAGGGCAGGAATTAATAAGAAAAATTTGAACAAAAGAGGGAGGGGAGTGTCGGTTATCCATAGGAAAAAGGGGGAGTCAAAAATCTTTGACTAGTTGAAGATCAAAATCTTGATTCTTATCGGGTAAGATGTTCTAATCATGTTCCTAAAAGTCGTTTCAAATTTGATTATGAATTGATGCCTAAATGTTGAATTAGATATTAGGGTTCTTAGACTTGAATTGGGAAAAATATAATAGATGTTAAAATTAAGTTAATTCATATATTGTATATGATTGGGCGCATGAAACCATGATAATTTACCCAGAAAATGTAGTTTGTGAATGTAATATGTGAATGGAAAGGGTGATGAATCTGGATAGGCTCATCTCCCGACTTTCAATGAGATTTAGGTAGGAGGATGAAGAAATTAGGATTTGGTTCCTGTATAAAAATTATAGTGTTGGATGTTAACTAAGGAAATTGGTCTTGCTCAATTTGGAGCTATAGAACTCTAGTTATGGGTCACCAACCGAGACTGGGTCATGACAGACCTTGTAGGGCAGTAGGTCTGATTCGTTGATGAGCAAGTTTGACTATTTTGGGGGGAGAACTGGGTTCTCCTTCCTTCAAAAGACTTGTAGCCCCGAGTCTTAGATATCCAACACAACCAACCTCGCTTGAAACGGAGTTCTAAAACTCTAGATATAGTTAAAAATCTAAGAAGAGGTTGGAATGTGACCTTTGCAGACAGTAACAGTTCAAGACAGTAACGATTGGATAGTAACAGTCCAATGTCTAGACAGTAACAGTTCAAGACAGTAACAGTCCAATGTCTAGACAGTAACAGTTCAAGACATTAACAATTCAATGTCTAGACAGTAATAGTTCAAGATAGTAACAGTCCAATGTCTAGATAGTAATAGTCCAATACAGTAACAGTTTAAGACAGGTTTGGTTCAATACCATAACAGTTCAAAATAGTAATGGTTGAACAGTAACAGTCTAATGTCTAGATAGTAACAGTTTAATATAGTAAGAATTTAAGATAGTAACAGTCCAAGGTCTAGTAGTAACAATTGGACAGTAACAGTTCGAGATTTAAACAGTAATATTTCAAATATAAAGGAAGGAATGGTAACTATGGTTGGACAAAGAATGACAATATTAATGGGTGTAATGAGAAAAACATAAAATATAAAGAAAAAATGATGATTGGAAGAAAGACCTTTTAGCCGTTGATATGATTATTATAAAACATATCATTGAATGAGAAAAATTTATGAGATAAGCTTGTGATTTTAGGAGGGACCACAAGCATGGTGCAGTAGTAGCAACAGGAGAGCACGAGTAGAGTTTCTACTGCAAGTAGGTGATCCTCACCTAAGCTTTTTAGTTAAATTCAATAATTTAATATGTTAATAATATGAGATGTGAATTTACAAATGTTGGATATTATGTAAAAGGATGGAAGTTAGTGTGATGATGTTGTTATTTCAGATAGTATCATGAATGTATGTGTGTTTAAGGTGAACTACTCTTGTGTGCATTGCCAAGTGATGGGAGTACCATTAACAAAGAAAATATGATAAGTGTGATATGTGTTTCGACTAACATACATTTAGTGTATGTTAGGATCCTAGGCAAGGGGATCACCGTGTTTTTGACTAGCATACATTTAGTATATGTTAGGATCCCGGGTAAAGGGATCACCGTGTTTTGAGTAGCATACATTTAGTGTATGTTAGGATCCCAGGTAAAGGGATCACCATGTTTTTTACCAACATACATTTAGTGTATGTTAGGATCCCGGTGTAAGGGGATCACCATAATTTTTTACTAGCATACATTTAATGTATGTTAGGATCCCAGGTAAGGGGATCTCTATATGTTAATGCTAATGAGATGATGATGATACCGATGAAAAGGGTATTAGTAATGTATGGGTGACATAGTTGCGGTTGATTTTAATGGAATCTTAAATGGAAGTTGAAAATGAGAGATGAAATAATTTTCAGTAGATGAATAAGAAGGAGTTCTAACGGAAACGAATAGGGAAAAGGAATAGAATAAGAATACATATCTACTCTTTTAAAATTATTAAATATTTGTGCTACTGTACTTATTGTGATATTCATATTTCAATAATATATATTTTGTTTCAGGACCATCGCATGCATGCCAGAAGTAGATGTTAGCTTTTATTCACTTGTTATGTAGTTTAGGTTGGATGACCTTACATTTTGTAAACATGAAAATGTTTGTATAATTAATGTTTAAACTTGATTAGATGAACTTAACTCTATAGTTCATATAACCATGTTCCATGTATGCATATTTATATCTTTTATCCATCGATAATGATATTTGTTATATAATGTATATCATAAATATTGTGGTTGATATGTATGATGATGTTTGTGGAATTGAGACCCGGGATGATTGGGTCGTGATTGAGTTAGGAGATGTGGGTTATTAGAAGTGTTAATAGGTTAAATGTCGATAACTTGGGACCTTCCAGTATAGGGAAGACTCCGTCAAAATTTCGATAGACTTTAATATGAATACCATATATATTTATTGTCCCTGTAGAACTACCAAGAGAGCCCATGGTCAGAGGACTGAGGTTCAGAGCCAACAGCAATCACTTACAGTCGATCGTCCTATGAGGCCTACCCAGTCATGGACGAGTGCTACTCAAGGGAGGCCTAGAATTCAGGAGGGGAGGACTCAGGGTCGGGTATATTACATAACCCATGAGGATGTAGAAGTTGTACTTGATGTGGTGGTAGGTACTTTACAGTTAGATACAATACAAGTTTATGCTTTAATTGATCCTAGAGCTAGTCATTCCTTTGTAGCTTATAGAATTGTGAATAACTTGCATATGTTATCTAGTAAGTTAGCTGTAGGAGTGATAGTTAGAGTATAAATACTCCACTCCTTACTAAAAATCTGCAACAACTATAAGGAAAGAAAAGAAGGAGTTTTTGTATCCATTCTTACAAATCAAGAGAGAAACACCAAAATTTCAAGAAAACCATCCAAGATTAAGGGTTTATAGGTAGAATAAACACTTGGGGGCAAGGAATTAACAACAAAAATTTGAACAAAAGAGGGAGAGGAGTGCTGGCTATCCATAGGAAAAAAGGGGAGTCGAAAATCTTCGACTGGTTGAAGATTGAAACCTTGATTATTACCGAATAAGATGTTCTAATCATGGTCCTAAAATTCATTTCAAATTCGATTATGAATTGATGCCTAGATGTAAGGTTGTCAAAAACGCCTTTTTGACACGGCACAAAAAATACAAAATAAACTCAGATCGTAAAAATAGATCATGAAATCGTAAAATCATAAGGACTTTTTTTCATGCATAGTTCAAGCACCTTAAAATACATGCTTCAAATAAAAAATTCATATATAGTTCAAGCATCTTAAAATACATGGTTCAAATAAAAATTCATACATAATTTAACTTTTCATTAACTAATAATTAACAAACTTAAAACAAACAATCTGCTGGTGTGTCATGTAAACTAAAACCAGCTTCATTGCCTTCATCTTCCTCATTATTCCTTAGACATTCATCAATATCATTAGCATTAAGAAGATTATTAGTGTCACTACTAGTATCAACACCAATTTTTTGAACATTAGTGTTACTACTAGTACCAACACCAATATTATCAATGTTATTTAACTCAAAACTCTTTGAATTCTCTAAATTGTCATCAATTTGAATCTCCAAATCATCTTCAGTACCATGACTCTCCATTTCAACATCATTAGGAATTTCTTCTTCATCACTTTCATCTTTTTTACCATTTTTTCTTCGTGTTGCACTGTCAACAGCACCAAGCAAATCAAAGTTTGAATGTTTTTAATTTCATTAGGAATTTCTTCTTCATCACTTTCATCATTAGGAATTTCTTCTTCATCACTTTCCTCCAAACTGACTCATCCTGTATTATAGAATGTACTTATATAGGAAATATTATAGACATACTCTTGTGTGGTAACCTCCACCATTACTATTTTATATTGCCCTACATATATATATAGAAAGGGTTGGCTAACCATTAGGTTAAACCTCCTAATTATTCTCAACTTGGTATCAGAGCCTTCTGCCGTCAGAACTCCTTTCTCCCTCCTTCCCTTTGCAGCCGGCCCTCTCTCTCTTTTTCCTCCATGGATTCTACAGCTGCCGCCAACTTCCCTCTCTCCACCGGTGGTGCAGCACAGCCAGCCAGCCATCCCCAAGCGGCTGCCGGTGCCACTTGCAGAGCATGTCTCTAATTCTTCTTCACAAGTCTCTGACGTTCCTTTGCCTCTCATGGGAACACACACTCCAGCTATCGTTCCTTTATCAAACACCCACCAAGTTGTTTCGTTGAAACTTACAAACACAAATTATCTCTATTGGCGAATGCAGATGAAGCCATATCTCCTTGGTCAAGGTGTTTTTCACTTCGTTGACGGCTCTGTGCCGTGTCCTCCATCTCATATTTTTTACAGTTCTGTTGGTTCTTCATCTACCACCAGCCCTTCTTTTCTTCGTTGGAAGCAACAGGATCAACTTATTTTGAGTGCTTTACTCTCCTCTCTCTCTCCGTGGATGTGTTGCATCTTGTGGTAGATTGTTCTACCTCGCATTGTGTTTGGCGCACTCTTGAGAAAGTGCTTGCCTCTCCGTCTAATTCTCGCATCATGCAACTCCATGGCTCCTTTCAAGACCTTCGTCAAGGTGACTCATCGGTTAGTATATATATGCAGCAAGCAAAATCATTATTTGACGAATTGGCTGTTGCTGGTCGCCCAATATCTCTTAAAGACTTTAATCTATATGTGTTTCGTGGCCTTCGTGGCGAGTTCAAAGACTTGGTAACGAGTCTCATAACCAAGGTCGAGCCACTGTCATATGCTGATCTTCACAGCCACCTTCTTACACATGAATTTCTGCACAAGAACTCCTTCCATTCCATGGCTGCCGCTCCCTCTCTACTGTCTTCTTCCTCCCTCCGCAGCAGCCACCACTGCTGCCAACACCACAGTTTTCTGCCCACTGTCATAACCCAATTCTGGGTTATTCCCCAGAACAAATTCCTTTTTAAAAAAAAATAATAAAGACAAAAAAATAATAAAGGCTGGCAACGTGGAGAAAGTAGGCCGGGAAATCAAGTTGTAATTTTTGGAGGAAATTCAAGACCTAGTTGCGCCCCATTATGCCTAAAATTGGAAAAAAAAAATAGAAATTCAAGGTCAAATTAAATGATTATTAGACAAATTTGCATAAAAATTAAGTCCGATGACATAATTAAATTTTTTAATAGGCCAATTTGATTTAATAATGGGCCAAATTAAATTTTAATTATTTTTAAGAATTAATTTAGGTCCAAATGAAGGATTTAATTAAGTGCAAGGACTTAATTATAATTTAAATGGGTCAAATTAATTTTATTTGGGGCTTAATTGGTGAAAAATTAGGTTTGGGAGCCTAATTTGGGTTTAATTGAGAAGATTGGAATTTTAAGAGACCAAATTTAATTTTTACCAAGTTAATTGATTGAAATCGGGGGCCAAATTGCAAGAAAATTGAAGTTTTGGGGCCAATTAGGGGTTAAATTGACAAAATCCAAAGCCAAGGACCAATCTGCAAAAGGCGCCAAACTATAGGGGTTTAATTGACAAAATCCGGGGGTCAAATTGAAGAAATTGAAAGTTTAATGGTCAATTAGGGATGAAATTGCATAAATCCGAGACCAGTGACCATATTGCAAAAGGCGCGTAAATCTGGGGCTGGAGTTGAAGTTACGCCGGGACCAAATTGCATTAAATCAGAAGTTTAGGGTCAATTAGGGAATTATATTGAAAGAAATTGAAAGCTGGAGGACTAAATTGAAATTCGGCAAAAATCCCTAATTTTAACCTAAAACGGCATCGTTTTTGCGTTTAAAAAAAAAGGGAAGAGACCAGGCGACGCGTCGCCTGGTCACTGTTCATCATCTTCCCTGCGAAGCTGTCCGAGTAGCAGCTTTACAGGCGCATTTGATGCCTCGTTTGGCCCCCAAAATCGACAACGCGTGCACCAAAATGGCCACCTGAAACCCCTCTATTCCCGAGCATTGTCCGGTCGGGCCTACAAACTTCGAAACGGCTCCGTTTATTGGCCTAAAGTGGCCACCTCGGGCTGTCTGCAGCCTTGGACTGCCAAATTTGGCAGTTCGAGGTGCACACTTTGAACCGACGGCTTGGATTCCTCGAGTCGAATCAAGGGCTGAGACTTTTTCCTCGGCGAAGACAAGATTACCCTCTTTCCATCCCTATAAATAGGAGCAGATTTCATGCTCAGGAGGAGAAAATCGAACGCAAAGTTGGCAAAAAACCAGCCTTTCCTGCCCATTTTTCTTGCAACCAGCCCTTTCTCTTCTTTTTCTCTCCGCTGTGGCCTTCAGCCACCACCACTTTCACCACCGCTCTCACCACCGTCCTTCCCACTAAAAACTACATCACATTCAACACCCAGCAACCTCACGTGGTAGCTGCAACACCTCTCTCTCTCCCCCTCTCTTCCTTGCGAAACTCTTTTCCACCTTCACCACCGCAACCCCAGCAGCAGCAGCAACAACCACCCTTTCCAGCGGC
>Ga0307513_10012317_pt1 | contig 10572 bp, 7 predicted proteins | sample 15_EM_MG_FD_202174 | JGI IMG/M metagenome (GOLD analysis project Ga0307513, IMG submission 202174) | Populus trichocarpa ectomycorrhiza microbial communities from riparian zone in the Pacific Northwest, United States - 15_EM | ecosystem: Host-associated > Plants > Roots > Unclassified | place...
GTCCCGTCGACGTGCATGACGGCGCGATCGACCGACGCGGCGTCGGCGCGACCGGCCTGCCCGCGCCGCCAAGTCGCGTGAATCCGTCGCGCCCCGCCAGCTACGCGGCGCCGGTGCGCTGCACGGCTTCGACCACCGCGGCGGCGGTGATGCCGAGCTTCTCGAGCACGAGCTCGCCGGGCGCCGAGGCGCCGTAGCGGTCGATGCCGATCGCGACGCCGCGATCGCCGATGTACTCGCGCCAGCCGAACGTCACGCCGGCCTCGATCGAGACCCGGCGGTGCTGCGCGGCCGGCAGCACCGACTCGCGATACGCCTGCGGCTGCTCGGCGAACAGCTCCCAGCACGGCAGCGAGACCACGCGCGCCGACACGCCGGCCTTGGCGAGCTGCTCGCGCGCGGCCAGCGCGACCCAGACCTCCGAGCCGGTGGCGATGATGATCGCGTCGTTGCCGTCGGCGAGCACGTAGCCGCCGCGCTCGGCGCCGGGGGCGCTCGGGGCGGTCACGACGGGCAGATCCTGGCGCGACAGCACCAGCGCGGTGGGGCCATGCGTCCGGGTCAGCGCGTAGCGCCAGCCCGCGGCGGTCTCGTTGGCGTCGCACGGCCGGAACACGCTGAGGCCGATCATCGCGCGCAGCGCCATGAGGTGCTCGACCGGCTGGTGGGTCGGGCCGTCCTCGCCGAGGCCGACCGAGTCATGCGTCCACACGAAGATCGCCGGCAGCTTGCTCAGCGCCGCGATCCGGACCGGCGGGCGCATGTAGTCGCTGAACGCGAAGAACGTCGCGACAAACGGCCGCACGCCGCCGTGATAGAGCAGGCCATTGCCGATCGAGCCCATCGCGTGCTCGCGGATGCCGAAGCGCAGGTTCTTGCCCTCGCCGGCTTTGACGTAGTTGCCGCCCGGCACGATCGTCTTGGTCGAGCCGCCGAGGTCGGCGTCGCCGCCGAACAGCCACGGGATCTTCGCGGCCAGCGCGATCATCACCGTGCCGCCCGAGCTGCGCGTCGCGACCGGCTTGGAGCCCAGCGCCGCGGACGGCAGCTCCCGATCCCAGCCGGCCGGGAGCTCGCCCTTGATCGCGGTCTCGAGCAGCGCCGCGAGGTCGGGGTGCGCCATGCGATACGCCGCGAGCCGGGAGTCCCACGCGGTGTGGGCCTCGGCGCCGCGCTTGCCACCCTCGGCCATGTGCGCGCGAACCTCGTCGGGGACCAGGAAGTGCGCGGCGGGATCCCAGCCCAGCGCCTGCTTGGTCGCGGCGACCTCGGGCTCGCCGAGCGGCGAGCCGTGCGCCGCGCTCGAGCCGGCCTTCTTCGGCGAGCCGAAGCCGATCGTGGTCCGGATGATGATGATCGACGGCCGCTCGGTCTCGGCCTTGGCGGCGGTGATCGCCGCGTCGAGGGCGGCGAGATCGGCGTTGCCGTCCTCGACGTGCTGCACGTGCCAGCCGTACGCCGCGTAGCGCGCGCCGACGTCCTCGTCCATCGTCAGCGACAGCGGGCCGTCGAGGGTGATCTGGTTGGCGTCGTAGAGGAACATCAGCTTGCCGAGGCCGAGGTGGCCGGCGATGCTCGACGCCTCCGACACCACGCCTTCCATCAGGTCGCCGTCGGACACCAGCGCGTAGGTCTGGTGATCGATGATCGCGTGGCCGGGGCGGTTGAACAGCGTCGCGAGGTAGCGCTCGGCGATCGCCATGCCGACGGCGTTCGCGGCGCCCTGGCCGAGCGGGCCGGTGGTCGCCTCGACGCCGGGCGTGTCGTGCCACTCGGGGTGGCCCGGCGTCCGGCTGCCCCACTGGCGGAACTGCTGTAGCTCGTCGAGCCCGAGGTCGTAGCCAGTCAGGTGCAGCAGCGAGTACAGCAGCGCCGAGCCGTGCCCGGCCGACAGCACGAAGCGGTCGCGATCGAACCAGGTCGGCGCGCTCGGATCGTGCTTGAGGTGGTGCTGCCACAGCACGTACGCCATCGGCGAGCAGCCGAGCGGCAACCCCGGGTGTCCGGAGTTGGCTTTTTGCACGGCATCGATCGACAGGGTCCGCAGGGTGTTGATCGCCAGCGTCGGAAGGTCGGTCTTGGACATGGCGAGCGCAACCTAGCATGCAGGACGTGGCGGCCCGATGGCATCAGCGCGCCGACATCGGATCTCGGCCGGAGCTGCCGCGGCGCTCCGCGCGGGCGTGGGCGCTCGGCCGGCGGCGCGCGTCGATGACGGGTGTCGGCGGCGCCGGACCGGTTCACGGTTTCTTCACGACGAACGGCGATCCGCGGCGAGGGCGCGTGGCTCGAGGGCCGGCGAGGAACGCCGGCTGCGCCTCGCTGTGCTCGGCTCAGGCCCCGTCGAGCTCGACGACGAACCGGGCGCCGGGCGCGGCGTGCTCGACCCAGACCCGCCCGCCGATCGCCTCGATCTGGCGCTTGACGATCGCCAGGCCCAGGCCGCTGCCGCCGCGGTCCCGGCTGCGCCCGGCGTCGAGCCGGTAGAACCGCTCGAACACGCGATCCTCGTGGCCGTCGGGAATGCCCGGGCCGCGGTCGGCGACGCCGATCCGGACATGCTTGCCGAGCCGCCGGGCCTGCACCGTCACCGGCGTGTTGCCGCCGTACTTGACGGCGTTGTCGATCAGGTTCTGGATGATGTGGTCGAGGCCGTCGCGGGTGGCGAGCACCGCGAGCTCGGCCGCACCGAGCGGCCGACCAGCGCGAGCTCGTCGTCGGCCTGCTCGCCGGCCAGCGCGCGCTGGACCAGGGGCGCGAGGGCGGCCGGCAGCGCGCGGCCATCGCCGACCAGCGGTCGCGCCGCTTCGTTGATCAGCGCGACCTCGCGATCGCGGCCGACGACGACGACGCCCTCGACGAGGTTGGCGAACACGACCGACAGCAGGTCGCGCTGCTCGGTGAGCTCGCCGACCCGCGCCTTGACGAGCGTCGCGGTGAGGTCCTCGGCGAGGGTGCGCTCGACGACGAACAGCGTGCCGGCGCCGGCGACGACGACGAGCGCGACGAAGGTCAGCAGCAGCCGGTTGCGGAGCGAGCTCTGCACGCCCGCCCAGGGTAGCAGGCAGGCACGTCGACGGCGCACAGGTCGCCCTCCCCGCGCGTCGCGTCGGGCGCGCGGTGGAGTAGTGTCGAGCGATGGACGTCGCCCCGACCGCGGCCGCGCAGACCACGTGTCTGAGCGACGACGACGCCGCGGCGCTGGTCGGCGGTGAGCTCGACGCCGCGCAGCGCGCGACGCTCGGCGGCCACCTCGATGGCTGCGAGCGCTGCCGGCGCTTCGTGTCCGCGCTGGCGGCGGCCGAGCTGGCGACCGAGGAGGCCGGCGCGGCGCACGACGCCGATCGCGGCGCGAGCGAGGGGCTGCACGCCGGCGCCACGCTCGGCCGGTTCCGGCTGATCCGCCCGCTCGGCAACGGAGCGATGGGCGAGGTCTGGGCGGCCCGCGATCCCGAGCTCGATCGCGAGGTCGCGGTCAAGCTGCTGCGCCTGCGGCCCGGCGCGCTCGGCGTCGAGGCGACCGCGCGGATGCGGCGCGAGGCGCAGGCGATGGCGCGGCTCAACCACGCCAACGTCGTGACGATCTACGAGCTCGGCACCGATGGCCCCGATCGCGTGTTCTGCGCGATGGAGCTGGTCGAGGGCGTCACGCTGCGCCGCTGGCTCGAGACGCCGCGCTCGTGGCGCGCGGTGATGGCGATCGCGCGCGCGGTCGGCCGGGGGGTCGCGGCGGCGCACGCGGCCGGCTTGATCCACCGCGACATCAAGCCCGAAAATGTCCTGATCGCCGACGACGGCCGCACGCTGGTGTCCGACTTCGGGCTCGCCAAGCTCGCCGATCTGGGCGGCGTCGAGCGGGTCGAGCGCGCCGCGGTGGACGACGCCACGAGCGGCGTGTTGACGGCCGCCGGGGCGGTGATCGGCACGCCGGTCTACATGGCGCCCGAGCAGCTGGCCGGTCGGCCGGATCCGCGCAGCGATCAGTTCTCGTACTGCGTGACGATCTACGAGGCGCTGTTCGGCGGGCGGCCGTTCGCCGGCGGCACGCTCGCCGCGCTCGAGGCGGCGAGCGCGCGCGGGCCGGACCGGCCGGCGGACTTGCGTGGCGTGCCGCGCGGCGTGCTGCGCTGTCTGGCGCGCGGCCTCGCCGCCGACCCCGACGCGCGCTGGCCGGAGATGGCGGCGCTGGTCGACGCGCTCGATCGCGCCGTTCGCGCCCCGCGCCGTCGCCGCGTCGCGCTCGCCGGGCTCGCAGCGGTCGCCGTGCTCGCCGCGGGCGTGTTCGGCGTCGTGGACGGCCGCGCCACCGAGGCCTGCGCGTCCGGCGCGGGGATGATCGTTCCGCTGTGGAACCCGATCGTGCGCAGCACGCAGATCGGGCGGCTGACGGCGCTCGATCCGGGCGCGCGGGTCTCGATCGCGAGCGCGACGCGGCTGGTCGATGACTGGACGCAGTCGTGGCGGATCGCGCACGCCGCCGCCTGCACGGTCGACGCGCCCCGGCGCGCCGGACGGCTCGACTGTCTCGACCGCGGCCTACAGGATCTGCGCGCGCAGCTCGCGGTGTGGCGCACGGGGGACCGCGCGGTGCTCGAGGCCGCGGTGCGCGCCGCCGCCGAGCTCCCCGATCTGCAGCGCTGCGTCGCGCCCGCCGCCGGCCGCGCGATCGACCCGATCCTGGCCGCGCAGATCACGCAGACCGACGCGCGGGTACGCTCGGGCCGGGCGACGGCGGCGCGCGCCGATGTCGACGCGATGCTCGCGCTCGCCGAGGCGATCCGCCAGCCGCGCGATCTGGCGGTGGCGCTGATCAGCGCCGCGCGCGCCGAGCGCGAGGTCGGCGAGCTGGTCCGCGCGCGCGATCACCTGGCGCGGGCGGCCCGCGAGGCCGGGCGCGCCGGCGACGATCGGACGCTGCTCGACGCGCTGGTCGACGAGGCGGCGGTGATCATCGAGCTCGGCCAGCCGCTGGTCAGCCTCGGCTTGCTCGACGCCGCCCAGGCGCTCGACGAGCGCACCGGGGCGAGCGCGAGCCGCCGCATCCAGGTCACGCGCGGCGCCGCGCTGCAGCAGGCCGGGCGCGCCCCCGAGGCGGTCGCGACGTTGCGCGCGGTGATGCCCGCGATCGAGGCCGACGCCGTCCGCGATCCGCGCGCGCAGCTCTTGCTCGCCACGCTGCTCGGCAAGCTCTCGGCGGCGCAGCGCCAGCTCGACGACTTCGCGCAGTCCCGCGCGCTCAGCGAGCGCCAGCTCGCGATCTACGAGGCCAGCCTCGGCCGCTCCCACCCCGACGTCGCGCGCTCGCTGGCCGATCTCGCCGGCTCCGAGATGCACCTCATGCGTTACGCCGACGCCAAGGCCCACCTCGCCCGCGCGCGAGAGATCGCGCTCACCACGTTCGGCGAGCACCATCTGCTGACCGGCAGCTTGTACCTGCTGAACGCCCAGGTCGCGAGCTACGAGCAGCGGCTCGACGACGCGCGCGCCGACTACGAGCACGCGCGCGCCGCCTTCACCAACGTGCTGCCCACCGACCACCCGCGCTTCGTGGTCGTGGAGTCGGGGCTCGGCGAGCTCGAGCGCAGCGCCGATCGCTGCAAGGAGGCGATCCCGCACCTCGAGCGCGCGCTGCACATCAGCGAGGTGAGCGGCCACGACCCGCGCAACCACGCCCTCCAGCTGATCGACCTCGGCTTCTGCCTCGCAGATGTCGGCCGCACCGACGAGGGCCGCAACGCCCTGACCCGCTCGATCGCCGAGCTCGACGATCTCCACATGGACAAGCGCTGGTACTCCGAGCCCTACGCCGCCCTCGCCGACCTCGAGGAGGCCGCCGGCCACCGCCCCCAGGCCATCGAGCTCGAGAAGAAGGCCCTCGCCGCCCTGCGCGACGATCCGCGCGGCGACGCCGCCGCCCTGCGCGCCTACGAGCAAGAGCGCCTCGACGCCTGGACGAAGAAGTAGGCCTCGGTCCGATCTCGGCATCGCGCAGGCGCGCGACGAAGCACTTCCCACGGTAACTACGAATGTAGTATTACAATTGTAGTAACCAATCCACGCGAGGGAGTCGGCATGCGTTCGTCGTCCGTATTGTCTCTGGCCGCGCTGGGCCCGTCGCGCGGCGCGTGCGCCCCAGGCGCGGTGCTCGCGCGCGTCGCGGTGCTCGCCGCGATCGTGTCATGCGCGCCACCACGGCCGGCCAGCTCGGCGCCCGCGCCCTCCGTGGCGGCCCCGGCGATGGCGGACTGGCGAGGCGGCCTGATGCCGCTCGATCGCGTGCAGGTCAAAGACTTCGCGTCCGCCCTCGACTGGGCGATGGCCGACAAGCGTGCGGCGCTCGCACGGATCGCGAACCACCCCGGCGTGCCCGACTTCGAGAACACCATCGCCGCGCTCGAGCGCGCTGGCCAGCCGCTCGCGGACGTGCGCGGCCTGTTCGATCTCTGGGGGCGGGCGTTTCGCGACGACGCGTTCGACGCCGTCGAACAGGAGCTCCAGCCGCGCCTCGTGGCGTTCGACTCCGAGGTGCTGCAGAGCGCCGCGCTCGCCCGTCGGGTCGAGGCCGTCTATCGCGCGCGCGACAGCGCCGGGCTCGGACCGGAGCAGCGCGCCCTGGCCGAGCACACCTACCGCGCGTTCAAGCTCGCCGGTGCGGTGTTGCCCGACGCGGCGCGGGCGCGGCTCGTCGCCGTCGACACCCGGATCGGCGAGCGCTACGCGCGCTTCAACCAGAACGTGTTCGCGGGCGGGGCGGAGAGCCAGATCGTGGTTCGCGACGCGGCCGAGCTCGCCGGCCTGCCTGCGGCGTTTCGCGATGAGGCGGCCGCCGCGGCCACCACGCAGGGCCACCCCGGCGCGTGGCTGATCCGCGGTCGGTACAGCGCGCTCCAGACTGTCCTCACGCACGCCACGCGCCGCGATCTGCGCGAGCGCGTCCTGAACGCCACGCGCCACCTGGCCGATCGCGGCGATGCGCGCGACAACGACGCCGTGGTGAAGGAGCTGCTCGCGCTGCGCCGGGAGCGTGCCAGGCTCCTCGGCTACCCCAGCTACGCCGAGATGAAGCTGGAGGCCTCGATGATGCGCACGTCCGAGCGCGCGCTCGCGTGGCTCACCGCGCTCGCCGAGCCTACGGCGCGACAGTCGCGGCGCGAGATCGACGAGCTCCAGCGCGTGGCGGATCGCAGCCAGGCTGAACGCCACGAGGCCAGCTTCCCACTCGCGCCGTGGGACCTCCGATTCTACGAGGAGAAGGTGCGCCAGGTGCGGTTCCAGATCGACGAGGCCGAGGTCGCGGCGTACTTCGATGTCGAGCTGGTGCGCGAGGCGATGTTCTGGGTCGCCGGCCAGCTGTTCGACCTTCGCTTCACGAGCGTTCCGGACGCGCCGACGCCGACGCCGGACCTCCGCGCGTGGGCCGTGTCGCGCGCGAACGGGCCGACGATCGCATACCTGTACATCGACGCCCATCCGCGACCGGGCAAGCAGGGAGGGGCGTGGGCGATGTCGTATCGCGATCAGCAGCGCCTGACGCCCGGTCGGATCCCGGTCGTCATGGTGACCTACAACCTGCCGCGCTCGGCACCAGGAACACGCGCGCCGATCACCTGGTTCGACGCAGTCGGCATGTTCCACGAATTCGGTCACGCGCTCCAGGCGCTGCTCTCCGACGTGACCTATCCGAGCCTCGCGGGGCTGAACGTCCCCGGCGACACGATCGAGCTCGCGAGCCAGTGGTTCGAGCGCTACCTCGGCACGCCGGAGGTGCTGGCGCGCTTCACCCGGCACGCCCGGACCGGGGCGCCGCTGCCGCCGGCGCTGGCGGCGCGGATCGAAGCGGCGCGCGTGTTCTGCGAGGGCCTCCGCACCACCGTGATGCTCGAGAGCGCGGTGTACGATCTGCGCCTGCATCTGGCCGCCACCGGGCCGAGTGACCTGCCAGCGCTGGAGCGCCAGGTCGGAGAGCAGCTGCGCGCGCCGCCGCAGGTCTTGTCGGTGAGCAACGCCGCGCAGGCGACCTACTTGTTCGGCGACGACAATTACTCGGCGCAGTTCTACAGCTATCTATGGTCTGACGAGCTCGCGTCCGAGGTATTCGCGGCGTTCCTCGCCGCCAGCGGACCCTATGATCGGGCGGTGGCCGAGCGCCTGCGGGCGACGATCCTGTCGCGCGGAAGCTCGCTGGATCCGGTCGCCGGCTTCACCGCGTTTCTCGGCCGTGGGCCAGGCATCGCCGCGTTGCTCGACAGGCGCGGCTTCGGCGACGACAAATGAGCCACGCGCTCGCGAGATAGCTCGAGTCGGAGAGGGAGAGCTCAGGGCTTGGCGCGGTAGCCGAAGCCGTGGATGTGTGACGTGACCTGGCTGCGATCCGCGCGCTAGGCTGCCGCCATGCGCAGCCTGATCGCCGTCCTGCTCGTCGTCGGCGCCTGCTCGTCGAAGCCGGCCAGCCCCAAGGTACGGATCGCCGCCGCGGCGGATCTCGCCCGCGCGTTCGCCGAGCTCGCCAAGGAGTTCGAGAGCAAGACGGGGATCGCCGTCGAGGTCGAGTACGGATCGAGCGGGCTGCTCGCCAAGCAGATCGAGCAAGGCGCGCCGTTCGCGCTGTTCGCCGCGGCCAACCGCGGCTACGTCGATCAGGTCATCCAGGCCGGCAAGTGCGACGCCGCGACGGCGCGCTCGTATGCCCGCGGCCGCCTCGTGGTGTGGACGCGCAACGGCACGACGGGGCCGAGCAAGCTCGCCGACCTCGCCGACCCGCGGTTCCGCAAGATCGCGATCGCCAACCCGGAGCACGCGCCGTACGGCAAGGCGGCCAAGCAGGCGCTCGAGGCCGCCGGGCTGTGGCCGCAGATCCAGGATCGCATCGTGCTCGGCGAGAACGTCCAGGCCACGATGCTGTACGCGCGCGATGGCAACGCGGACGCGGCGGTGGTCGCGCAGTCGCTCGCCGCGGTGACCGATGGCGGGTCCTCGCTGGCGGTCGATCCCGCGCTGCACACGCCGCTCGATCAAGCAATGGTAGTGTGCGGCTCGGGAGCCACGGTCGATGCAGCGAAGCAGTTCGAGGCGTTCGTCGGCTCGCGCGAGGGCCGCGAAGTGATGACGCGCTACGGTTTCACGCTGCCCGACGCGACGGCCCCCACCCCGCCATGAAGCCAGAAACCATCGCCGCCCAGGCGCTGCACTCCATCGACGAAGCCACCGGCGCGGTGGTCCCGCCGATCCACCTCGCGACGACCTACGCGCGCGACGCGACCTACGCGCTGCGCGGCCGGACCTACACGCGCGACGAGAACCCGACGCCGGAGATCGCCGAGCGCGTGATCGCGGCGCTCGAGGGCGGCGCGGCGGCGCTGACGTTTTCGTCGGGGATGGCGGCGGCGACCGCGGCGATCCGCGCGCTGGTCCGGCCAGGCGACCACGTGCTCAGCCCGCGCGTCGCGTACTACGCGCTGCGCGGCTGGATCGAGCGGTTCTGCGCGCGCTGGGGCGTCCACCACGACACGGTCGACATGACCGATCTCGACGCGGTCCGCCGCGCGCTGCGGCCGAACACGCGCGTGGTCTGGCTCGAGACCCCGGCCAACCCGGCCTGGGACGTCACCGACATCGCGGCGGTCGCCGAGCTGGCGCACGGCGTCGGCGCGCGGGTCGCCGTCGACTCGACGTGCGCGACGCCGGTGCACAGCCAGCCGATCGCGCTCGGCGCCGACCTGGTGATGCACGCCGCGACCAAGTACCTCGCCGGCCACTCCGACGTGCTGGCCGGCGCGCTGGTCACCGCGCGCAGCGACGACGCCTGGGCCGAGATCCGCGAGCTGCGCCACATCGAGGGCCCGTGCCTCGGGCCGTTCGAGGCATACCTCCTGTCCCGCGGCCTGCGGACGCTGTTCGTGCGCGTCGAGCGCTCCAGCCGCACCGCGCAGTTGCTCGCCGAGCAGCTCACCGCGCGCGGCGTCGTGGTCCGCTACCCCGGCCTGCCCTCGCATCCGCAGCACGCGATCGCCGCGCGCCAGATGAGGCACGGGTTCGGCGGCATGCTGTCGATCCAGGTCGGCGGCGGCGCCGAGCGCGCGCTCGCGGTCGTCAAGCGGCTCGCGCTGTGGGTGCCGGCGACGTCGCTCGGCGGCGTCGAGAGCCTGGTCGAGCATCGCCACAGCGTCGAGGGACCGAGCACGCCGACGCCGCCCGATCTGCTGCGGCTGTCGGTCGGCCTCGAGCACCCCGACGACCTGCTCGACGATCTGCTGGGCGCGCTGTCATGATCGCGCTGCGCATCGCGACCTGCGTGCCGTTGCCGGAGCCCGATCCTGACGAGGCGCCGCTCGCCGTCGCGCTCGCCGCCGGCGGGTTTGCCGCCCAGCTGGTCGGCTGGGACGATCCCGACGCCGACTGGGACGCGCCGATCCCGACGATCCTGCGCTCGACGTGGAACTACCCGCTCGCGCCCGACGCGTTCCTCGCGTGGCTCGACCGCGCGAGCGCCGCGGCGCCGCTGCTCAACCCGGTCGACGTCGTCCGCGACAACCTGCACAAGCGCTACCTGGGCACGCTCGCGGCGCGCGGCGT
>Ga0307513_10012318_pt1 | contig 10570 bp, 9 predicted proteins | sample 15_EM_MG_FD_202174 | JGI IMG/M metagenome (GOLD analysis project Ga0307513, IMG submission 202174) | Populus trichocarpa ectomycorrhiza microbial communities from riparian zone in the Pacific Northwest, United States - 15_EM | ecosystem: Host-associated > Plants > Roots > Unclassified | place...
TCCAGCATCGCAACGCGCGCAGTCACGGCCTGGTGGCCATCCCGGGCCCCCGGTTTACCGGAGCTCGCCGATAGCATGGCGCCCCAGGCTCCGCTCGATCTCGCCGAGATCGCACGGCTGCATGGCGCGATGCTCCAGCGCTGCGCCCTCCGCCTGTGCGGCAACGCCGAGATCGCCAAGGATCTCGTCCAGGAGACCCTGCTGCGCGCCTTCCAACGCTCCGACCAGCTCAAGCCCGGGACCAACACCGGCGCTTGGCTCGTGACCATCTTGACGAACCTGTTCTACGATCAGCTCAAGCACAACAAGGTCGAGCAAAGGGCCGTCCCGGCGCTCGCCGTGATCACCGACGAGGCGTTCGAGACCGCCACGATGACGACGTCCGACGCCGCGCTCTACGCCGCGGTCGAGGCGCTCGAAGACGATCTGCGCAAGGTGGTCAAGCTCTGCTATCTGCAGCAGGTGCTGTATCGCGAGGCGGCCGAGATCCTCAGCGTGCCAATCGGCACGATCAAGTCGCGACTCAAGCGCGCGCGCGAACGCCTGCACGAGCTGCTGACCGCCGAGGCGCGCGAGGCGGTGGAGCCGTGACCGCGCCGTGCGCCGACCTGGTGGACTTCGTCGACGGCGAGCTGGCGCCCGACCGCGCCGACGCCTTCCGCGAGCACCTGCGCACGTGCGCCACGTGCCCGGCCGCGCTGCTCGAGGCCATGCAGCTGAACGCGCGGCTGAGCACGCTGACCGCGCTGCCCGAGCCGGTCGCGGCTCCCGCGAGGGCGCGGGTGCGGGTGCGATGGAAGCCGTGGGCGGGAGCGGGCACGGCGATCACGGCGCTCGCCGCGGTCGCCGCGGTCGTGCTGATCTCACCGGGCCGGCCTGCGGAGCCGCCGCGGGTTGCGCAGAACCCGTGGGCCGACATCAAGACGAGTCCGTTCGATCGGCGCTTCGCCTATCCGGACGCCTCGAGCTGGCGCGAGCCTCCGGCCCCGATGCGCGGAACCGCTCCTGTCCGCGAGGACATCCCCGCCAGTGCCCTCCAGGCTCTCGACGATCGTAATGACCGACACGGGCTGGCCATCGCGCACCTGTGGAACAGCGTCGCGCCCGATCGTGTGGCCAGCGATCTGCGCAAGCTCGAAGCCACGCCGGCGGTTCGCAATGACCTCGCGGCGGTCGAGAGCCTGCAGACCAGCAGGAACAACTTCGAGCCCATCCTGACCGAGCTCGAGGCGTTGAAGCGCAACGACGATCCCGCCGTCGCGCGCGCCGCGCGGTGGAACTACGCCGTGCTGCTCGGAGAGCTCGAGCTCCCACTCAGCGCCGCGGCGGCGTTCGACGAGATCGCGGCGGAGCGCGAGCCCGGCTGGTCCGCCGAGGCGACGAAGCGCGCTGGCGCCGCCCGGACCTCCGCGGAAGCGTTTCATCAAGCCTGGGAGCACGCGTTCACCGAGGGCAAGCAGCTGCTCGATCACGGCACGCCGGTGTCGGCCGACTCGCTCCGCGCCGTCCCCGGGCTGATGCGCTCCTACCTCTACAACGCCGTGCGTGTGGCGCCGGATTCCGCGCGGGTGCGGGCGCTCGCGCGGATGGCCGAGGCGCTGGACCCCGCTGATCATCCGGTGCTCGTCGAGTATGTCCAGCGCGTCGCATCGCTCGACTTCCGCCGGCGAGCGCCCCTCGCGCGCGCCTACGCCAAGCTGCTGAAGAGCCAGCCGTTGAGCGCGGCCGAGGTCCGCGCGCTGACCACCACGGCGCCGTCTCCGGACGTCGCCGACATCGTGATCGGCGCGATGGTCAAGCTTGCCACAACGCCGACGCAATTCGCCGCGCTGCGCGCGCTGGTGAAGTCGACGCAGGATCCATGGCTGGAGATCGTCGTCGCCTATACGGAGGCGAGCGCCGACGGCAAGCGCGGCGACTGGATCGCGGCCGAGGCCCACGTGCGTGCCGCCGAGAAGCTGTGTCCCGGCACCTCCAGCTTTCCCTGCCTGAGGCTCGCGGATGGGCGCGCGAAGATCCTCGAGAAGCTGCACCGCGTCCCCGAGGCGCTCGAGGTGCTGCACACCGCGATCGACGAGGCCCGCCGCGTCGGTGAGTGGGCGCACTACCGCGAGCTCTTGTTTCCGCTCGCCGATGTCGAGCGATTCAACGGATCGACTGCCATGGCGCGGGCTTATGCCGGCGAAGTCCTTCGCTTGTATCCCGCTCGCGAGGAGTGCAGCGACCGCAGCCGCGCATATCAGGTGCTCGCGAGCGCCGCGTTGCTCGACGTCGACGGCCCAGCCGCGCGCGCCGCGCTCATGACCGCGACGTCATGCGGGGCGACCGATCTGACCGCGGCCAACAGCCTGGCCGATATTGGCCGGCTCGATCCCCAACCCGATGACCTGCCAACGCTGCAGAGCTGGCTCACGACGCTCCGGGCGAGCGACAAGCTCACGCCGGCCGAGCGGGTGTTCGCCGATACGATCGAAGGTCGCCTGCTGATCGAGCACGCCCCCGCCGACGGCGTAGCGCTGCTCGAGCGGTCGATCACGAAGGCGGACGCGGTGCCCGGCGACGTGACGGCGACGAAGGCGCGCGCGAGCGCGTACTCGGTGCTGGTGTTCGAGGCCGCGCGCAAGCACGACGACACCCGGACGTTGACCCTGGTCGCGCGCGACCTCGGGCTCGCCCTGCCCGCGGCGTGCACCGTCGCGCTCAACGCCGAGGACGAGCGCGTGGCCGTGGCGGTGCGCGGCGCCGACGGCAAGGATCGCGGATCGTACGAGGTCGTCGGCCAGCGACGCGCGGGAGCGTGGAGCGTCCGCGCCGACCTCGCCGGCACCCTCACGGGGTGCCCCCATGTCCAGGTCATGGCGCGCGCGACGCAGCAAGGACTGCCACGCATCCTGCCCGCCGCGCTGGCATGGAGCTATGCGACGGGAGCGAAGCGAGGCGAGCCGGCTCCGTCGCCGATCGCGCCGCGCACCCTGATCGTGACGAACGTGATGCCGCCCGCCGCGCTCAAGCTCGCCGCACTCGACGCCACGCCGCCGAGCAACGCCGCGACGACGCGCACGCTGTCCGGCCGGCAGGCAACCCCGAGCCGCGTGCTCGTCGAGATGGCCGACGCCACCGAGATCCAGTTTCACACCCACGCGCTGATGAATGTCGGAGTCTCCGACGCATCTCACCTCGTGCTGTCCGCCGACGCGGATGGCCACTACGCGCTGACCGCCGAGGCCATCCGGAGTCGGAAGCTCCGCGCACACCCGATCGTCGTCCTCGCGGCGTGCCACTCCGCGCAAGGTGCACATTATAGCCATGCACCCTGGAGCCTCCCAGGTGCGTTTGTCGCCGCCGGCGCGCGGGCGGTGTTCGCCGTCGCCACCGACGTCCCCGACCGCGCGTCCGGTCCGTTCTTCGAACGCGTGATGGCGCTTGTACGCAATGGCGCAGATCCTGCGACCGCATTACGCGACGAACGTGGGATTGCGCTGACAGCGGATCCGAAGAGCTGGGTCGCCGATATCGTGGTGTTCGAGTAAACGATGTAGCTCGCGCGCACGGCGCAGAACAATTCACGGTGCTCGTCGTTCACTGCGCATGGCGTCCAAGCAACCCGTCGGAAATTTGAACCCAACCTCATCTTCCACCAGCCTCAAGGCAGCGAACGGCCACCCCGGCAAGAAGCGCCGCCGGCCCCACCGGCGCGGCCTCGAGGTCCCGGTCATCCCGATCGATCCGCCGAAGCCCACCGCTCCCGACATGGGAAAGACGGGCTCAACGACGACCGCAACCACGACCGCCGCGTCCGGATCGCAGAAGCGTTAACGCCGGACCGAGGACACCCCGCGTGAGCTCACGAAGCGCTACGGCCGCGAAGCGAGACAGTGTGATGGTCGACCCTGACGGCGACGTCCTCGAGCTCGTGCGCGACGACCAGATCCGAGCTGCCCTCGAGCAGTTGATGCGGCGCTACGGCACCGCCGTGTATCGCTATTGTCGGGCCGAGCTGCGCGACGAGGCGCTGGCCGACGACGTCCAGCAACAGGTCTTCATCGAAGCGTTCCGCGATCTGCCGCGCTTCAAGCGCATCTCGACCGTGAGGATCTGGCTGTTCGGGATCGCGCGCCACCGCGTGCTCGACGCCGCCAAGCAGCGCACGCGGAGGCGGAACCGCTTCGAGCCCGTCGACGATGCCGGCGTTGACGCCGAGGACGCCCGGCCATCGCCCGGCGAGTCGCTCGATGACGCGCGGCTGCGGCTCGCGCTCGTGGCGTGCCTCTCCCGGCTCGGCGACGACGCGCGGACGGCCGTGCTGCTGCACTACCAGCTCGGCGTGAGCTTCGAGGACATGTCGAAGATCTGCGGCGAGAAGCCCGGCACGCTCCACGCACGAGTCGCGCGCTCTCTGCTCCGGCTGCGCGCCCTGATCGAATCGCGGATCGCGCGCGCGCGCTGAGCCATGCGCCGATCCACCGCGAACCGCCGTGGCGCGGCGCCCGCGCCGATCTCGCGGCGTGAACATCGGTCGTGCCACGCTCGCCTGGCTCGCCCGAGGACGGGTGCTAGCTTGCAGCCGGCCTCCCGATGTCATCCCCCTCCTTTGCGCGCAACGCGATCGTCCTGGGCCTCCTGACTGCGATCGGCCCGTTCGCGATCGACATGTACCTCCCGTCGCTGCCGTCGGTCGCGACCGACTTCCACACCGACGCCGACGGCGCGCTCGCGAGCATGACGGTGTTCTTCATCGCGTTCGCGCTCGGCCAGCTGGTCTACGGCCCGAGCTCGGACATCTTCGGCCGGCGCCGACCGCTGGTCGCTGGCATCGTGCTGTTCGTGATCGCCAGTGTGGGCTGCGCGCTCGCCGGCAGCATCGAGCAGCTGATCATCTTCCGGCTGGTCCAGGGCTTCGGCGGCGCCGCCGGCATGGTGATCTCGCGCGCGATCGTGCGCGACCTGCACAGCGGCGTCGACGAGACGCGCCTGCTGTCGCTGCTCATGCTGGTGTTCAGCGTGTCGCCGATCTGCGCGCCGCTCGCCGGCAGCGGCGTCATCGCCGTCACGAGCTGGCGCAGCATCTTCTGGCTGGTCGGCGCGATCGCGGCCGCCGGGTTGGTCCTGATCGCGCTGTTCGTGCCCGAGACCTTGCCCCGCGCCGCCCGCGCCGAGGCCAATCTCGGCCACGTGGTCGCCGCGTGCCGCCGCCTGCTCGCGGATCGCGGCTTCATGGGCCTGACCCTCGTCGGCTCGTTCTCGTTCTCGGGCTTCCTGGTCTATCTCTCCAACTCGCCGTTCGTGCTGTCGCACCATTATGGCCTGTCGTCGTTGCAGTACAGCCTCGCGTTCTCGGTCAACGCGATCGCGTTCTTCGCCGCGACCCAGCTCAACGGCTGGCTCGCCCAGCGCTTCGGCCTCGCCCGGCTGATCGGCCCGGCCGTGCTGGGCAACACCGCCGCGATGATGGTCGCGTTCGTGCTCGCCGCGGTCGGCCTCGACAGCCTCGCCACCGTCGCCAGCGCGCTGTTCCTCGGCTACGCCTTCCTCGGCATCGTCCTCCCGGTGTCGTCGGTGCTCGCGCTCGCCGACCACGGCGAGATCGCCGGCACCGCCGCGTCGTTGATGAGCGCGCTGCAGCTCGCGATCGGGTCGATCCTGGCGGCCGTCGCCGGCGCGCTCGGCGATGGATCGATCGTGCGCCTCACCGGCGCGATCGCCGCCTGCGCCGTGCTGGCGGGCCTGGTGCAGCTCGCGGTCGTCCGCGCGCCGGCAGCACGCCCGCGCGCCGTCGCCGCCTGACCGCGCGCGGCGCGATCGACTACCATGGCGTTCAAAGTCGTGGTGACGTCCAAGCATCAAGCGCTGCTCGACGCGATCTTGAGGTCGCCCGGAGACGACGAGCTCCGCCTCGTCTACGCCGACCTGCTCGAGGAGGAAGGCGACACCGTCCGCGCCGAGCTGATCCGCGCGCAGCTCGCCGCGGCGAGCGCCAGCGACGCCGACGCCGCGCGCGCGAGCCAGCGCGCCGAGACGCTCGAGGCGAGGTACGGACCGCAGCTCGCCGGCGTCATCGCCAGCCACGCCCGGCGCTGGACCTTCTCGCGCGGCCTGGTGTCGTCGATCTCGGCCGATCTCGTCACCCTGGGCGCGCACGTCGCCACCCTGCTCGCCGCCGCGCCGATCCAGACGATCCAGCTGAGCGACGACGATGACGACGACGACGGCGGCGACGCGTGGGCCGAGCGGCGCCTGCACGCGGCGCGATCGCTGGCCGGGTGCGCGCGCCTGGCGACGATCGAGACGCTGGACGCCACGTTCGGATGCTTCGAGCGCGCGCCGCTCGAGGCGATGCTGTCATCGCCCTACCTCACCGGCCTGGTCCGGCTGGTGCTCGGCCGCGACACCGGGCGCGCCGCGATCCGCGCGCTCGCGGCGGCCCACGCGCGGCTGCCGGCGCTACGCGCGCTGTGCTGCTTTCCCGAGTCCGCGGCGGTCAACGACGAAGGCGCCGCGGCCCTCGCCGCCTCGCCGCTGCTCGCCCAGCTCGAGGTCCTCGAGCTGTGGGGCACCGGCGTCGGCCCCGAGGGCGCCGCGGCCCTGTTCGCGGCGCCCTCGCTCGGCCGGCTCCGGCACCTCGCGCTCGCCGCGACCGCCTACCGGGCCAACCCGATCGGCCCACGCGGCGCCGCGGCGCTCGCCGGCGCGCGGCTCGATCGCCTGCACACCCTCGAGCTCGGCGGCGCCGCGATCGAGGACGCCGGCCTCGCCGCTCTCGCCGCCGCTCCCTGGCTGGCCAGCGTCGAGGTCCTCGATCTCGAGGAGAACCACCTGACCGATCACGGCCTGCGCGCGCTCGCCCGCTCCCCCGGCGCGGCCGGCCTCACCCAGCTCTCGATCGGCCGCAACCAGGCCAGCGCCGCCACCCTCGCCGAGCTCGAGCAGCTCCCGCGCCTCACCCGCCTCCGCGTCGGCGGCCCCTGGCGCACGCTGCGCTGACGCGTCGGCGTGTGTCACGCGCGTAGATGAAGTCGGGGTCGGCGAACCGACGTCCGCCTCACGCGGCCGGGCGCAGGACCTTGATCAGCGCGGCGTGCTCCTCGGCGCCATGCCCGGCGTCGACCGCGCGCCGGAACAGCGCCGCGGCGAACCGCGGAACCTCGGCGTTGATCCCGGCCTCGGCCGCGTGCTGGACCAGGCGGCCGATATCGCCGGCGGTGGTCTGAAGCGTGCTCTCGGGGTTGGCGAACGCGCCCCGGTGGATCACGTCGCCCATGTGATGATCGTCGGCGCCGAGGATCGGCGCGAGCCCGGCGAGCACGGCGCCGAACGCCGCGACGTCGAAGCCCTCGGCTTCGCAGATCAGCGCGCCGTGGCAGGTCCCGATCCAGCGGCCCGCGAGGTGCGCGAGCACGGCGGCGAACAGCACCGACGACGTCGCGACGTCCTCGCCGAGGTAGCGCAGGCCGCCCGCGAGGACCGTCAGCACCTCCTCGGCCTGGGCGAACGTCGCCGCGGCGCCCGAAGCGAGGATCGCCGTGTGGGCGCCACCGATCTGCGACGGCCAGGCGAGGATGGCGCCATCGAGGTACTCCGCGCCTTGCGCGCGCACCCAGGCATCGGTATCTCGCGCTTCCTTGGGCGTGCCCGTGCTGAGCTGGATCACCACGCGGCCGGCGAGCGCCGCGGCGACCGCCGCGGTCTCGAGGATCTCGCGCGACGCGGCGTAGCTGGACACGCAGACCACGATGATCGGGCTCGCGCGGACCGCGGTGAGCACGCTTGGCGCCAGCGTCGCACCGTCGGCGACGAGCCGGCTCGCCTTGGCCGCGCTACGGTTCCACACCGTGACGCTGGCCTTCGTACGGACCAGCGCCGCGGCCAGCGCAGAACCCATTTCACCCAGACCGATGACCGTGACTTCACGCATGATGATGACCTCGCGATGTGTTCACTCGATGGGACAGACAAGACATGTGCTGTCGTCGATATGGATTCAAAAGCCATTATCGTCAAGTACTTACAAAAATGTAAGTAGCTCCGATCGAGCCAAGCAGGGAGTCCGGAGATGAAGCCAATCACGCCCGGCAGCTGCGGATTGAGCACCGCGCTCAGCGTGATCGGCGGCAAGTGGAAGGCGACGATCCTGTGGGAGCTCCACTCCGAGCCGGTGCGGTTCGGCGCGCTGCGGCGCCGGCTGGCCGGGATCAGCGAGAAGGTGCTGTTCGAGCAACTCCGCGAGATGGAGGCCGATGGCGTCATCCGTCGCGAGGTGTTCGACGACGTCGCGGGCCGCGTCGAGTACTCGGTCACCGCCGCCGGGGCGTCGCTCAACGATGCCGTGCACGCGCTCGCGCTGTGGGGCACCTCGCACGCCGCGCGCGACGAAGCCGTCGACCACAGCACCAGGTAGCCTCCGCCGGCCGGTCGAGCGCCCGAACAGCGGCGTCGAGGCCGACCAGCGCCGAGGACAACGCGGCTTGGACGCCGGGCCGAGCGAGACGACGCAGTGCTGCGCCGTGCTTACTCGCGAGCGGGGCTTGCCACCGGCCTGGCGAGCCGCGCCACGCTGCCGTCCGCGCGTGCCTTGCTCCGACTTCCTCGGTTCGACCAGTAGATGAAGTCGTGGTCGACCGCGATGTCCGCGGGGTGGAGCTGACCTTCCGCCAGCAGCGTCGGCGCGCCGCCGCGCTTGTCGACCTGCCAGATCGTCCCGCCGTCCTCCGTGGGCCCGAAGCCCTCGCAGCTGAAGTAGACCTGCGTATCGTCGAGCGCCATCCCGGCCACGGAGGCGCAGCGACCGGGCATCGCGGTGAGGATCGCCCTCGCGCCACCGGTCTTGCGCGCGCGCACGAGGCCATCGCCGTCCACCCAGTAGACATGGTCGTTGTCGACGTGCAGGAACAGGCCCGCGCCGGCCAGGCTCGCGATGGTCTGCTCGCGTCCGCCGGTCTTCGCCACGGCGTGAATGGCAGCTGTGCCACGACGTTCGTCGACCGCCGCCAGGTAGAGCGTCGACGCGTCGACGGTGATGCAGCCGAAGCCAGGAGTCGCGATCGACGCGAGGATCTTCGGCGCGGCGTCGCCGCGCTTGGCCGCCCGGACGATCGCGCCTCCCCGCGCCCAGTCGTTGCCGTGCGCGAGCCGCAACCAGTAGACCGCATCGGCGTCCGCGACCAGGCACGCGGGCGATGACGGATCGACCGAGACCTCCGCCGCGCGATCGGCGGACGCCGGCGGCGCCTTGCTCGTGCGCCGCAGCGCCTTCGGCGAAGCTTCGGCGTCGATCGCCCAGTACACGTTGGCCGCGTCGACCGCGACGAGCCCACAGCACGCGGATCCCGCGCCGACCGACGCCAGCGTAGCGACGGCACCGCCGCCGCGCTTCGCGGTGCGCGCGAGCCCGTGCGTTCCATCGATCCAGTAGACCCATTCGTCGTCGAGCGCGAGCGCGCCCACGTTGCCGGGGGCGCCAGCGAGCACGCCGGGCTGCGCCGGCGAGCCAGCTCCGCCCGCGCCGGGTCCGACGGAGGGCGCGGCCCGAGGAACCTCGGCATCGACACGCGCGACGGGCTCCGCGGGCGGCTTCGGCGTGGGCTCCGTCGGGCCAGACGTCGGGCCGCCGCACGCCGCGAGGACGAGGCCGACGAGGCCGACGAGGCCGGCGCAACCAACGCGAAGGGCGCGCACCATGATCCGCTAGCTCGCGAGGATCCAGATCAGCGCGGCGATCGCGAGCACGGCGAGGACGGCGAAGATCATCACCGGCAGCGCGCTGGACGCGGCGCGCGCTGTGGAGGCGGCGCCGCCGGATGGCGCGGGGGGTGGCCCGCCGCCGCGCTGGTGGCGCTCGGCCGGATCGCGGAAGCGCATGATCACGTCGCCGAGGGTGAGGAGCGCGCCGTCGTGCAGCTCGACCGGCGTCGCGCCGACCTTGACGCCGTCGACCCGGGTGCCGTTCTTGGAGCCGAGGTCGACCACGGTCACGCCGTCCCAGCCGCGCCGGACCTCGGCGTGCGCGCGCGACAGATCCTCGTCGAGGATGACCCAGGTGGCCTCGTCGCCGCGGCCGATCACCAGCACCGCCTCGGGCGGCGGCAGGCTGCGCTGGGTCCCCGCGCCGGTGCCGCGCTCGATCTCGAGCCCCGGGGCGGCGCCCTCGCCGAGCAGGCTGCGCACCAGCTCGCGGGCGAGGCTCTCGGTGCGCTGCGGCGCGGTGGGCTGCGCGCCCGACGGCGCGGCGCTGACCCGGACGCGATACTGGCCGAGCTCGAGGACGAAGTTGTGGCCGATCGGGCCGCTGTCGCCGGCGGCGCGCACCATGCCGCCGATCTTCGACTCGGCGAGCAGCGTCCAGGTGTGGCCGTCGAACCGGACGTGCGCCGGCCGCGCGACCTCGGCGGGCAGCCGGACCCGCGCCGCCGCGCCCGAGCCGATCACCACGACGTCCTCGTCGAGGTCGATCGCCGGCAGCGCGCCCTGCGACTGCTCGCTGATCTCGAACCGGAGCATCTACCCCCGCGTCCCCTCCGTCACGGAGCCGCGGCCTGCGCGCGTTGCTCCTCGGCCTTGTACTGGTAGTAGCGCT
>Ga0307513_10012319_pt1 | contig 10570 bp, 18 predicted proteins | sample 15_EM_MG_FD_202174 | JGI IMG/M metagenome (GOLD analysis project Ga0307513, IMG submission 202174) | Populus trichocarpa ectomycorrhiza microbial communities from riparian zone in the Pacific Northwest, United States - 15_EM | ecosystem: Host-associated > Plants > Roots > Unclassified | place...
TCGCGCTGTGACGTTGGCCTACCAGACTACATACTATTGCTACCAGGGATCACAGGTAGTGGATTTTCCTTGCCTAATTTTCATTTTCTAACTCGATATCTCGTCTACAGGTCCAACACCTGAACCTGAACACTTGATTCCACTTTTTTATAATCCGTTCAAATATCAGTCTATATCGCTCCAAAGTCTATCGCTCCAAAGCGTTTCTGTGCAGGACACTAGAAATGCATCCAGTCCTACTGATAGACGAAATATTACGGCATATTTTCTTATTTTGCTCTTACTACGACAGGGCTTCCCTCGTTTCCGCCGCACAAAGCTGCAAAGCATGGAAAGACCCAGCCCTCGATTTTTTATGGTATCGTCTTGCATCTATTGAACCTTTGCTCCTTATTTTACACGGTGGTGATGGTGCACGCAGCGTTGGAGAGGTGTGTGAATGTCTGGTTTCCGTTTCTTACACTGTCTTGAAATTGTTCATAGGTCCACATTGATGAACTTAGCATGCGTCTCTTCCAGTCATATGCTCGCCGAGTCAGACATATTTCCCACCGCCTGGAAGTCAAAAAATATCTGGGATCTGCTGTGTACTTGCCTTTAACGCATTTAACTCCGGTCGCATTGCCAAACCTTTCCACCACATATTTATCGCTTCCCAGATGCCCCGCCCCGTTGATGTCACTATATATGTCGCAGAGGCTGCAGCATATCGAAGCTGACCTTGGTTTCAAATTCAGCAAATCATCAAACGAGATAGCTTTTTGCGATTTCATGGAACAGGTCCTCGTGGGTTGTCTTGAACTGAAAGGCGTAAGCCTTCGGGGGCTTTCCTCTCCGCGCTTAAACGACATCATATCGTCGATGGGGAAGCTACAAACCTTATCTCTTAGACTTGGACAGTCATTACTACCCAGCACTCTTCGCGCCATTATGACATTCCCAAACCTTTCAGAACTCGAAGTTCACGCAGGGCATATCGACGTCGATGACTTGGAAAGAAACCATATGGAGATTCAATTCCCCTCTCTGCGCAAACTCTGCATTCGTGCCAAATCAAATGTCGTCAAAAGTATCTTAAACCAGATCCAACGTAATAACCTGCACTATCTACACATAGAATTAGACGATTCCTCCCCGTCAACGGCCTCATGGAATATCATCCTGTCTTTGGTGTGCGACCAAGCGGCATCATCTCTCCGCCATTTACAAATAGAACACCACTTCGAAACTCCGGAAATACCTATTTTGTCTCCAGTGGACATGGCCCAGACACCAAATGCTCTGCAAGGTTCTATCACTTCAACCATGTCCTTCGACGACATTCACATTCTGCGCGTTGTCAAGAAACTTCGCCATTTCACATGCGATGTTACGCTGCCACCCCTGTTCCGAGACAAGGATATGGCAGGCCTCGCCACTTGGTGGCCAGACCTGGAGCATCTCGAATTGGGCTCTGCACCCCAAGGAGATGAGGTGGAATCAACCGGAAACGCACAAATTACCATTGCCTCCCTTACATCCTTTGCAACTCATTCACCGAAGCTCGAGAAATTGATCCTGCCTTTGAGAATTGGAGACCATCCTTTACCACCTCCTGTCTCGCACCCACCCGTCGCCAACAAGCTACGATCGCTCACCATTGCTCAACTCACAAGCTGCAAACCCTTGGAACTTGCCAAATATCTACGCCGGCTATTCCCTTTGCTGGAAGGGTTTGAAGGTCCTTGCGACGACACTCAAATATGGACGGATACAAAAGCTGCGCTGTCAAACATAGAATTTCTTAATTTTTGACACTCCTCGTTTTGACATAGAACGATGCATTCCTTAGACTTACCCCCCTTCGTATATTATCTGCTTACTTTAATCTTTAGATCTTTGGACTTGATACCCCTTATACTGAATTTATTCGTAGCAACTTTAGATTAGATCATAGAGCAGTTTGGAAAAGACATACCTGTAACCATCACTATACAATTCGAACGTCGTGAATCAATATTTATCAATACTTGTGATTCCGGACGACTTGCAAACGTCGGACACAAAGCGACACCAAAGGCAAACATGTATTTTAATTAAGAAGCACTGTTAAGGAGGTTTGCTCATACAACATCGAAAAAGTACGGGTACAGCTTGGCTACATGCGACAGTTAAACGACGGGGGGCTTGGTACCAGGCTGGAAAGTGTAAGTCAAACCGCACTTGCCGCAGTATTGACGGTCCTTGTGGAAAGCCATCTGCATGAAGTGTATGAGTAATGGTTTGACAGATGAATAAGCGACGAGAACAGACGAAGATACCAGCACCACATTCTGCACTGGGGCACTCGCGACGAAGACGCTTGATCTTGCCATCAGAGTCGACCTTGTAATATTTCAAGATCGACATCTTGACTTTTTTGCGCTTGTGCTTGATCTTCTTGGGGGTCTAGAGGGCAACGTCGAGATTGAGCAAGTGAAACAAACTATGGGAGAACAAAGCCTCACGTTGTAGGTTTTCTTCTTTCTCTTCTTGGCACCACCACGGAGGCGGAGCACCAAATGGAGAGTAGACTCCTTCTGGATGTTGTAATCGCTGAGAGTGCGACCATCCTCGAGCTGTTTGCCGGCAAAGATGAGGCGTTGCTGATCGGGGGGGATGCTATCGAGAAATGAGTAGATAGTTAGAACGATATGGTGAAGAACGTACCCTTCCTTATCTTGGATTTTGGCCTTGACGTTGTCGATGGTGTCCGAGGACTCCACCTCCAAGGTGATGGTTTTGCCCGTAAGGCTTTGGGGAACGATGAGTACATGAAACGCTTGGAAAGAAAATAACTTACGTCTTTACAAAAATCTGCATATTCACGGACGCTTCGGTCTGTCCAACGATATAAACGGTGGAGTCTTTGACAAAAGCACGAGCCGAGATGAGCAAGGGAGCTTTGCAGGATTTATAAATCTTAAGATTTGTCATCTGTGTATGGCCCGTGCATCAGCGAAATAAGGTTCGTGTTCAATCACGTGGGGTCTAAATATTGCCAAGCACTCAAACGCGTCGCCAATTTTGAATAGATTCAGACGCGTCTTTAAACCACAACCCTCTACCACGCGTCAATCATGGACAGCGACGAGCTTATGGATGTCGACTTCCCATCTGCTATTTCCAAAGGCAAAAGCAAAGCTGTTGAACACAACCTTCCATCCGACAACGACAATCTGCCGTGGTATGTATGATTCATGGCATGGATGTCCATCAAACTTACTATGCAAAGGGTTGAAAAATACAGACCCGTGACTTTGGAAGACGTTGTATCTCACAAAGACATTATCAATACGAGTCAGTCATTTGCATGGTGTCATAGATCTCACTAATATGTTACTCCCAGTTGAAAGATTCATCGAGAAGAATAGACTTCCACACCTATTATTCTATGGTCCTCCAGGAACTGGGAAAACCTCAACAATTCTTGCGGTTGCACGGCGAATATATGGGGCTGATTATCGAAAACAAATACTTGAGGTGTGTTCTTCTCGCCAACAGGTGGAAGCGACAGTAACCAACTTCATGCTTCGTCTTAGCTCAATGCGTCTGACGAACGCGGAATTGATGTTGTTCGGGAACAAGTCAAACAATTTGCGGAGACAAGAACCCTGTTCTCAAAAGGCTTCAAGCTGATTATTCTCGATGAAGCCGACATGATGACCCAACAAGCCCAAGCAGCACTCCGGCGTGTCATTGAACAGTACACTAAGAATGTTCGCTTCTGCATTATCTGTAACTATGTCAACAAAATTACTCCCGCTATTCAAAGTCGATGCACTAGATTCCGATTCTCACCTCTGCCGATTGCACAGGTTGAGAAACGAGTGGCTACCGTTGTGGATGCAGAAAAGTACGTTATCCCCTTTTTTATTTGGGCCTACTGAACTTCTTTCTCTAGTGTAAATTTGACTAGTGATGGCAGGAAGGCCTTATTAAAGCTTTCCAGGGGAGACATGCGTCGAGCTTTGAATGTTCTGCAGGCCTGCCATGCCGCATACGATATTGTCGGCGAAACAGAAATCTATAATTGCACCGGTAATCCTCACCCCTCGGACATTGAAGCTATCGTCAACTCCATGCTTTCCGATGAATTCACTACTTCTTACCAAAGTCAGTCCCTCATAATAGCGGGTCTTCAACCTTTTTGGCTGATGGCAGAGAAGTGATATCTAAACTAAAGACTGAGCGAGGGTTGGCCTTGCAAGATCTTCTGACAGGGGCCTATGAATACCTTGAATCCATCGATCTCAAACCCCATGCAAGGGTTTATCTTCTTGATCACATGGCAACTACAGAGTGAGCTGACTTTTTTTTTTCTGCAAGTTGATGGCTGATGGTTTCGTATTTTAAGACACCGGTTAGCTTCCGGCGGAAGTGAAAAGATGCAGTTGACCGCTCTGCTCGGTGCTTTCAAGAACACTATCGAGCTGTCCACCAAATCGACATAGCCCAATCACATTCAGCTTAGCATGGCCAGCGAATTTACTACTCCGTCCAACATTAGGTTGAAACGCCGTGCCCATCGCAATGGACGTAGATTTCGACATCAGTCGCACAGCTGGTCTCCATTCTGATTTTCCTTCTAACTGTATGCGAAAAGGGGTTACCGGTGTGCCACAATCCCCTGAATCCGGATAGCAAAATCAATATTAACTGATCTTGTAATATGCCGAGAGATCGTAAATATGTACAGCGAAGCCACATTGCACGGGTTTGACCCATACAGCTTGCTTGAGCTTCACTCGCATGATCATGAATTCGATCATGATCGCTGGTCCTCGATCGTGTTAGGTGGGCCAGGAGAAAAAAGAAGATCGCTAAAAAGGCATAAGGTTCTCGGACAAGGTCCTGACTCCTCCGATGTCGACGGATGTCTCAACGGTTCAAAAGAAGAAAATTCCCGCTTTGGTCGACCCACGCATAAGCCATTCAATATCAGCACATATATTGGATCTACACACTCTCAAGGAAACCATTTTAGATTTACAGCCGACTCCGAAAATAAATTTTGGCCCGAATTTCGAGTAGTTGTTGAATAGCTCTGAGAATGGCGCTCGAAGAACGGTAGGAATTTTAAATACAAGGAAGAAGCACTACTGAGCAGCAATGGTAATGTCCGATAGAAATACAAACAGACGGGATGGAGTTTCTGGGGCTACATTCAATGCGTAGAGACTCTTGAGTATAAATACAATGATGATGCAGTCTGGGAGAGCGTCGCGGTAAAAGGAACAGTAGCACTATTGCGAAAACAAGATTAAGGGATATGAGTATTACAAAAAATCGAGAAAAAGAGTAATGGCAGTGAAGAAGGTCGAAGTGAGGAAGGGAGTGTCATGGGAGTTCGTGGACGAGGATGCTGAGAACAGGTATCACAGTGAAGGTATGACCTGGTATGATGTGGGTGGGGAATTCAATTAGAATGGAAGTTAGATCCATGAATTATATGCAGAGATGGGAGTGTAAGGCATGCGGGAATAACACTGTCTTTGTGGTGATAGTAATGTCAATGTAGTCAGATCGCTTCAAAAGCCTCTTGAACCTTGGTAAGTTGATAACCTGGAGAGTCGGAAGATGTTAGAGCTGGAAAGAAGATAATAAAAGTATGGCAAACTCACGCATAAGGTTGCTCTCCTGCGAGAACAAGCTCATTGCCTTCAGCCCGTTGCGATAGCTCTCGAGCAAACTATCTTCTACAACAGGGGCTTCCGACCACGACGACCTGAGTTGGCGGGTACGCGAAATTTCATCGATGAAGACCAAGCAAGCAGTCATCCACAAGTTCTGTTCAGATCGTGATTAGACACAGTGTTATGCATATTTAAGGTCAGAACTTACACCCATAATAGGATTCATATACCCGAGGTCTTGTAAATTTAGGTCACCATAATCAACCATGTTGCGCGCCGCAGAGAGGCAAATCTCTTTCGACGTCGAAAGAGCGTAGGCAAATATCCAATGCAGCTTTATTGAGGCTGCGTCGACGAGCGCGTGGGTAAGAATAATTGTGCGGATGTTTGGGTCGTGGGTCGTGTTGTATCTCGGTATTGGAGCAAGGTTTGCACGGAAAGACTCAATCAGCATGTTGACGGATCGCGCTGCTGCATCATAAGCCAATTGGTCCCGATGGGTCATCGCTGAAATATATTGCATGAGTTTAATGACACAAATTGTTGGTATGTAACATTGCGTACTGGGAGACCACTGGCCTGTCAGATGTGCAGCGCGATGAAACAAGATAGCTGCCTTGCTGGCCAAGGCAAAAAAAGAGTCACCGTGCACACTATCCGATAAGTATCCATTGAGGAAGGCCCTGACGGTCGAGTTCCCTTGAAGGTCTGGCCGAAGAATGCCCTAAAGAGCGCGTCAGCGATACTCCTGAATTAAAGGCAAAATCCAGCTCACCTCTTCGAAATGGTCCATGTCTATGGGCCAAGGTGTGTCGATTTGCATTCCCGGAGCTTCAAGGGCTCCACAGACGTGCGCAGGTGACTCCAATGCGACGGTGATGAATTTATGGAGCATGAGCACTGTCCAAAATCCATTTATGCGCTCGGCTTCTTGTAGGCCGTCCTGGGGTAAAGGAAGGGCAAACGGTTGGTCATGGATAATTCCTATCGTCGATGGTGTCGTGATGTTTGCGGAACGAATCTTATGGAGACCTGCACCAAGAGTGAGAGAAACCGCTGTCCCCACGCGACATTTGGCCTCGAGTAACATCCCGGTGCGCAAGAAATAATAGGCAAGGAGAACCTCAGCCTGGAGCGTATGGATAACCTTGTTGGGATGCGAACTTAACACGTCGGTGGCGACATGTTGGACTGCCCGACTCAACAAGGAAGGCTCCTGGTTATTCACGGCTTCTGGTTGGGATAAATGTGCGCCGAGGAGATGGATCACACTGAGGAGACCTGGGGTAGGGCGAGAAGGGTGGCCTGACTGGAATGCAAGGAGGGCAGATGTGCGGAAAGTGGGAACATGCAAGAAAAAGCCGAATTGTTGAGCATGAGGTAAAAAATTGTCAAGACTAAAAACATGGTTAGAAGGGAAAGGGAATCCGGAAGAATCGACCCACGACGACTGGAGGTGACCCAGAGATGGCTCCTTTATGAGGACATGTCAGTTATAGCGGAATGCGAGAATAGTGGAGAGCGGACCTCCAACCCAAGGTAGGGCATGTTTATAGGATATCGAATAGGCGATGTAGAGGATCCACTCGATGACCCTGTTAATTCAGTATTTGTCTTGAGTGCTGAGAATGTTTTCCAGTGCCTACCAGAAGGGAGACTCGACGTAGTCGATGTCGGAGAGAAAGGTGACAATGAAAGCGAGCTGTAGATAGCCGGAGATTCTGGGATGTTCAAGGGAGGTGATTTCGAAAGGCGCTGAACTTTGTACCCCTGGTATGGGTCATGAAGCACGACAGAAGGTGTTGAGCTTTCTGGGTTCTCTAACTCGAGCAACCTCGCTTCCAACCGCGACACTGTGTCTTCCAGCACCTTCGTCCTCGACCTCCCAGGTCCATCCGCGTACTCGCATTCGTCATCTCTCGGATGGGTTCGACATGGTCCGCAAATCGGTTTCTCTCCGTCGCATTTCTATAAATCATGTTCAATTACCGAGAGAATGCGGTAGAAAGAAAGCAGGAACGAACTATCTTCAAAAATCTGGACAAAAATCAGAAAAACATCCAGAAAAAGGGAATTGACGCGTCGATACTAACCTGCAGCTCATGCACGCCTTTCCGCGTTTGAGGGGCTTCAAAACCTTGCTCGAGGCGGATTTGGAGCCCTTGGGCGTATTCGTTGACATCGCCAGGATGGAGAAGGGGGAGAAGGGGAGCGGCGCTGTGGCCTTGACGGATCAACTGAAAAAAAGAAACTGTACTTTATAAGCATTTCACAACTCTGACTCGGAGGTTGGATATCGGATAGAGGGATCTCGGGTGGGTGAAGGAGTCGAAGGACGTATTGAAGCAGATCGGGCCATCGGGCACAGCTTTATTACCTGATCCGGAAAGTATCCAAATTTCTATAACCGGTCACGTGCGTCATCGTAGTTCACTAAGTTCTGGCTGTGCTCCTGCTTCGGTTCTCTTTCTTCCCCAATTTCCGACGAGCTTTGGCCTCAAAAAACCTGCCTCGTTGCGCACATCCACCGCTCCCCCGCTGTACCGGTAATTTCGCGTCCTTGTCAAGATTTCTCAATAAAGAATTAGTGGACAATGCCGCATCTCCAACTTATTTGCTGAGATGAAGCTCCTCGTGGCCTCAAACCGCTTAGTTGGTCCATTACCGATTTCAATTGCTACTGATCGGACCTTGCACCCCTGCCCCGCTGGTTTGAGTTCGTTTGCGCAGCGAGGACAAACCAGTTCCAACTTTCAACCCGTTCATGTCCGCATTCGTGGCTTGCTCTCGTCTTGGTCATTCCATTCTGCACAGAAAATTTTTGGCATTCACAATCACATTCAGAAAAGTTTACTGACAGCCTATTCTGACTGACTTGCCGCTACAAAGCTGCTTCGAATAACCGCAGCAACTGTTCATCACCACGACAATGGCTTCATCGATTTTGGGCTGTTGGGTTTCTCATAGGTAGCCACATGAATCAACTAATACTGCCGACGCTGGAGGCTATTCCATTGCAAAGATAGAATGAGGTGAGTAAAGCAATAAATTTGTCATAAAATGCTCCATTTCCTTATAAATTTGTGAATCGTTCAAATTTGGCAGATCTTGCTTCATAAAGTGCCACGAAGTCGTGTTCCGGAGGTCCAGAAACCCCACGCTTTGCTCCTTTCGCTCATACTCTGAGACCGCTCCGGCCTCATGTTGACCTCGCCTGGACGCGTGACCTACCACGTTGCAGAGACCAAGACTTGCCTCGAGGACGTCCCTTGCCCCCCCCAAATACTGTGCACCATAGCCTTCGACTCCTCCACAGCTTTTACTCCCTATCCGAGTACGCACCCCCATCGTTTGCTTACCCGCCCCCAAAATTTTGTTATTAGCCATTAATAAAGGGAAAAAAAGGATGGCATGAGCAATTTCGTACTCACGATCCATGGCCCCCCTTTTTTAGCTGGTGGGGTCGTCTTCATTTTCCGAGACCAGCAAGAATGGAGCTGTCTGGGCGTTCCACTTGAATAGGTCTTCGAGTCTCGACACCAAAAAGAATAGGACGAACACAGCCACAGGAGGTGATTTATACCCACACCTGTACGCATGATGGGTTGGTCGAAGATCGCTTATCGGGAATTGCTATGGGTATAGGGCGTCATTTTTTGAACCATTCCAAACCAGTTACTCATGGCTCATTGAATGCGTTTGTCTCCTATGCTTCGGTATTTCGACAACTATCCGAACATAGGATACCGCTCGGAATATAAATACACCGTTTATCTGCCTGCGTCCGCTTCAATCCCCAATAAATTGGTTGTCAAATACATTCCATTACGCAGAAGACATAAGCGAGGTGGCCCTCAAAAAAAAACTCAGCTCGATCCTGCAACGTGATTTCATTTGTTTTCATTCCCTGACATGGTACAGGCACTTGTTGCCATGATCAGGCCCATTCTTTGAGTTACATTGCGCAGTCCCTTGACGAAATACCCCACTGTGTTCGATGCATGTTTCTGGTCAAACCAATTTCGGGCAAGTTCAGCTCCATATAAACTACAGTGAACAGCACTGAGCAGCGCGCCATGCTTCGAACTCATGCCATCCCAGAAAGGCCTTCAACTCTAACGATTTTCGCGCATCTTCGTATCATTCTTCTAACCCACGGTCGCCGTTGGTGGAGTTTTTAAGACCGCCACTGCGTTCGCAGTTTATCTCTGGTGATCCGGTAGTAAACAAAATTCTTTTTCAAGTCCTAACGACAAGGGCAAATCACCACTTACATATTCCAGTACCTTTCCAAAATTGATCGTGAATGGATCACCCGGTTTGTTGGCGAAATAATTTCGTTATCCATTCGAATGGCCCCTCCATTCTTACCACATAAACAGGGGCCAGGCTGGAGTTGGGACGATAAGGACTATTTTCAGTACAAATCAGATCTGCAGTTCGGAGACATAAGCCCGGAATGGGGCCAATTTCTAGTAACGGAACAAAGCTCCTAAGGCTTGGAAGAGACAAACTTAAACTACATAACACCTCAACCAAACACAAGCAATAACCTGATTTTCAGGTGAAGCGAAATGCAGTCATCGAACCATTTGTGACGAGACCATTCCGGGGTGTCGGTCTGGATCAAGCTGCATCGCTGACCTTTACTTTTCGCTTCTTTAAATCACTAACAGCACAACCAAAGTCGTCGTGGGATGGCAATCTGCAGCCACCCTTCATGTCCTCAGTCGATTGAGTAAGCGTTTGGAAATCCCTTTGAATCTCGGGGGAAATCGTGACATGGGTTATTCCATATTCCTCGAAGCAATGTTGGAGATAGCGCTCAGTTTGTTCCCATTGTTCAAGGGTAGTTCCAAGCGGGACGCAGACGTGAAGAGAAGCCAGAATGACCCTGAGGAAATATATTTAGTCCC
>Ga0307513_10012320_pt1 | contig 10570 bp, 11 predicted proteins | sample 15_EM_MG_FD_202174 | JGI IMG/M metagenome (GOLD analysis project Ga0307513, IMG submission 202174) | Populus trichocarpa ectomycorrhiza microbial communities from riparian zone in the Pacific Northwest, United States - 15_EM | ecosystem: Host-associated > Plants > Roots > Unclassified | place...
AACTTGAGCGGCCGGTAGAGCTCGATCCGGTCGCCGTCGCGCGGCACCGCGCTGCGGTCGCACAGCTCACCGAAGATCCCGACGTCTGCGTCCCAGGGCACCGCGCTCTCCGCGGACCGCGCGCGCACGTCGGCCAGCGCATCGGCGACCGTCGCGCCGTCTGGCAATCGCACCTGCCACAGCCACTGCCGCTCCGGCGTCGCAAATGCCACGGTGCAGTTCTTCATCTAGCTAGCCTTGGTCTCGCGGGCCCGCCTCACGAAGGCGTCGACCAGCGACGCGGCCGAGTCCTCGAACAGCGACTCGAACAACGTGCCGGCCACCCGGTTGGCGAATTCGAACCGCATTTCGAGCTCGACCCGGCAGCCCAGGTCGCCGAGCGGCGTAAGGGTCCACAGGCCCTCGAACACGCGGAACGGGCCGCTGACGAACTGCATGAGCACGCGCCGATCGGGTTCGAGCAGATTGCGCGTGGTGAATTCGGCGCGCAGCGGTCCACGCTTTACGTTGAGCGTGGCGACGACCTCACCCTCCTTGCGCGAATCGACGCGCGCGGCCGCGCACCAGGGCACGAACTCCGGGTAACGTTCGATGTCGTTGATGAGCGCGTACATCCGCGCCGGCGACTCCGCTATCAACGCAGAGCGTTTCACTTCTCGCATGGCGCCAATTTAAATTAAACGAGGGTCGCGCGGGTACAATACCGGCCACCAACCATCGCCATGAACAAGAACAAACCCGACAAGAAGGAAGCGCCGCGCCTCATCGCCGAAAACCGTCGCGCGCGCTACGACTACTTCATCGAGGAACGTCTCGAAGCCGGGCTCGTGCTCCAGGGTTGGGAAGTCAAATCCATGCGTGCCGGCAAGGCGCAGGTGGCCGAAGCCTACGTCTATCTGAAGGAAGGCGAAGCTTTTCTGTTTGGCGCCAACATCACGCCGTTGAAGACCGCGTCGACGCACGTAATTCCGGACCCGGTCCGCACACGCAAGCTGTTGCTGAACAAGTCCGAGCTGTCGCGCCTCGTCGGTAGCGTCGAGCGCAAAGGTTACACGCTGGTGCCGCTCGACCTGCACTGGAAGGAAGGCCGCGCCAAGCTCGAGATCGGCCTCGCCAAGGGCAAGAAGCAACACGATAAACGCGCCACCGAAAAAGATCGCGACTGGCAGCGCGACAAGGCGCGCGTGATGAGGCGCGGCTGATCGAAACCTGGAGGGTTGATCTTGGCAACTGACTGCCGAAGACGGGTTCTGGCGCAGGGATTGATCGTGTTGGCATGCGCGCCGGCCGCCCGCCACCCCGGCGGGCACAAACTGACGTGCGGCGCACATTCGCATCGTCAGGACCGATGCCTTGCAGACGCGCCCGGCTCCCCCATGTATGCTGCCATCACCTTTACGGGGGCGACCGGTTTCGACGTGGGTAGTGAACCGTAAGAGGCGTACCGAGGCGCATGGCCCTCGTTAAACACTGTGCACTTTATAGTTGCCAACAACGACAACTTCGCACTAGCCGCCTAATCGCGGTTGCCCTCAGACCAGTTGGTGCCTATGCCGCTGAACCTGGGGTAGCGTTCATAGGATCGCGTTTCCGCGTGCTACAGGCGGAATCGTTAAGAGTTACTGTCGCTGGCTGAGCGTCTTCCCTGCTCTTCGGGTAGCGCGAGGTGAGAAAACAAAGAAGCAGCTACGTACGTAGAGTCTTACGTCTAACGCTTGCGGACGCGGGTTCGATTGATGCGAAGGAACGCAATGGTCGCCTTCGCTCGTAAGAGCGAAGTGATAACGGGGCTCATTCGGTGAACCCTGCCGTCGGATAGTCGACGTGGCAACGCCGAGGGGTAGGACGAGGCCAACTCGCCCTGCCCTGTAGAGACTCATGGACTGGCTGACCCGCTCACGCGGCAGAGCCGGCACCAGGATCCGGAACGAGTAGTTCGGATAACACGCCCCGCATCCGGCATCGCGAAAGCGATGCGGGATGAAGGCATAGTCCAGGCCTTCTCGAAAGGGAAGGAACAACTGTCCCGCCGCCTCCACCAAAAGTGCAGGTTTCCCGGAGAAATCCGGGAAGCCTGCTTCTCTAACGTGGCGTACGATTCATCGTGGCCCATAAACGGCGTCCCAAACAACTTCTGCCTGTGGTTGCGGCATACATCGCCGGCCTCGTTGACGGCGAAGGCACGATTACGCTCACCCGCCTCCACGCCAAAGAAAATCGGCGGATTGTCGTCAGCATCGCAAGCACTGAAATTGAGTTGCTGAGATTCGTGATCGGCCAGGTGGGTGTCGGAAAGATCACGCGTAAACGAACCATGTCGGCCCGACACACGCCGTCGTTCTGCTACGCCATCACCAGTCGTCAGGCACTGGCGCTACTGCGCCAGATCACCCCTCACCTTCGATCGTACAAGCGACAGCGGGCAGAATTGGCCCTAAAGGTCTATGAGCTACTGACGCCTCGCAACGGCAGGTACACCGCCAGTCAACTAGCCGATCGTCGGGCGTTTGAGAGGAATTTGTTGTCCATGACGCCGCGCGAGTCCGTGCGATCGCTCAGTCGCGGAGCCACCACACACGAAATTCATCGATGTTGATGCGGCTGTTCTGATTCGTATCGGTTTCGGTGAATCCGACACGCAGCTCCGCTTCCGTCATATCGCCATTGAGTTCGCGCACCAGCGCCTTGAACTCGGTGAAATTGATCTGACCATCGTGGTCCAGGTCCGCTTGCGCGAACAACGCATCGATTTCGGCCAACTCCTTTTCGTTACCCACGGGTCCCTCCGTCGTATGTGGTCAACGCGCCGTACAGCTCGGGCCGGCGGTCACGGAATACGAACCAGTTGTTGCGCAGCTCTTCGTTCGCGGCCAGGTCGAACTTCGCTGTCAGCACGGCCTCGCTCACTTCGTCGGCTTCCGCAAGCTTCGCGCCGGTGGAGTCGGCGATGAAGCTCGAGCCGTAGAAACGGATGTAGACGTTTGCCGGATCTTGCAGTGCACGTTCGGTGCCGATGCGGTTGGAGACGATCACCGGCGTGAGATTCGCCGCCGCATGCCCCTGCTGCGTGCGCTGCCAGTGATCGCGCGAATTCACCGGCAGTGCCGGCGGTGGTTCGCTGCCGATAGCCGTTGGGTAGAACAACAATTCCGCGCCCATGAGCGCCATGGCGCGCGCGCACTCGGGAAACCATTGATCCCAGCAGATGCCCACACCGATGCGCGCGAATTTCGTGTCCCAGACCTTGAAGCCGGTGTCGCCCGGGCTGAAGTAATTCTTTTCCTGGTATCCGGGACCGTTCGGAATGTGCGCCTTGCGATAGACGCCGAGGTTTCGTCCATCCGCATCGATGATGGCGATCGAATTGAAGTACGAGTTGTTCGCCTTTTCGAAGAAGCTGATCGGCAGCACCACGTTCAGCTCGCGCGCGACCTTTGCGAAATGACCGATGGCGCGGTTGTCGGCCACGCTGGTGGCGATGCGCAGATGGCGCGAATCCTGTTCGATGCAGAAATAGGGTGTTTCGAACAATTCCTGGATGAGAATGATCTGCGCGCCCTGCTTTGCGGCCTGGCGCACGAGTTTTTCGGCGTTGGCAATGTTCGCCTCCACATCCCAGCCACAGGCGAACTGCGTTGCGGCCACGACCACTTCACGGCTGGAACGGTTCAGGTGCGCTGGAGTGCTCATGCGAATACCTTGCCCGGATTGAGAATTCCTTTGGGATCGAGTGCGTTCTTGAGCAATCGCATGGTGGAGATCTCCGCGGCAGTGCGCGACAAGGGTAGATAGGCGCGCTTTTCGAGGCCGATGCCGTGCTCGGCGGAAACCGACCCACCGATCGCGGCCAGCGGCCGGTAAACCATCCCTTCGATGGTGGCGCGCGTCGCCGCGTCATCCCCGGCGGCGATCACCAGGTGCAGGTTGCCGTCGGCCATGTGGCCGAACACGAATGCGCGGTTCGAACCCGCGAATGCGTGCACGGCGCCACACACTTCTTCCGAGTACGCCTTCATGTTTTCGATGGGCAGGCTCACGTCGAAGGTAAGCAGCGGTGCGATGTTCTTGACTTGCCACACGTCTTCGCGAATCGCCCAGATGGCGCGCCGCTCGGTCTCGGAGCTGGCGATGGTGACGTCCGTGAGCAGGCCGTCTTCGAGTGCCTGCGCAAGGACGCTTTCAAGGCGCGCCCGATCGTGCTCGGGGTCTCCGCCGAGCGTCTCCGCGATGGCGTAAAACGGCGCACCACGCGCGAGTGGAGCGCTGTTCGGCGCGGGTGGCGCAGTGTTGTAGTCGTAGTAGTTGCCCCACAGCGCTTCGAATGCCGCGAGCTGCCCACCGAGACCCGAATCCAGCCGACCTAACAATTCGACCAGGGCGTCGAAACTGGGCAGCGAGGCGAGCATGGTCTCCTGGCTGCGCGTGCGCGAAACCAGCCGCAACTCCGCGCGTGTGACGACCCCCAGAGTACCTTCGCTGCCAATGAAGAGCTGCTTGAGGTCGTATCCGGCATTGTTCTTGAGCATGCGATTGAGCGATGTGAGCACCGTGCCATCGGCCAGAACGGCTTCGATGCCGAGCACCAGGTTGCGCATCATTCCGTAACGCAGGACGCGCAGTCCGCCGGCGTTGGTCGAGATGTTTCCGCCGACGGTCGCACTGTCTCGTGCGCCGAGATCGAGCGGAAAGACCATGCCATTCTCTTCGGCCGCGCGTTGCACCTGCCCGAGCTTCGCGCCGGCCTGGGCTCGCAGCGTGCGTCCGGGAACATCAATTCGTTCGATGGCACTCATTGATTCGAGGGACAGGATGATGTCGCGCGCGTCCGCATCGGCACCGTTGACCAGGCCCGTCAGCCCACCATGGGTGACCACTGGTTGACTGCGCGCGTGGCAAAGCCTGAGTACCGCCGACACCTGCTCGGTGTTTCGCGGCCGCACCAGTAGTTCGGCATCGATGCGTCCATGCCAGAGAGTACCGGCACGTTCGCGCACGGCGGCGCCTTCGAGCATCCCCTGCTCGCCGACGATGGCGCGTAGATCAGTCTTGAGTCCGGCCTGTGACATGCGGCCGTTAAGGTAACGCGCATCGCATGCAGCCGCCAGAACGGCGGCGGCCCCATGCGCAATTTCATTGCAAGGTCGGCTTCTGCTTCTGCTCGCCTTCGTTCGCCGGGTCTTCGTTCGAAGGAAACAGCGCCTGATCCAGCGCGTGCACGTAGGTGGCGACGTTTACAGTGCCCGGCACGAGCACCCGACCGCCGAACAGCAGGTTGGGCACCGTGCGCACGCCAAAACCTCGCAGGCGCTCTTCGCTGCCCGCAAGCAGGGAGTCTCCATCGCGCGTCTCGCGGAAGGTCTTGAGAGTTCTCTCGTCGAGTCCCGCCTCTGCGCCGATCTTTTCGAGTACGGCGACATCGCCAATGTCAGCGCCGCTTTCGAAGAATGCGCGGAATATGCCGGCGGCGACGTTCGCATGCCGGCCTTCGTTTGCGGCGAGCTGGACCAGGCGATGGGCCTCGGATGTGCTGGGCAATGCGCCGAGCTTCTCGAAGTGGAACTCGATTCCGAGTTCGCGCCCGGCCTCGGCCAGACTCTTCTCCGCAAACGGCAGGCTGATGCCCGCCGGCAGCCGCCCGGCCAGGTAGTCATGGAAGCTGCGCGGCGCCGTATTCGCGTTTGGCGAGGCCATACGGAATGGATGCCAGCGCAGGCGGGTTTCGATGTCCCCCGACAGGTTGCCGAGCGCGCGGGTCAATTGCGTCATGCCCAGCCACGACCAGGGGCAGGTGAAATCGGCGACGAGATCGATGTCCAGCGTCCGTCGCATGTCATTCAACGGTCGGATTGGTGTGTTCATGCGGCATATGTATGTGCGTCGCGCGCACCTTCAAGCCGCCAGGGGTCAAGTCGCTATGCGGTCCTGGCGAGATTCGCGTGAACCTGCTCGGTGATGCGGATGGCGGTCTCGAGTGCGCGCAGCCCATCTTCTCCTGACACGATGGGCCGCTTGTTGTTCCGTATGCAGTCGAGGAAAGACTCGATTTCGCTCTTGAGGGCGTCACCCTGTTCGAGATTCGCCTCCTCGATGCTCACCGGCAACTGACCAGGCTGAGGTACACCTTCGCGTTTCCGGATCAGTGTCAGAATTTTCTGTTGCAGGTCGAGTGAAATGTACGCGGCATCTTCAAAGATTCGCAGCTTGCGTTCCGTCTTCAGGCTTACGCGGCTGGCGGTGGTGTTGGCGACGCAACCGTTGGCGAAACGAATGCGCGCATTGGCGATATCGATCTCGCCCGAAAACACCGGCGTGCCGATGGCGTCGATGCTCACGATCTCGCTGGCGGCCAGCGATTGCACCAGATCGATGTCGTGGATCATGAGATCGAGAACGACGTTCACGTCCGTGCCACGCTCCTTGTAGGGCGCCAGGCGTACGCACTCCATGAAACGCGGCGAACTGATGTGAGGTTCGGCCGCCAGGACCGCGGCGTTGAATCGCTCGAGATGCCCGACCTGCAGAATCTTGCCGTGCTTCGCGGCGGTCGCAATCAGCGCCTTCGCCTGCTCGGGGGTTTCGGTAATCGGTTTTTCCACGAGCACGTGGGCACCCGCGGCGAGAAAGGCATCCGCAATTTCGAAGTGGGCCGGCGTCGGCGTGACTACGCTGACCGCATCCACCTTGCCGAGCAGCTCGCGATAGTCGGCAACCGGCTGCGTGGCCACCTCGGCAGCCACGGCCTTGCGGACCTCATCGCGACCGTCGACCACCGCAACGAGCTCGCAGGCCGGAAGCGCCGCGTATTTCTGCGCATGAAAGCGGCCGAGATAGCCGACACCGATGACCGCCGCCCTGATTTTGCCCATGCGCTATTATGCCCGCGCTTTTCCGCCGTCCGGCGGGACTACTGGAGCCTGGGCGAAATTGTTCAACTGGTTCGTGCGCGCGCACGCTTATTACTTCTCGCTACCGCGTCTCCAATTCGAAGCGATGACGCTGGGGCTCGCCCTGCTTTTCGGGCTGCTCGTGATGCCGGCTCTCATCTACATCCCGGGCTATTACGTACTCAAGCCGTACGCCAACGGCGGCCTGTTCGCGCTGTACGTCGACTACTGCAAAGGCCTGTTCGAGCCCCGCCCGAGCTGCTGGATCGCACTGACGGGCCCGTTCGTCTTCCTGACCCTGTGGCGGATCTTTCGCCTCATCCTTCGCAAGCTATAAGTAAAAAGACGCGCCGGAAAATGTGAACTCGTTCACGAATTCTCCGGAACCCTCAGGGGTCAACCTCCGAAATTGTGACGCAATTCGGAGACACTGGCCGCGGAGGATGAAACCGATGAGCGACTACTACCTCGCGGATCTGAAGGCCGAGGAGCGTACGCGGCAACGCCAGCGCGAGCTCGAGCCGACGCGGGAACCGAAGAAGAGCCAGGACATGAAGGTCACCTTGTTAGGGGACTTCCTTTTTCCGACTTCCGAGCCGCAGGGTTGCGATCCCTACAACAGCACGAACGGCAAGTCCGCGCGCGAAGCCTGGCGTTCGCGGCGCGATCGGCGCTGAATCCTCGAGGCACAGGAACGAGCGGGCACCCCACCCGGTTACTTCGCGGCCGCGGCGCGGCTGCGATCGCGCGCGGCGCGAAATTCGCTGTCCTGATTCCAGTTCGGAAAGGCCTTCTCCGCAGCCAGTTTCGCGCCCACCGCGTACAGCAGCGACAGATCTTCGACGCCGGCGCGCAGGTCGGCGTCCGGTGAATATTCGTCGCCCACTTTGTGGTACTTCTGCGCGGTGAAATCCGCGAGGTACTTCTCGCGCCACGCGCTGCCATGCTCGCGATCGTCGATGCCGCCCTTGATGTACAACGCCGGCACACCGCGCTTGGCGAAATTGAAATGGTCGGAACGAAAGAAAGTGCCCTTCTCCGGCGTCGGCTCTGCCATGAGCACCCGGCCCTGCGCCCCGGCCGCATCGGCCAGGTAGTTCTCCAGCTGCGATGCGCCGATGTTGACCACCGTAACGTCCCGCGTGGGACCGCCGAAGTGCATTGCATCCATGTTGAACGCCGCCACCGTCTGCGCCAGCGGAAACAGCGGATGGTCGACGTAGTAGGCCGAACCCAGCAGACCCGACTCTTCGAGCGTGACTGCGAGAAACAAGATCGAGCGCTCGGGTTTCGGACTCGCGTCGGCGAATGCCCTGGCGATGGCGAGAACTCCCGCGGTCCCGGTGGCGTTGTCCACTGCGCCGTTGAAGATGCAGTCGCCGGAACATCCCGGCATGCGCCCCAGGTGGTCCCAATGCGCCATGTAAACGAGGTATTCGTGAGGCCGCTTCGTTCCGGGCAACAGCGCCGCGACGTTGTGCGAGCTCTTGCGGCGGATCGCATTACGCACTGATGCCGTCGCCGTGCCCTGCATGGGCTCGGCCCTGAAGCCGCGCGTGTTGGCGCGCTTCACCGCGTCGGCAAATGACTTCCCGTTCGCCGCGAACAACTGTTGCGCGGCAGATTCCGTGATCCATCCCTCGATGGCCACTCGACCGGCATTGCCATCGGCAGTGGCGTTGTCGAGCTGCGGGGTGGACCAGCTGTTCACGACGGTGTCCCAGCCGTAACCGGCAGGATCAGTCTGATGCACGATGAGAGCGCCCGTGGCGCCGCGGCGCGCAGCCTCCTCGAACTTGTAGGTCCAGCGTCCGTAGTAGGTCATAGCCCGACCGCGGAACAACGAAGCATCCTGGGTTGCGAACCCCGGGTCATTGACGAGGATGATGGCGGTCTTGCCGCGCATGTCGACGCCGGCGTAATCGTCCCAGCCGGATTCGGGTGCAGTGACTCCGTATCCGACGAACACCATGGGACTGGCTTCCATCGACTCGACGGGCTTCTCGCGTTTGGTCCAGATGACCATGTCCTGGCGGAATTTGAGATCCAGGGCGTTCGCGCCCGTGGTGAACTTCAGCGCGGCATCAGGTGCGGCGGTGATCTCGACCATGGGCACTTCCTGCAGGAAGCTCGCCCCGTTGCCGGGTTTCAGCCCTAACTCGCGGAACTGCGATTCGAGGTACTGGAGCGTGCGTTTTTCCGCTTCGGTGCCCGGCTTGCGACCCTCGAATTCATCGGATGCGAGCCTGGCGATATGCGCGCGATAGGTGGCTTCGTCGATCGGAGTCGATTTCGGGGCTGCGGCCGCCCCAATTGCGAGTCCGGCGAGCAGGGCTGGAACCAAGTGTCGGGAAAGTCGCTCGAATGTGTTCATGCGGTTGCGATTCATTTCTTTGGCCAGTAAGTCCACAGGGAAAGTACCAGCATCACCAGAAGCGCTCCGTGGGCCGCAAATCGCCAAGTGCGCGCACGCAACTCGCCGTAGAAACTCGCCGCGGCGGCGGCCGCCAGCAACACGGAGAGCAGACAGGCCGTCAGCAGTGGATTTCGCTCTTCCGCCAGGCGCTCCGCGTATTCCGGCAACAGCAGAAAAACGACCCCCGTCATCATCAGCGCCACCGCTATGGAGACTGTCGAACCCATCACGATTCCAAGCAGAACGACCAAAGGGCGCATGTAGGACCTTAAGTTTGAGGAGATGCCACTTGAGCAGGCCGCCGCGCGGCCTTAGTGTTGAATTGTACGGACCGTCCCGAAGCTTGAGACACCCCGAAGCATGAATTCATTGATCACCCGCTCGACCCGCTGGCTCGCACCTTCGATGCTGGCCGCCCTCCTGGTACTCAGCGGCTCCGCGCAAGCTCCGGCGGGTACGCAGCTGCCCGCGGGTTCCGTGGTGCCGAGCGAGCGACATCGTTCGGTGGCGCGCAAAGTCGGGCAGATGCTCGAAGGCATGCACTACAGCCAGTCGAAGCTCGACGACAAGCTCTCGGCCATCGTCTACACCCGCTACCTCGAAAGCATCGACAGCCAGCACACCAGCCTGCTCGCGTCGGACGTCACCGAATTCGAGCAATACAAACTGCGCTTCGACGACATGATTCGTAGCGGCGACGTCGATCCCGCCTTCGCGATCTTTGCGCGTTTCCAGCAGCGCAATCGCGAGCGCATCAAATACGCCATTTCGCAGCTCGACAAAGAACCGAACTGGACGCTCAACGAATCGTTCGAATTCAACCGCGAAAAGGCGCCCTGGGCCGTAGCCGCCACCGAACTCGACGACTTCTGGCGCAAGCGGGTGAAGAACGACGCCCTGTCGCTGCTGCTCACCGGCAAGACCTGGGAAGAAACCTCCAAACTGCTGAAGAAGCGCTATGAAACCACGCTCAAGCGCATCGACCAGATCAGCTCCGACGACGTATTCGAATCGCTCATGAATTCCTACGCGCGCGCCTACGATCCGCACTCCAGCTATTTCTCGCCGCGCAGCTCCGAGGAATATCGCATCCAGATGAGCCTCAACTACGACGGCATCGGCGCGTCGCTGCAGCTCATCGACGACTACGTCACCATCATGAACGTCATCGAAGGCGGTCCTGCCGCCGTCGCCGGCTCCCTGTCGGTCAAAGACCGCATAACCGGAGTCGGACAGGGCAAGGAAGGCCCGGTCACGGACGTGCTCGGCT
>Ga0307513_10012321_pt1 | contig 10570 bp, 11 predicted proteins | sample 15_EM_MG_FD_202174 | JGI IMG/M metagenome (GOLD analysis project Ga0307513, IMG submission 202174) | Populus trichocarpa ectomycorrhiza microbial communities from riparian zone in the Pacific Northwest, United States - 15_EM | ecosystem: Host-associated > Plants > Roots > Unclassified | place...
CGACTGCCCAACGGGATGGCCTGAGCTTGCTCACCTTCTGGGGCGCGGTGGCGCGGCGTGCCGCGGCGACGCCCGACGCCGACTGCCTCGTCGACGACGAGGGACGGCGGCTGAGCTTCGGCGCGCTGCGCGACCACGCCGAGCTCGTCGCGGCCGGGCTGCACGGCCTCGGCGTACGGGCCGGCACGGCGGTGGCCTGGCAACTGCCGACCGGCATCGACACCGTCGTGCTGAGCGTGGCGCTGGCCCGGCTCGGCGCGGTCCAGATCCCGATCATCCCGATCTACCGGGAACGCGAGGTCGCCGCGATCGTCGCCGAGACCACGCCCGAGCTCTTCGTCATCCCGGGTACGTGGCGGGGGCGGGACTACGCGGCCGAGGCCGCCCGGTACCCCAGTCTCCTCCTCACGGAGGTGCCACGCGGGAACCCGGCCGACCTGCCCGAGCCACCCACCGACGCGGGCGCGGTCAGCTGGATCTACTACACCTCCGGCACCACCGGCGTGCAGAAAGGCGCCCGGCACACCGACGGCGGCGTGCTCGCCGCCGCCCGCAACCTCGTCACCTGCCTGGAGCTCGGCCCAGACGACGTGGGGGCGCTCGTCTTTCCCTACGCGCACGTGGGCGGCGGGTTCCTGCTCATGGCCGCCATGCTCGCCGGGCACCGGCTGGCCTGCGTACCGCACTTCACCGCGCGCTCGGTCGAGCTGCTGCGACGCGAGGGGGTCACCTGGGGCGGTGCGGGCCTGGCGTTCCACCAGGTCTATCTGGCCGCACAGCGGGAACGGCCGGACGAGCCCCTCTTCCCCCGGGTGCGGGGCTTCACCCACGGCGGCGACCCACGCCGCTACGACATCCACGAGGCGCTGCGGCAGGAGATCGGCGGCGTGGGAATCCTTTCCACGTACGGGATGACGGAGTACCCGATGATCGCCTCCGGCGCGCTCACCGACCCCGCTTCGAAGCTGACCAACCGGATCGGGCGCCCCTGCGACGGCGTGGACCTACGCATCGTCCGCCCGGACGGCTCGGCCTGCGCGCCCGGCGAGGAGGGCGAGATCCGGGTACGCGGCGACTCGCTCTGCGCCGGCTACGTGGACGGCACACTCGACTTCCTCGACGCCGACGGGTACTTCCCCACCGGCGACCTCGGCCTGCTCGACCAGGACGGCTACCTGGAGGTGACCGGGCGGTTGAAGGACATCATCGTGCGCAAGGGTGAGAAGGTCGGCGCCGGCGAGGTGGAAAGCCTGCTGCGCGAGCACCCCGAGGTCGCCGACGTGGCGGTGATCGGGCTGCCCGACCCGGCGATGGGCGAGCTGTGCTGCGCCGTCGTCGTACCCCGCCATCCCGCCCAGCCGCCGGAGCTGACCGCGCTCGCCGGGTACCTGCGCGAGCGCGGCCTGATGCCGCACAAGCTACCGGAGCGGCTGGAGGTACGGCTGGCGCTGCCCAAGGACTTCTTCGGCAAAGTGAAGAAGGCCCAGCTGCGTGCCGAGCTGGCCGGGGACACCGCGACCCGGCTCGCGTGGTCGTACTTCCAGCACCTCAACGAGGGACGCGTCGACGAGGCCGCCGACCTGCTCGACGACGAGGGCACGTGGTGGACCTGCGGCAGCCGTCGAGAGCTGCCGATGCTCACGCACAAGCGCTTGTTCCCCGCCGCGCTGCGCGCCGCCCCGATGCGCTTCGTCTTGCGCGGCGCGGTCGAGCAGGGCGACAACGTCGTGCTGGAGGTGGAGAGCCGCGCCGACCTGCCCGATGGCGCCACCTACCACAACGTGTACGCCTTCGTCATCACCATCCGAAGTGGACGCTTCTGGCAGGTGCGGGAGTACTTCGACACCGCCCACCTCGCCGAGGTCGGCCCGTCGATCAAGAAGGCGTACGGTGGCTGAGGTCGACGAGCCGCTCGCTTCTCTGCTCGCCGAGCGGGCCATCCGCCAGGTCGTGATGCGCTACTGCCGAGCCATCGACCGCATGGACGAGGAGCTGCTGCGCAGCTGCTATCACCCGGACGCGACCGAGGACCACGGCGGCTACGTCGGCGACCTCGACGGGTACGTGGCCTGGGTGTGGCCACTCCTGCACCGCTACACGATGACCATGCACGTCGTGGCGAACACGCTCGTCGACTTCTCCGCCGACGTCAGCGCGGCACGCGTCGAGACGTACGGCGTCGCATACCACCGGGACGAGCGCGATCCTGAGTCACGGCGCAACTTCACCAGCGGCTTCCGATATCTGGACCGCTTCGAACATCGCGACGGCGCCGGCTGGCGGATCGCCGCCCGCGTGGTCGCGGTCGAATGGAGCCGCGCCGATCCGCCCGAGGTCCAGGTGTCACTCCCGCCAACCATCACCCGCGGCGCCCGCGACAACACGGACCCCCTCTACCGGGCCTGAACGGTCGCCGCGGAGCGACTCAGGCAGTCTGCTGCGCGAGCGACGCAGCCGCCTGCCGGGCGGCATCCAGATGCCGCACCAACTCACCGAGCTGATCCGGGGCAGGCGCACCGCGATGCGCGGCCACCCAATCCTCGATGATCAACCGCATCAACGTCGACGCGCCGATACCGCGCGCCACCGCGGCCGCCTCGATCTCCCCCTGAATATCGAGGTCGATACGCAGCGCGGTCACCATCTTCGCCGGCCGCCGCTCCCGCACCACATCAGCCTGCTCGAACATGCCACCGAGGTCATGCTCCATCGCATACGCGGCCGCCTCATCCGCAGTCGCGCCAGCCAGCCCGTCTCGCGCCTCGCTCATGATGTGTACTTCCTCCACATCGCCCGCTCATTCATGGTCGCGTCCCTGGCCCCCATAATCGCCCATGACTCAGGGTCGATCCCGCGCGCCAACGCGTTCCCCAGTGACCGGCAGTCGCCCGTGAGAGACTGGCGGCACCCGGCGATAGCTTCCTCCGGGTTCGACCGACCTGGATCAGCGCGTCCGCGGGAGGTGCCAGGTGACGGATGCTCCTTCGACCACACACGCTGAGGTTGGGCTTCCGGAAGTGATCACCGCTGCCCCCGAGGAAGAGCGCCGACGCGACGGGGACGGCCGGTCGTGACGGCCGCTAGCGCGGGCGGCGGCGACCGCCGACACCACCTCCGCCGAGCCGAGCCCCACGAGGCCAAGGAGCTGGAGGAGCTCCAAAACCGGTCCGCGAGTCACTGGGATTATCCCGACGGCTACTTCGACTGGGCCGGCGACGCCCGGAAGATCGCGGAGTCCTACGTCCGCGACAACGCGGTCCTCGTCCTCGTCGACAGCGACGGCCGCAAGCTGGGCTTCTACGGCTTCACCGAGGACGGCGACGACCTGCTGCTGGATAAGATGTTCCTCGACGTCGACCAGATCGGCCAAGGCCTCGGCCGGGTGCTCTGGCAGCACGCCGTCCAGACGGCGCGCGACCTCGGGGCGTCCGAGTTCGTCATCGGCGCCGACCCCAACGCCGCCCCCTTCTACGAGGCCATGGGTGCCAAGTGGTACGCCTCGAAGCCGACCGAAGAGCCGACCTGGACGGTGCAGATGTACCGCTTCACACTCCCCGATAGCACTCCAGCGCCGTCCTACCGGGAAATATGAAGGATCCATCGTGAGTGCGAATAAATACAGTTCTGGCCAGTCGGCAACAAGTCAGAACGCTGCCTTGACCACCTTGAGTTCCAAAGAGGATCCTCGTATCGACCGCCGCGTCGAGAGGAGCCACCATGGCAGGCGAGGGAATCACATCGAAGGCGGACATCAAGCCCGAGGGTGATGGGATCAAGGACGCCCTGGCGCGCATCTTCAAGGAATTGACCGAGATACGCGTCGTGACCGCCGTCGGCGATGTGAGTGTCATTCTTCGCACCTCGGACAACGGCGCCACGATCAAGACCGACGTGCAGACCGCCGAGGCGGGCGTGAAAGCGCTCGTAACCATCTTCGATCTGATTGACGGAGATGTGACAAACATAATCTCGCCTGCCTTGCGCGACGACGAGTCGCTGCGCGCCTTCCACTCCGCGCAGGTCGAGAGGAGCATCAAGGTGCTTCCCGACCACATTCGTGCCCTCATCGACGTGGGCCAGAAGATCTCCCAGATGTGACAGGGAGATCACGTTGGCAGCCAACGCGGCACGGCAGATCTTCGACGATCTTCTCAACATCGAGGTGAACGTCATCTCCGCGCCGGGCATGACCGGGCGCAAGATGCCGGAGGCACACCAGGCCCTGCTCGACGTCGTCACACACTACGACACGTTCCTGTGCCGGGTGGGGCGAGAGATCGACAAGCAGTGGCAAGACCGAGACCGGCCGAAGGTGCCCGTCCACGTCATCGCCAAGGAGCCAAATCCTCACCAGCGTACGGACGCCGACGGGATGCTCGCGGTGCCGCTCCGCACGGTTCCGGTTCCCGTTGTCGTCAATGTCGCAACGTTCGACGAATTGCGGGAACGCGCGCGCGAAGCCGAGGCCGTCCATCGATTTATGCAGGATAGCGTGTCGCGCCTGCACGAAGGCGACGCGGTCATCCTGAGGCGGATCTTCCGCAACTGCGACCAGATCAAGAGCATTCTGAAGAGGGACGCGGTCGCCCGCGAACTGAACGGCGGCATACAGCGCGACGCACCGCCCGAGTTCTCGCTCCCGTTCACCCCGGCCGAGATGATAACCATCCGCAAGGTGTGGGAGGTGGGCGTCGAGCAGATTCTCATGCAGACCGTCGCCCAGCTCGACGGCGACATCGTAACCCGCGTCGACCTGGCGCGCGCGGCCGCGTCGAAAGGTTTGGTGCAGCAGCTACACCAAAGCACTCTGGAGATGGCGCTGACCCATTGGCAGTTCATGTTCCAGACGCTCGCGCAGTTGACCAGCAAGGCGTTCCAGAGTTTTTTAGCTCGCTGACCGCCGCCATGCGGTGGCGGTCGCTTCCCGCGTCGCCCCAATGGCGTCCGGAAAGCCTCACGGAGCTACGCGCCGCCTGTGCGCAGCTGAGGACCCACTTCTTCGAACTCGGCGGCACGACCATCCGCACACCGGCCTTGCGGACCGTCATCCAGGCCGACGGGGACGTGCTCTGTTTCTTCGACGAGGACCTGACACGCGGCGACGACGTCCTCTGGCGACAGCACATCGCAGCCGTCAAGGAGTCCACCGGCAGGCTCGCCGCGGCCATCACCAACGTCGAGGCCCTGCTCCGCCGAGTGTCCGTGGCCGCATCGGTGGCCCTGTCCGCGACGATCGTCCTCATCGCGCAACGACCGTGGGCGGCGCTGATCGGCGTCGCGATGGCCTGTGCCAGTTACGGGGCGGTGTGGGCCGGGCGCGCCACGCGGGAGGCGTTGACAGCCCGGAGTGAGCGCCACGCCTCCGCCATCGGCCGAGCCGTGTCCTGGGCGGTCCTCGCCCTCGCCGCCGCGGGTGCCACCGCACTGGGCACCGACGTGCTCGCCCCACGCGACCTCATCGTGGTCGCCGCCTCCCTCGTACCCGCGATTCTCGGCAGTTGGGCCTTCCAGTGGCTCACCCGCCGTTTCCTGGGCCTCACCAGCACGTAACGACCTCCCGAAAGGGTGGAGACCCACCCGCTGATGGGCTACGAGAGTTTCATGTGGACGGTCGGAGGGCATGCATTGCCGGACCGATCACCAGCGGAGGTTCACAATGTCGACCCAGGCCGTCCTCTACGTCCTCGCCATCATCCTTTTGATACTCGCCGCCCTGCCGCTCCCCACGCGCGGCATTAGGCTGGCGCTGCTGGGTGCGGCCGCCGCCCTGGCCGCCTACGCCTGGCCGGTCCTGACCGGCTAGGCCCTTGCTCCTTGACCGTGATCTGGTCCGCCGGCTCAGGCGAAGTCGGCCTTGGACATGCCGTCGGCGTGGCCGTCTGGCCACTGGACCAGCTCGATCCGGTAGCCGTCCGGGTCGGTGATCCAGCAGGTCCGCGGCCCGGCGGCGCCGCCGGGAAACTCGACCGGCTCGGGCTCGATCCCTTTGGCGGCCAGGTCGGCGCGTGTCGCTGACCCGCAGGCCGAAGTGCAGTGTCCGCATGATCGACACCCCAGTATTCAGCGGATCGACACCTTCGTCAGCTCCTCGGACACTCGCCAGACGCGCTCGGCTTCCTCGGTGCCGCGCAGGCGGGAGTACAGCTTCTGCTCGGCGGGAGGGCCGCCGAGGTGCGCCAGTCCGCTCGGCCCGTAGAGCCTCGCGCTCCGGGCGTCAGGAGCCGTCGCGGCGTAGAGGGCCGGCAGCAGGGCGGTCTCGACGGTCCCGAGGAGGATGCCGCGGGAGGAAAGAGCACGGATGATCTTCACCCCGGTGGTATCCCGGTCGCGGCCGACCTCGGGACGGGCGGCGAGCAGGTTCGTCGGGGCGATCCCGGGATGGGAGAGGTTGCTCGTGATGCCCCAGCCGTTGGCCTCGCCGCGCCGGCTGAGCTCGAGGCCGAAGAGTCCGAACGCGATTTTCGACTGGCTGTAGGCGCGCGAGCCGTTGTAGGAGCGTTCCCACTGCAGGTCCTGCCAGTTGATGGCGCCCTGGTTCGCCGCGATGCTGATCTGCGAGGTCACGTGGGCGCGGCCGGCGCGCAACAGCGGCAGCAGGTGGGCCACGAGGGCGAAGTGGCCGAGGTGGTTGGTGCCGAACTGGAGTTCGAACCCGTCGGCGGTTGTCTGCCGGTCGGGCGGGGTCATGACGCCGGCGTTGTTGACGAGGATGTGGATCGGTTGGTTCTCGTGTAGCAGGGTCTCGCCAAGGGCCGCGACGGACTCGAGCGAGGACAGGTCGAGTGCGCGGAGCGACACGTTGGCGTCGGGAGCGTGCCGGCGGACTTTGGCGATCGCCGCCTCGCCCTTACGCGGATTTCGGACAGGCAGGAGCACCTCGGCCCCGGCGGCGGCGAGCCTCGTGGCGAGGCCCAGGCCGACACCGTCGCTCGCTCCGGTGACGACGGCGCGCTTTCCGGACAGGTCGGGGACGGTGATGTCGAACCGGGTACGTGACATTTGTTCACTCCGAAGGTGTCGTCGTTGGTCCCACCGTCGCGGAGCCGGCCGAGCTTAACCAGGGATGGGTAGTCCGCTGATGAGGCCACGCCCGGTTAAGGGGGGATCGGCAAGCCGTGGCTGCCCGGGTACGCGGGCGGTAGAAACTTAGGCAGCACCGAGGAAGGGACGCGTCGTGATCGATCGGGCCGGACTGGCTGAGTTCCTCCGGCGCCGCCGGGAGTCGCTGCAACCCGAGGATGTCGGCCTCCCGCGTGGGCGGCGCCGCCGGACCGCCGGGCTACGGCGGGAGGAGGTGGCCTCGCTCTGTCACATGTCGACCGACTACTACGCGCGGCTGGAGCGGGAGCGCGGGCCCCAGCCGTCTACGCAGATGCTCGCCTCGATCGCGCAGGGACTCCACCTCTCACTGGACGAGCGCGACCACCTGTTCCGGCTCGCCGGGCACAACCCGCCGACGCGGGGCACGGTCAGCGAGCACATCAGCCCCGGCATGTTGCGGGTCTTCGACCGGCTCAGCGACACGCCGGCGGAAATCGTCACGGAGCTCGGTGAGACCCTGCGGCAGAACGCACTTGGCGTCGCGCTCACCGGCGACACGACCGGCTTCAGCGGCCCGGCCCGCAGCATCGGCTACCGGTGGTTCACCGATCCCGCCACGCGCCGGCTGTACGCGCCGGAGGATCATCCCTTCCTGTCACGGATGTTCGCCTCGGGTGCGCGCGAGGCCGTCACACTGCGCGGCCCCGGTTCCCGGGCGGCGCAGCTCGTCGACCTGCTTCTGGCCCACAGCGAGGAGTTTCGGGCGGTGTGGCACGACCACGAGGTCGGCGTCCGGCCCACCGAGGTCAAACGCTTCATCCACCCCGAGGTCGGCCTGCTCGAGCTGGCCTGCCAGACGCTGCTCGACCCGGGGCAGTCGCAGGCTTTGCTCGTCTACACCGCGACTCCGGGCAGCGAGAGCTACGAGAAGTTGCAGCTGCTGTCCGTCATCGGCGCGCAGGCGCTTCGCTGACGCTCCTACCTCGGCTGGTCGTCGGTGGCCAGGCGGCTCCACACCGTCTGTCCGTTGGCGATCTCGTCGGGTGGGAGTGGCCAGTGCTGAAGGGACAGTCCACCGTCGACGGTCAGGATCTGGCCGGTGGTGAAGGCGCCCGCCGCGCTGAGGAAGAAGAGGATCGGGCCGACGATCTCCGGCAGTTCGCCGTAGCGGCCGAGCGGTACCTCGTTGAACATGCGCTTCCGGGTGCGCGGGTCGGCCCACATGCGGACCGACTTCTCGACCGGGAAGGGGCCGGGGCCGACCGCGTTCAGCGTGAGGCCGTGCGGGCCCCATTCGCGGCCCAGTGACTTGACGAGCGCGTTGACGCCGGCCTTTCCGGCCGAGGAGTGGGAGAGGCCGGGTGCGCCCATCGAGGCGTTGCTGCTGGTGATGAGTACGGCCGCGCCTGGTGTGCCGGTCTCCAGCAGGGGCAGTGCCCAGCGGCGTACGACGGCGAAGGCGGGCAGCAGCGTGGTGCTGATGACCCGGTCGAACTCGCCCGGTGTCAGGTCGCGGGCGGGCATCATGGAGACCTCGGCGGCGGCGTGCACCAGGCCGGTCGCCGGGCCGTCCGCCTCGATTGCCGTGAACGCCGCCTCCAGCCGCGTGCCGTCCGTTACGTCGCACGGGATCGGCACGACCTTGCCCGGGCGGCCGGCGGCCAGGTCGCGGGTCTCCTCCAGCCAGGCGGCGCGGCGGCCGAGTACGTACACGTCCACACCGGCGCCGGCGAGCGTGAGCGCGGTGGCGCGACCGATGCCCGAGCCGCCGCCGGTCACCACGACCCGGCGGTGGGCTACGGGCACCGTCCACTCGCCCATCGGTCAGGCGGCCAGGCTGTCGCGGAGCTCCGCCAACCGGTCCAGCGACCAGTTGTAGAAGTCGAGGTCGGTGGCGGGCGCGCCGAGGATGACCCGGCTGACGCCGGTCTCGGCGTACCGCTGGAGGTCCTCCTTGCGCGGCAGCCGCGCGGCGAACTCCTCGCGCGACTTCTTGCCGCCCATCGCGCCCTCGGAGTCGACGAGGCTGATCTGGATGGTGGCCGGGTCGCGGCCCGCCTCGACGGCGGTGCGGTGCAGCTCGCCGATGTGCTCGCCGAGCCGGTCGCCGACGAAGGCGCGCACCGGGATCCAGCCGTCGGCGAAGGCCACGACGTCCTCGAAGGTGGCCTTGACCGGGGCGGCGCCGAGCAGGATCGGCGGGTGCGGCTTGGCTGCCGGTTTCGGGTACGACCAGCTTTCGGTGAACCGGACGTGCTCGCCCTCGAAGCCGGCGGTCTCCTGTGTCCACAGTGCCTTCATCGCGGAGATCTTCTCGCGCAGCACCACGCGGCGGTCGGCGTACTCGAAGCCGTTGTTGCGCATTTCGAGGGGGTTCCAGCCGTAGCCGATGCCGAAGAGGAAGCGGCCGCCGCTGATCGTGTCGAGGGTGGCGATCCGCTTGGCCAGCTCGATCGGGTTGTGCTCGGCGGGCAGCGCGATGCAGGTCCCCAGCCCCAGCCTGGTCGTGGTGGAGGCGACCGCCGCGAGGCTGACGTACGGGTCGGGCATGCGCTTGTAGAAGTCGGGCACGTACCCGTCCCGGGCCTTGTTGCCCTTCGCGTACTTGCCGGTGGCGTAGCGAAAGACGCTGTCCACGGGCAGGTGCGTGTGCTCACCCAGCCACACCGACTCGAGGCCGCGCTCCTCCAGTGCCGGCGCGCAGTCCACGATGGACGGTGTGCGATCCGTCAGGTTGAGTACCACACCGACATCCATGTTCCGGACGCTATCCCCGACCTGCTAGGCTGTCAAGCGCTTGCTTGGTTACGGTGAAGCGGTTTGCGAAGGGCGGAGGCACCCCATGGGAGTCCTGGACGGCTTGGTGGTACTCGTGTCCGGCTCTGGTCCTGGTCTTGGCCGGGCCACCGCGGCGGCCGCCCTGCGCGAGGGTGCGCGGGTCGTGCTGGCCGACCGGGTCGACGACGTGCTGGAGCGGACCCGCGTGGAGGTCGACCCGGACGGGGACCGCAGCGTCGCCGTGCGCGCCGACATCACGTCGTTCGCCGACTGCGAGGCGGCGGTGGCGGCCGCGCGGGACCGGTTCGGGCGGCTGGACGGCCTGGTCAACGTCGCCGCGGTCGACAACGCCAACGGCGGCCTGGACGTCGCGCTGGACGACTGGGAGCGCACCGAGCGGGTTAACGTCCGCGGCACCATCCAGATGACGCGCGCGGCCGTTCCGCTGATCCGCGACGGCGGGCGGGGCGGGTCGATCGTGCTGATCGGCTCCACGATGGCCCGCATGCCGGGGCGCACGGCGCCACGCCTGGCGTACGGCATGTCAAAGGGGGCGCTCGCCTCGGCCGTCTACCACCTCGCCGGCGAGCTGGGTGGCGACGCCATCCGGGTCAACAACGTCTCGCCCGGCTTCAAGCTCGGGCCGGTGCTGGACGGCTTCTTCAGGTCGGAGGCGGCCCGCCGCGGTGTGAGCTACGACGACGTGGCCGACGCCTACCGCGCGGAAGTGCTCCTGCCCGACCTCGCCACC
>Ga0307513_10012322_pt1 | contig 10569 bp, 7 predicted proteins | sample 15_EM_MG_FD_202174 | JGI IMG/M metagenome (GOLD analysis project Ga0307513, IMG submission 202174) | Populus trichocarpa ectomycorrhiza microbial communities from riparian zone in the Pacific Northwest, United States - 15_EM | ecosystem: Host-associated > Plants > Roots > Unclassified | place...
TAGTCTAGATAGACCTTGCCGAGTTGTGTCGCGGTGGTCCTGCGCATCTTCACGCGCATGTTGTCGGCTTCCTCGTCCCGCAACGTCGTGTGTACGGTCAACGTCGCCGGCTGATCGGCGCCCTTGCTGAGGTCGTACGTTTCGAGTATGTAGTTAGCCAGAGTTGCGCCTTCGCGCGCCGGCATGGTTTCGAGCTCCAGATTCGACCCGTCGAGCACGAGAGCCAGTCCGTAGTCCGCCTGAACCAGCGAGTCCAGGTCGCCTCCCTGTCCGCTGGCGGTCGCATCGAGCCAGTAGTCGCGCCCCTGCCAGCGAATTTTCGCGATCACGTGATCGAATGAATTCGGCCCCGGTAATCTCGTGATCAGCCCTTTCCCCGCGGTGGAATGCACGAGGGCCGGATACGCTTCGATATCGAGACCGCGCAGCAGTGTCACCAGCAGCAAAACCTTGTCCTTGCAGTCGCCGAAGCGGCGCGCCAGCACTTCGCCCGGCTGCGTCGGCCGCCAGGCGCCGGCCCCGATCTCGAGACCGGTATAGCGAACGTCGTCCTGCACGAATCGCAGCGCCGCGAGGATGCGCTCCGCTCCTTCCGGCCTGGTCTCGAGTGCCGCGATCTGCGCGGCAAGCCGGACATCATCGGGAGAATCGACCACGTACAAGGGTCGCGCCCAATCGCGTACGGCTTTCCAGTCGGCGAATTCGCTCAACTCCAGCCGGGCATAGCGGTAGTCCCACCCCGGGCGTGCCGACTCATTCGCCAACGGATCGATGTCCTTCCCTTCCCAGGTCGTTTCGACCCAGCCCATCCGCCCCACGCGGTGTGGCGGCGGGAGCCCGCTCAAATCGAGTTCATGCAGCCTCCGGTTGGCGGGGTGAAGTACGCGAACCCGCGCGTGACGCACGGGCGTTGCCCACTGCGTACCGAACCAGTCGTTGAAGCCGCGCTCGCTGATCGGATCCGTGCGCACGGCCGTGAAGGAATAGTCGAGCACGTCGCCGATCCGCACATCCTGGAGCAGCAGGTGCAGCGTGACACGCCCATCGATGAGCCGCTGCTCCAGGTTTTCCTCGCGGTTCAGCAACGAGCGCCGCGCCTCGGCCAGCTTGTCGAGTACGTGACCGTCGCGAAACACGCGCACTTCGTGCAGCCACACGAACTCGTGTTCGGGGTCAATGGAGATCGAGATGGACGCGCTCGAGTCCACCGCGGCCTGGTTCACCAGCCGTTCGACATAACGGCTGTAGCGGTCAGTCGTCTTCAGGAGCCGCACCTGTCGGTCCACGAGCAGATAGTCGGTATCGCCGGCCTCCACGGGCTTTGCCGCGGTGGCGAGCGGCGCGTCCGGTGCGACGTTCACCCACGCGGGCGGCGGACCGACGCGGTACGGCTGCGGGACGGAAGCGGCGAACGCGCCCGGCGCGGCGAACCACGCGCCCACTATTAATATTTTTTGTAATGACACGTGAAGGCCGATTCCCTGACGTGAAAAGAATACCGGCATTCATCGCAGTTACAAGCAGCGGCGCTAAACTCCCGTCCGGATCGAACTCGCGGCAAGGAAACGATGAAACTACTGCACGGCTTGCACCTTTTCCTGCTGGTCGCCGCCGTCACGCCTTCGCTGGCGGCCGCGGAAAGTCCGCTGCCTGCCGACGCGCAGGTGCAGGCCATGAAGCGCGGCGTGAACATCGTCGGCTACGACCCGCTGTGGAGCGACGCCTCCAAGGCACGCTTCAAGCTGCGCCACTTCAAGATCATCAAGGACGGCGGCTTCGACAACGTGCGCATCAATCTCTATGGTTTCCGGCAGATGAACGAGCAGCACGTGTTGCCGGCGAGCTGGTTCGCCACGCTCGACAGCCTCGTCGATGAGGCCTTGAAACAGAACCTGCACGTCATCCTCGACGAACACGACTACGAACACTGCGGCAAGGATGCGGCGAGTTGCCGCACTCACGTGCTGACGTTCTGGGCCCAGGCCGCGGAGCATTTCAAGCGCGCGCCCAACAACGTCACGTTCGAGATACTCAACGAACCTTTCGGCGCGATGGACGAGCACTGGAACGATCTGCTGGCCGAAGCGCTGGCGCTCATCCGCAAGACGAATCCCACGCGCAACGTGCTGATCGGCCCGCCGTTCTGGAACAACATCGAGGCGCTCGAAAAGCTGCGGCTGCCCGAAAGCGACCGGCACATCATCCTGTCGATTCACTACTACTCGCCGCACGAATTCACGCACCAGGGAGCGCGCTGGTCGCCAGAGTTCACCAAGCTATCGGGCATCCACTGGGGCACCCCCGCGGAATATCAGCGCCTCGAGCGGGATTTCGACACCGCACAGGCCTGGGCGAAGAAACATGATCGGCCCGTATACCTCGGCGAGTTCGGCGCCTACGACAAGGCGCCCGCCGAAGATCGGCCGAAATACACGGCGGCGGTGGCGCGTGCGGCGGAACAGCGCGGCTGGGCCTGGGGTTACTGGCAGTTCGACAGCAACTTCATCGTGTACGACGTCGACCAGGACGAGTGGTATGCGCCGATCCACGACGCCCTCGTTCCCCGCGCGGACTAACTAGCGCGAATCCGGCTCAGGCCGGCAGCGCCGCGCCGGCACATTGTTCGCTGAGCCGCGCCAGCGCCGCCGCATCGAGCGGCGTCCCCGCAAGCCGCGCCGCGTACAACGCCGCGCCGACCACCGGCGGGAACATCGGCGTGCGACATTCGTACGGCGTCGATTCACCCGCCAGCGCCAGCTTGAATGCATCGACCAGCCACGGTGATCCGGCGAACGCGCCGCCCGTGTACGACACCGGCAGCACGAGAGCGGCCGGAACTTCGAGTGCGCGACGTACCGCCCGGACCGCGCCGACGAGTTCGGCGGCGGCACGCAGGAAGATCGCACGCGCACCGGTATCGGAACGCTCGGCGGCTTCATGCACCAGGCGTGCAAACTGCGCGAACTCGCCGCGACCGTTCGCATCGCCACCATATATACGCGCGCACAGGTCGAGATCGTCGTCGAGCCCGAGCCGTTCGCGCACCAGTGCATGCAACGGCCCGCGCGGCGCGCGTCCATCGCTCATGCGGGAAAACAGATTCATGCCTTCGCGCGCGATCCAGTACGCCGACCCTTCGTCGCCGATCAATTCGCCCCAGCCGCCCGCGCGCGCGCGGCGGCCGTGGTGTTCTCCGTAGGCCATCGAACCGGTCCCGGCGATGACGCTGATGCCGTCCGCGCAGGCCAGCGACCCGGCCCAACTACCCAACATGTCATTGCCGCAACGAAACCGGCGCGCTTCGAGCAACCCGGCGGGCATGCCGTCCAGCCGCGGCGTGACCGCGCTGTCCTCGCCGTACGAACTCAAACCGAAGAACGCGAAATCGACCTGCGCGGCCGCCGTGACGCCGCGCGCCAGCAGCGCGCGAATGCCCTCGTTGAGCAACGCGGTGGCCCCATCGACGCCTTGTGAGAGATGGCTGACGCTGCCGGTGACGTGGCTGGCACGGATGCCGCCCCGTGCGTCGATCAGCACGAACGCGGTTTTGGTTCCGCCGCCGTCAACGCCGAGAAACATCGGCGAGCTCGCGCGACCACGGATGGATGGTGACGCCCTGCACCACCCGGCTGACGACGCCGCTGACGTTGGGGTTGTCGGGCGTCAGACCGAAGCGCAACGATTGAGCCATGCCTAACAACTGGGCCGGAATCACGTCGATCAGCGCGAGCTCCAGGTCGCTGAATTCGCGGGTGCCGGGCAGCTCCAGCCGTTCATATTCGCCCGCGCCGGATTCGGCGCCCACCGCGACGATGGCGCCGGCACGCGCCTCGCGGCTCAGCTCTTCGAGCAGGTCGCGATCGTAGGCGCGGGTGTATGGGTCATTCGAGACGTACACCACGACCAGGGTGCGCGAGTTGACGATGGTCTTCGGGCCATGACGGAAACCGAGCACCGATTCCGACACCGACACCGTTCGCCCGTCGGTGAGCTCGAGCATCTTGAGCGCGGACTCGGCCGCGAGCGACTGCAGGGCGTTGCTGCCCAGATAGACCACGCGCTCGAAGCCTTGTGCGGCCAGCGCGGAGGCAAGCGCCTGCGCGCGTGGCAACGCCGCGTCGCCGGCCCGTGACAGCGCCGCAACGCGGCCCGCGGGAATCACGCCGAAGGCCAGCGCGGCCACCAGAACCATGGACGTGAAGCTGGACGTCATCGCGAAAGCACGATCGTTGGTCGCGTCGGGCAAAACGAGCACGCAGGCATTACGCGCACCGGCCATGCGTTTTGCCAGCGCACCTTCGGTATTGCAGGTGATCACCAGATGAAACACGCGATCGACGGCGCGCTCGGCGATGTCCACCGCCGCGACGCTTTCCGGACTGCCACCGGAACGCGCGAACGACACCAGCAGGGTGGGCACCTCGCGTTGCAGGTACAGATGCGGGCCGGAAACCAAGTCGGTGGTCGCGATGGAATCGACGCGCCGGTCGAGGTGGCGTGCGACGCTGGGCGCGAGACAACCGCCGATGTATGAAGACGTACCGGCCCCGGTGAGCACGATGCGAATGCGCGCATCGTCCAGCAGCGGCGCGAGGAAGGCGTCGAGCCGTACGCGTTCGTGCGCCACGAGGTCGGCGACCGCCAGCCAGACGGCCGGCTGCTGCGCGATCTCGCGCGCGGTCCACTCGCTGCCGGTCGTCTTCATTTCCGCGCTCATGCGCCACACGCCCGCACATAAGGACGAATCGACTGCGCCACGCCGTCACGCAGCAGTGCGTCGACCGACGGGTCGATCTCGCGCGCGCGGAGCGCTGCATATTGGCGCGGCAGGTACTGACTCACCAGGGTCAACGGCAACGGGCGGCTCCTCAGGTTCTCTAACAACTTCCCGCAGGCCCGGGTCACTTCGGGGTGCGGCCAGTAATAACGGATCCGGTCGCTCAGGCTGTAGGCCAGGTCCAGCGATTCGTTCGCCGCGTCATGATAGTGGCCGCTCCACTGCTGGGGATTCTCCCGCATCACGCGCAGCGCGACCGCGGGAAGTCTGGACGGATTTTCGATGCCGGGCATCGCATCTTCGATGGCGGCGAGCGCCCACAACGTCTCCCGCAGCGCAAACGTCGCGCCCGGCCCTACCTTGAGAATGGCGAAATGATCGCGCACCAGCGCCGCGAGGTTATCCGGGGTCTGGTAATCCGTCGAATGCGCCTCGAACACGAACTGCGGATCGCCCTCGACGCTCGTCTTGAGTTCGCGCGCCTTGTCCGGCTGATAGTCGACGACTTTGTGCAGATCGAACTCGACACCGGGCTGGACCACCAGGGCGATGACGCGCGGCCACGCGGATTCGAGCCCCGCGGCGGCAAACGCCTGGCGATGAGTTTCGATGGTCAACGCGGCGGCACGTGGTGAGGTCACCGCCAGTTGCTGCAATTCCTCCGCGGCGCCGCCGGGAATCGGTACTTCGGTGCCGATCACGTAGACCGGCGCCTCGCCGCCGGCCTTCTGCCAGGTGTATTCGGCGACCTGCGCCAGCCGCGCGGCGCGGGCGGCGATCAAGTGCTCGGGCAGCGGCGTCGGGTCGCCCGCACAGGCCATCGAGCAATCGAGATGAATCTTGCGGAAGCCCGCCGCGACGTATTGCGCCACCAGTTCGTCGGCGCGAGTCAGCGCGGTTTCGGCCGGCTCTTTCTGCCAGACATTCGGCCCGAGATGATCGCCGCCCAACCACACACGCGCGCGCGCGAGACCCACGCGGTCGGCGATCGCGTGCACGAACTCGCGAAAGTCCGCGGGTCGCATACCGGTGTAGCCGCCGTATTGATTGACCTGGTTGCAGGTGGCTTCGATCAGCAGCGGCGTACCGGTGTTCATCGCCTCGTGCATGGCCGCCTCGATGACCCACGGGTGCGCCGTGCACAACGAATAGATGCCCACGCCTTCGCCGCGTTTGTGCCGCGCCAGGATGTCCGTCAGCGCCTTCATGCTTTTTGCTCTTCGGGCTGCAGCGCCAGCAACAACGCGGCGCCGAGCGCCAGCGCGATGCCCGCAAATTTCAGCGGTCCCGGCATCAGGCCCGCGAGCCCGAGCGAGAGGCAGGCCGTCAGCAGCGGCGCGCCGGCATTCACCAGCGGCGAGACGATGATCGCCTTGCCGTAACGAAACGCGAATACCAGCGTCAGCGCGCCCACTGCGTTCAACACCTGGATGACGGCGGCGAGACCCCAGCCATCCGTGTGTGTGTTGATGGGCTGCGAGAAATCCGTCATCGCCAACGCAACCGGTATGAACAGCAGTCCGCTCAGCGTCATGTAGAAGAAGATGCTGGCGGCATCCATCGTCGCGTTGGCGAGCTTGATGAAATACGCCTGGGCGCCCCAGGCGACGAGGATCGCGAGCGCCAGCAGGAACCACAGTCCGTAGCCGGCGGCCTCGCCATCGGCGCGGTAGTCGAACAACGGCAGTGACAGCAGCGCCAGCGCGATACCGAGCAGGCCGAGCTTGCCGGTGCGCTCGCCCAACAAGCCGAACGACAACGCGATCGTCAGCGCCGGTGACAGCGAGATGATGGGGAAGATGAGATACGGCGGGCCGATGCGCACCGCGTGGAACAGCAGCAGCTGCCCGCCGGCACCGAGCACGCCGATGGCGAGGCCGAGCGTTATCGAGCGCGAGTCGCGTTTCAGCGCCTCACTACTCATTTTCATCACGATGATCGCGGGCGGAATCATCGTCAGCGCCCAGATGCAGTAGTTCAGCGTCTCGGGAATGCCGTGTTCGCCGGGCAGGCCCGCGAACGCGCCCCACACGCCCCACAAGAGCATGGTGATCAACGCGTGAACCAACCAGTTGCGCATGACTACTGCTTCAAAACTTCAGGCTGACGCTGGCGATCACCGTGCGGCCCCAGGACTCGAAGCCCGCGAGGATGTCGGGGCGTCCGAGGTTCGAGCGGTAGTATGCATCGCCCAAGTTTCGACCTTCCAGCGACACGCCGAACACATCGTTGACCTGATATTGCACCGAGGCCGTGATCCAGGTGATCGGCGCGCCGATCTGCGAACGGCCGCCGACCGCGTCGGCCACTTCGGTGTATCTGCCACTGTAGTCGACCGCAACCTGCGCATCCCAGGGCCCCTGCTCGTACATCAGCGCGGCGGAGTAGGCCGACTTCGACACGCCTTCGAGCTGCCCCACGTGGACGCCATCGATGTAAGCCTTGGTATCCGTGTAGGTGTAACTGGCGCGGACACCAAACCCGCCCGGGAAGAAGTGCTGGCCCCCCAGTTCGAAGCCCGTGACCTTGGCCTTGTCGCCGTTGATCGGCCGGCTCACGTCATAGAGGATCGGCGCATCGGGCGCGCCACCGACGCTGCCGATAACGCCGATATCCTGGTTCTCGAGTAGTTCGTAGGTGATGAAACCCTCGATGTTCTTCCAGAACACCGCCGCGTTCAGCACCGATTTCTCGTCGAAATACCATTCGTACGACACATCCAGCTGGTCGGCGAACACCGGCTCCAGATCGGCGTTGCCGTCGTAGAACACGGAATACGTGCGATCGAGCGTGTTGTCGGTGCGCGTCGGCGCGAGCTGGTTCAGCGAAGGCCGCGCCATCACGCGCGCCGCGGCCACGCGCAAGACCATCTCCTCGGTGAACCAGTAGCCGGCGTTGAACGACGGCAGCAGCTTGCGGTAGCTGCCCTTCTGGGTGAGCGGCACGGCCTCGCTGTACGTGACGTCGGGGCTGGAGGTCGGAATTCCGGGCGTCGGATCGTCGACGAATACGATGTCGTTGATGGCGGTGCGCGCGGTGGTGTCGGTCGAGATCCAGCGCACGCCAGCGCTCGCATACCAATGGTCCGACTTGAGGTCGGCCTTCACGAACAACGCGTTGGTGTCTTCCTCGACATCGTATGACTGCACCGGGTTGAGCTCGGGCAACGTGTTGTCGGCGTCGTAGACATCACCGGTCGGGTCGCCGTTCTCGTCGAGGATGGGCTGGCCGTCGAGGGCGTGCAACGCATCTAGATAGGCCGGCACGTCGAAACGGATGAAGGTCCGCGGGAAGTGGCCGCCCGCGCCGTGCATGAAGTTGGGCAACGTAATGCTGCGCACCACATCGGCGCCCAGGCTGCCGAAAGTGGTCGAGTACAGATTGCAGTACTGGCACGAGCCGCCATTGGTGTCGTTCTCGACGGTGTTGCGCACCTTCGTGCGCTCGGTGCGCGCGGCGCCGAAGGATACGGATTTGAACACGCCGGCGTCGACGTCGAACGAACCGCCGAGCGTGAAGCCGGTGACGGTGTCCTCGACGTCCGTGCCCGACAGCCCGACGTAGTGCAAGCCGTAGTCGTCGTTGCCGAGCGAGCCTTCGGCCAGCGCGGTCGCCAGATCGCGGCCATCTTCGAGCGTGACGCTGATGTCCGGCAATGCGTCGTTGTTCATGTCGACGCGGGCCGTGTGATCTCCCGCGATGCCCGACACGACCCAGGTGTCCTTGCCGCCGGAATCGCGCACCGACCGCGATCGATAGGCGTCGAAGTTGAGCGCCAGTTTGTCGGTGGCCTGCCATGCGGCATTCCAGCCGAACTGCGTGGTGTCGACCACGCGGTATTCCGTGATCGTGGAGATCTCGGGAACCAGCTCCGCGACGGTCATGCCGTTGATCCAGTGGTCGTCGATGCTGACGTCACTCCAGCGATGCAGACCGGTTCCCTCGTCGAGAATCGAATCTTCGAGGTAGAAGGATTCGTGGTAACCGACGGTGGGGGCATCGAGGCGCGTGAACATCGCATCGACGCTTAAGCTTACCGTGTCGCTCGGCTTCCACTGCCACACACCCGTGACGCCGGTGCGCTTCTTGTTCTGGATACGCGCGCCGAAGCTCGTGCAACACAGGGCTAACAAGTCGCTCTCGTCCGCCGAAATCAAGCCGTCCTCGTTCGCGTCGAACGAACCGGGCGAATCCGGGTTGATCCCGAATTCCTGGACCGCGTCCGAACGATCGGTGACGTCCTGGTAGGTGGCCGTCAGCAACACACCCATCGTGTCGCCGGCGAACGTGTTGCTGAACACGCCGCTGGCCTTGTAGCCGTTCTTCTCCGACATGTCGTTGTAGTCGCCATCGACCGAGAAGCGTATGTGCCTGCCGACCTGGTCGAGCGGCTTCGCCGAGCTCAGGTTGATCGTGCCGCCGATGCTGCCCTCGAGATGCGACGCGTCGGCGGATTTGTAGACATCGGCGCCATTGATCACTTCCGAGGGCAACACGTCGAACGCGAATTCGCGGCCATCGCCGTCGGTGGCAAGGATCCGGCCGTTCAGCGTCACGATGCTGTACTCGGGGCCGAGACCGCGGATGCTGACGTATTGGCCTTCGCCGCCGCGCGTGCGCGAAATGGTGATGCCCGTTACGTGCGAGAGCGAGTCCGCGACGTTGGCGTCGGGAAAGCGGCCCAGGTCTTCGGCGACGATCGAGTCCTGCACGATGCCAGAGGATTTCTTCAGGTCGCGCGACTCGACCAGCGCGGCGCGTGTTCCCACCACCACGACCTCGTCGAGCGTCTCGCTGTCATCGGCAGCGTGGAGTGTCGTGCTGCAGAGCAGCGCGAAAGCAAGCGTGGCTCTCTTCTGGTTCATGGCGGCGCCTCATCCCTTCCGAGCGATTTCGGGACGATGCTAGTTGCCTATTTTCGTAAGAACAAATAACTTTCGTTTGCTTTCGTTTAAAGGGGAAGGGTTTGAAACAGGTACTTGGGCTCGAAGAGCGGCGCCGGAAGATCCGCGGCCTGCTCGAAGAGCGCGCACAGATCACGGTCGTCGAGCTCACGGAAAAGTTTTCCGTGTCGGCGGTGACCATCCGCGCCGACCTGGTCGCGCTCGACGAGATCGGCGCGCTGGTCCGGGTGCACGGCGGCGCGTTGCCGCGGCGCGAATCCGACGAGTTGCCGATCGACATCAAGCAGAACATGCGGCGCGCCGAGAAATTGCGCATCGCCGCCGCGGCCGTCGCGCACATCCACGAAGGCGAAACGGTGCTGCTCGATTCCGGCACCACCACCGCCGAGATCGCGAAGCTGATCCGCGGCCTCAAGTTCCAGTCGCTGAACGTGATCACCAACGCGCTCAACATCGCGGTCATGCTGGCGAGCGCGCCATTCATCAATCTCATCATCCCCGGTGGGGTGCTGCGGCGGCGTTCCTGGTCGCTGTCGGGGCCGCCGGCGGAGAATGCAATGCGCGAACTGCAGGCCGACACCCTGTTCCTCGGAGTAGATAGCCTCGACCCCGAGGTCGGACTGATGACCCCGCACGTGCTGGAGGCCCAGCTCAACGCGCAGATGATCCGCATCGCGAGCAAGGTGATCGCGGTGACGGATTCGTCGAAACTGTTGCGCAGGAATCTGTCGGTGATCTCGCCCGTGGACACGGTGGATCTGCTGATCACGGACAAGGCCGCCGATGCGCGCGCGATCGAAGCGATCCGCGCCCGCAACGTCGAGGTGCAGCTCGTCTAGCTACTAGCGGAAGGGCTCTTTCTTGCCGCCGGAGAGCCGCTCGATCAGC
>Ga0307513_10012323_pt1 | contig 10569 bp, 10 predicted proteins | sample 15_EM_MG_FD_202174 | JGI IMG/M metagenome (GOLD analysis project Ga0307513, IMG submission 202174) | Populus trichocarpa ectomycorrhiza microbial communities from riparian zone in the Pacific Northwest, United States - 15_EM | ecosystem: Host-associated > Plants > Roots > Unclassified | place...
TTTCTTTGGAGGTTGGATGTATGCATTTCCGACACTCCTTTCCATCTTCTACTCTTCCTGCATCGCCCTTCACTCTCAACTCTACTTCGTTTTCCAACGGGAGCCCAAGGACGCCGACAAAGGTATTTACGCTATGCTCAAATGGTACCTCATCTTGCCTATTGCAGCAAGCGGTGTAATATGTACGTGACAGACCAATAGTTCGAGCGCGGTCTAATCTGATGAATCCTCAGGTACTACTGCTCTCAGTCTTGGGTTCTACGGTTATAGCTCAATTTGGGGCCATTGCTGGTATGCCTCGCTACCGAATGATCCAAGCTTTCCGGCTCTCGTCCACGAACGTACGCTGATCAGCATAACTACAACCTTCACTGGCTGGTGTGTACTTGCCGTCATCTACCTTCTTATCACCAGTATTACGATATCCTATGTCGTCTTCTGGAAGGGCTCTTCCGATGTCGATTTCGGCGATCACATTGGCCTTCGGAGGAACCGAAAACGCTACACTAGTGAGGGGTCTGCGTCTAACTTTTCCTCTCCCGAAAACTGCTGGGTTGGTACTGGGCCCATAAGCTCGATGGATGGCAGTACAATCTGCGAAGGCAGGCTTGATAGAGTCAAGTCGGGTGCCCAGGAGGCGCCTCTATTCTCGCCCCCTGTGGCTGTGAAACACATTGGAGAGGAGGATATCTCATGTAGTCTAGAACCGAGTGACGACGAAGGTGCAACTGGAAACATTCGTGCTTCGGTGGACGACAACCGGGGTCCCAATGAATTTCCATTCCCGCCCAAAGTCTACCTAGACCCACCAAGCTGTCCCTCTACACTCCAGCTCCAGGGTCTCATCACCTCTGCAAGAAACCCGACACAGATGACGCCCACCCTACCCGGTTTCGCCCATCATTTACCGTCTCAACAAGAGAGCTCCAGGGTCCAATGCTCCTCTCACGCACAGGACCGGCCACGGAAAGTTTCCCGCCGCACACTTCGAGCAGTGGCCCTTCGACTTATCGGATATATCCTCATTCCTGTCTTCTGCATTTTTCCCTGCGCGATCACTGATCTCATCATTTTATGCTCTCCCACGGGCGGCGTCGTAATTCCCGATAGCGTCAGCGGAATTCTCAACGCGCTCAATGGTCTTATAGGACTCTTCAACGCACTTCTCTTCTTCTCCGACCCGGTGCTACTGGTAGTGTGGGCGAGGCTCTGGGCGAATCGCAGCTGGGGCGTGTTGTATGAGCAGACTAGTACTTCGGCGGGTTCATACCGCGGTCGCGGAGCCAGAGCCGAGGAGTCCAGGGGTGAGATGTACCCACTTCCTTCGCAAAATGTGAACACTTCCGGGAGTGAGCAAGTTGGGAGTTTGTGTGATGTTGGCGAAAACGAAGGCCTTTCACAACGACCTGCGTCCATTGGGAGACTCGAGGAGGCCTTCTCAGGGACCCGACGCTCGACGACGCTAGAGCCTCGGTCGTCCACTACCTTTTAGCAGTAAAGATATTGGGCCCAGACGCACTGGTCTGATGATTCAGGTGCAAGTCGAGGTCACGGTGTCCAATGAGCTCAGGAGGGTTGAGGGTTACTTACTTGGGTTAAATATGTTTCCGTTCCTCGTACTATCGATAGTACAGCCCTCGCCCATATTGCTGTCTTTTTACCTTTTCCACTTTGTATTTCTGGTTTCACGCGGGACCCACAGGGACAAACTTGTAAGAACGAAACGCCTAGCTATATACGGCTGTATATACGTAATTAACACAACAAGCTTATCATCCTGTGAATCCTGCACTCATGATAGACTTGGACCCTTCAGTCGAGCGTTCTGCAACGTTCGATAGCTGTCGTTAATCATAGCAAATAGATAAAAAGAGCAGTAATAGACCCTTCAGAGATGAGGAGGCGACAATATTGGTTACTCAGCATCATTCCTCTAACGCCTCGATGTCCTCCCTGTAGGCGCGATCCAACTCGTCTGCGGGAATCCGGAAGATCTCCTGGAAAAGAGAGAAAGAGGATATAGGGGGCACATCAGAACACCTAGTACCGCATGTAGTAGTGTCCCTTACCACGCATTCCGTTCTCATGTTTTTCAGCGGGTTCCCTAGAAGCCTGATATCCCGCGGGGACCTGTAGCTCAGACCTTCTACAGTGTTCAAGACACTCCCAAACTTAGCCAATACCCTATGGTGGGATCTGATTAGTATGCATACGTTGGTATACGAACGGACACACATTTGGATATCCCAAACCAAATACCCAATCCACGGTGGTATACTCTCTGTACTCTTCACCGACTTTCCAAATTCATGACTATCGACGTCCATGGCAGAGTCGTATCCCCCATCCCTAGTGACGAGGTCGACCTCGGCCTGCAAAAATAACAGCAAATCGACAGCCCAGCGAGCAACCATCCCACAACCATGTGAGAAGTAACGAGTACTACTCGCGCGTCTGAACGCCGTCAGTGCAAGTAGGAAGACCGTGGTGAGTGTTGGGTGGATTGGCGAGACAATTTCCGAGTGAGGAGTATATCGCTAGGGGAAGCGTCCATTAGCCGCTGCACATTCATACGAAGACCTAAACACAGGGTGAAGGAGAACCATGAGGCGCATGGAGGGCCAAGACGAAAGTGGACTCACGAATAACCGGACGTCACTGTCCTGCAAGTCGAGAACGAGGTGCTTGATATCCAGTGGGCTATCATCTTGCTCCTCTTCTATCTTTTTCCAGAAGTCACCAGCAGTATTACAGACGTGCCGCAGCGTGCGGGGACACTTGTCCGGTGCCACAAGTGAACGGATAAAGCTCGAGTCGACGAGAGTTGTATCTGGATCCTGTTCGTGCTCTCGATGACTGGAATAGAAGGGTCTGAGCGGGCGGACTGTGCTCTTAATTGCCAGCGAGCCGCAATTGGTCAGCTCGCACCAAACGAAATGCGGTGCAAGAACACACCTCCGAGCCTTCCGATACAACCGAGAGCGCATCCATGGCCTATCAACGCACAGCGTCGAGTTCCCAAGGGAAGGGAGGAGGGGGTAAGTGTCCAAGAGGTGGTCAGCCAGATATGGGAACAATATAATAGGCGGCGGACAATAAACACTCCCATTGGCTGGGTGACAGCCAATCAGAATAACGGTAGCCTCATGGCTTGGTGGTGCCGACCAAGCTCGATGGTTTGTGTTCATTGGTAGAAGGTCGGCTGTACGGGGTGATGCTAGTCTCGGGACGTGTGTAACGCTGGACGTTGTAGAGAAGGCCTGACGAAACCCGTTAAAGGTTTACGCTGTCATTCGTCTTGGACAGCGAGGGAACCCGCCCAACTGACGTGATTCAGGGGCCGATTTGTAGGGTTATATAAACCTTAGCATGCTGAGCGCGTTGTCGAGATACACCGATCGACTTTTGACTTGGGGACGACCCCGAGATGGAGCGATGAAGCAGGTACTTCCTGGCACCATGGTTGTTGGAATGTAAACACACATCGTTTATTGCGGGTCTATGCAGAACTTTCCATGGAAATAAGCGGCTTAGTACTCGTGCAAATGGTCATTTTGTGAAGTAAGACTGCGAGATCAGTGACCGCCGATAAGTTTGAGGAGGTCGACTGTATTGCCTTCCGACGTGAGCGAAGCTTGAATAACAGCAACGTCGAGAAGGGCGTTTTTTGGGATTCCTTTACCCAAGTCCTTGCTCTCAAGGAGTTCAGCAAAGTATTCAAGCTCCTTAAGAACCCCACACTCCTCTTCCCAAGCAACGGTCTCGTCCTTTCCATCCGTCGAATGAATCATGACCTTCCACGCATCCTTACCATCCTTCGCCTCGTCGATAATGTACAGCATTCCTTCACTCCCTATGACAGTGAGGTCGAATGAGCTCTTCGCGTTGCGAGGAAGAGCAAAGCTGAGATCGAATAGGCCATGCGAACCGTTGGCACAGCGAATGACCGAGTGGATGGTATCATGGGGCGCTAGGTGGCTACGAGTAAGGGAGGCAAACCCAGAAAGCTCTATCGGGCCTCCAGGGAGCACCGTTCGGATTGCTGCGGCATAGTGCTGTTGGTGGGGAAGCAATCGATAAATACCTCTCATGCAGTGACTTCCTTTGGTGGAAGACTCACCACACCTGCGTCAAGCTGTATATACACGTGTGGAAGGGCCAGGTGTCAGTCCCTCAAAAGTGAAGGCCAGTTGAATGACGTACCACGAAGCCGCCTTGGTAGTCGGGCACAGTCCTCCAGGGCGTCTTGTAATATTGATTATCGGGCTCGATACACCCTGCCTGCCTCAACCTCCAGTGGGAAATCTTGCCGATCCTTCCCGCCTGAATCGCTTCGGCTGCCTTGATGAATGCGGGCTCACATTCAAAGTTCTCCGCAATGCGCCAGTGCAGACCTTCGGGTGCGTATTTTTCTTGATACTCGGTGATGAGAGAGTACCCAGAGGTCACATCAGCCGCGACGGGCTTTTCACTGAGGACGTGCTTGCCTGCCCGCAAGGCGGCGAGAACAATGTCTGGCTGGACGGTGATCGGCAAGGTGATAATGACCGCGTCGATGGAGGTAGAGTTCAACAGAGCGTCAAGGTCTGCGGATGAGCCCCCTTGGTCGTGGTACAAGGCGAGGGACGACTCAGGGACGCCAAGTAACCCGGCAGCAGTCTTTGCGAGCGTGGAGGCCGAAGAGAGAGATCGGGAGTAGACTGCTACAAGCACGTACTTGACCTTGAGCCTTTCGAGTGCTGGCAGATATGCTGAATGAGATAAAACCTAAGGTGTCAGTGGTGCGAACAGAGATATCGGGGCCAAAAAAATTACGATAAAATTCCAAAAAATATACAAAATGCTCCTACATACCTTGGGTTGCGAAGAGACCTGCCCCAAGAAGAGCGATGTGCTTTGGCCGAGCGGACATTGTCGACGAGTGGTGTGACGCGCGGTGACGTTGGTGACGTCGGTGGAAGGAAATGAGAAGATGGGTTGTGGGCGTAAAAGTCGACCGGAGGCCGGGTCGTGTCAATATTGACAGAATCACCTAGGAACTCCTTCGCGAGGAACTCCTTCGCGACAGTCAGGCTTTGCTTAATAGGATTTTGAGAACGGCAGGTGGTGGAATAACCCCACTCATCGATTCTTCACTGCCAAAATGCTTTCGGGGTGGTGTTCCGGCAAGACGCCCGAGGACAAGGGCGAAGATATGGCTACTAATATCTCCACAAGTGCCTCTTCTTCTACAAGCAGCATGTAGTAAACCCCTATAACTTTTCCATAACGTGATCCTGGTTATTCCGCCTTAAGTAAGGAACGACCGTATAAATATCAAGAAACTAAGTCCTACTGAGACATTACCGGTAAGGGGACCAAGCAAGGTATAGTCCGTTTGTGGTCAATGAAATTTGTTGGTGCAGTTCAAGCTGGGCACACAGAGCCTCACATGGCTGGTCCAACAAGGGGATCTCCAATGACTTTATCAAGGCTTCGTTCCGAGAACTTTCGGTACCATATCGCATCGACTGGTGTGCGTTTCTGGTTTTGGTCATTCCGATTCTGTGTTTTCTGACTCGCGTCACCTTTCTCGTCTTCTTGGTTTGGACTATTCTTTCGAGGGTGAACCTTGGATATATAGATACCAGTGCCTATTTATTGAGAGCCTGATCCTCCTCCTGATGTTGGCACCACTTTAATCTGTTCCGATCCTTCAACGGCCGAACCCTACGCAAGGTGACAACTTCAACCATGAATGGTAAGTTCCCTTCTCTAGCAGTAGGCTACAATCTATTCTACTATCAATGATTCTAAAATACCATTTGCTTGTGAGTCAAACAGACCCAGGTTACCAGAGCTTTGGACCTGAATGCTAGGAACGCATGTAGAAGTGAAATACAGTATATGATTCGAATTGCTTCCGATCGCACACGTGCCCACATCTGCTCTGGTTTCTGATGGATATCTGATCGCCGATTCTCAATGGTACTGCGTGTCCACTTCTGTCGAGCGGCCCAAGACCGGCTTACATCAGATCGAGGCGCGGCGTCCAAAGCCAGTGGAGCCCCACTCTGACTCGGTCGATTCTTAGATGAACGAGTGTTTATTTGTATTTACCGAATCTGCCCACGATTGAAGGCTTCCTACGCGCCCGCTTTCAACGACATACCCAGCCCCGGCCATTTTCCCTACTCGTATATGACCGATTCAATATATTTGCTTCTCACTAGTAGCACCCGAGACACCTGTACATGCAACGAACTGGAGAAACATAAATTCTTATCCGTAACGATTAGTACCAGTCTCTAATCACATGATGGTAATCACAAGACACCTTCGCCGTACAATACCTGTATCACCGCGTTAGGTTGCATATATCTTCGGACCATCACCTCGCTCCCTACCACAATCCACATTTCGAGTCTCATACTCGAGACAACCAAGCTCCATCCCCGTGATATGACAGATATAGCAGCTGCCAAATACATCCTCGTCCTCCGGAAAGGGGCGCACTGGCCAAGCATTCCGTTGACGAGTCGGTGGCCGCTCCACCACATTGAGACCCTTCGCCTTGATGGCACCCGTGAGCCACCCGATGATCATGGCGTGAAGTGGTTGATAAAATGAGAGCGTCTCGATGCATTTAGTGCTCGTGAACATGGCTTCCGCATTCCGCATACGAAGTTGGTGCAGGAATCTTGTCCAGCTCGAAGGACATTGGGCGACGGTAATGGAGGTGAGTTGAGGGCACATATGGATATTTTTGGCCAGTAGATCGTAAAGCGCATCAATTGGTGATTCCTTTTGGAGAATGTACTGGCCATTGTCCAGAACAATTTGTTGAAGGGACATCAGTTTTCCGAAATTTGCAAGATCCGGTATCCCGTGGTGTGGGTTAATCCATTCTGTCACCAAATTCTCTTGCCACTCTGCTGATAATTTGTTAAGTTTGGCACAAAGGGTATATGGCAACGGCGGCTCAGCGAGAGAAAGGGACAACGGAATATCTGGTGAAAAGATATTGAGAGAGTGAGTTTGAGGCAAGCGAAAAGTAAGGACATGATTGGTTTGCCTGTAGGACGCTAATTCGATTCTGAGAGAAATAGAACTCAATAGATTGCTTGTAGTGTTGCGCCAATCGTGCTTATACAGCTTTCCTGGGCCATCCTGAACCTGGACCCAGAGATCCCGGAGTTGAGGCACTTGGACATATCTCATGATGGTGAGGTGGTCAAGTCCATCAGCTTTGATCTCAAGCGAGATTAGGTTAGGCAAGATAATTGGGGACAATGAATTTGGTCGACTGAGAGGGTGGAGGCAGAGTTTCTGTAAATGCTCTGGGAAGGTGCGAAGGAATTTTGAGGTGGTTAGTGCCGTCGCCCGTGGTAGCCCCAACAATAGCACCTCCTCTACCATATCCCTAATAAAGCCAAATATTCCCTTGTGGGTTTGTACTGGGAGTGTAACCTCCAGCGAGTTGTGTTGGACATTTTGTAGATAATCCGGAAGGTTAAGCCATCGGCGCCATCGCATTCGCATGGAAAGCAGGTGTTGCTCTAGCTGTTGCAGTCCCTGCAGCCGTTGCAGCCCCTGCTGCTCCGGCTGCTCCTGCAGATCCCACAGGTCCTGCAGGTCCTGCAGGTCCAGTAGCTCCCGCAGGTCCTTCTGCTTCATCAGATTCAGTTGCTCCTGCTGCTCCAGCCGCTCCAGCCGCGCCTGCCACTCCAGCCGCTCCTGCCGCTCCTGCCACTCCAGCCGCCTCTGCCGCTCCAGCTGCTCCAGCTGCTCCAGCCGCCGCAGCCTCTCCAGCCGCTCAGGCCTCAGCCGCTCCAGCCGCCTCCGCTGGTATTGTAGCAGCCGCTCGTCTGCCGGTGGATCAAGATTGTTGACCACACGAATTTCCAGTTGAATTTGTAGTTCTTGTAGCGTGTCCTCGATACCGAGCTCCATCCAGGTCGTGGGGTTGTTGAGAGGGTTCCCTAGGTCGTATTCGAGTGCGTACCGGAGGTTCAGGACCTTTAGATTCCGACAAATAATGGAAATTGGCATGTCGACTCGCTGATCGGCCGTGAGACCCACCTGAAGTCGAAGTCTCGCAAGATTTGGGAGTTCTAATCTACGTTTATTTACCAGAGACAAGCTCCTATCAAGACCGATTTCCACTGAAAGAGATGCAAGGTATTGAAACTGCGAGAGGGTTGGAAGGTTGGGCAGGGGAAATAGCCCATCCATCCATAGACCACGAACGGAGGTCGGAAAGGAGTAGTAATCCTTATGTTGCTGCGGTTGTGTGACAGGCTGCACCTCTAGCTCGTACCATCGGCAGTTCTGCTGAAGTGGAAAATGTGCTTCCTTCAGATAAAACCGAAATTTTGCAAGATTAGAGCGAGACATATTTGGCTCGTATACCAGCGCATCTATACGATTGCCCACGCGCAGCAAGTCCATTACTATGCCGTCGCACACAACAGTCCTGCCATGGAGGACGATGAACAAACGGTGATTGCCTGACAGGTGGAGGAAGAGTTGTAAATACTCTAGAGCGTCTTCGTCGTCAGTGTCGATGAGCAAGTACGACCAGAGCCGCGAGGACGAAATGACGAATTGGCACCATTGTTGACTGACACTCGTGAGCACAGGAGCACTATTTATATGGTATCTTGGAATGAGTTTTGGCTCCCACGCTCTGCTTTCTGCGATACCCCATAGATTGACGACATATAGGAGGACCTCGTACATTATGTCTTCCCCCAAATAGACTAACGGATCAAATCGACGTTCTTGCTGGAATCGGAGAGCCCGTATATTGTCAATGAGGCCGTCGAGACCGATTAGGCCCTCGGTTGTATTGGATGGGGAATAATTTGGGAATGTGTTCTGAAAGGGAAATTGAGACTTCGATCGCTTGTGATGAGGGACACTCTTACTTCATATGGGTTGACGGGTGATAAATCCGCGCTGGAAGAAGTGGTACTTGCTTTCCGGAATTGCTTCTTCAGGTCTGCGAGCCTTTCTTCGAGCGGTTGAATATTCATCGACGCCTCTCTTGCCTCGGCCTTGTCAGCTGGAGGATGGACGTTGCGATCACCGTCCATTTCATCAAGGCGATGGAGAATGCAACGCGAAACGGGAGTGGTAATATAAATTGGTAGATGACGTGAGGTTCGTACCGAGTCTGCTCGGAGTTGGCTACTAATGTCTGGCGGTGGAAATTGCGAATGCAATAGATCGAAGTAGATCTGGCGCCTCTGGAGAGCGATCGGGAGCTCGCTGGTCGAGGTCAGGTTAAAGCACTCGTCGATCTGTGTTTGGCAATGCGGCAGTGGCATGGCGCGACGGTTGTTTGCACGAGGAATACGTGACGTAATATGTACATTGTGAGAACATTTTCACATGGCGGTACACTGGTTCGAGGGTGATTGGGGCTTGCTAGCTCGTTATGCATCAATTACTCCTAGGTTGCAACCCGACCTGCTAGCGATCATTCTCACTCATTTCTGCGGGAAAGGCCTGAAACCTTCGCCCGTCCTCCGCCCACGGCCTCCTACATCACCAAATCAAGCTCGAGATCTGCCCCCACCGCCTACTTCCAGAACAGGCACTACCACATGCAATTGCAATTCAAAAAATGACGACGGACGCCCTGGACTCAACTACACTACTAATACGTCAGGACGGAAACTGTCAAGATTTTGTATTTCCCCGTATTTGTAGGCCACTGTATGCCAGTTTAGGTAGTTTACTTTATAAGATACGAACCGCATCTGACTCGTGTCCGGTGATGCCCTAGCCGCCACTGCGCGTGCGGTTCCTGAATGGAGCGCTGCACTCCAACAGAAGCGAAACATCTTCATTTGGTTCGTGCTACTATTCCTCGAAAGCGGCGTTCTTCTCCTGGTGCTCTTCTTCTCACTCCGGTTAGGTACCCGCCCTGGATGCTCAGAGGAATCTTGCCACCGTCAACCCGTTGATTGGTAGGGTCTATGAACTCAAACTCACCAAACTCACATACTTCCTCTGGTTCAAGGCCAGAAACGGATCTAGCAGACCAATTGGAGCCGGTAGATGGGGACTCTGGCCCACGCAAGTCACCTCCGGAGAACCATAGCATTTAATATACCTCCTCTGCGGTCTTCCGAGTTCCGGGGCTTAGACCGTTCGACACTCGGGTGCGGTTGGACGTGGAAATAATGATTGCCAGCAAATAGTATTCGGATACTAGTCATTATGCTTGAAGCTTTGTGAAACTCCATCATGTGGTTAAAGCAAATGGTTGCAATATCATCGGCCACAACCAGGCAACTTGCCATATGGCTAAGAGTGGTGAAAGAAATAGCCATCATGGCGACACTCGTATACAGAATCATCCCTTGTTCCCTCACTACCCCTCCCCAGCAGCCCAGCATTTATCCCTAGCACCGCTACTTATAACAATGGACCTCCTCGAGCAAATGCTTAGTGAGATCCAGCCTTGTCGCCGCGGATGTTCAGTGTGGCCCCAGCGATTCGTACACACGCCATCGTAGAGGCACAGCGGGAGCAGTCAAAATTCACGAACAGGTTGACCATCAATATTCCGGGGACCGT
>Ga0307513_10012324_pt1 | contig 10568 bp, 4 predicted proteins | sample 15_EM_MG_FD_202174 | JGI IMG/M metagenome (GOLD analysis project Ga0307513, IMG submission 202174) | Populus trichocarpa ectomycorrhiza microbial communities from riparian zone in the Pacific Northwest, United States - 15_EM | ecosystem: Host-associated > Plants > Roots > Unclassified | place...
AGAAAGCCACGACGAAGGTAGAAAAAGGAGAACTTTTCATGTAAATTTTGTCTACTCAGATTAATGGAGACTTGACTTGGAAATGGATATTGTTTTATCGCTAACTTCTTTTTTTCTTTTTCTGGTGGTTAATCTAGTCAGATTTTGACTATCAAACCATGTGAATTGAGTTTTGTTAAATTAATGTTTCCTTTGGTTTAATTTTAAATCCAATCTAAATTGGGTTTTAATTAGATCTAAATTGGGTTTTAATTAGATCTCAAGTTTCAAGTGTTTTTAATATTGTAGTAATATTTATTTTTAAAATTATTTATCACTTGAAAATATATTAAAATAATATATTTTTTATTATTGAAAAATTTATCTTTAATATATCATTGGTCAATTTATCAATCCACAAATTATCATGTATGCTTAATTTAAATAAATTAAAAAAATATCTTTTTAATAAAAGAATCTGGTTCAAAACAAATTTCGGTCCAAACTGATCCTGAATCAATGGGTTACTGAGTTGACCCATTAGCAAAGTCGGGTTATATAACTATGTTCCGAACCCGAACAAGAGCCCTAAACCCTTCCTTTGCACGCGCACAGTCCCTCTTTAAGTATCTCGGTCTTCGAATCAAAGCATCAAACTAAAAAATTCTCTCTCAAACTTGAAGGAGAGCTTAAACATTCATCAATGGACTGGAAGAGCACAGAGCAAGCATCGATGGAGCGTCACGCACCGAATCACTCCTCCTCCACCTCCTCATCAATTCCTGCAACTGAAAACACTGTTTGGGCCGACGCGTCGCCTCTCCTTGAAACCGTTTGTAAAGGTCTCCGATTTAGCTTCTATTTTTTTAACTTCTTAAAACTCTTTATTTATTTATTTTTGAGTTCCTGAAATTTGTAAGAGTGAACTAGTTATTTCCTTTTATTATCATTATCATTTTTTTCTTCTTCAATTTGCGCTGTTTTTATCAAGCATTTGATTTAGATTACTGCTCTTATAATGATTAAAATTTGAATTTTCTTTAATGCTTAATTAATTAACACAAAATGTACAATGCTAATCTTTTTTTCTTTTAAATGATTGATATTAATTCTGTTTTTAATATAATGTCCTGTAACAGAATTACGCGACGGTGAGCTAATTCATGGCGAGAATTTCAACCTATATGCTGCAATGTCTGCTCTAGAGGTTTTTTTTTACATTTTCATTTTAATATGATATTATTTATTTGATTAGTGATTTATTTTGTGGTTTAATTTTTGTATCGATTGATTTTGTTAGATTATGGACCCGAAGATGGATTCTGGAATCATCAACAAGTATGCTTCAGTTGATGAAGCGATCGAAGACGGTTTGGCTCCTGTACCTATTAGCCTTGACAAAACTGTTGATGTTCAGTGCATCATTGACATCATCGACCAACTCTTAGCGTGTGAGGTATCATAGTGTTGTGGTTTACTTTCCTTACTGATGCATCAAGTTAGAGGGATCAAGAGAGTCTCGTCACTGTTGAATGTGGAAGTTCCTTTTGTATTATAATTTCTCCGGCATGTATGCTTAATATAATTGCAATGTGTTCCCTTTTCTCTGTGGATTTAGTTTATCAGCATTTCTCTATATCCATTTCTCATTAAGAAAAGCAAAATCTTTGATAAAAATAAACTGCTTTATAAACACACGCTCGTCCATGCGCACTGAAATTTGCATGCATTAATGATTACATATGCCTAATGTGCAAATATGAGTAAATATGGGTGTTGCTTCTTCTCTTTCCCTGTTCTTGCCTACTCTTGTTTCTTTATAAATACATCATAAGTGGGCCTGGACTTTGGTGGGTTGGAAGGCCCCGGGGGGGGGGGTAAATCCTAATGGAATGCTTTTCGTTAATAAAATAATGTTATTAAACAATTGTCTTTCATGGCAGGCAACATGGCACAAGGGTCACTCGTTGGCACAGACTGTTTTTTCATGCGCCTACCTTCTGAGACCAGAGAGGACATTATCACATGCCCTATTGGATTCTTATTGCAAAGTCATCCGTGCAACGTGCAAGGCAGTGACTTCAATTGTCTCAGATGCACGCACACATGAAGTAAAGTATTTTAACAGCTCCTTTAACTCTGTTTATTTTTGTATAATTAATCAATGATTCCTTTGTTTCTTCTTTATTGTACATTATTGCTATCTTAATATTAAACTTTGTGTTCGTTGAAATGGAAAAAGACGTCGCATGCTTGGATATTTATTTATTTATTTATTATTATTGTTTCTCGCTCTTATTTTTATAAAAGCATGATTTACAAATTGGTTCTTTGGCAGGAAGAGGATCTGTTTACAATGGCTTATGGTCTTCCTCTGAACGTGGAAGGAGATGAAAAGTGCTTGTCGTTGTTAAATGCTGTCGAAGAGAATATTTCTCGCCAGCTGCGAGCTTGCAAAGCTCTGCCCTCCAAAAGAAAACCGTTAGAGGGTATTATTCTAATAACACATTCACTTTGAACGGAGGCAGTTAGGATAGAGGGGGCATGTCCTTTGAATTATTTTGAGATTAGATTTTGAAAATCTTGATCTCATTTACTTGTCTAATCACTTTATATGTAAACTTGGGACTTTCACACCAATTGCGCCACAGTGGGTTTTTTTTATTGCTACTTTATGGGACTCCATATCCTCATTAGCAGTCTACTGTTTCTTGTATTTACTGGTAAATGATTATTTTTCCCTGCAGAATTAGTGTTTTTAAGAGATGAATTGCAAACTCCAACTTGTTCAGTTTAGTAAGATTTAGAAGTGTATGCTTTCTAATCTCTGATGCTAATTGATTTTCATTTTAAGTTCACTTGTTACATGAAAAAAAAAGGTTGTGTTTCATTACCATTCATGTTTCCATCACGACCTTTTAGTGCTTGGCATGAAATATCAACGTATCTCTTTTAATTAATGTGGTGATTTTGTTGATGCAGATATAGAGCCTCTACAAAATAATTTTGATCTGGAAGAAGGCTACTGCAAAGCATTGTTATGCCGCTTACGCTTTCGTAAGGTCTTATCCTGTGTTTGCTCTAAAATAAGTGTCATGGTGGATATGGATCCTGTCTATGCATAATTTTCTTTTCTTTCAGAATCTTTGCGCATTGCATGAATGTTCATTGGATTGGATTTATTTCTTTCTAATTGAGATACACAAATTCAGTTAAAAGTCTTGTTTGGCTTGTGGTTAGATAGAAGATTCTGGAGATGCTGAATATCAGAATTTATCAAGGTGTCAAGGATTTAAAACACTTACTTTGATTTCTGGTTAAAAAATCTCAAGCTGTTAAAAACAGATGAAGTTGTCATTTTGACTGTCACTTTTGGAAGAGTTCAATATTTTCTGCAGTATTAGGGTTTTCTTTTCCTTCAATACTGGGGAATTAGTGACATGATTTATAATTGGATATTCGCATCCTTTCTGCTCACCAATTATCTACTTTTTCTTATTTCTCCTGGCTTTTATGCAAATAACTCAAATTCTGGTTCCTGATATCTTTGTTTTCCAAGCATGCCTCTTCTTTATGTCTTCTCTATCCTTTGCTCACTTTCAGAAAATATTGTTTCCCACGAGTCAACTTCATCTTTTTTTACATGGTCCTTTGCACCACACTTATTTTTTGTGGTCATCATATTCTTACCATTTTTTCTTCTGCTTTCAGCACTTTTGCCATGTTTTAACCTGCATGAGGCGACCTCAAGGAAGAGGTCTAGAGTTGGCAAGAAAACATATAGCTTCCTGCATTTCAGAGCTAGGAAGCATTCTTAACTCAGCAGAATTCCTAATGTCTAATGCCTATGGAACTTGCGAAGATGGTACAGAAGATAGAACAACTGCTTCTGGCCGTCAAGCTATTGGGTTTGATGCTAATTTAAACAGCAGAATTTCAGCCCCAACTCCACCACGTTCAATTAAAATTCTTAGTTGGAAAAAGGTTAGAACTTTATGGTTATGATTGTTTTGTTTCTCCATTTTTTATTTGTTGATATTCTTTGTCTTTCTGTTCTTCCAGGCCATCGAGTATTTTGAAAAACTTCTTCATCATCTAGATATCATATGCTCATACCTGTTGGACCCTTCTTTGGATGTTCTTTTGCGCTTTGTGGCTCAATTTCAAAAAGCACAACCTGATTTGGTTGCAAGAGTGCATCTCCAGGTTATTTGGACTTCATCCACAATATCTTTGAGATGATTAGATGGATGTTACTGGGTTGCTTCCTTGTTTTTGAATTCCTTAACCTTTTTTATTGACACAGGTTCTCATCATATTCTAGAGAATTATGCACTTCACTTTTTGTCAGAGTATTAACAGCCCTGATTATTTTTATTTTAGCTGAAAGAAAAAAAAAAGAAAAAGAAGAGGAATATATATGTGTTGCCATTTTGTTGCTTAATGTAGATGTGTTACCATTTTGTATCTCTGGAGTCTGTTAGGGAATGCAGTATTGTTTGTTCCTTGAGTTATGCTTAGTGTTTGGCATTCTAATCTTCGGTACTACTTCATCTTCCCATTCTATTTTATCTTGTCAGTTCACCTTGTTCCCCACTTTGTACGAGATTCTTTTGGTAATTCCTTCATTATATTCTGACCCTGAAACTTGACAACTTGTTACAGCTTCTGTTGGTTCAAGATGGAAAACTCTATGGGCGGTATCCTATCTTAGCTGTGATTATTAGAGCTGCACGCTTGCCTGAGGTCATTATGCGCCATGATATTCAGAAGAATGAATATGTTGTGCAGTTAGGACAGGTGAAGACAATTGTTATCTGTTATTATATTCCTTCAATCACATAAGTGGCCACCTTATGATGTTCTTCACTAGTTAAAGAAACATTGTTCATTACTATATCTCCATTCCCCATTATATATTTTTGAAATTGCCTTTCCATTGTAAAAATGACCCTTGAAAATGGCATGTTATTAATCATAATAGCTAAGAGGTAAATTTGAAAAGTCATCCACTATCATGTATCCTATTTAGGATGTGGGCAAAATAAATTGAAATATCATGAAAAGTGATGGCAGTCAATGCCATAGTATCATCTAATATTTTTGCATTATCACATGTTATGCAGATAGTGATCAACATGCTCAAGGTTCTTTGCACAAATGCTGCATGGCAGAGGCGTAAACTTGGAAAGATTTTACAAGATTGGCGGGCTATCTATGTACAGGTTTGTGATCTTCCTTTCTGTATTGTTTTCTTGGGCTATTTGTTTCTGTCCCTTAAGCAAAGCTCCTTTCAAATGCGTTGTTTATTTTAACCACAATGCATTCTAGTATATTTATTGAATAGATAATAATTGAGTTTGACTTGCCCTGAACCTAACTATTATTGTGGAAATGAGTAATGATGCTTAACCTAATCAAAATTGTACAAACTATCATACAATCGGCCTGTCTACATAAATTATGAAAGTGTGGCATGTCTCTTGTGTTAGTATTTTCTGTTTAGAATTTTGTTTACTTATTTTTCATTTTGGGCTAGTTGATGTTTATGGTTAGTTGGTTACAATGCTTTAAGTGCTTGTTTTGCTATTGCAGTGTTGTCTGGTCTTCTCCAGCCTCTAACCTTCAGTCAAAACCACCTTATTTTGTTGAAGTATCTGGCTATTTAAACTTGATGAGTGTCTTGCAGTTTGTTGATTTTTATTAATTCTTCAAAACCAAATATTGATCATATGGTTAAAGTATCTGCTTTCAGAGTTATTTTGGCAGAGATCAGGTGGTGTTTATTCTTATGCTCTACATCTGTTGGTTAACAGCTAGAGCTTGCATTCAGAAAGGAGTTTGGAGAAGGCTCGAGCATTTCAAATGGCGAGGTATGCTGCTCTCTTGAGTATTTGACTCATTGTTGTACCCAAAAAAGGGTTAGCGTATAAAAGGAAATCAGCTTCTTATCATATAAATAATTCCAATATATACATACAAACATAGTCATTTAAATTGTCAGTTGACTATGTAACCAAGTGTATTGCCTCAAGGGATATGTTCAGTATTTGTGTATTCACCATTTGGGTCCTCTAAAATACTTGTTAGAAAATGGAATTGCCTGAGGTACTTTACTGTTGTCTCTCTCTCTCTCTCTCTCTCTCTCTCTCTCTCTCTCTCTCTCTCTCTCTCTCTCAAAGATAAAAACAGAAAGGCCAAAATCATCTTCTGCCATTGCGAATAGAACATTAAGTTTTATAGAATGGATAATTAACGCAACCATTGTGAGAAAACTAATATGTATAAAGTTGTATTGGAGATTCTGAATATATTACGAGGAAGATGCAACTGTAATTGGACACTGTCCGAAGGTAGTGCAGAAATATTTTTATTGTTTAACCATGGTTATTATAACTTGATTAAATGAACGAAGTTGTCATCTACAATAATTTTCATTACAAGGTTTTGCATGGATATTGCCTGTTGAGAGGAGGGAGCTTTGTTCTGGGACCTCATTTGTCCAAACTTGATGATACTTGCATGATTAATTCTTTTTCCATTTGATTCAAATGAGAGCAAAAGACAATTTAGATTTTAGTTTTTTCCGTTATTGGACTAGATATAAATGGGTATCACAAATCTTTTATCTCCACATTCTACCAGTTCTGTTATGTATTTAGTTTCTGTTCACCATTGTCATAAACTGGGATGCTTATTTTATAGAAGAGTTAAAATATATTTGGTTTTGCAGAATGCATCAGCAGGAATATTAAAACACATCCTCATTTGGGTGGAGGAGCAAACTTATTGGATTGCCCATCGATTTCTCGTTCTTGGTTTCGAATTGGAGCTCTATTCTCCCAGCGAATATTGCATGGTGTATTGGTATTTATATGTTGTCTTGATCAGGCTTGCAGAGAAAACACATCTGAAGATGACAGTGAGTGATGGCAGTGGTAGGCGTACCTCTACTTCTCACTTGTTTTGTTTTCAAGGATAGAGGTTAGGATTTGGGAGCAAACGAGTTTGTGAATCATGTTGAATTGGAGGCATAAATTGCACTAAACAACTCTGCTAGATTGTCAGCTAGAGGTTTCAGTCTAGGAATTTTTGCACTTAACAAGGGAAAAACAAAATAACAATTGACTAGATGAGCCTGCAAATGAACTGTTGCTTAACAGGAATTTGACATATGGGTTATTCGCAGTCTCATCTAGCATTTTCAGACCATTGATTGAACAAAAATGGCCTACTGGGCCAATTTAAGTGTGGGCAGACTATTAGTGCTAGGATAATAAAGTATTTCTTATATTCCACATGCAATTGTTTCTGCTCTGGTAAATCTACCTAGCATACAGCACCAGCTTGTTTTATTCATGTTCATCTGTCAATCAGCTAAACAGAAGGGAAAGAAAAGAAAGGATTCTCCGAAAGATCTGGCAAGAGAAGCTCGGATCCCACCAGCAATCTCGTTTCTTCAATGCCAAATATGTCTTGCTGAGGGGCTCGCACTGGTACATGTGCCTTATTCTTAATGCTTGCTCTGTCTCATATTGTTTGTCCATCGCACAAAAAGCTAGAATTCCATAAAGAATTAATAAATTGCAAAATATTAACTTCATTCAATTCACAGACAATTAAAAAATCTCTTAGTAAACCTGAAGTCAATTCTTTCGAATAATTAGAGATAGTAATTCTTTGTGATTGAACAACGAACAGGGGGGGGGGTATAGTTCATGAGTTTATGCATCCATTCTCGAGAACTACCAGACTTGGTGTTACTGTATAGAATTGGTCATCTTTTCCATTTCATACGCCCTTGCTTCTAGGTAGTTTGAACCCTAGTGAATCTGAGATCATATGCTTCCATTTCTTCATATAAAATGTTTTCACTTCACACCATTTTCATCTCAAAGGATCTAAAGTACCTGTTCTATCTGTCTAGCTACTCGCTGCTCTGAGGAATGAACTGATGGTCTTACAATCTCCCAGCCCGTTTAACTCTGAACATGAGGTAAAGTGTATATTTTATGTATATGGTAGTTACTCTCATATATTAAGCAGTAAGGCAATGTTTGGTAGAACATGATAGAATGCAAAATAATAGAAAGAGGAAATGATGGTTATTCTTCCCACAAATAATGTTAAGCATAAACTGCGTTGCCAATATAAATGATGCCATCTAGATCTTTGCACTAGTTTTTATTCGGTCATTTGGAGGAGCAAAAAATAATTAGCTTAGCCATCACAGAAAAGTGTATCATTTTTTGCACAGAAGCTACCATAAGATGGCTTAGTGATATGTTATTTCCTCTCTCACCAAATTTATTTATTTTTTCCAGAGGTTTATACAGCATTTTGAACTTCTACAAAAAGCTTGTATCCCTGATCTCATTTCATACCCCTCATTCAAGGAATCCACTTCCCATGCTCGCTTCTCCGTAAGCAGTCTATGATTGTTCTAGTTATTGCCTGCATAATCCTTTCTTATACAAACTTGAACAGTCTATGATTGTTCTAGTTATTGCCTGCATAATCCTTTCTTATACAAACTTGAACGGATTTCTCTTTCCATCTATAGAGTTTGGTTATGTATAATTACTTCAAGGATGCACAGAAGATTGCAAAGGAGGTCAAGAGTAGTTTTCTTAATGACCCAGACAGATTAGCTGAACTTTGCATATTGGAGCAGGTTGCAGAGCACAATAGTGTTGCCCTAAATGTGATTTCCCGAGTCGGAGCTCTTGACCCGTCCCTCAAGGTTTCTTTCGAGTTCATCCACCACCCATGTTTTGCCACTGTTGTTGTCAAGAGATCTTGAAGGTTTGTTTTTAGGACCATCAATTTTGAAACACTAGGCAATTTAGTGAGGTGGTATAGCAATTGTAACATTCGTCGTCCCTATCAATTTTCTCCATTATTTTTATAGCATTATCTCCAAAGAGGAAGTAAGTAGCATCGTCGACTGTTCTCTAATCTTTTATTTGTATTGGCAAACAGATCGCTAATTGCACCATGGGAGGCCCCCCAAGTTTACAACATTGGGCTGAGCTTTTTCAGCCGAAAAGACAACCAAACCCATTTTAGTAAAATAAAATCTAGTAATAGCCTTGTAAGCCAATCATCTCCCTCTACGAGTTCGAATCTTAAAATTAGCGTTTAGAAAGATTTATTAAATTATTTTGAATGTAGCAGGCCGAAGTAGTGAGTGTGCTTTGAAGATCATTCGAGGGACCTGAGACTTTCTAGAATGCTTCAATCTTTGCACCAAACAGACAGCCCTGCCAAAATCAAATCTTGGACGTCCGGAAAGTGATCAAACGGCTACAATTTTTTTCAGCGTAATTTAAGGTGTGCCAGAAAGTGGAGACCGCTATCAACGTCACTTTCAAATAAATTCTTTACTTGGATAGATTTTTTTATTAGAATCTTTACTTCGATAGGTAAAACGAATTTGTTTTTATTCTATGGTTTTGGATTCGGGCTTAACATCAAATTGTTAGAAAAAAATATTTCATGAATATATTAATTTAAAAATAAATGGATGGCTTTAAGAATCTCAGTCTCCATTAATCTGCTTAAATAATTTAAAAATGATCTAAAATGCGGATTGTAAAAGAAATTTGAATTTCTTTGGGATATATAAAATTCATTATCAAATTTATTTAAATAAAAAATAATTTAAATTAACTTGTAAGAAAATGTATAAAATAAAATCTTATCTTAGAAAAAACCCAAATTATTATAAGAATATTATATCAGTTTTTGTTCTGTAAAACAAGAAGGCCAACTAGGATGGACCACCGAGCTTGAAAGTGGGCGCAGACACCAAAAGTGAAAGCAGAAATTAACAGGACAAAAGCTGTCCTGTCATGTCCCTGTCAATAATTCAAATCATGGGTAGATCTGTTCTGTGTAAACTCTTTTATGTTTTTTTACCCTTTTTTTTCCCTCTTACTTTCATTCCTATTTTTTTTTTTAATTTAAAGGTATAGTTAAGATTTCAGATATGATTCTCTAATATTTTTTTTAAAACATTTATATAAATTCATATTATATTATGTTTAATTTTTATCAAATAAATAAGGATGATAAAATTCAAACTTGTGACTGCTTGTTCATCAAAAATATAATACCATATTAAATAATTATTTCAACTTTAAAATTTAAATTTTTAAATAAAATTTATATTATTTTTTAACATTGAAAACTCATTGTCTCTCTGCCACTAGAGGGGCAGCCACATTTTAGAATCACTGTAGCAATGGTGGCTGCTCATACAGCTGTGTTCCTAGTGGCACCAACTGCGAAGGTGATTTTCTAACAGCTTTACCTGCCACTTCGTCCAAGCTGTATTACCTATTACTTTGTGTTTTATATGTTAGACATGACATATATAATATGATTTCATACACACTTTAGATAGCATAATACAAGTTGTTACGAGATATTTGATGTGCTTTTGAATAGAATAAATATATTTTTTTAATTAGAATATATCTCCTATGAATAAAAATAATTATTTTTCAATTTGTTTATCACTCATTTATTTTTAATTTGGTAGAGTAGAACTTCATCAAGTTTAGTAAAATGAATTTTCCACGCAA
>Ga0307513_10012325_pt1 | contig 10568 bp, 15 predicted proteins | sample 15_EM_MG_FD_202174 | JGI IMG/M metagenome (GOLD analysis project Ga0307513, IMG submission 202174) | Populus trichocarpa ectomycorrhiza microbial communities from riparian zone in the Pacific Northwest, United States - 15_EM | ecosystem: Host-associated > Plants > Roots > Unclassified | place...
TTGATTGAAAATATAAATTAATATATAATTGTTTTCGCATCTCTAACGACATTAATTAGGTTAGAACATGTAAATTAATTATATTTTAGGAATTTATTAAGAAATGGCAAGGTATATACCAAAAAAATATTATAATAATCAGAATATAAGACATTAAATTCAATTTTATGATGTAGTTAAGTTTTTATTTTAACAATATTTTTTGTTCATCTTTTTTACTACTGATTGTGTGATTATAATTATATAGGCTAGTTAACAACTATGTTGAGCTTTGTTTTTGTTTTTTTTTATAGAAAAAAAATATATTTTCTGAGGATGATGAACCAATTGTTTGTAAGATTTGGGAAGATAAGAAAAGAATTGCTTTGAACCAACAGTTGACACGAGCTCGTAAGAGAGCTATGTTAGACAGAAATACCATAAATATTATGGATTGCATTAATAAAGGTCTAGTTTGGATAAACAATGATGATTGGAATCAAATGATTAAAGAAATTTGGTCTACCCCTGAATTTCAAAGGAAATCAAAATCTGCAAGAAATAATCGGTTAACTGAAACAGATGGTAAATTAAGCACTCATGCTAGAGGTACGGTGTCATTTGCATCATACCGGGTTAGCATGGTGAGGATTGTTTATATTTGTTATAATGGACTTCAAATTTTTATATTTATATTGTCTAATATTTTTTGTTTGTTGATAGCAAGAAAAAGCAGGTGGAAAAGAACCTCTATGAGATGATGTGTTCTCGGTGTTGCTTCATAGTGCCAAGAAGCCTGAAACCTTCGAATCATAGATAACAAGTTTAAAAAAGTTGTAAGTATTTTTTTTATGTAATTTAATTATTATTTAAAATTAAAATTAATTTATTATTATATTTAATTTTATTGTAGGAGAATTACAAAAAAAAGATGATTTTAAAATATGGAACTGATCGGGAAAATCATCCTTCATTTGATGGAGCAGCTTGGTGTGTGGCTATAGGAGTTACAAAGGGTAGATTATATGGTGCACTTGGTATGCCGAAATCTATGGTTAGTATGAGTGCTTTCACTATCTTATACGATGGAGTCAACAACTCCTAACTCATCAATTCAGGCATTGAAAGAGCAAATAAAGGAAAGAGATGGTCATATTTTATCACTACAATAGGAGATGACTTCAATCAAAAAATTTCTTAGTAATATGGGATACCAAGCTTGGGCATCAAATATGGACCAAGGTATGTCGACACCTATGGCTTCATCTATGCCGTCACATGTGGCTTCACAGATAACGACACCTATGTATCCCCTATCTAATCCAGTATATCGACCTAGGCCTCAACCACCATATACCGGTCCCACCTTATGATGGTCAGCATTATTTTGGTTTGTTTCCACCACCACCTTTATGATGGAACATATTTATTAAATTGTGACTTTATCTATTTCGATGTAAGTTTGACGAGATTTAAAAATTTATTGTGAAATTTATTTTTATTTGACTTATTATTTTTTATAAAATAATTTCTAGTATTAATTTATGTTCTTTATATATTTATCTATAATTTTTGAAATAGCCACAAATAATTAAAAAAAATTCAATAGATGGGAAAAATAATTTAAAAAATTCATGTTTTATAAAATAGTAATTGGATAAATCAACAACGAATTAGCAACAAAGTTTTCATTGCTAATCAGCAACGGATTAGCAACAACAATTATCATTAGTACTGGAATATCCATTGCTGATTTACACATTCATTAACCAAATTTCAGCAACTGATAATCTGTTACTAAACAAATCAGCAACTGATAATCCGTTATTAAAAAATTAACATCTATTATTTACATCTGAAATTATCTATTATGAATTTTATTATTGAGTTTTATCAGCAACAGATTTTAATATTATCTGCAACGAAATAGTTAGTTTAGTAAGCCACTGCCGTTATATGTAACATAATTGCAGAGAGAAAGGGCACGAGAAAACAATGATTGAATCCCGTTAATCTCTCTCCCTCTCTCGTCTTCTTATTCTTCTTCTTCTATGGTTGCTAAATCCTACCAGCCATTGCTGCCTTTAACAATGAACTCCCAAAGTTCATTAAAATACTTGAAAGAAATTCCGGTAAGAACAATTCCAATTCAGCAAGCAACAAGTGGTATTAGAGCGGTCGATCTTCGGGCCCGTGGACATGACAATTGATATTAATCCTCGAGACGTGTTTGAGGAGATTAAAGATCTTCTTCGTGGTATGATAGACCAAAATAGATCTATGTTGTTGAAGTTCAAAGGAGATCACTACCCCTACAAGGCTGCTAGCTAGGGCTACTACAAAGGCAACAAAGGGCATCACATATTTGAATAATGTTGTGAAGAATTTGGCTTCAGGAAACAATATTGTTCTGAATGCTTCATCTTCTGCAGTTACAACCACAGGAAGTGGTCCTTTTAGCTTCAATGATGGGAGCTCAACTCCAGCTTCTACTAATCAATATCAGGTTTTCAATCCTTTTAGTGCTGGAAGTGCTCATGTTTTTGCTGCTGGAACTGGTCTGGGAACTGCAACATAGACCATGCCGATGCAATTTAGTTCACCTGCATCAACTCCTTTTGCTTTGACTGGGAGTGCAGTTTTTTTCTTCTGGCAATCCCATATTTGGCTCTTCTTCTACATCAAACACAAGTTCTGTGTTGTCTCTCTGTTTGGATCATCATCAACTACTGCTAGTACTGCTGCTATCGCATCCACTTCAGCTCTTTCAACACCAAATTCTTTTTCGTTTGGGACGCAGTCATCAATGCCTTCATAACCTAAATTCTTTTTCGTTTGGGACGCAGTCATCAATGCCTTCATAACCTTTATTATATAGCAATTTCTTGAATCCCAAGTTTGGGTTTCGTCATCAGCCCCTCGATGGCCTATTTGGCATCCAAACAACAGCCCCTGCTGGATATCCCTTGCCACCATCATATATTGTTGTTGCAGCTGCCACACATGCTCCTCACAATTCAGGCAAACAAGGAACCCTATGCATTTTCTTTCAGCAGGGAATATGACTTGAACACAGGAGTTTATCAGATCCTGGTCTGTCTGACGTCCCTGCCAACTGGAAAAGGACGTGTCTCAACAAGAAACTTATCGGTGCTAGAACTTTTGACAAAGGCTATATAAGTCCTAGAAGGAGACTTATTGATGAACCAAAATCTGCATCTCCAAGAGATACCGAAGGTCATGGAACAAACATGTCAACAACTGCAGCTGGATTCTTTGATCCATAATGTGAGCCTTTTCCAGTACGCAAGTGAAGAAGCTCTTGGTATGGCCTCAAAAGCAAGAATTGCTGCTAACAAGATTTGTTGGAGTTCAGGTTGTTATAACTCTATTATTCTTACTGCAATGGATCGGGCTATCTATGATAGAGTCCATGTGATTTCTTTATTTGTTGTGCTACTGCTCATGCTCCTCAATATGATCATGATTTGATTAATTGCCATCGGGGCATTTAGTGCATCACAACATGGAATTGTTGTCCCTTGCTCTGCTGGGAACTCAGGACTAAAAGTTCAAAGAATTACAAATTTCTTACTTTATAAGGTTGTGAACAAAGATGGTGACGCAGAACAAGATGCTGCTGGATCGTGATCTCGTTCAGGAAGACGAAGATTGTTGATATCGTTCAACAAGATGAAAAGTAGCTTTAAAACTTAACAATAATTTTGAATTGAATAACTTTTGTAAAATCAATGTTTTATCCTTTGTGATTACAACCAACTAAATATAGCAACAAGCCAATGTAACTCCAGATAACATTAAAATGCATGAATAAAGAAAAATGTCTAGATTCGGTCTATGACTAGATTAACTTTGTTAAATTCAGCAGGCTTTAAAGATCAGATTCAAAGTCTTTGAAATCTTCATTAATGATGGCTGGTTGCAGTTCTCCATCTTCCTGCAGTTCTTAATTTGGCTGCAACTCTTCATTATCCTGCGGTTCCTCATCATTCTCCTCTACTTGAAGAAAACTCGCCCCTAAGTGATCATACAAATTGCCTTCGGGATGATAAGCAGAGATATCTGCTACATTAAAGGTCTTGGATATGTTCATATTATCGGGTAAATCTATCACATAAGTGTTGGCATTGATTCTTTTAAAAACTTTGAAAGGTCCATAACGCTTCTGCCTTAACTTGTCGTGATATCGCGCTAGCAACCTTTCTTTTCGTAGATAAATCATCACCTGATCTCCAACCTTAAACACTTGATGCTTCCGGTGTTTGTCTACAGCTGCTTTGTATTTAAGATTGCTCTACTTCAAAGTCTGTTGCACTTCTTGGAACATCTGTAAATAGGAATCTGGGAGATCAAATGCAGCTGTACTAGAGCTTGTAGAAGAAGGAAGTTTAATTAAGTCCACCACATGCCTTGGACTTTTAGTATAAACAATAGAGAACGGACTTCTCCCGGTAGAACGATTAACTGAATTGTTATAAGCAAATTCAGCTTGAGCTAAAGCATAATCCCATTGGCCCTTCTTGTTTCCACATAAGCATCTAATTAAATTTCCCAAGGATCGATTTACCACTTATGTTTGGCCGTCAGTCTGGGGATGTGCTGTGCTGGAAAACTTTAAAGTTATTCTAAACCTCTTCCACAAAGTTAACCAAAAAGCTGCCAAAAATTTGATATCTCTGTTAGAAGTGATGGAGAGGGGAACACCATGTAAGCAAACAATTTCTGTGAAGAACAATTTAGCAATGTGATGAGCATCTGTTGTCTTCCGACAAGAAATGAAGTGTGACATCTTGGAAAATCGGTCAACCACCACTAATACTGCATCACTGCCTCTCTGAGTTCTTGGTAAACCAAGCACGAAATTCATCGAAATGTCATCCCAGGGGGCATTAGGAATCGTCAGAGGCATATATAAACCTGAATTTTGTGATTGCCCTTTGAACTTTTGACATACTGGACACCTCTACACAAACTTTCCAGCATCTCTTTTAAGCTGAGGCCAGTAATAACGTTCTTCCAAACCAGCTATGGTTTTATCTCTCCCTACATACCCATTTAAATCACTAGAATGCAATTCCCTTAGCAATTTGTCACGTAGAGAGCTCCTGAGAATGCACAAACTGCTTCCTTTGAATAGATACCCATTTTGGACCAAGTAGTCATCTAGGGGCTGCTTCAAAACGTATGTATTCCAAACACCACCAAAATCTGCATCATGTTCATACAACTTCTTGAGTTGTTCAAAACCTGGAACTTCATTAGAAAAAGTAACAAGAAGAGTGGCACGACGACTTAGTGCATCTGCAACTCAGTTAGTAATTCCAGATTTATGAACAATAACATAGTTGAATATTTCAAGACAAGTTGCCCACCTAGATAGCATACGATCAACATATTTCTGACCTAAAAAATGTTTGAGAGATTGATGGTCAGAGTAGACAATGAACTCTTTAGGTAAGAGATATGTTTCCCATGTCTTTAGAGCACAAAACACCGCATAGAGTTCTTGATGATATGTTGACCATTTCTGTCGAGCTTCACTTAACATTTCGCTAAAATATACAACTAGCTTTCGCTCCTGAGACAGAATAGCTCCTATGCCAATTCTGTTTGCGTCACATTCAATTTCAAAGGTCTTGGCAAAATCAGGCAGAGTTAAAACAAGGGTTGTCGTCAACTTTTCTTTGATCAATTTGAAACTATGATCAACAGATTCTCCCGACTGGAATTTTCTTTTATTCAGACAATTGGTGATGGGTGCTACAATGGTGCTGAAATTCATGATAAACCTGCGATAAAAAGTTGCTAGACCATGGAAACTTCTTACATCAGTTATAGTTTATGGTTTTGGCCAATCCCTAATAGCTTTCACCTTTTCTTTATCCACATGGACCCCTTCATTACTTATGATAAATCCTAAAAATACTAATCTGCTTGTAAGAAAATTACACTTCTTTAAGTTTACAAACAGCTCATTCTGCCTAAACACAACCAGAACTTGCCTAATATGATCAAGATGCTCATCGATATTTTTACTATATATTAAAATATCATTAAAATAAACAACGACACAGTGCAACATGAATGGTTTGAGTACCTGAGTCATAAGGCGCATAAAAGTACTTGGCGCATTGGATAACCCAACTGGCATGACTAGCCATTCATATAATCCATCCTTTGTCTTAAAAGTTGTCTTCCATTCATCTCCGACACGGATCCTGACTTGATGAGAACCACTTTGTAGGTCTATCTTTGAGAATAGTTTAGCACCGCTCAGCTGATTGAACAAGTCATCAAGTCGAGGGATGGGAAACAGATACCTTACAGTTATTTTATTTATGGCACGGCTATCCACACACATCCGCCAACTTCCATCCTTCTTTGGAGTAAGCAAAGTAGGCACTGCACAAGGACTAATGCTCTCTCTGATATGCCCTTTTTGTAACAACTCCTCTACCTTTTCCTTCAAGATGTCATGCTCTTGAGGGCTCATACGATGATGAGGAAGATTCGGTAAACAAGCTCTTGGAATTAAATCAATGTGATGTTGGATATCTCGCATTGGAGGCAAGTGTGTTGGCTCTGCTAATACATCTTCAAACTCTGCCAATAAACCGTGAACCTTTTCAGGTGGGGTTGGTATGTCTTGTTCCATTCCTTTTACTATTAAACAAACATAAAATTTGGCTTTCTTTATATCTTTCACAAACTCATTCTCATTAAGAGCTACAGACAGTAGAGTCTTCTCTTCCACCTTTAATGAAGTGCTGCTGGGATGACTAGGAACCACAACTATCTGCTTGTTATTCCAAGAAAAAACATGCGTGTTGTCTCTTTCTCTGTGGGTTGCATCAACATCAAATTGTCATGGCCTGCCTAGTAATACATGACAAACATCCATCTCCACAACATCACATAGAATGTCAGATCTATAAGTCTTTCCCAAAGATAATGGTAAATTGTTGAGTAATCTTCATGTTATGCCCCTTCTTTTATCCACCCAATGTTATAAGGGGCTGGATGTGGCTGTGTCTTAAGCTTAAGGTGCTCAACAAGGCTTTGTGAAACCAGATTTTCACAACTGCAACTGTCAATCACCAGCTTACACACTCTGTTGATTACAAAACACTTGCCTTCAAAAATCCGTTTGTGCTGTGATCCATCTGCTTATGTTGGAGTGTATAATAGTCTCCTTACAACATATACCACTTCCTCACCATCTTCCTTAGCCACTTCATAGTTGCAATCCTCTTTAGTTGTGTTATGCTCCTCATAATCTCCTTCAAGTTCTTGCTGAGTGATATTGATAAATTTGCGTCTGGGATAGTCGCTAGATTTGTGGCCTAATTCATTGCACTTGAAACATCGAATTCTTTGCATTGCTCCTTGCCTCTCCTTTGGCTCTGGCTTTTTAGTTTCACCTCCTTTACCCCCATGAATCTGCAGGATTGTTCTCAATTCTACTTGATGAAGCTTTAGTACTGGGATCAAACCGTGGGTTCATAGGAACCTTTAATGTCTTCTTTGATTGTATGATGCGCTCTGCCCTCAACGTCAAATTCTGAGCCTGATTAACCAACCATATACCTTGCATGGACAAATAGTCTTGAACACTATAATTCAATCCATTCACATAACGCGCAACTTACTGGTCTTCATTTTCATTCAAATTGCATCTAGCTTGCAAACGTAAAACCTCCTCAATGTAGGCAGACACTGAACGTGTACTCTGATAACAGTTCTGAAATCATTGAAAAAGGACTTGTTCATAATCTAATGGAAGAAAATGACCCTTTAATAGTGTTTTCATCTAAGTCCAATTCTGAATAGGAGGTTGTCCTCTAGTCCTCAACAAATCCTGGTGACGCTGCCACCACACACCAGCATCTTCACGTAACTTATAAGCTACAAAATCCACCTTACGTTCAGCTTCAATCCTGATAATATCAAAGAAATGCTTCACTTCATATATTCAATCAAGAAACTGCTCAATATCTACTACACCACTGAAAAAAGGTAGATCAACCCTCATTTTATAGGATTCACCTTGCTGGTTCCCATTTCTAGCACGTGGTCTGAAGTCACCTCCAAAGCCCTCTTCATTTTCATCTTCAGATTCAATATGTAGAGGGACAACATGTTCCTCACGCAAGTTCGGTCTTTCCCTTGCAACTATAGGGGCTGCTCTCTAGACTTGTGGGGGTGAGGTGTTGATTTGCAAGCCTCTAACAAGTTCATTCAACATTTTAATGTTTCTAGCCATTCCTTCTACACTCTGCTCTATCCTTGTAAGACGCTCTCCAGTATCATTATCTTGCCCAGCCATCACAAGACTTGGCTCTGATACTACCTGACGTAGAACAGGATGTTGTTGGATCGTGATCTCGTTCACGAAGACGAAGATTGTTGATATCGTTTAACAAGACGAAGAGTAGCTTCAAAATTTAACAATAATTTTGAACTGAATAACTTTTGTAAAATCATTGTGTCCTCTTTCGTGATTACAGCCACCTAAATATAGCAACAATCCAATGAAACTCCAGATAACATTAAAATGCATGAATAAAGAAAAATGTCTAGATTCGGTCTATGACCAGATTAACTTTATTAAATTCAACAGGTTTTAAAAATCAGATTCAAAGTCTCTGAAATCTTCATTAATGATGGCTGGTTGCATTTCTCCATCTTCCTACGGTTCTTGATTTGGCTGCAACTCTTCATTATCCTGCGGTTCCCCATCAGATGGCTAGCCTTAATTATTTACAGGTGATAGTGAACAGAGAGACTAAGGTAATTAGCCTTGAGGAAATCAGTGTTATGTAGGGGTGAGCAAAAAAACCGAGAAACCGAGTAAACCGAGAAAAAAAACAACCAAAAAAACCGAACCGAAAAAAAAACCGATTAAACCGATTATTTTTTTGTTAAAATTTTTGGTTTGGTTCGGTTTCAGTTTACAAAATTGGAAACCCGCAAAACCCCAACCGAACCGAACCGGTTCGGTTTAAGGGGTAGTATAAATACGGAAAAAAAAAACACTTAGTAATTTCTAAAACCTAATTAACCTTAGATTCTCTCCTCTCCAGCGACTCCTTGCAGCCGCTCCCTCAATCCTCACAGCCGCACCTCACAATCCACACTCTCACTCACTCTGTAACAAAATCAAGTTAATCCATCTTCGATTCTTCATTCATATCCCTCTCTAGCTCTCCCATATCATCTTCATCTTCAAAACAAACAACCTAGCCAGTCAGCCACATCCCTCTCCCACACGGCCATGAGTCACACGACACACACCACATCGGCACACCGAATCTCCAGAGTCCAAATCTAGCAAACCAGTCACTCCCTCTTTCACACCCAAACTTGAATCGCGTCCCAACTCACACCAGGTATGATTTTTTTTTGTCAATCTCTGTTTTTTTTTAACATATGCTTTGTGATTCTGTGTATTTTTTTGTATATCCTTACAAAAAAAATCAATGTTTGAGCATTCTGTGTATTTTTTATTGATTTTTATAACTATGCCATTTTTCCTATTATTTTTTCAAATTGTGCTACCTTGTCATTTTTTCTTGTTGTGTGATGAAAAAAACAAACTTTGTGTTTGAAGGGAAAACATGATCAACCTGCGGGCTGGTTTGAGACCATAAAGTTTGTTCTGTTGCTGCCTCAAATTGCCTTTCACACCTGAAATTGAATCGTGTCCTAACTCGCACAGGTATGATTTCTTTTTTCTATCAATCTCTGTTTTTATTTTTTTTTTCCTTTTTATTTAGTTTCTTGGTTCTTTTAGTTTGTTTTTGTATTTTGTTTCCCTATTCTTTGTCAATCATTTTGGGTTGTTTGTTGCTGCAGTGTTACTCTGTTTTATGTGTATTTATTATTATTTTTCTTCAAAATTAGGGTGTATTAGTATCCGAGAGTTGCATAATGTTTTTCTTTTGTTGTTGTTTCCTGATTGTTTGTTGATTTCTCATCATATATCTCTTCACAGCATTGAAATTGCTATTGGATTTTTCTGGTTGCCATCTTTGTTATTTTTTAAGGTAGATGCTATTTTCTTCACGCTGTTGTTTACAGTTCAAGTTCTGGAAAAGCATTGTGTGATTTCCTCTTTCGTTTTGATGTTGGTTGGAAGGAAAAGATATAGATGTTGTGAAATTGGTTATGTTTGGCAGCATATTTCATTGTGCACAGACATTGTTAGGATTGTCTTCAAAACTAGTTTCTATGACTAAGAATCTATTGCTTTTATAATATAGGATGTAAATTTGTTCTTATTGCATCTCGAAATAGACTGTTAATCAGAATTTCAAGGACAATTTGATGGTTGGCAGATGACAATGAACTTAGGATTGGTTGGCAGTGAACTTAGGCAGTGAACTTAGGATTGGTTGGCAGTGAACTTAAGCTTGGCAGATGTTTTGGCTGATATTACTTTCCATTTTGTTTTTTTTTTTTTTTGCCTGACATTTAAGTTTCTATTAGTTTGATAATTTCTTTGAATTTTAGTACATTTAAGTCTATTATAAATTATGGGTTTTTAACATGTTTTCATTATGTAATAA
>Ga0307513_10012326_pt1 | contig 10568 bp, 8 predicted proteins | sample 15_EM_MG_FD_202174 | JGI IMG/M metagenome (GOLD analysis project Ga0307513, IMG submission 202174) | Populus trichocarpa ectomycorrhiza microbial communities from riparian zone in the Pacific Northwest, United States - 15_EM | ecosystem: Host-associated > Plants > Roots > Unclassified | place...
ATCTAATCGAGGCACTATCTCCACCATATAATTCACGGAAACAATAAGTTTGATTAAGAAAAGCTTTATTTGAACGTAATATATTGTGATAAAAATAGCATATCCTATTGCTTGGCAGGCCTGGTCAAGTCGGTTTCCATTATCCTGACTGTCCAGTCGGTCTAATTTCCACCATTGGACTAGACTTGACTTTCGACCTGACTAGCTAGTCCAGTCCAGTCTTCCGCCGACCATTCGGAACCCTGGCTACACTACCGGTAGGGACCCGTTGCCCTAACGGTCGGCTACTAAAATTTGGGCGATAAAACTAGACGGTCGTGTCCCAACCGGGATCATTGTGCGATAGATGGCAAAAGCTTTTACCCAATTTTCTACGCTCTTGAATTCTTGTAGCTAGGTGCTCAAAACGTGATGTTGCCTCGGAGGTGGATAGGCAAATTCCACCAGACTCTAGACTTCCCCCTACTGTAGGCAAACGTCGTTTACTTACCCACACACCCCCAACAGTCAAACCCACCTTAGCGGTCGGCACAGCCTCGAGCAAGTAGACGGCTGTCTATAGGTAAACGGACCGACCATAATTTACGATCTAGCTAGGCTTATTCTACAGCGGGCACCTAAGAATTTTCGTGAGTGGCTGCGAGGACAGTATTGTAGGAGAGTGGTACGATAGATTAGGAATTATAAACCCGTATAAACCAGTATGACTCCTAGGGTACCGACATGGCAGCCAGAAGAATCATGTTAGTTTTACAAGGTTCGGGTGGCTGAATTGGAAAGCTATTTGGCGCTGTGCTTGTAAGAGAGTCGAGTGGGTGCTTGCGGCGTTGCTTTTACATCGACAACACCCCCGCTTTTCTTCAACTATACCCACTTTCTTCTTGTGACAGGAATACCATCAACCAACCATACCCAGAAGCCCCTCCATTTCAACCGTGTGAGCGATAAGGAGTGGGGGATGCCTCAATATACCGTCAACGCCAGCACCACGTTATCCAATAATGATAACACCTCCGATGTGTGGAATAGCGATACCATTACCGATGATCGGTCCCAACTCTTAGCCTGGTTATCACCACTGAGTACGGGTTTACGGCATTGGGACATTCAGGAACAGCGTGCGGATGGTGTCGGGGAATGGCTCTTAGAGACAGAGGAATTTAGAGGGTGGTATGACGGTAGTGAGAGCGGGGAAGGCGAAAGCGCTGTTTTGTTCTGTTATGGAAATCCTGGTGTCGGAAAAACATTCATAAGGTAACAGGGGTTCTTCACTAGGGAGAGAAGGAAGCGAGCCCGGGCTAACGAGGTGTGATAATAGCTCTCTAGTAGTGGACAGGCTATGCGATCAGACCAGCGGACAAAACACTGCTGTTTCATGTTTTTACTTGGACTTGGCAGCGCGAAAAGAGCAATGTGCGACCAATGTATTGGGCTCCTTGTTAAAGCAGATGGTTGGTGGGATGGAAAGGGTTCCGGAGGAAATATGGCGGGCCTTTCAACAGCAGAGAACAACGGTTGGTGGGCGCAGGCCCCAACTCGGTAATATCGTGAAGATGCTACAGATTATCACATCCTCACGACTGACATTTATATGTATTGACGCCCTAGACGAATGCTCGGGAGTTCAGCGAGTCAGGCTCCTTGATTCGCTCCAACAAATCCTGGAGAAGTCCCCGGGCACCCGAATATTCGCAACCGGAAGGTCGTATATTCGGGCCGAGATCGAAAAGCGTCTTGCTGGACACGTGAAAAGTGTCTTTATAAGTCCCACCAGAAAGGATATCACCGAATACCTTCGTATTAAGCTCCACGAGGACGAAACGCCCGATGCTATGGACGAAACTCTTGAGGCAGATATTCTGGAGAAGGTCCCCGAAAATGTATCGGAGGTGTGAGTAGGGCCAATAGTGCTGAGTATCATACCCCGATCATCCGCTAACAGGAATAATTAGGTTTCGACTTGTTTCCTTCAAAATTGAGGCAGTCTTGCGAAAACCAACTATTTATTGGAGACGGGAAGAGCTTAACAAAATGACCGATAGATCGGGGTGGGAATATGCTTACAGTTCGACGATTGAACGAATAAAGGCGCAGGATGAGGGTAAATCAGGACTTGGGGTGGCAGCTTTGATGTGGGTCAGCCACGCCAAGCGGCCGCTGAGGGCAGATGAGCTCTGCCATGCCCTTGCAGTTGATCTAGGCTCTAAGGATTTCAAAGCCGGCAACGCCCCTTCAATCTCAACACTGGTGAGCTGCTGTCAAGGGCTTATCACTGTGGATGAAGAGACATTGGCTGCGCGACTCGTCCACCCTAGTGTGAAACAGTATTTTTCCGCCGATCCCGGCACCTACTTTTCGCCTCACGCAACAATAGCAACGGTCTGCTTGACCTATCTAAATTCCGAAGAGGTCAAGGCCCTTTCAGCCGACCCCTCTGCTGTCATCCATGACAAACCCTTTCTAGAATACTGTTCCGTATACTGGGGGACCCATGCGAAAAGGAAACTCACGAACCAAGGAGAAAAACTTGCGCTAAAGCTGCTCCGGGAATACAATGGCCACATATCCGCCAAGTTTCTTTTAAAACAAGTAAAATATCCGGATCGCAGGGGCTCTGATAGAAACTTTGGTGGCGATCTTGGTACTGATATCAGTTCCCCCTTCAGTGGACTACACTGCGCATCGTTTTTCGGAATTAGGGAGATTGTGCGTACTTTGGTGGGGCGCGATATCAACGAAAGGGATGCTCGAGGGTCTACTCCCCTTGTATGGGCTGCTCGCAATGGACATGGGGAAGTGGTAGAAATGCTTCTTAGCTGGCGGGGGGTCTGCCCCAACGTGACTGATTATTCCGGCCTGACACCGCTATTGTATGCCGTTTGGTGTGGGCATGAGCGAGTGGTAGAAATACTACTCAAACAGAAAATGGTCAAACCCGACATGCCAGATGGCCGCGGGGAAACACCCCTCTCGTATGCTGCTCAGGGTGGACTTGAAGGGATAGTGAAAATATTGCTCGAGCGGCCGGAGGTTAACTCAAACAAACAGGATTTTTCCGGAAAACCCCCACTTTCGTTTGCCGCCATGAGAGGGCATGCCCGAGTTGTGAAAATACTGCTCGGGCGGAGAGAGGTCAACCCCGAAAAGCCTGCTGACGGCGGCCAAACGCCGCTCTCGTATGCCTGCTGTAGTGGACACGAGGAGGTGGTAAAAATATTACTGGAGCGCGAAGCAGTTAACCCAGACAAGCCGGACAATGCCGGTCGAACGCCGCTCTCCTGGGCCGCTTCGGGTGGGTATGAGGGAGTAGTCAAAATACTACTCGGGAGAGAGGAGGTCAACCCCAACAAGCCAGATAACCACGGCCAAACACCACTCATGATAGCGTCTAGGTTGGGCTTTCAGGAGGTGATGACTCTGCTCCAGTCCCACGAGGCTAAAGCCCCAGCGCAACCCGAGGGCTAGGAGTCACCACCCGGTAGAAATCAGTCCTTTCCCTTGTCTCTCGTCCCATGTTGTTCACGGAAATATCTCTTCGATTTCGCCCACCTCACGCGAAGGATGTCCCCGAGCTGGGAATAAACATACCGGTATAGGCGATCTCCCGTCCGAGACTCCCTGCCTAACTTATGCGATTGAGGAGGATTTCGTTATTGTGAGAAGGCTTAGTTTATGGCTTTATATTTCTATTCTATCATATGAATTTCCCTGAAGTTGCAATTCATCCCCAGCGCCTTTTTCATTTTTCATTTTTCATTCTTTTTTTTGTTTTCTGGGGTTCTTGTTTTGATTCTCTTCTTTTGCTCCCCCTCAACCTATCAGTGGAAGGTAGACCGTATGTATCGCATTTTTCCTGATAGAGGTGAAAAGGTCTACGATAGCGCAAGGATTCTTGATGTGGGTGTGAATAATTATACAAAGGTGGCATCAACAATAGGAAACTGGTTAGCACAAATTTTATACCTATTAGTCACCCACCCCCGCTATAAGCAAGCCTATGTGTAGGGACCTAACAAAAAAATCTGCTATGTCACCTGTCAAACTCGCCCATCTCGCAATTTGCCCGACGATATTAAAAATATCAGCGAGGAAACAATGAGGTGGGTACACTGTACTGCGTATCCGAGTGATCCCGCTGGGCGCTGGCCCCCCTCCCAGTCGTACGTGTCATGGGATTGGCAGAAGAGAATATCACGAACGCTACCCAACAATCCTAGCCCCCCACGACTCCCGTACCGATACTAGGTGCAGGCCCGTCTAGGATGGAGACAGAGCGAAGAAGCCCAGGGCATCGCAGTGTTCCTTCAGCTACTGAATTGGGCGGAGAGGGAAAGTGGGGTGAACGGCGGTTGTCCCTGTGCCCGGGGGTGCAACTAGGATTAGGATTAATGCGACGCGACAGGAGGGAGCGCGGTATGGGTTGGGTAAGATTGGATTCCTAGTTAGCGAAAATATAGTTAAGATAAGGTTATCTGTTATCGGTTTCGCAAAGGATACCTTCCGGAATCGATCCCGGGGGGTTAGAGAAGACGGGATTGATGGTAGGGTTGTTTAATATCTTAGTAAGCAAGAACAGCCGAGCTTTGCAGAATTGGGGAATTTCTATATCTAACCCAGCTGTGAGATACTTAAGCGACCTTTTCTCCATCCCTTGGTAATATTTAAGGATTCTATAACTTTCTTCATGTTATCTGCAGGTTTGCCGATACAAGGAGAAATTTTCGCTGATTCTCATAGACATTGCGCAATGAGAGGGGGTGGTGAAAATGGGCACTTTTGGGGTAAAAAGGGCATCGGGCGAAAAGTTTTGTCCTAGCACTGTACATTGAACGCAGTATTGGATATCGGCACCTGGGTAACATATATGGAGGGGTGGACACTGTATCATACTGTACAGTACAAGATAGAACCCTTTCTAATAAAACAATGAACAATGATATTCGCAGGTAATTACTCGAGCAGAGACAAAGAAGAAAGAAAAAAATCCGAAAAGGATGCAAAATGCAGCAGAAGCAAACTATTATGATATCATACGGGTACCCTTCTTTCCTCACTTCTTAGCAATAAATACTGGTATCGGTTGCCATGTACTTTTTTGTATGGAGCAGCATACAAAAATCTAAGTCACTTTCACACCAGTTGATGCAACCATGAACCATGAAGGCGGCTTTGATTTCTTCCACTTCTACTTATAGAAGTTTGAATAGATAGTGATTCCCTAGCTGGTGGAAATATTTCAAGTGTTTGTATATTAGCAGTGTTGAGAATTGCTTGTTTAAAAATGTCCATTTTTGGCACAAAAAGGGCATCGGACGAACCCTTTTGTCCCCGTACTGTAGTATATATCGAGATCGTACCTACAATTAGAGACTGGCCACTGGAGATGATATTGCTTAATGGTACCGTATTTGTTGGAATTAGGCTTTCTGATATGCACTCTCTATGCATTAGAGTACGACAAGGCCAGTCATTCTCACTCAGTTCCGGTTTCCTTCTCTCCGAGTTATACCCACTGCATTTGACTTTTCCTCTTATGTCACCGCTCAATCAATCCACTGGATACTCACTTCTGTTCTCCTTTGTTTTCTCTTGTCTTCCATATTGTTTTCTTTAACTCCTTCTCCACTACCGATATATGTCGCTACCTCACTATATAAATAGTAGGCATTCCTAGCCCTCTAAGATAGAATGAAGTTCTTGAGCATCTATCGTGTGTGCATGCTTCCGGTATATAGCCTGGCTATTGGACCCTTTTTCAACAGTATTGGACGTGATGGATACCGAGTGACTAACCCTACTATAATATACCAGGATGGAGTGCGGAAGCCTAGCAGAGAGGTTTTTCACGTCACTCATTAATTTCGTACCATTTGTAATCAGTTTGAAAGTGCGAAACACACCAGAAGAGAAGCAACCAGCAATATGCACGGCAGCGTGATTTCGGTGATAATTATTCTCTCTGGGTTGTGGTTGCTGTAATACTGCCGGGCACTAATAGTTCCGGTACCGGTATTCATTGTGGGAGGGACGGGAAAGAAAATCTCGGGACCACTTGCCAGCCGCTTCTGATCAACAATATACCATATCATAGCTCTTCCTTGATTACTCTAGGAAAGTGGCGATGCTAGCTGATAATCCTTTGACTCTCACAAGAGGATGTCCCTATCTAGGCTGAAAATAGACTAGCCGAAGGGCCAAGGTGGAAGCAAGGTGGGATGCGTGGGGCGGCTTCGGTTTGGTTAGAATTAGTGTGGCGTTGTGGCGCATCCCGCAGGTGAATTTTCCCTTCCCAAGTGCTGACACACCGGCTATCTCTGGACTTGCACGGCTCTAACAGATCTCGATATCTCTGTTCATGATGGATTCTTGCACAAAATCTGGAGGAGTACCGTTCTCTCTACGATACGGAAGGGGAGGAGCAGGATCAAGCTCAGGAAAATCCAATCAAAAGCCGAGGAAAGAATGAAGCATATGCATACGGCCCGTTTGGCTAACCACCTAGTTCTAAAGTTTGGGTGATAAAACTAGACGGCAGTAAAACTACACAGTGTGTCAACCAGGATCATTTTCTGATACACGGTGCGATAGCGCTTACCCAATTTTCTACCATCCCAAATTGTCACCAGACAGCCAAAACCTGATGTTGCATGGGGGGTGCGTTTAGGGGTCCCACCATGCACTAAACAGTACTCTACCGGAGGTAGACTAAACACAATATACAGCCGCGTTCGCAAAGTTCTCGTACCCTCCCGAGGGCCCCGAGTAATTAGAAACGCTTTGCTGACCCTCTCCCTTGATTATTCGGTATGATAAATGGTGATAAGGGTTTACAATGCCCCTAGGGGTATATCCGAAAGATAGTTTTCAGAGGGCTTCTTTGTTGTCCTGTTGTTGTAAATAGGTATTGTTCTTGAGGTACAAGGAGGTACGAGAATTTTGCGAACGCGGCTGTACTTGTGTGTATCCCTCCAACCGTCTAGCCCTCCTTAACGGTCGCCACCGCATTGAAGTGCCAGACGGCCGCCCATAGGCAAATGGGCCCCTCGAGAGGGTGTGGTTTTCACTTGCACCCGCAGCGGTTATGTAAGTTTCGTGGCGGGAGAGAGCATATCTTTACTGCTGCTGGCGCCTGCACTTTCGACGGAATAAAGAAGGGTTCGCAAGGTTGGCTGCTTGGGCCACACTGAGTGCCCGTTTACCCAACCGCCTAGTGCTAACATTTAGGGCCCGTTTGCCTACTCGCGGCGCGAATAAGTCCTGAGACAACAGATGCCACAACAATTCCCCACAACCCCCAACCATCGCAATACCACAATCGCTGAAGCGGATACAATAGTCAAAATGAAAGATCCTACCTAATATTTGGCTCCTCAAGAGAGGGAGGGACTCTAATATAGAGGCATTTAGTGTTATAAAGATTACAGTGGTTGCCATTGTAATAGCTATGGTCTTGCTTGAATTTGGGGGGGTTTTGTGGTCGCGCCCGTTGTCTCAGGACTTATTATCGGGGCGAGAATAGACGCCCGGCTAATAGCCCGAAACGATGCCGACCATTAAAGGGGACTTGACAGTGGTGGGGAACAGTGCAGCAAAGTAGACGGCGTTTACCTAGACTAGGCAATGTAACTTTTGACGGTATAGCTACAAGAATCTAGGACCGTGGAAAATTGGTCAACCATTTTCACACCGTTTATCAGATAAAGGTTGCGACGCCACCGTCTAGTCCAACCATCAATTACAAATTGAATTTTAGAAATAGAGGGAGAGTTGGGGGTGTGTGAAGAAAACAGAATAGTTGCATGTTTAGCTAATATACTTTCTAATAGGTAAACGGGCCCTTAGTTGATAAAACTGGACGGTGGCGTCTTAACCGAGATCATCGTCCGATAGATGGTACAAAGGGTTTTTACCCTATTTTCAACCGTCTTGAATTTCCTGTGACTAGATCCTCAAAACGTGATGTTGCCCCGGAGTCAAGTTTCACCAGACTCGACTGCCCCCTACTGTAGGCAAACGCCGTGCAATTACCCGCACACCAACAGTCAAGCCCACCTTAGCGGTCGGCACGGCCGTCTATAGGGAAACGAGCCCTAATTTACGATCTGGCTAGGCTTATTCTATAGCTGGCACCTAGGAATTTTGGTGAGTGTCCGCGAGGACAGTACTGTAGGAGAGTGGTGCGATTGATCAGGAATTAGAAACCCGCATAAACCTGTATGATTCCCAGGTTTCGAACATGGCAGCCGGGGGAATAATGTTTGTTTTACAAGGTGCGGGTGGCTGAATTGGAAAGCTATTTGGCGCCTTAAGAAAGTCAAGTGGGTGCTTGCGGCGCTGCTTTTTCATCGACAGCACCCCCGCTTTTCTTCAACTATAGCGACTTTCTTTCCGTCACAGGAATATCGTCAACCAAGAATAACCCACCATTTCCGCCGTGCGAGCGATAAAGAGTGGAAGATGCCTCAATATACCGTCAGTGTCGGCGCGACTTTCCCCAGTGGTGGGAACGTCTCGGGTGTGTGGGGTGGCGATACTATTACCGATGATCGGTCCCAACTCCTAGCCTGGCTATCGCCACTGAACCCTGGCTTGCGGCATTGGGACATCCAAAAACACCGTGCGGATGGTATCGGGGAATGGCTCTTAGAGACGGAGGAATTTAGAAGATGGTACACTGGTAGTGAGAGAGGGGAAGGTGAAAGCGCTGTTCTGTTCTGTTATGGAGATCCTGGGGTCGGAAAGACATTTATCAGGTAACAATGATTTCCGACTGGAGAGAAGGAAGGGAGTCCGTGCTGACGAGTCGTGATGATAGCTCTCTAGTGGTGGACACACTATGCGATCAGACCGGCGGGCAAAACATTGCAGTTTCATGTTTTTACTTGGACTTCGCAGCACGAAAGGAGCAATGCGTGACCAATGTGCTGGGTTCCTTGCTAAAGCAGATGGTTGGTGGGATGGAAAAGATTCCGGAGGAGATATCGAGGGCCTTTCAACAGCAGACAACAACCATTGGCGGGCGCAAACCCCAACTTATGAATATCATGCAAATGATACAGCTCATCGTATCCTCACGGCGGACGGTTATGTGTATTGACGGCTTAGACGAATGCTCGGGAGTTCAGCGAGCCAGGCTCCTTGGTTCGCTCCAACAAATCCTTGACAAGTCCCCGCGCACCCGAATATCGGTAACCGGAAGGCCCTATATTCGGGCTGAGGTCGAAAGGCGTCTTGCTGGACACGTGGAAAGTGTCCCTATAAGTTCCCTCAGAAAGGATATTACCGAATACCTTCGGATCAAACTTGATGAGGACGACGCGCTCGATGCTATGGACGAGAGCCTGAAGGCAGAAATTCTAGAGAAAGTTCCCGAAAATGTATCAGACGTGTGAGTAGGGCCAATAGTGCTGAGAATCATACCCCGATCATCCCTTAACACGAATAATTAGGTTTCGACTTGTTTCCTTAAATATCGAGGCAATCTTGGGAGAACCAACTATTTATCGGAGACGGGAAAAGCTTAACAAAATGGCCGACAGATTAGGGTGGGAAGATGCTTACAGTTCGACGATCGAACGGATAAAGGCGCAGGATGAGGGTAAATCAAGAATCGGGGTGGCAGCTTTGATGTGGCTCAGTCACGCCGAGCGGCCGCTGAGGACGGATGAGCTCTGCCATGCCCTAGCAGTTGAGATAGGCTCTAAGGATTTCAATGCCGGGAACACCCCTTTAATCTCAACACTGGTGGGCTACTGCCAAGGGCTTATCACTGTGGATGAAGAGACATCGACTGTGCGACTCATCCACCCTACCGCAAAAGTGTATCTTTCCACCTACCCCGATATTTTCGGCAACCCCCACTCGGCAATGGCTGAGATTTGCCTGACATATCTGAATTCCGAACAGGTCAAAGCCCTTTCAGCTGACCCCTCCACCGTTACCCATGACAATCCCTTTCTAGAATACTGTTCCATATACTGGGGAAACCATGCGAAGAGGAAACTCTCATATCATGCAAGATCACTTGCACTAGAGCTACTTCGGGAATACAACAGTCACATATCCTTCAAGTTGCTTTTAAAACACGTAAAATATCTGGATCGCAATAGCAGGGGCTGTGCTAGCAACCCTTGTAGCGATCTTGGGAGCGATATCGATTTTTCCTTCAGTGGGCTGGACTGTGCATCGTTCTTCGGAATTGTAGAGCTTGTGGATACTTTGAAGGGGATGGCGTGCTATCGCGACCAAGGTGTTCTAGGGACTCCCCTTATATGTGCCGCTCGCAATGGGCAAGAGGAAATGGTAGAAATGCTTCTTGGTGGTTATATGTTCTACCACAGCGATCATAATTATTTCGGCCTGACACCGCTAATACATGCCGCCCGGTGTGGCCATGAGCGAGTGGTGGAAATACTACTCACGTGCGGATCGGTCGGCCCCAAATGTCCAGACGACCGCGGGAGGACAGCGCTCTCGTACGCTGCTGAGGATGGACGTGGGGAACTAGTGAAAATACTGCTCCAGCAGCAAGAGGTTAACCCAAACGAGCATGATAATTCCGGAAATAC
>Ga0307513_10012327_pt1 | contig 10568 bp, 9 predicted proteins | sample 15_EM_MG_FD_202174 | JGI IMG/M metagenome (GOLD analysis project Ga0307513, IMG submission 202174) | Populus trichocarpa ectomycorrhiza microbial communities from riparian zone in the Pacific Northwest, United States - 15_EM | ecosystem: Host-associated > Plants > Roots > Unclassified | place...
TGAAAGTATTAATCTTCAAAGGCATAGATTCAGAATTAATAAAGGAAAAATCATTCCATAAAACCATGCTCAATAATGCTTTCATGAAGGAAAATTTTCCCATTATTTCTTTATATTTAATTTTCATTCCGAAGGTGATAAACTATAAAAAAAAATTGAAGAATGATAAAAATTGATTATTTGTTGCAAAATAAACAATGAATATCTCAATAGAAAACGATTAAAATAGTGTTTTTTTTTTTAAAATTTCTTTTTCGGGGGCTTGTAAATGAGAAGGAACCTTTTGAAGCCAATATAATTTAATTGAGCTTGAGTAGCCGTGAAAAATATCTGCGCTTAGCAATTATATTGTTGTTTTGTGAACTTGTGATAAAAGACGTGATTTAAGAGAATATTGTTCGAATTTGATTTCTTGCGAATATTATGTTGGTATTTCAGTTTGTTTTTATCAATAGTGATTAATTATACGTGCTGGTTCCGAACAGAAGCCGCCGCTGCTGCCACCACCACCATTTAGGTTCAATCACAAGATGGAGCCACCACCACCACCATTGAACCCAAGATGGATAATGGTGGAACATCAAGTACTAATCAGCAGATGATTGATCAGAGAAATGAAGTTTCACTTGATATCAAAGAGATAGCCAATTCTTTGAGGGAGCGATTGAAGATCAAGAAGGCTTTCTCTCCGGAACGCTGCATCTATAGAGTCCCCGAACAATTGCGGGAGTTAAATGAGAAGGCATATGCACCTCGAGTAGTCTCAATAGGCCCAATTCACCATGGTAAAGAAAATCTAAAAGCTATGGAAGACCACAAAATAATTTACCTGCAACAGTTTATTGAGCAGAGCAAGGTAAGTGTGGAGGATTTAATTAACATTATCATGGATAATGAAACAAAATTACGCGATTGTTATGCAGAGACCATTGATCTTAGGAGGAAAGAATTCGCAACAATGATCTTACTGGATGCTGTCTTCATTATTTGGGTCTTGCTGAACTCATATTATGAAAGTGGAAGTAGTGATCACATTTTCTTTCGTCCATGGAAGTTATTTGACGTGATGTGGGATATGAGCTTGCTTGAAAATCAGCTTCCATTCTTCATCCTCGAGAAGTTGTTTGAGCTATCCAGCGTAGCTGCCAATCCTAATAATTGTACCCTTACCGAGCTTACCTGTCTGTTATTATACCAAATAATGGATGAATGTGTAAAAGAAGATAGTTGGAAAAAACTCAATTCCTCTGAAGTCCTACATTTCGTTGACTTTATAAGAAAGTGTCAGCAGCCAACGGTGCGGTATCGTCAAGAGCGACAAACAGGTATTTTAAGCGCACCCACTGCAACGGAGCTCCATCAATTTGGAGTGAAGTTTAAGCATCCAGAAAAAAGTTCACTATTAGACGTAAGTTTCATTAATGGGATTCTAGAAATTCCACAGCTAAAAATACATGGCCGTACTGAAATCTTATTCAGAAATCTCCAAGTCTTTGAGCAATGCCATTGTATGTCTGAGGATGATTTCGTAAGTGACTATATTACTTTCATCAGCTGCCTCGTCAGTGCTCCTAAGGATGTGGAACTACTTGCTCATAATGAGAATTTGAAAAATTTGCTAAACAGTGACGGAGCAGTGTCAAATATCATTTGCAAACTTCAAAAAGAAAATTTTGTCAATGCAGATGGTTTTCTTTCCGGTGTCTGTGAAGACCTGACTTTACATTGTAGAAAGCGTAGGCACAAGTGGAAGGCAACCTTGAAGCAAGTTTATTTCAACAATCCATGGACTGGCATCTCTGTTGGTGCTGCTACTTTTCTCCTTGTGCTCACTGTCATACAAACGGTGTGCTCTATCCTTCAATTGCGATAAATATTTAATCCCTTTGTACTGTTTTTTCCTCCTTGTGATTGCGATGTAATTAAAATCTGGAGTAATAACAGATCCTTTTCGTTTCTTGTTTTCCTGATCTTGTTGCATAATAAATTAATCCCCCTCCTAAGGAAAATAATATGCAACCATCTCCTTTCCTCTATAACACCTGAAGAACCAGCCTTCCCTGCTAAAACACTTACAGCATCGAAATCCAACCACACCACTACCCTGTCACCATCAACCTTGCCTCATACACCGCTATCTCAGATTTACTTTGAGCGATTCTCCTCTTGGTAGATTATCAAACCCTCCGCAGAACTTTTAACAAATATGGAGTAGTAATTGTTATGTACATATTGTTAGAGTACAGTGTGTCAGATTATGACACTTGTCATAATCTTAATAAAGCGGTCGGTTAGTTAGCAGTTAGTCAGTGAGTTAGTTAGAGAAGTCAGTTATACGAAACTGTTAAATTTGTTATAGCTGCATATATATATAACTGTCTAGCAAAAGTCAGTATCATTGAATAACAGAAGAAGAAGATTTCAGAAGTCTCATCCCTCTTATCTCTCTTCCTATTTCTCTGTATTTTAAAACCTGTTGATACATGTTAACATGGTATCAGAGCTTCAGTAGCTCACACTTGAAGATCCTCTCTATTGCTTCCATATTCTCTGTTGTTTGTTCTTTAATTTCTGATCTTTGTTTGATAATTTGAGTTCATTCACAGATTGATCTTGAAAATTTGATGGTGACTGCTTCACAACTTCAGCTTCTTCAATCTCCAATCACATCTCTCATCTCTTCTATTCCCACGTATGTTAATGTCAAGCTTAATGATTCCAACTACCTTAATTGAAACTTTCAGATGCAACTTTTGCTTGAAAGCAATGAAATTATAGGATATGTTGATGGTTCGATCCATTGTCCACCTCAACACAGTTCAACTTTAGGTAAATCTGGTATCACTTCTTCTCAGAATGATGAATATATAGTCTGGAAAATACATGATCGAGCTATTATGCAGTTGATCACTGCCACACTATCACCTGTTGCTATGTCTTGTGCGATTGGTAGCACTAGCTCCAAGGATCTGTGGAATCGATTGAAGGAACAATTTTCAACTGTATCTAGAACTAGTATTTTTCAGATGAAATCTAATCTACAAACAATTAAAAAGGGGGCAGATTCGATTTCACAATATCTTCATCGCATTAAAGAAGCTAGGGATTATCTTTCTGTTGCTGGTGTATACTTTGCTAATGAAGACATTGTTATTCTGGCTCTAAATAGCTTGCCTGCTGAGTATAACATATTCAGATGTGTTATAAGGGGGCGTGAAAGTGTGATCTCACTAAATGATTTTAGATCACAATTATTTGCAGAGGAAGTGATTGTGGAGGCTTCAGTTCATGCTCCTCTAATGACAACAATGGTTGCTAATACATGTTTTTTTTGTGAATCATGGTCAATCTCAGGTTGTTAACAAAGGTTTTAAGTCTTATAGTGGGAACAAGAACAATGGTAGAGGTCGATTTACTCAGGGATCTAGACATTTTAACTCTAGACCAGTATTTTCACCCATGGCACATGCACATCCCTACTTTAATCCTGGAGTTCTTGGTCCTTCCACTGGTTAGCAGTTTCAGAGTCATTTTGCATCCATGATCCCAATCTAGCAATTATGCAATTCTGAGGGACACACTGCCCCGTTCTGTGATGCTTTTTCTTATAAGAAAACCCAATGTCATATATGTGGTAGAAATAATCATACAACCTGGTATTGTTTCTATAATGACAAGGGCCCAAACTACATTGGAATGCATGCCACTGCTACTTACTCTTCATAGACATCTTATCTTACACAACCACAAAATATCCAGTATACCTCATATCGAGCTCCTTCACCACATCCATCATTCTCATCTTCTCAGTTTTCAGAACAACAACCTCCTATGCAAGCAATGCACACAATGCTCAATTCTTCAGGTTCATCATCCAATTCTTAGGTTCATCTCAAGTATGGCTCACTCATTCTGATGCCACCAATTATATGACAGCAAATTTGACTAATCTAACATTGGCCTCACCATATCCAACAGTTGACACAATTCACATTGCTAATGGTGAAGGTTTGAGAGTATCTCATGTTGGTCATTCTACCATTAATTCATCTGTGTCTTCACTCAAATTAATTCTGTGTTGTTTCTTCCTTAATTAACTCAGAATCTGCTGTCAGTACGTCGACTCTGCCTTGACAATAATTGCTGGCTTATCTTTTATGCATTTTGTTTTTGGATTCAGGACAAAGCCACAAGGAGGATCCTTTATAGAGGCTTGTGCAGTAATGGACTATATCCTATCCATGCCTTTTCACCTTTAACTTAAACACAGACATCGCCAGCTCATGTATTTCTTAGCTAACTCATTCAGTCCAATTTGTGGCACCACAAGTTAGGATATCCAACAAATTCTGTCGTCTCTCTGATTTTAAATAAAGCTCATATACATGTTCCTAAAACCTTTTCCCTTATGATGTGTCATACATGTTTTGCAGGGAAAGTTAGAAAACTGCCCTTTCCACAGCATCATCATAAATCTACAACTCCCTTTGCCACTATCCATACTGATTTGTGGGGTCCTGCACCATGTATATCAGTTGATGGTTATAGATATTACACTATCTTTGTAGATGAATGTACACGATATTGTTGGATTTTTCCCCTAGTCAATAAGTCTGATTTGTTCTTTACCTTTGTTGTCTTTTATTCATTTCTTGTTACTCAGTTTTCTGCTACCATTAGAACTCTTCAGACTAATTTGGGGGGGGGGGGGGTATACCTGCAATCGTTTGAAACACTTTCTTCTTGACAAAGGCATTGCACATCACCTCTCTTGTCCATATACTCCTGAACAAAATAGGATAGTTGAGAGGGAACATAGACATATCATTGAAACCACAATCACCTTATTACAAATAGCCAAATTACCATCTCAATTCTAGTCCTATGCATGCTTAATAACCACATACCTCATAAATCGTATGCCAACTCCTGTTCTTCTTCACAAATCTCCTTTTGAGATGTTACTTTGGTCTTCTCCAGATCTTACCCACCTTAGAATATTTGGTTGTGCCTGCTTTCCTTTCCTTTGACCTTATAATCACACCAAATTGCAACCCAAAACTACAAGATGTGTGTTTCTTGGATATAGCACCAAGTATAAAGGTTATTTGTGCTATCATGTGCCTACAACGAGATTGTTTATCTCTAGACATGTTATTTTTTATGAATAACAGTTTCCCTATCCTGACTTATTGCATACATCCTCACCTACACTCCTGTCATCACCATCACTCCTGTCATCACCATCACGTTCACCTTCCAACTATCCTGTACCTATTGTTAATACAGAGAATATAGTTGTCACCTCCATCACAGGTTCTTCTTCTCACCATACTAGCAAGCATACACCTGATTTATCTACAGTTTCTCCTAGTTCTCGGTCCATTACTGCTTCCATTCAAGCCTCTTTTCTGACTCCTGTGGTGCATGATATAAGTTTCAGTTCTAATGATTTTAATCTTTATAATTTACAAGTTGTATTGTCCATTCCTACTCTCAACTTGCATCCAATGCAAACCAGAAGCAAGAGTGGCATTACTAAAAGGAAGGCCTTCTTAGCAAGTATTCAGGATTCTGGAGCAATTGATATCTCTTTGATAGAACCAGCTACTTACAAGTCTGCCATCAAAGACCCTATGTGGTCACAAGCCATGAAAGATGAAATTCATGCATTATATACTCAAGGCACCTGGAGTCTTGTTCCATTACCAGCAAATAGGAACTTGGTGGGATGCAAGTGGATTTTTAAGATTAAGCGACACTCAGATGGATCTATTGCTAGACACAAAGCATGGTTAGTAGCTAAAGGGTTTAATCAGGAACCTGGATTGGATTATGGTGACACTTTTAGTCCTGTGGTGAAACCCGCCACAGTCAGGTTAGTTCTTGCTCTTGCTGCTCATTTCAATTGGCCTCTTAGACAATTAGATGTCAAAAATGCATTCATGCATGACATTCTTCAAGAAGAGGTCTACATGTCCCAACCGCCTGATTTTGAAGATTTACAGCATCCTCATCTTGTGTGTAAACTGCATAAATCTCTCTATGGGTTAAAGCAGACACCTAGGGTCTGGAATGATCAGTTTACTTAGTTTATGCCTTCCTTGGGTTTTGCAACCACATACTCTGATTCGTCCTTGTTTGTCAAGCATGTTGGTCATGATATTGTGGTGTTGCTCCTCCATGTAGATGATATTATTCTAACAGGAAGTGCGTCTGGTGCAATTATACAGGTTATCAAAGCTCTCACTACTAAGTTTGATATCAATGATTTAGGATCACTTCACTATTTCTTAGGCATACAAATCACTCAAACTTCAACTGGTTTGTTTCTGTCACAATCCAAATATGTTGAGGATTTGTTGCTTAAATCTGAGATGGTTGATGCTAAACTATGTAATACTCCATGTCTTCCTTATCATCTACTGCTTAAAGAAGATGGGGAACCGTATTCCAATCCTAAGGTGTATCGCAGCATTGTCGGGGCTTTGCAATATTTAACATTTACAAGCTCTGATATTGCATTTTCTGTGCATCAAGTTCCCAGTTTATGCAGAATCCTATGGTGTCTCATTTTACTGCAGTTAAACGTATTTTACGATATCTAAAGGGCACAATGCACTTTGGTATTTCATATACTAAAGGGATGCTGATTGGGCAGGGACCCTAATGACAGAAGATCTACTACTGGTTTGGTGGTCTTTTTAGGTAACAATCCCATTTCGTGGTCCTCTAAGAAGCAACAAATCGTTTCCAAATCATCAACATGAGCTGAATATCGTGCTTTATCCTTTACTTCAGCTGAAGTGGATTGGCTCAAACAGTTATTAGCTTTTCTGCACATTTCACTACCTCATGTACCTGTTCTTTTCTGTGATAATATGTCTGCCATTGCCTTGTCTTTTAATCCTGTTCAGCATCAAAGGACCAAACACATTGAGGTCGATGTGCATTTTGTTCGTGAAAGAGTTTCACAGGAACAACTGTCAGTGCAATTTGTATCCTCACAAAAACAATTTGCTGATATTCTCACAAAGGGGTTAAGTGCTCCTCTGTTTCACACTTATTGCTGCAATCTCAGGCTTGGTTCCTCACGAGCCTGATCTTGAGGGGGATGTTAGAGTACAGTGGAGTACAGTGCGTCAGATTATAACACTTGTCATAATCTTAATAAAGCAGTCGGTTAGTTAGCAGTTAGTTAGTCAGTTAGAGAAGTCAGTTATATGAAGCTGTTAAGTTTGTTACAGCTGCACATATATACAAGGGCGGAGAAGTGTAGTAGGCTAGGGTGGACTCAAAAAAATAAATATTAAAAAACCCAATACTCTCTCTGCACTGTTAAAGTAAAAAAAATAAAGACATTTTCTTTTGTCCTTTATAAAAACTGACTTCTTACGAAGATCTTTTTTTTCTGTTATTTATTAAAACCCACTCCTTTACCTTTATCAATACTTGAGAGTCGAGAAACACCATAGAATTTTAACTTTCTTCTTCTCAAGTCTCGACAACATCGGGTTTTAGCTTGGACTTTGAAGTGGAATTTAAACGAAGAGCCACAAGAGTACAGAACCATCACGATCAGGTAAGAATTTCCAAGCCTTAACTTTTCATTTTGAATTTGTGTAAATGAAGTTTATCTTTATCTGGGGGCAGATGAATAATGTGTTTTAATGGATAATTTGCGAGAAATTGTTTGTTGCAACTTGCAACCACCATTGAATTGGAGCTGCCAGATTATACAAACATATGTTTACTTAATTAGTGCAGATGGAACATGGTAAATTGAATAGAATAAAGGGAGAGGAGGTAAACAAGTTGATGGCATTTTTGTGGACTTTATTAAATACATGGTTAGAAAACATTTTAATCGTTATCCAGAGAAAGATATTTTAGTGCAAATACAAAATTTCTTCAAGTTGATGGCGTCCTTCTCTAACAATGACTCCCACCCACTTCTAGAAAGTATAGGTTGATCGATGATATGTTATGAGTCAGGTTTACTCTACAACTTGCCCCCTTAAACTTGACTTTCTAGGGTTAATCAGTTTGAGCATTGTAATTAGTCTTACAAGTATATCATGTAATTGTATGCACAACTTTGGGAGATGAAGATTTTCTTTCTTGTTTTGCACAACTTCTATTCCAAGAAAATAGGCCGAACTTTGTCTCGCATACTTGTAATTGTATGCAAGTAGACAATTGAAAATAGGCCGCGTAATACTTTTTTATAATTAATGCTTTGTGTTTAGAAATATCTGTGATGACACGTATTTTACTTTTCAAAAATAAATGAAATTTGCTTTTTCGTTTTTCGTTATCAAATAAAGTTACATCTTTAAGCACTCAAAATTAAATGAAATAAAGATTATTTTTCAATCATTATGTCTCACAAGATTTGCTAAAATGAGGTAATGTAGACTAATATTTGGTCTCTTGGTTATGGAAGAGTAGCAATTCCTGAGATCGCTCAGAACTTTAGAACTTCTGGGGTTATTTTGCAATTTTTGAAATTGTTGGGGTGTGTTTATTACATTTGAGAAACATGAGGAATGTTATGAAAATTATGAAAATTTTGGGTGGCTTTGAAATATTTAGTGTCTATTCTGGCATTTATGAAACTTATATGGTTGTTTTGCAATTTCAGAAAATTGGCCGGTCTGGTTTTTTTGGATTGTCTTTTCAAGCGAAGGTGACTTTTCACGGTGAAACTTCAAAAGGCTTGTCTAGACTCTATTTGGGCTGATTTTTGCCTCATTATAATCTTCTTGTCGAGTACTTTTCAATGATGTATTCAGAATACACTTTCGAACATTAATCAAAAACACCTTTTACTTTTGCTTCTTAGGCTTTGATACCATAGTTAGGTGGAGTGGATGATTGAGGTTACTAGTGTTGCACCTCCATGAGAGACAAATACACACAAACAAACACTAAATTTAGAATTCTTTCAAACAATACTCAAGTTACAATGCTCTCTCTAACTCTCTTTAATCTCTTGATCAATCCACACATCTAAACTCCCAAACTACATGCCTAAGTATAGAAAAACAAAACACTAAGAAACCTTATTGATTACATCACCCCTTGCATTTTCTTCATTTTTGTTCTATTACTGCACCTCCTTCATTAATGGCTATTGCATTCTTTAATATTGGCGGTTGCCTCTTTCTTTCACAATTACACCCACCCACTTCTAGAAAGTATAAGCTGATGATGTGTTATGAGTCTGATGATGTGTTATGAGTCAAGTTTACTCATCAACAAATCATTTACACACGATCAAAAATACTTTTTTGTGACCCACTCCGAAAAAATACAAATCAGTGAAAGTATTCATCTACAAAGGCATAGATTCGGAATTACTGAAGGAAAATATTATTTTGGTATTTCGGTTTGTTTTATCAATAGTGATTAATTATACGTGCTGGTTCTAAACAGAGCAGTCCATCATCTGGGTTCAGTAACAGGATGGAAAATGGTGGAACATCAAGTACTAATCAGCAGATGATTGATCAGAGCCATGAAGTTTCACTTGATGTCAACGAGTTAGCCAATTCTTTGAAGGAGCGATTGAAGATCGAGAAGGCTTTCTCCCCGGCATGCTGCATTTATAGAGTCCCCGAACGATTGCGGAAGTTAAATGAAAAGGCATATACACCTCGAGTAGTCTCAGTAGGCCCTATTCACCATGGTAAGGAAAATCTAAAAGCTATGGAAGACCACAAAATAATGCACCTGCAGCAGTTTCTTGAACAGAACAAGGTAAGTGTGGAGGATTTAATTAACATTATCAAGGAGAATGAAACAAAATTACGTGATTGTTATGCAGAGACCATTGATCTTAGTAGGAAAGACTTCGCAACAATGATCTTACTGGATGCTGTCTTCATTATTATGTTCTTACTGAACATGAAGTACTTGAGAGGGTTTTATGACAGTGGACGTAGTGACCACATTTTCTATCGTCCATTTCAGTTAGTTGACGTAATGTTTGATATGAGCTTGCTTGAAAATCAACTTCCATTCTTCATCCTCCAGAAGTTGTTTGAGCTATCCAGAGTAGCTGCCAATCCTGATAATTGTACCCTTATTGAGCTTACCTGTCTGTTATTACAAAAAATAATGGATGAATGGGTAAAAGAAGACAGTTAGAAAAAACTCAATTCCTCTGAAGTCCTACATTGTTAGGATTGTTGCCATTATGTGCAGCAATCATAGAGCATTTACAGCCTATCTTCTAGAAGAGAATGGCTGCCATTGCAATTGTCAAAGAGGGCTGCTAGGTGCAGCTACCATTGTTGAAGAAGAGCTGGAGTTGGCAGCCACCTTTGTTGAAGAAGAGCTGGGGTTGGCAGCCACCATTATTGACCAAAGAACAAATGGAGCAGCACCATTGATGCCTATAAATAGAGGCATACGGTTGAGAGCAAAATGAAAGAGTTGAGAGAGTGTGTAGAGCCAAAGATGTGAGAAATGTAGGAGAGAGTGGGCTGCCAAGGCAGCCAGCAGTAGCTGCCATTGCAGCACTGAAAAGAGAGAAATAGAGTGAGGTTGAGAGTTGCCAAAGA
>Ga0307513_10012328_pt1 | contig 10568 bp, 7 predicted proteins | sample 15_EM_MG_FD_202174 | JGI IMG/M metagenome (GOLD analysis project Ga0307513, IMG submission 202174) | Populus trichocarpa ectomycorrhiza microbial communities from riparian zone in the Pacific Northwest, United States - 15_EM | ecosystem: Host-associated > Plants > Roots > Unclassified | place...
GGCCCGACGGCCGACGGCTTCGAGACCTACGGCGTCACCGGCGTCGCGCTGATCACCTTCATCCTGGTCGCGTTCCCCAACATCCCGGGCCTCAACGCGATCGACCTCGCGCCCGACGGCATCTCGCCCGCCGACCCCGGCCAGTGGACGCAGACCGTGCTGCTCGTCTGGCTGTTCGCGATGCGCATCGTGATGATCCTCGCCTCGGTCGGCAGCTACCTCATCAACGAGGCGATCACCAAGGCCAAGTACGCGCTCGCCGACAAGATGGACTTCGAGCACCCGCTCACCGTGCTGGTGTGGCTGACCTCGATCGTCTCGGTCGTCCTCACGTTCGTCACCTCGTACTTCCTGATCGGCAAGGGCGACTCGGCGCTGCCGTTCGGCCTGTGGTGGAAGCTGTCGGCGATCATCTCGTGCGGGACACTCGCTGGCGCGATCATCCCCGAGCTGGTCAAGGTCTTCACCTCGGTCAACTCCGGCCACGTCCGCGAGGTCGTGACGGCGTCCAAAGAAGGCGGCCCGTCGCTCAACATCCTCGCCGGCCTCACCGCCGGTAACTACTCGGCCTACTGGATGGGCCTGACGATCACCGCGCTGATGGCGATCGCCTACGCGATCTCGTCGTCGTTCGGCATCGCCGAGCTGCTGTTCTCGCAGAACGCGGCGGCGGCGGTCTCGACCCACGAGGCCGGCCTGGCGATGACGCCGTTCGCGTGCGGCGCGGCCGCCACGGTGTTCGCGTTCGGCCTGGTCGCGTTCGGCTTCCTCGGCATGGGCCCGGTCACGATCGCGGTCGACTCGTACGGTCCGGTGACGGACAACGCGCAGTCGGTCTACGAGCTGTCGGTGATCGAGTCGCTGCCCGACATCGAGGCGGAGATCGAGCGCGACTTCAAGTTCAAGCCGAACTTCGAGAAGGCCAAGGCGTTCCTCGAGGAGAACGACGGCGCGGGCAACACGTTCAAGGCGACCGCCAAGCCGGTGCTGATCGGCACCGCCGTGGTCGGCGCGGCGACGATGATCTTCGCGCTCATCATGCTGGTGACCAACGGCCTCAAGCCGGAGCTGGTCGCCAACCTGTCGATGATCCACCCGCCGTTCCTGCTCGGCCTCATCACCGGCGGCGCGCTGATCTACTGGTTCACCGGTGCGTCGACCCAGGCCGTGTCGACCGGCGCGTACCGCGCGGTCGAGTTCATCAAGGCCAACATCAAGCTCGACAACGACTCGCCCAAGGCCTCGGTCGAGGACTCGAACAAGGTCGTCGAGATCTGCACGCTGTACGCGCAGAAGGGCATGAAGAACATCTTCATGGTCGTGTTCTTCTCGACGCTGGCGTTCGCCTGCATCGATCCGTACTTCTTCATCGGCTACCTGATCTCGATGGCGCTGTTCGGCCTGTACCAGGCGATCTTCATGGCGAACGCCGGCGGCGCCTGGGACAACGCGAAGAAGATCGTCGAGACCGAGCTGCGCGCCAAGGGCACCGACCTGCACGCCGCGACGATCGTCGGCGACACCGTCGGCGACCCGTTCAAGGACACGTCGTCGGTCGCGCTCAACCCGGTGATCAAGTTCACCACGCTGTTCGGCGTGCTCGCCGTCGGCCTTGCGCTCGAGCTCAACAACAAGGCGCTCGGCCTCGACGAGCAGGGCCTCCAGGTCCACGCGCCCGAGCCGACCTTCAACTACATCCGTTACGCGATCGCCGCGATCGGCCTCGCGGTCTCGATGTTCTTCGCGTGGCGCTCGTTCTACGGCATGCGGATCGGCAACTCGGTCGCGCCGCCGACCGAGACGTCGTCGAAGCCGGTCGCGCCGGCGCCCAAGTCGGACACGGCGAGCGAAGCCGCTGCCTAGTCGGGTTTTCCGCCGCTGGCGGGTGTAACGACTAGCTCTAGCTTACGAGGGGCGCACTTGCCGGTGCGCCCCTCTTCTTGTTTCGGTCGGCGGCGTTGCGCGTGCTTCAGCGGGCGGCCGATCGATGCTACGACGAGGTATGGAGCCGATTCGCGCGCCTCACGGGACGCAGCTCAGCTGCAAGGGCTGGCAGCAGGAAGCCGTGCTGCGGATGCTGATGAACAACCTCGATCCGGACGTCGCCGAGCGGCCCGAGGATCTGGTGGTCTACGGCGGCACCGGCAAGGCGGCACGCAGCTGGGAGGACTATCACATCATCGTCCGCGAGCTGCGCCGGCTCGAGAACGACCACACGCTGCTGGTCCAGTCGGGCCGCGCGGTCGGCGTGTTCCGCACCCACGAGGACGCGCCGCGCGTGCTGATCGCGAACTCGAACCTGGTCGGCAAGTGGGCGACCTGGGAGCACTTCCGCGCGCTCGAGAAGCAGGGCCTGATGATGTACGGCCAGATGACGGCCGGCTCGTGGATCTACATCGGCTCGCAGGGCATCGTGCAGGGCACGTTCGAGACCTTCGCGGCGGCGGGCAAGACGCACTGGAACAGCGACCTCGCCGGGCGCTTCGTGCTGTCGGGCGGGCTCGGCGGCATGGGCGGCGCGCAGCCGCTGGCCGCGACGATGGCGGGCGGCGTGTTCCTCGGCGTCGAGATCGATCCGACGCGCGTGCAGCGCCGGATCGACACGCGCTACCTCGACGAGGTCGCGCCGGATCTCGACGCCGCGCTGCGCCGGGTCGACGAGTGCAAGGCGGCGCGCCAGGCGCGATCGATCGGCCTGGTCGGCAACGCCGCGGACGTCTACGCCGAGCTGGTGCGGCGCGGCGTGACGCCGGACCTCGTGACCGATCAGACGTCGGCGCACGATCCGCTGGTCGGCTACATCCCGCAGGCGATGACGCTGGCCGAGGCGGCCGAGCTGCGCGAGCGCGACCCCGAGGACTACGTCCGGCGGTCGCGCGCGTCGATGGCGGTGCAGGTCGAGGCGATGGTCGCGATGCAGCGCGCCGGCGCGCACGTGTTCGACTACGGCAACAACCTGCGCGCCCAGGCCGAGCTCGGCGGCGCGAAGGACGCCAACAGCTATCCCGGCTTCGTGCCGGCGTACATCCGGCCGCTGTTCTGCGAGGGCAAGGGCCCGTTCCGCTGGGCCGCGCTGTCGGGCGATCCGGAGGACATCCGGGTCACCGACGAGGCAGTGCTCGACGAGATCCCCGACGATCCGATGCTGCACCGCTGGATGAAGATGGCGCGCGAGCGGATCGCGTTCCAGGGCCTGCCGGCGCGGATCTGCTGGCTCGGGTACGGCCAGCGCCACCGTGTCGGCCTGCGGTTCAACGAGCTGGTGCGCACCGGCAAGGTCAAGGCGCCGATCGTCATCGGGCGCGATCACCTGGATTGCGGATCGGTCGCGTCGCCCAACCGCGAGACCGAGGCGATGAAGGACGGCACCGACGCGGTCGCCGACTGGGCGATCCTGAACGCGCTGGTCAACACGGCGAGCGGCGCGACGTGGGTGTCGTTTCATCATGGCGGCGGCGTGGGCATCGGGTACTCGCTGCATGCCGGGATGGTCGTGGTCGCCGACGGGACGGAGCGCGCGGCGCGGTGTCTGGAGCGCGTGCTGACGTCGGATCCGGGGATGGGGATCATTCGCCACGCGGACGCGGGGTACGAGGAGGCGATCGCGGCGGCGGAGGAGCGTGGCGTGGTGATTCCGCGCCGGCGGGCGGAGTAGCAGCGCGCATGGCCGACTTCGTGGTTCGCAACGCGCGGGTGATGACGTGCGAGGCGGGGCGCGGGCTGGGGCTGGGGCTGATCGATCGCGGCGCGATCGCGATCGCAGGCGCGCGGATCGCGTGGGTCGGCGCCGATGGCGACCGACCGCGCGGCGAGCGCGAGATCGACGCGGGCGGGCGGCTGATCACGCCGGGGCTGGTCGACTGCCACACGCACGCGATCTTTGCCGGCGACCGAGCGCACGAGTTCGGCATGCGCGCGGCGGGCAAGTCGTACCTCGAGATCGCGGCGGCGGGCGGAGGCATCGCGGCGTCGCTCGGGCCGACGCGGGCGGCGAGCGACGCGGAGTTGATCGCGGCGCTGCATGGGCGGCTCGACGCGGCACAGGCGGGCGGCACGACGACGATCGAGGTCAAGAGCGGCTACGACCTGACGGTCGAGGGCGAGCTGCGGCTGCTGCGCTGCGTGGCGACGGCGGCGGCGAGCCGGGCGCAGCGCGTGGTCGCGACGCTGCTCGCGCACCTGGTGCCGCCAGAGCGCCGGGCGGCGCGCGACGCGTTCGTCGCCGAGCTGTGCGACGTCCTGATCCCGCGGGTCGGCGAGGCGCGGCTGGCGGCGTCGCTCGACGTGTACTGCGACGAGGGCGCGTTCACGCTGGACGAGACGCGCGCGATGTTCGCGGCGGCGCGCTCGGCGGGGCTCAACGTCCGCGGCCACGCCGGGCAGTTTCGCGATCTCGGCGCGGCCGAGCTGATCGGCGAGGTCGGCGGGCGCTCGGCGGATCACGTCGAGCAGATCTCCGACGCCGGCGTGGCGGCGCTCGCGGCGGCCGGGACGGTAGCTGTCATGCTGCCGGGCGCGTGCGTCCAGCTCCGGCTACCGGTGCCGCCGGTCGAGCGGCTGCGCGCCGCCGGCGTCGCGATGGCGATCGCCAGCGATCTGAATCCGGGCTCGAGCTACTGCGAGACCCTGCCGATCCAGATGTGGCTCGCCACCACGCACTTCGGGATGACCGTCGAGGAGGCCTGGCTCGGCGTCACCCGCCACGCGGCGACCGCGCTCGGGCTCGCCGACGCGGGGACGATCACCGCCGGGGCGCGCGCCGACCTCGTGCTGTGGCGCTGCGAGGATCCCGCCGAGCCGCCGTATCGCTACGGCGCCGCGACCCAGCTGATCGATCGCGTCGTCGTCGCCGGCCAGCTCGACGTGGCGTCGGCCTGGTAGCCTAGCCGAAGACCTGCGCGAGCTCCTTCTGGAGCTGCTCGGCGCGGTTGGCGCTCTTGATGCCGCGGATCAGGGCGAGGGTGAACAGCACCTTCATGATGATGCCCTGGGCCAGCGACTTGGGATCCTGCGTCGCGAGGTAGAGGTGGAGGCCCCAGAAGCCGACGAGCGCGAGCACGCACGCCATCACCGGCTTGAACTTGGACAGCACGTACATCGCGATGAAGTAGGCAAAGATGATGCCCGAGTACATCGTCAGCGTGCTCTTGGCGTCGGCCGGCAGGCGGTCGCCGTAGACGACGTAGACCATGACCATGTCGAGCACGAACATCACGATCCCGACGCCGAGGATCCAGTTACGCGCCTTGCGAAGCTCGGTCGACATTTCGAGTTGCTTGTCCATCGTTCCCCCTGGCTCCCGAAATACCAATGTGATATCACGATGACATCATACTTCTTGGGAGGCATGCACCATGGCGATGAAAGAGCGTGAAGCGATCTCGAGCTCGGGCTGGTTGGCGATCCTGCTGGGGCTCGCGGCGATGGGCGCGGCGATCTACGTGCTCGCGCAGATCAGGCTGCATCCCACCGCGCCGCTGCCCTACGCCGGCGGCGGCGGCGCGATGTTCATCGCCGGGATGATCATCCTGCGCGGCAACTTCGTGGTCGGCCCCAACGAGGCGCGCGTGCTGACGTTCTTCGGCAAGTACGCCGGCACGGTGAAGGAGGAGGGGCTGCGCTGGGCCAACCCGTTCACCACCAAGCGCGAGCTGTCGCTGCGCGCGCACAACTTCGAGTCGGCGAAGATCAAGGTCAACGACATCGACGGCAACCCGATCGAGATCGGCGCCGTGATCGTGTGGCGCATCATCGACACTGCGCAGGCCGCGTTCGACGTCGAGAACGTGACCAACTTCGTGCAGGTCCAGTCCGAGGCCGCCGTGCGCAACCTCGCGATGCACCACCCGTACGACTCGCACGACGACAACGCGATGTCGCTGCGCGGGCAGTCCGAGGCGGTCGCCGCGCAGCTCGTCAAGGAGGTCAACGCGCGGATCCAGCCGGCCGGCGTCGAGGTCATGGACGCGCGGATCGCGCACCTGGCGTACGCGCCCGAGATCGCGCAGGCGATGCTGCAGCGCCAGCAGGCCGGCGCGATCATCGCGGCGCGGACCCGGATCGTCGAGGGTGCGGTCTCGATGGTCGAGATGGCGCTCGAGCAGCTCGCCCGGCGCGGCATCGTCGAGCTCGACGCCGAGCGCAAGGCCGCGATGGTCTCGAACCTGCTGGTCGTCCTGTGCGGCGAGCGCAACGTGCAGCCCGTGATCAACGCGGGCACGCTGTACTGATCGAGGCTGCGATGGCCGAGCGTAAGCCGTTCTTGCTCCGCGTCGATCCGGCCGTGCTCGACGCCGTGCAGAAGTGGGCGGCCGATGATCTGCGCAGCCTCAACGCGCAGATCGAGTACATCCTGCGCGACGCCCTGGTGCGCGCGGGCCGGGCGCCGAGCCCGAAGAAGAAAGACGGGCCGTATCGCTGACACGCCGGCCGGCACGTGTCGACACGTGTGCCGGACGCGCGGCCCGGCGGACGAGGCAAGCGACGCCACGGCGACCCGAGCTCGGGCGACATCGCCGGGGCTGCGGACGACCTCGCGATGGCGGCGTCGTGGAGCATCCAGGTCGGCCAAACCAACACCTGGACGGCGTTCATCTCCGACGCGAGCGACGCCAACGTGCACCCGTGGGCCAAGGGCTGCCTGATGGCCCGGTACCAGCTCACGCCGGACTCGCCGTACTACGCGATCTGCCGCGCCGGCGACGATCAGGAGCTGTTCATCCAGTACCGCTCGTTCGGCTGCAGCGGGACCTGCGGCACGGCGCAGACGTTCGCGTCGCTCGGCCACAACATGCAGGGCGAGGACGCCACGTTCGTCAAGCTCGTGGTGTGGTCTGACGGCAGCGGCGGGCAGTGGGCGCTGGGCTACGGCTCGGCAGACGGCGCGAGCTGGCAGGCGATCGGCACGCCGATCCACTTCCCGCAGGAGCTCGTGCTCCAGGGCATCGCCGCGAACTCGAACGTGCCGAACCACCCGAACGCCGACGGCACGCCGACCCGGTTCCTGTTCGGCAACCTCGCGCGCAACGACGTGCGCCAGGCGTTCGGCTTCACCCCCGTGCGCTATCGCGAGAGCGGCGTGCTGAAGACCGCCGAGCCGCTCGCCACCGGGCTCACGACCGGCAACGTGGTGAGCGCGCGCTTCGTCGACCGCTCGTACTTCGGCGACCTATAGCGGTCACAGCTCGACACCCGCCGCGCGGGCGGCGGCGAGCAGCGAGCCGTCGTCGATCATCGCGCGGACCGCGCGGATGTCGGGGGCGATCGGCCGGTCGACCATCATCGCCGGGACCTTGGCGCGGATCACGGCGTGGACGGCCTCGAGCGGGCGGGTCGACGTCAGCGGTCGGCGCAGGTCGAGGCCCTGGGCCGCGCACAGCAGCTCGATCGCGAGCACGGTGCGGACGTGGTCGTGGATCATCGCCAGCTTGAGCGCCGCGGTCGCGCCCATCGAGACGTGATCCTCGCGGCCGGCCGACGATGGGATCGAGTCGACCGAGGCGGGGTGGGCGAGGATCTTGTTCTCCGAGACCAGCGCCGCGGCGGAGACCTGAGCGATCATGAAGCCGGAGTTGAGGCCCGAGTCGGGCGCGAGGAACGGCGGCAGGCCGCTCGACAGGTGGGGGTTGACCAGCTGCTCGACCCGGCGCTCGCTGATGTTGGCGAGCTCGGCGACCGCGATCGCGGCGAAGTCGAGCGCCATCGCGACCGGCTGGCCGTGGAAGTTGCCGCCGCTGATCATCTCGTCGCTGTCGATCGAACCGCCCCCCCATTCGGGGGCGCTGCCGGCCGGGGGCGTGCCCCGGTCGGCGACGAACACCAGCGGGTTGTCGGTCGACGACGCGGCCTCGCGCTCGAGCACGCCGCGGGCGTAGGCCAGGACGTCGCGGCTCGCGCCGTGGACCTGCGGCATGCAGCGCAGCGAGTACGGATCCTGGACCTTGCCGCAGTCCTTGTGCGACTCGGCGATCAGCGAGCCCTCGAGCAGCGCGCGCAGCAGCGTCGCGACCGCGATCTGGCCGGGGTGGGGGCGCGCGGCGATCACGCGCGGATCGAACGCGCGGACGGTGCCCTTGAGCGCCTCGAGCGACAGCGCGCCGGCGAGATCGGCGATCCGGCAGGTGGTCTCGGCGTCGAGCACGGCGAGGCCGCCGACCGCGGTCATGTGCTGCGTGCCATTGAGCAGGGTCAGGCCCTCCTTGGCCTCGAGCACGAGCGGCGCGATGCCGGCCCGGCGCAGCGCCTCGGCGGCAGGCAGGATCTCGCCGCCGAGCTCGGCCTCGCCCTCGCCGATCATGCCGAGCGCGAGGTGGGCGAGGGGCGCGAGGTCGCCCGACGCGCCGACGCTGCCGCGCGCCGGGATCACCGGGTGCACGCCGGCGTCGAGCAGCTCGCACAGCCGCTCGCAGCACACCGGGCGCGCGCCGCTGCGGCCGGTCGCGAGCACCGCGGCGCGCAGCAGCATCATCGCGCGCACCGCGTCGCGCGGCAGCGGGCTGCCGACGCCGGCGGCGTGCGAGCGCACGAGGTTCTGCTGGAGCTGCTGGACCTGATCGGCGGAGATCCGGACCTCGGCGAGCGCGCCGAAGCCGGTGTTGACGCCGTACACCGCGGGCGCGGCGTCACCGCCGGCGACCACGGCGTCGACGACGGCGCGGGCGGCGCGCATCGCACCTTGTGCGCGATCGCCGATCGCGACGCGGCGGCCGTCGCGCGCCACGGCCTGCAGGATCTCGAGGGTCAGGGGCTCATCGCCAAGGCGAAACGCATGCACGCGGCAGGTGTATCACCTTCGCGCGGTCCGCCGAACCACCCGCGCGGCCGCGCGCGTGGATGCGAAGATGACGCAAATCCTGGGAATGTCGCGACGCTACGTTGACACCTCGAGCGCGGTCTGATGATCTTCGATCGACTTGGGAGCGCCACCCGAAGACGACCCGGGCACGCCAGGGGACGGCGCGCCAGACACGGCCATTCCGCCGCAGCTGAGCAGCCATGCTCAGCTCAGTGAACGCGCGCAATCGCTCGCCGCGCGCGTCGACGCGATGCTGACCGACGACGACGAGCCGGTGCGCGGCGGCGAGGCGCTCGACCTCGAGGAGCTCGAGGAAGTCGAGGAGGCGCCCGCGCCATCGCCGCGCTCGACGCTGGCGTTCCGCACGCAAGCGCCGACGCCGCCGCCCGTGCCGAGCCGGCCGCCCGCGGTCCCCGTCGTGATGGTGCCCCCGCGCGGCCACGCGCCGCGCGGCTCGTCGGTCGGTGCGCGGCCGCCGCTGGTCCCGCGCGCGACCGCGGCGATCTCGGTGCCGCCGATGCCGAACGCCGCGCCGACCTCGGTGGCGATCCCGCCGCGCGAGGACGCACCGCGCGCGGAGTACGAGGCGCCGCCACGCGCGGCCCGCGAGGAGACCTCACCTCCGACGCGGCCGTCGTCGCCGCCGCCGCGCCCATCGTCGCCCTCGGTGCGGCCGTCGTCGCCCGCGATGCCGGCGTTCACGCCCAGCGCGACTGGGGACAACCACGAGCCCGTCGATCTCAGCGGGCTCGACGACGGCGCGGCCCCTGCGCCGGGCGAGCGTCGGCGGCGAGGGACGACGGTGCCGCCGCCGCTCGGCGACAGCGTCGAGGGCATGATCGGCGCGGGGCCCGACACCGCGATGCTGTCGGCCGGCGGCGTCGAGGTCTCGACCGGGATCGCGACGGTCGGCACCGATCAGCCGCTCGAGGCTCACCTCGAGACGCCCACGGTGCTCGATCGCGCGCTCGGCGAGCTGGGCGACGCGGGCGGCGAGAAGCGCGCCGAGACCATGGCGCGCGATCTCGAGGCCGCGACCGACGGCGCCGTCGCCGCGATGCACGCGTACGAGCTCGGCGAGCTCTACGAGCGCCGGCTCGCCGACGAGGCCCGCGCGGTCAAGGCGTACGGCCGCGCGCTCACGCTCGATCCGGGGCTGCGCGCCAACCTGTGGGCGATCCGCCGCGTGTTCTATCGCCGCGGGCTGTGGCCCAACCTGGTCAAGCTGATCGCCGCCGAGGTCGCCTACGCCAAGGACGACCACGAGCGCGCAGACCTGCTGCTCGAGAAGGCGCGGATCGCCGGCGAGCAGATGAACGATCCGGGCGAGGCGCGCGCCGCGCTCGAGGAGGCGATCCGGATCGCGCCGCAGCACCAGGCCGCGCTGCTCGAGCTCGAGCGCATCGTCGCGCGCGCCAACGACGTGCCGGCGCTGCTCGACGTCTGGGAGCGGCTGGCCGACGCCGTCGAGTCGCCGGCGCGCAAGATCGCCTACTGGCTCGAGGTCGCGCGCGCCGCGGCCGGCCCCGACGTCCGGGGCGTGTCCCCGGACGGCAGCGCGCCCGGATGGGGGCGCGGTTCGATCGACGTCCGGGGCCCGTCCCCGGACGGCAGCGCGCCCGGATGGGGGCGCGGTTCGATCGACTACGGGCGGGCGCAGGCCGCGTTCGATCAGGCGGCCGAGCTGGCCGCGGGGGGCCAGGGCGCCGAGCGCATCGCGCGCGAGCGGCTGCGCGCCGCCGAGTCCAGCGGGACGCCCGGTGACATCGCCAAC
>Ga0307513_10012329_pt1 | contig 10567 bp, 9 predicted proteins | sample 15_EM_MG_FD_202174 | JGI IMG/M metagenome (GOLD analysis project Ga0307513, IMG submission 202174) | Populus trichocarpa ectomycorrhiza microbial communities from riparian zone in the Pacific Northwest, United States - 15_EM | ecosystem: Host-associated > Plants > Roots > Unclassified | place...
CAGAAAGTCGGATCGACTGGGTCACAGGTGCGAAGACCTTGTGCAAGGTGCGAACGCACCTGGGCCGACGTGACATTGGGCCAACACATGCATTTTCGCCGCTTGCCGAGGTCCATGCCACAGACCTATACTTGATACTTGTAACTCGGGTAGTTAGACCTCGCACCCACCTGTCACCCATACTGCACCTTGCCCGCACCTGTTTCTTGCGCCCAATACCCTCAGGTATATCACACTTACTGTACAAGTTTTGTAGTTACTATAGCCTGAGGTTTAACTTCCACCCAGACTCAGTCAAATTACTTAAAATTGGCTGATACTTATATTCAAAGTACTGTTGTGCTAAAGCCACTTGTTGCACTGTGTACTATGTAGGGATCTCATAACGAAGATTATAATTATTGATTCCTATATTAGAAGGGGAACACTGAGGAATACTTAGGTGGTTCCAGTGACTATTGTTGACGAGTGCCACTCAGTTTGTTGTTCCCCAGTTGGTTATTCCTTCAAAATGGTGCCGTGTTACCGCGGTTGCCACTACAGTGACTGCAGCTATGCGTTGGAGAACCAACGCGGTGTAGGGTATGTGGGAGGTGCGAGGGGAAGGTGTGCAAGGGTGGCCCATGGTGAGTTTTCTAAATTAGGTGCGAGGTCTGGTCCACGCACCAGGTCCACGCACTCTGTTCCCAGTCGATCCGACGTTCTCCGTTCTTGCAGCATGGCAAGAATTGGAAATTCAAGTATCCTTCGAAATCGGACACTTACACCTTTTGTTACATGAACCTCGACAAGTTGCACACCCAATATTCGGACCTTAGCTCGCAACGGATGCTCTGAAGAGCAGCCACAGCTTGCGTACGAGGGCATATTGAGCCCTCAATTTTCCTGGAACCATTGCTTAGAGGAAGGTTTTTTCGAGGCTGAGAGGAAGCTCGATCTGCAAGCGACGCACGTTCTCGAGATGGTTGCCTCCTGGTGGGGCTCAGACTTTCGTTGGAAGAAGTGCTTGGTTTCCCCCTTGTCATGAGTGGCTTCAACCATGCGTCAATATCGCCGTCAACACTGACTGCAGATGATTCAATCAGGCTGACAACCCGATGGTCCCGATCCCGTGCATCCCGAGGCCAAAAGATTCCTGAGGGCGTTGAAACGCTCTTCCTCCCATGATTTGAGGGTACTTTTCTGAATAACTTACTCAACGTAAGATGTCCGGGATTATGATTCGTAGGCGCTAAGAGTGCCGAGTACCAGTTTCACTGCACTTTTGTCATCCGTTGCTTGTGACTGGCACAGATCGTCGTTGCTTACAACCTAACCGCAGAAAAATGTACATGAAGGATCACGGGGTGGTGGTATAAGGTCGAACACAACGTTTTGTAATTATTCATTTATGTAAATGAATTCAATTCAATGTGGCTTCAAGGGGCGGGATTCCGCTGACTTATAATCTAAGGTTCGCATGGAAAAAGGAGCGGGAGTGAGTTAAGGCCAGGACCCGGGGTTGATATCGGACGCCCCATTACAAGTTTGTTCGACACGAAGAATGATCCTTAACTTGAAAGAACCTATTTCACTTACTCTCGGAACTTCGGGTCGTTTCGTGATCAAGCTGACGACACCGATTGCATAGAGATGATAAAAAAATGGTGTACTTACGGCCTTCCATATCTACAACTTCGGTGTGTGCAAAGGACTCCCTGGATTGCTCTGCTATTCATTCACTCTGATGATGATTGAAAGAAATGGGACCGCAGTAGCACACGAACTCCATCAACAACCGACTCAGAAGGCTGAATTGGCCTCTCTGCGAGTCAGGGTTCGAGACTCGGAGGTTCCGGACTTGGAGGTTCCGACACACACGAGCTCCAGGTGATCAGTTGGTCGACTCAGGTTTCGCACTGGGTCACAGGGTGTATTAAAGGGACATGGCCATGACCAGCGCAAAAGGGAGACCACGAGTAGGGATCTGCGTTCGGCCCCCGGCGCAGCCTGTTGGGCGCAGGAGGCTATGCGATATGGTTGACCGTGGGTTGCGAAACTTCTTTTTTTTTCAACCCCTTCTGGTATGGTTCTCGGGGAAAAAATGAAACGACCACTAACTTTAAGATTCATATGAACTGATAGACGCACTGTGTCACGTCCGGGAAGGAATCTCCGAATTGTTCGTATTCATGGAACCCGTGTTGGACATTAATATCTTGCCGTTAATTTTTGGCCATGACTATCCTGGATCTCCAAGTTGAAATACAGCCTTTGGGCTTGCCAACGACACGGAAATAGGGAGAATCCTCACGAACGCCGCGCGCCTATCACATCTGCTTACATAATTAGTAAGCGCCGTAAGTTCAAGAATCAAGCCCCCTTATACAACTCAGAGATGGAATCAAATAGACAGTAAAAACGAAGATACAAGGGCTGTTGACCTAGTAGCAGCCACATCTAAAAAACTTGGTCAATCCGTATATTTTTCGTGTTCGAGTGGCGTCAGGGAAATTGAAACCATCAGTAAAATCCAATGGAAAACTCTTTGGATTGGGGGGCAATCTTTGTATCCGGTTCATACACTGCCGGTGTGTGGGCCTTGGGACGTGGACCTGGAGCAAAGGCAGTGGCAATTTCTATCGGTTGCTCTTGGAGGATTTGGCTGTCCGGAAAGTCGACACCAGCGGCTTCAAAGTTGAATAACACAATAGAGTACTGAAGGGATTAAACACATCAGTTAAATTAACATGAGGTAAAATTGGAATCCATACTTCTATCCTGAAAGCTCCGAGAGCTGTGGTGGGGCGCATTCCAGGCTTCAGATGTATCTCACCTTGCAGACCCCGGAGCCTTCCAGAGTCCCCCTTTGGGTCGGATGGCCACCAGACCGCACGCTGAGAGTGATCGAGTGAGTCACGCCAGCCGGAGTGTTCAAAGTGATTACTTGGGTGGACATGATCCCTAATGCGTCGTCTCACCCGGGCCATAATTGCTTTCGGAGATGCCAATAATTCCAGTCCCTGTTCGTCTTCAGATTCCAAACGCAGGAAGAGTGGAACGACCGTCCCACGGGTATAAGAAAGCTTTGAAAGGGGAAATGGTGAATATTCGGTCGAGGAACCCCGTGATGAATATACTAACTGGTTTTCCCAAGGAGAGCTTCCATAGAAATGTATTTCAGAAAGGGCGGACTGCAAAAGGATGAGCGATAACATACGGTGCATTTAACGTGAGCTTCACGAGATTTGAAAAAATTTGCCTTCAGTTCGAGCGGGGGCAAGGAATGCCATCCATCTGGATCAGATGTTGGGCTTAACAGTGGAGTGCCTTCCTGGTATGCAAGTTGCCTGGGGATTGGAAAAGGAGGGGGCCGAATTATGGGAATATAGCCAAATGTTGTCTTGAGCCTGGGAATGAAACCCGGTCAGCTTCATAGCAGATAATTTCGGAAAACGTACGTATCATCCACGCTCAGAATCCCATGCCTCTTGAGCGTGAGAGTCACAGTGTAGACGACTGTGGCTCGAATGCCAGGAGTGGTGAACGTATGTGGGAGCTGAAATGTACCCATTTCGCGGTGTCCGAAGTGTAGGGGAGCCACCACCGTTTTAGGAAGGTCTACGGCAAAAGGCCAACTGAATTCTCCTCTGAGCGGGCCATTGAAAAGAGTCGGATTGTTATTTCCTGGGGGAAGCGGGGTTGAAGAGCTGTACTTAGTGTCAGTGACATTGAAAGGTTGTCCATATGTCGGTGACCAAAGAGTGTGGGTGATGTCAAGAAAGGTGAAGTTTTCGCCCCGATATGCGTAGCCATTGAGATAGTCTCCTTTGATCTAAACAAAAAAATTTATCAATGGCATTCGTAAGTGAGTTGGCCTCGAGAAGACTGTAAAAGACAAACCGAGATATACACGGAATAGATGTATTCTGGGCGATCCAACCTGAGTTTCACTGTACCCTTGACGGGAGAGCCCTCGACGAAGGTTGGAATATTCTTGGAGAGAGGTTCGTTGGCAGTCAGGGTGAGTAGAGCCCATGGTTTACCCCTATTGTCTATCGTGGAGAGGAAATCCTTCGTTTTGATTGATTTCACAGTCTGTTGGCTCTCCTCGTAGCGTGGAAGGTGTTCGTCAATGTCCAGATCTTCGTGATCGTCGAGAACATGATTGTCGGAATAAGCAGGAAGTTCATTTCTAATCGTCGACATAGTAGCCAAAAGGTTGCCAGAGAGTTTAAGATCGAGCGGCAAGTTGGAGACGGAAAGTCAGACTGTTACATAGTTAAATTTATAATGATATATAAGTATATCAGAGAGCAATTCCGGCTACTGCCAGTGGGAGATTAACCCGACTGACAGCGACATGAGGGTGCCTTATAATTCATGGGACCGGAATGCCGCTGAGCTCGGGGCATGCAGATGTAAGCTAGTTTACGAGGTGAACGTTCCACGGCCCGTCGCAAATCGCTCACTCTCGAATCTCAGGAGCAGGTTATCGTGGCCAAGTTGATGTTCAAGTGGAGTGGGATCGGCTAAGTGGAGTGGTGTCGGCTCGGAGATTTAAGCTAGGTGCGTGAATTTGGTAGCAAGGTCGAGAATTTAAGTGAAAGCTCACGACGTGATTTCCATAAATAGAATTTATGCCCATAGATGTTACACGCCCCACATGACACAAGAGCAGATCTATCAGGGGCACGAGAGAAAACTTCCCCCCGAACGAGAAACAGGTAGTAGAAGGGAACTTCTTGGGGTACACTAAAGGCTGGCAATCAGTTTGATCCCTGTCCTACGTTCGGCTTCATTTGATTTTTGATTTACCTTATAAGCCGTGACTGCAGGATACTTAACGGGCGAGTCTCTGTGGTTAGTATGTAAATGGCGGCCGCGGTTTCCTCTTTGGTTGTTTTGGTAAATACAGGACAAGTCAATGGGTTGTCTGACAGGGGCTTGAAGGATCAAGATGCCAGAGGTCACTACAGGAATTAATATTACAGGTCCAAAAAGGCTGGGAAAGAATATGTAGAGGAATATAACATATCGACACTGGACGACGAGCAGGAGTCATGTGATGCCAACCCTGGAGGTTTATGCCGATGAGACTCAAAGGTCCAGGTGGTCCAGGATCAAAAGAAACCAAGGTCGGCCAAAGAGCGGACATTAGCAACCTCTTGGACTGGTATTTCAGATTCGTATCCAGGAGGAGCATACATTCTAGCTCGAGGACCAGGCGCAAACGCCGTCACGATATCCACAGGCTGTTCAAGGAGCGTTTCTGCATTTCCCGAATCTATCCCGGGAGAGTCGAACGAGAAAAGCACGACGGAGTACTGCAGAAACAATGGGCCAATAGCTCAACAAAAAATGCGAAGGATATATATTCCATACCTCTATCCTAAAGCTCGCCATTGCGGAAGTGGGTTTGATGTCAACTCGCAGGTGCAATTCTCCATTCACATATCGCACGCCTCGTTGGTCGGTTTGCTCAGCAGAGGGCCACCAAACTGCAAGCTGGGAATGGTCAATGGAATCCCGCCATGCAAGAGACTCCACCGATTTATGGTGGTATTTGATACGACGTCGGAGGCGGACTACAATCGCTTTGGGAGATGACAACAAATCCAACGCTTGTTGGTCATCTCCGTTCAAACGAAGGAAGATTGGAATAACGGAACCTCTGGTGTAAGACAGCTGTACAGAAAGTGCCAATGAATCATCATGAAATGGAATATAGGAGGATGCGAAGATACTGACCGGTTTAGCCAAGAAGAGCTTGATTTATTCACCACGCAGGTTTTTTTGATTATGTAAGATAGTGGATTTGTGTTTGATTCGAGAAATGAACTCACCGTACAGTCGATATGGACATGACGATTATTCAAAGCTCTCGCCTTCATTCTAATCGAGTCCTTGGAATGCCACCCATCTGGATCGCTGGTGGGTCCCAGTAAAGCAGATTCCTCTTGGTACGCAAGGCGGCGGAGAGGTGGAAAAGGAGGAGGCCGTGTCACTGGTATAAATCCAAACTTAGCTTCTATCCTGAGAAGTTAAAGAACAAACTTGAATGAAAGACACGTCTATGTGAACACATATATACCTGTGACCCGCCCGTAACTTGTTTCGAATGAATCGGACGGAAACTTCGTATATGATGCTTGCCCGAGTGTGTCGCTCATTAAACGTCTCAGGCAAGGTAAACACTTTGGGTTCATTCCGGTTACCGCAAGGTATCAGCACTTCTTTTGGGAAGTCTATCGAGAAATTCCATGTGTAGTCCCCTTGTAGCTTCCCATTGAATTTGGGTAATGTGGGGGTCGCCCCGGATGAGGAACTCCCATCATGAGAATTGACATCATGATTCCTCGGATCGCCCTCGGATTTCGACCAGAGGGTTTTAGAAATGTCCATGAATGTCAATTGTTCGCCCTCGCTCGCACCTGTGATAAATTGACCACGAACCTAAAACAAAAGTGATAGAATGAACGGTTTTTTCTCGCCGACTCCGGAAGGCGGGCACTTACCAACACAACTACTGATAAAATTGTATCAGGTTTATCTAGCGCAAGGCGCACTCTCCCTTTCAACGGTGTCCCCTCGAAGAAAGTTGCCATGTGTCTAGAATACGCAGCGTCGCTGATCATGGTTAGAACAGCAAATAGCTTTCCATTTCTCTTCAGCTCATAGGAGAACTCCTTAGGTTCCTGCCTCACAACTGCTCGGGCACTGGAAATTGATCGTTGGCTTGGGGTGTAGGCTGGGAGATCGGAGACTTGGGGAATAGACTCTTGGCCGCTGTTCCAGTCGAGGGGTCCACCGTCGTACAATGGTGGTAGCGCCACAGGTTCAACAGTGGTCATGGAAGGAAGGGCGAAGGAAGCGCACTTATGACCACGCCATAAGGTCAACTGGCCATATAAATGATCGCATCAAATCACTCGGCGCTAATTATAGACTCTGGTTTATTTTGCATCCAAAAGGTTTTACAAGATTATTGGAAGGTTGTCTGTTAATGAACTGGTATCATTTCTGACAAAAGGTATGTATCCCGAGCGGGCCCACGAGTCTCCGATTCATAACCAGGCGGCGCAAATCTTTTAGGACGGGGTCCCGAACCATAAAGCGTTGTCATCTCCACGGGTTGCTCTATAAGTGGATGACTATCCACGGGGTCAAATCCCACCGCGTCGAAGGGAAATAAGACGACCAAATACTGCGACTTCATCTTAAATGCAGGGCGTTTCGAGGGCACAAAAAACGCACCTGTATTTGAAAGTCTCCAACCGCCGATGATGGTTTGGTGTCCGGTTTAATATGCAATTCCCCATTGACGAAACGGAGCCGTTTCGAGGGATCTTCCGAACCCTCTAATGAAGGCCACAATACAGCTCGGTCAGAGTAGTCTATAGAATCTATTAGGTGACCAGAGCCTGGGGTGTGGCTGGGATCAAAATGGTATTGAACGAGGCGCTTCAGACGGACGACGATTGACTTGGGTGGTGATAACAGATCTAGCGCCTGTTGATCGTCGCTCTCAAGCTGCAAGCAGAATGGGATCAAAGACCCTCGTGTATAAGAGAGCTGGAGTACAAGGATTAGAGGAATAGGCGAGATTGACTAAAAAGCAAAAACAAACGGGTTTAGCCAGATAGAGCTTAAGCATGACATACAATCAGAACACGAAATTTCCTGAAGATATAATGAGGAGAACCTACACTGCAAGCAACGTCCGACGAGTGGTTATTGAATAGCTTGCCCTCCACTTTCACTGGTCCACATCGATACCAGCTCTCGAGGTCGACTGTAGGTCCGACCAGTGAGACGCCGTCCTGATACGCAAGTTGTCTTAAAGGGGGTAGGGGTGGCGGTCGGATACAAGGCATGTACCCAAAAGGTGCAGGTATTCTGTGATTTAGAATTATATTCCCGTCCTATAATTTAACGTTCAACGTACCGGTAATGTGTCTTCCATTTACTTCGAGTGACCTTGACCAGCACCTCATACACGATACTCCCATGCGCATGACGTTCATTGAAAGTTTGAGGAGGAGAAAACACCTTGATTTCTCTTCGACTTCCACTCGGCGCTGAAACCTCGCTCGGCATATCCAATGAGAAAGGCCAGGTATATTCCCCCTGCAACTTGCCACTGAACTTGGCCCCGCTACTTGTTCGAGAGGTGGATGGAGAAAGGTGGCCACCACTGATATCGAGAGTGTTTCGTGGATGACCATCGGATGGAGACCAGAGCTTGTGTGAAACCTCCAGGAACTTGAGATTCTGGTTTGGATTTGCACCTGTGATGTATTGGCCGAGAATCTGCCATTCAACGGGAAATTAGAATGGGATAAAACCATGGTTATGATAGACGAGAATTACTTACGGAGATATCGACTGACTGGATATAATCCGGCTTCTCCAAATTCAAGCGAACAATTCCTTTCACGGGTGACCCATGCATGAAGGTTGGTACATTCTTCGAGTAACTCCGCACCGCAATAACTATCAGTTCAACGACTGCTTTGTTTCCCTTCATCACCTCATATTTAAACTCCTTTGTTTCTTGTCGCAGAATTGGTCTTGAACTACTCGATCTTGATCTTCGGCTAGGTGAATAGAGAGGCAATTCCGGAACCGGCGCAGACGCATCGAGGGGATGCATATTGTTCGATGGATCCTCAATCGAACGAGGCTCTGCATAGGAAGGTGGATCAGAAGGAGGCATCTAGAGAACTTGAGGTTCGTGGTAGAGGGCCGAATTCCAACACCAGTGAATCAATGCATCCAAGGCGTTTGAGCGCGACCTTTATCTGAGTTCAGTCATAGGATAGCAACTGCGTAGTCTAACGTGAGGCCGTCGGATGATAAGGCTACGCTTTCAGTGGCCTTGACTATAGTGGGTCAGTGTACCATGTGGGCGTTGGAAGGGTACTGCCTTCGATAACAGGCAATAGCAGATGATCAGGTCCAAAATAGCCAAAAATTCGGCCGACGCATATGTGCATGAGAATCGGAAAGACAGTGCTGGGTTTTCCATCATTGAGGGCCATTTAAACTTTAGGGGTCCTTGCGTAAGTAAATACGTTTCTCCATCTTGAAATTTCGAAAAACGAAATTATATGGGGTTTATCGAGTGCGAATTTTTCGTTCGCAGATTTACTTCTGCGTAAACATGATGATTCTTGAACTGACTGATAAATCCGAAAGCAAAAAGCGCAGTCCGTCTCCGAGGAACAATTAGCGGAAGTACGTCACAGGGCACTTCATCTGGGACGGTAGCATGTGGGCGTTTGCGGCTCCCTTGCGGCCCTTGCGGCCCTTGAACCTTCCCCTGCCTTCCGTATAAATATATAAATAGTCAAGCGGATGCGATGACTACATAGGATCTCTTTTGGTGGCCAGAATCTTCGGCCCCTGCCAAGCCTACAGCTTTGAACACATTTCGCTCGCCTTCCGCCATGACGAATGAGGCACACTCGTCTAGACTTTTGTCAACGTCCACCATCCATAAGAAGACCGCGCTAACGATGTCACTGAGGGATCAGGTTTACAGTCAGTTAAGCGGCAGATCCAGAACAGATTTAAATTTCACATACAGAGCAAAGAGGAATGGCATGTTAACGTTATTATTTGAGGCGGTAATAATTGCGCTGGACACAAGCGGCCCAATGAACGCATCCCAACCTATTGAAATATGTCACTCCGCATGCTCCTGAGGTTGCCAAGGTTGGCCTACGACGGAAAACAAAGCAAAAAATGGGAACCTGAAACGCCTACTTTGAGCGTCATTCAATATTTTAGGAAGGTGAAATGATACCCACATCTGAAGCAGGGGAGACTTCACTTATTATCGTCTGACTATACGCGTACCACGGACAGACCATTAGGCCATAGAACACCTGATATGCCCTACAACGTGGTTTCAGCATGGTTTAAGCTTTCCATTGAGATAAGGCTCACCAAATCTCCCAGATGTGCTTGAACCCGAACCTATCGGTATGTACACCAATTAAACCCCAGATTGTCAGGATCTACGGAAGGGGAAATGTTAAGGACAGCCTGAGATTAATGGTGGTTCATTATTACAATAATCCACAAAACATTAAACGTCAGCATCTAGAATTTGGGAGCGAGCGTGCACAGGTCCGCGGTGAAAATAGAACCAAAAGATTTTGTCGAAATCTCATAACGTTTCTGCACTAGCCAAAACATACTGCTCTCCCTAAGTTGAAGTTGAGAAGTTGTAGTCGAAAATACGCACCAGATACCCAAGCCCTGTGCAACGATCCCGACAGTCAAAAGTAACGTGAGATCCAAGGTGGAGTACATTACGACGCTGAAAAAGTGGTGGGATCAGAACGGCAAGCGTGGGACTCAGTCCACAAGGACAAACCTGTTTTGGATGGTTGCAATTACAGTTCTGCCAAATGATGTTAGCCGATTGACAGGAAAGAGTTCATGGGACATAGTGTTCCTACATACACAGTTGTATTCAAAACATCACCCCTGCACTCATGAGTATATTGAGCAGCTGAAAGTGGCATGAGACGCGGTTGGAGTCACTTGCACGAGGAAATAGAAGATGAGATATGTA
>Ga0307513_10012330_pt1 | contig 10567 bp, 9 predicted proteins | sample 15_EM_MG_FD_202174 | JGI IMG/M metagenome (GOLD analysis project Ga0307513, IMG submission 202174) | Populus trichocarpa ectomycorrhiza microbial communities from riparian zone in the Pacific Northwest, United States - 15_EM | ecosystem: Host-associated > Plants > Roots > Unclassified | place...
GCCCGGACGTGCTCTTCTCGAGCCAAGATCACCAATGGTACCTCCAGCGGACAAGTCTCTCCCAATGTACATCTTCTCATTAAACATGGTAGGATACGCGGCGACCTGGGCATTCATATTGGTGGTATCGCCGAACGCGCCACGCAGGCTACCATTGGCACCACGGATGGAATCACGGCCGGTGGAGGACGCAACAGAAGGCATGGGGGCGGTGGCAGCTACGCTCGGTGGCCGTTTGCGACTACTCGTTGAGCGTTTCTTGTCGTCGGAAAACGGCAACTTGATGAAGCTAGATCGGCTACGTTCCTTTTCCGGCCGCACTCGCTCGTCGCTTCCCTCGGGTCGCCGCCTCTGTAGCGTGGCATCTGCAGCAACGGTGGGTGATAAAGGAATGGCAGGGACGGGCTTTCGATACGAGGAAGCCGCCCACGATGATTCGCGGCTGGTCATAGGGCGCTGAGGAGGTGGGGAAGTATGGGACGCCAGAGAGCTGGACGAGAGTGTGCCACCTCTCATCATGCCACCTGTGGCGATGGTTTGCTGCCGGTACTGCTGATACTGATGATCGTTTGGTCGCGAAATTACGCCTGCTGAAAAGAGCGTCGACTGCGCGGCTGTGGTGGATCCTGGTGCTGTTGACGGTCGCACAGTCTTGCGCCGCTTGGTGAGTGGGGGCGGTGAGAGCGGAGAAGCTGAAGTCGAACCCATGGTAGTCGTGGGTGGTATAAAAGGAACAGGCGGTACAGATTCGATATCTATAGCATCATGACCTGAGCGGGTGGTTGCGTCCATGGGGATGAAAGCGATGGTTGGCGAGACGGGGGGTGTATCACCTTGCTGTTGCACAATTCCAGCATCAACAGCGACTGGGTGCTGGTGCATACCACGGAACCGAGAGTCCGTGCTGATCTTCCTCGTCCTGGCACCCAATCCGGAACTGGACGGTCGTGGGGGTAGGGGCGCGACGACATTGGTGCTCGAGGAGGACGCGTTAAGCGCATTTTGCAGTGCTGATGATATAGACCGGGATTTCCATGTACGCCCCGCACCAGAAGCGAGCGTGGCAACGCTCTTGAGGGCGTGGGCTTCGACATCAAAACACAACTCCGCAAAATGGCCGAGGTCCCATTCCCGTTCACTGGACTGTGTTGGTCCACGTGAACTCATAGCGCGTAAATACGGCGCCGCGGCGCCACATTTCGCGTTCCGCACCACTGCACTGGTGAGGATGGCCAAATGCTTTGGAACATCAAGCAAATAGGGCAGAAGGGGAATGGCATCCTTGTGGAGCATGGGGATCTCGTCGTTGTTCTCCAGGCGTGCACGGATGGACGCGACGGCTTGCATACGGTCCATCTTGTCGGATCCACTCAGATGACTATACACGAGCGAACCGTCAGAGGCACTGTTCGACTGGATGGTAAAGTCGTCCGGCACTGTGGAGACCGCCTCGAGGTAGTCGATCATCGCTGGGATATTCTGTTCGACAAACCCGCTCATGCCGCGCATATGCTCTTCCTTCTGCGTGCTCTGGTTAATTCTCCGTCAGTTTAACATCCAACACATTCACATAATCCTAAGGCTACTCACAATCATTAGATTAGCCAAGTTCTGAATCGTCTTCGCGACAAGTTTGAGCGAGCGCTGAACGCCCTCACTGGGCAGACCAGGGTAGAGGCCCCACATGTTCGGGTAGAGGATAGCGGGGACAATAAACCGCAGGAAGCAGAACGCCGAGATGCTCTGCCATGGTAAGTTTGTTTGACGTCCAAAGCGTTCCTCCACGGAAGTACGAATGTGCTTGAACAGCACCCGGAGCTCACTGTACATAATTAATAAATGGATGAGATCAGTAGTCGTAGCCTAAACCATTTTCCCACAGCGCAACAAAACAACTCACATAGGACATTCGGTTCTGACGTTATAAATCTGACTCCAAAACTCATTGCACCAATATCCGAGCGTTTTAGTCGCATCGACAGCAGCATCACGTCCACTGGAGCGGGGACGTTCCTGGTCTCGCTGACTCATCGCGTGCGAGGACGGATCAAGCTTAATCTCGACGCGCTCGTTGCACAGGCGCCGGATGACGGGTCCGACCGGCCGTAGAACCGCATCGTGAATTCCATCGCTTTGGTGAAGACAGAGTTGCCGCGGAAAAGGGTTGACGTTGCTACGAAATTACCCACTCGGTTAGTATACGACCTGTGAGAGGATAGAAGGAGGAAGGAAAAACATACAACCTGTGAGCATCACGACTTCCCGATCGGCGAGTTGTGACAAATCCGGTATAAGCCGTCGCCGGGCCATAGCCAGAGAGATGACGTGATGTGAGACATGCTCGAGGCGCAGCTTCTGCTCGAGGTTGGCGAGGACGTCGAGATAATTTTGCTCTTCTATCGAGTCGAGGACGCGTTTGTAGCACTGATTGGGGAGGATGATCTCCCTATACGCAAATACGTGGTATGGTAAGCGTCGAAGCACGTCAGGAGGGAAATAAGACCCACTCGTCAACTCGCATCCTGAGTTTCACCTCGCCCACTTGCGTCCCGTTGCCAGTCGGGGAGAAAACAGGCCACCACCCCTCGACAAACTCGCCCCTCCTAAAATTCGCGAGCGAAATCTCAACAACACCGATCAAACTGGGGCCAAACAATTTCCGGTCGCGCCACACATTGACGTGCATGCTCCCTAATCCTGGTAGGTCGCGGAACATAAAGTTCTCAAACCAATCGGGCGCATTGGTGCGATACTTGACGGTCGTGCGGCCACTGACGACGTTGTCAAGGGCGACCTCGCAAAACAAGTCGTGCTCCGTATCCGAAGACGCTGTGGCGGACGTGCCGTCGCCAGGGACGACCTGGTGAAGAACAGAGCTCGTCACGTGCGTCCCGCCGCTCGTAGTTCCCGCTGTCCCCGTCCCGGTTGTCTCGTCTTCCTCGCTCCCCTCGCGTTCCTTGTCCTTGCGCCGCCCCGCGCGGCCGCCGAGCCGTTTCGTCTCGGGTGTCTTGGGTCGCACGCCGAGATTGCGCCCTTGCAAGACGAAGAGCTCGATCTGTCGCCACATGCGGTATAGGCCGCCCTGGTCGACTGCGATCATCCGGCCATAGACCTCTGGGTTGGCATATGACCGGAGGAGGACGAGCCACGTGTTGTGGGCTTCTTGAGTTTGGAACGCAAGGTAGATAGGGTCTTGCCAGTTTGTGCTTGACATACCGGAGCCGCTGTTCTCAGCCGGTAGGCGGGTAGGTAGGCGGGTAGGTAGGTAGATAGTAGGAAGGCAGAGATAGGAAGAAGATTGTCAGCGTTCGAGCCCATCCATTTGGTGGTATATGAACTAGAGGGACTCACGGAGTACAGTGGATGCCGAGGACGTCGTGACGGAAGAAGAGGCTTCGATCGGGGGTACGAATATCGGTACTGGTGAGCCGTTGGACGTGGACAGAGTGGGCGAGGAGGTTATCATCTCCGTAAATGCTGAGGGTCGAGTGCGGACCGTCCTCGACGAGCTTGCAGATGACGGGCCTCCACGAGCCGGCTGAGACACTGGCAGAGGCTGCGGCGGAGTTGGAGGCGGAGATGACGACCTTTGACATCCATGAGGGGCGTTCGCGGAGTTTGTTGAGAAAGCCAGTTGTGTCCTCTGGAGGGGCAGTGGGTGGTGGCGTGGGGCCATATGATTCGCGTTTTTTTGCGCGGCCTTTCGCAGAGTTTGTCTGTGGAGCTCGGGGTTAGTAGGAGTGAATAATCAACGGTTTGGGTTAGCAGGACAGATGGTAACGGTAACGGGTGGTCGTCATCCATCCGATGGACTGACTATTGACTACCTACTTTGCGCGAGGCATTGGGATTTTTGTACCACATTTCCGCCTTGACGAGATATTCGCGCATTGGCATTGGCAGTGGCGGCTGCGGCTGCGGCTGCTTCTGCATGTGTTGTTGGGGAAGATATGCCTCGGTCATGGCGATGTCGAGGGAACCACGGGGCATAGGAGGACGAGTTATCGATGAGTTGTTTAGAGGAGATCGTAGGCGGCACGGGCGGCACTCCCGGCAGTCTAGGGCGGGTGGAAATAAGGAGGGTGAGGATGAGAAGGAGTGTGAGCAGATGACAAGCAAGGGTTACGACGGGTAAACTAACAGAGACGGAATGCAAGTCCGGCTCAAGCTCAGCGAGTCCGGCGAACGACTGCAGAGGTCGATTGTCGATTGTCTAGAATGTCACCACAACCAAGGGTGGCTGCTCGCTTGTCGTCGTCGTCGTCGTCGGTGATGGCTGATGGCGGGGAGAGCAAGAAGGTGGTGGCGGTGGGGGGAGGCCAAGAAGACGGAATCCAAAAAAAGGCGAGGGGATCGTTTCCGCCGCATCCGCAAATAGCCGGCTGACTAAGCTCGGAGGATTACCGTGTCATATAGTTATTACTTATGATTTCAGATAAGAATTACGATTATTATTACGATAATAATAATAATCATAATGATTATTGTTATTCTTAACCATAAATAAGCTTACCTATTTGCCCTGTCTCAGCAGTTGAGTGCCCTTGCACCCATCAACGAGCCGAGCAACAACGAGCGCTCCCGACCGACCGAAGCATCAGATAGGGTCACAAGGCAACTACCACAGGGACCGCGCCACGCTCGCTCCTGCCAGCTGCGCTGCTGCTGGTTTGCTGGCTGACTGGCTTGCTGGCTTGCTGCTGTGGCTGTCATCATCACTTCTCTGTCAAATCTTCCGCCGTGTCACACGTCCTGCCTCGCCCCGAGTCCTCCCGCTTTTGCTGGCTTGCCATGCACATGCACGCACATGCACACATCAGTTGCTTCGGTTAAATTGTTCAATGGCACGTAAATCCGGCCGCCACTCGTCTTTGTTGTCCATCTGCCACCAACTGCCACCCCTGCCCGATCCGCTAAGCGCTGGAATGTCTACCGTGATCATGGATCACATCATCATTCCTCCATCTATCCCCAATCGCAAAGTCATCATCTTACTCCCCCATCCACATCCACCCCGCTTCCTCCCTTCTCGTCATTCTCGTCATTCGTCTAGTCCCACAGCTACCCTCCACTCTCGTCACAGAACGTCGTGTCAGGCACGCCGGGTCCGTCCCGGTCCGACCACCTGTTCAATCAATATTTCGAATGGGGACTCTGGCGCCTGGCGCGCACTATGCCAAAGACAAAAAGACAAAAGTACCACACACACACGACACACGACACACGACACACGACACGACACACTCTCACACTCTCAGGCCTCTCGGGCTTAAACCTTCACGATGTGGCCTTTCGTTCCGAGGTTTGCACCAGAAGCAATACCCGTCATACTATTTCCAGTTGCTTCAAACCTCAAACATTTAGGGATGGTGAGTCCCTTCCCCCGCCCCCGGCCCGGGAGGAAAGCAAAGGGCGCTTGGCATCCATCTTGATTCCCAGGAACGTGGTGGAGGCTGCACCACGTTTCAAGTGCCTTAGGCCCTGAACGTCACCGCACCAAACTGAGGACCGACCGATGAGCCCTCGGTTCCGACAAAGCAACTTGCCTCGGGCGAGAAACTTGACGACCCGTTCGGGTACCACGGAAAAGGATTGGAGACAATTTTCTTTTTCCACATAAAGGGCTGTGTAAATCTAAAAATTGGTTGCTCTCTGACCCTGTACGTTATCCATCGTGGGGGAAGGGATCCCTGATACCACAACGTAGTGTGAGACATGCAAGACCGGCACAACCTCTCCCGTGCCTAGAGCTATCCTTCTATCCTTCTATCCTTCTATGCACCATTCCCCTGCCTATCGAGGCCTTATCGCCTATCGAATCCCGGATCCGATGGACGTCGAGTCTGGTACGGTACGGTCCAGTTCAGCAGTCTCGATCCCTCGTCGCGTGACGGGTGTCGGGGCAAGCGATCGACGACGGGTGGAGTGGCAAACTAAACGTGATGAATTTTAGAGATTACAAAGGGGTGGCTGTGATGTGGATCCACATCGCCGGTCCTCGTGAATGAGGAGCCTCGAAGATGAGGCGATGGGGTGTGGGAAACCACAATGGTGGCTTCCCGTGCGTTCATCCGCGCGTCCATGCGGTGTATGACAGGCTAATCCTATAACTCGGTTGAAACGCACGGGCACGGATAATATTTCGGAGGGTCGGTTCTCGCTTCGAATAATATTGGGGTTCTGGGGCTTCTGAACGTTATTACTCGAGTGAAACTTATTCGCATATCACCTTGGAGTAAGCGGGCTGTTTGTGAGTCCACAGGGAATAAACCAGACCCGGAAGTGGAGCAGGGAAATATTATTTTACCCACATCAATGACGAGTATGAACAAGCGCCATCAATACATTTAGTTTTTTTGATCGAATAGTACGCTCGGTCCCAGAAAGAGAAAGCATAGCTAGCAGTGGAATTCTACTATAGTATTATTGTATACATAACTCACATAGGTTTGGGGTCGTATTTTCACTTATATTCGAGAGCCCCTACTGGTCGTGTATTTCGTTCAGTTCGAAGCGTGACGATAACATTTCGTGTAACGGGGATGATCAACCTCGAAACTCCCCAGCTTCCGGCTTGCGGGAAGTCAAGTTCCTTTTTCAGACTTGGTACAGTTTGGTTTCCAAAGAAACCACGATGGACGATCGATTCTTCTCGTGGGGTCTTATCTACAAATCAAAATCCAGTCTCTTTCTTACAAACGACCAAACACACACACACACACGCACGCACATATACATACACACTTAATTATTGTCCTTTTGTAATTTGAAACTTCCTGTGCGCTTGCGCGAAGCGTCACCTCGTTTGTCGTTCGGACTTCTTTCCACTCGGGGCCACTCGCGGGGGACCACTCTCATTTTCAACTGCCGGCATCTGGAGGGCTGGAGGGGCTTCCCTTTTCGCGGCAATCGCGGCAACCAAGCCTTTGACTGGCACCTGTCATCCGTACACAAAACAGGCGGCGGTTGTCGTTCTCCCTAGGTCGTTCTCCCTAGGCTGGGCCCGTACGGATGGATGCCTGAAACGGTGCCAAAGGATCACACCAACCCTCCATGGACGTGGATGATCGTGGTCGCAGGGCCCCTGTTAGCGCTCGTCATGTGTCATTACAACGAAAATGCTTAAAATTGGAAGCCAAATAAAAAGATCCGGCGGCCTTGTCTCCGAAACAAGGTCCGAGTAATCCGAGTAATCCGAGCAACGTCTCTATTGTCGCACTCTCGATCGAGACCGGAGCATTGCACTGCAGAACGACTCCCAAACCCAACTCAGGGCCACGCTCCTGAAATCGGCGATTCGATAGGCCGTAATAGTAGAGAGAGTGGCACATACCTGCGATGCCATATTTCCTCCCCTGCTGCGACTGATCGGTTTGGGAAGGGTACCCTCTCCAATATCGGCCCTCTGAAGAAGTGCCGCATCGGTTTGTGGCCCTCCTTCCTCCTTCAAAGATCGAGCTCCTTGTCGGATGGGGTCGGGTTCTGTCCCCGCCTCTTATGTAGATAATATCAATTTCGCGGCCATAACCGGTATCCAAATTGTCAACAAGTTGCAAGAGAACCGCCTGTGGTGGCGTAGTGTCAATAAAGGATAATTACAGCTATCTGAAGACTGCCTCTATGGAACCTGCTCATTGTCCCTATCCAGTGACAGTGACAGAGCTAGAGCAGCCTTCAACGCCGCATTTGCCCCCCTCACGTCCCGGCCTAGCTCACTTCCACCCGTAAATTGCTGTGCTTCCCATTACCTCACCCACCCCCCTGCTATTCTAGATTCACATTGACCCCTGTGGGATCGATCAGGGACAAAGATGTGTGCCCATTCGCGCCATGATACTGCTACTCCTACACTCTGAAACGAGTGGCCGAATGTCTCAAGGGTCCGTAAAGATATACGTTTCACAACATGGAACGCTTCACCTGGTTCAAGAACAGGGACGGAAAAGGGCTGGAGTCGAATCAAGAAAGCATGACAATCATGAACATGTATGAGAAAGAAAAGACGTGACTGGACGGGAGATACTGTAACCGAGCCGTTCATAGAGGAGAGGAGGGACTAGTTTGAAAGTATTCGATACTCGCACAGCCAGGCGAAAGACAAGATTTCTTGAAATTCCCTGTCAGTCGAAGTGGAAGGACGCCGCATCTCGGTCATCCGCGCACAATCGCGCATATTCGAGTAAGAGGCGGAACATCTACATGGGGGAACACGGATCAGTGTTTTATCCCAACTTGGGGAGGAACACGGAGCAAAGTGAAGAAAAGACGGACATAAGCCTGCATGTCTTCCCATCTCCAATGCTCCCTCGTAAACTGCACACCGTTCGCGGCAATCTTCTCCGCAATGTTATCATGTCCTGGGTGGCCATTCGGATATCCCGCGAAGAAAGCCATGGTATCGTATAGATCAGAATAGTCGACTTTGACTGGCTGTGAGGGGATCAAATTGACGTTGGGCCAGTAGGGGAGAAAGAGGACATACGACGAAATGGTAAAACGGTACTAGCCACGGGGTGTTCCACTCAGGGAACACGGTGGACTTGAATACAACGCTCCCCGTAGAGAGAAGGCGTCCGTACCGCTGGGACCACCCATTACCATCTATGTTGGAGTTCGCGTCAATAAGAAAGGTCTCCCAATTGGCAGAAAGCAGAGGACTTGCCAACATCGATCACAAACTTAACATCCTGGCCGCGGCTTTGGGGCACGACATTAAGCCACTCAATCTCCTCCGCAACCTTCCCACAAAAATCCCCCTTTATGCCGCACTGCACCAGTGGCCCGACGAGTCCAGCATCCATATAGCGCTGGCTAAGCTGTCCCTTTGGATACCGTTGAAGCTGCAAACGACCCTGTGGCGTTTCCTCGAGCACCTCAACTTCGCCCTCATGCCCCGTTGCGAACGTATGCAGCCGTATGCGATGAGCGGCCCTCCAATTCCACCCGGTACCGAAATCAACGCCTGTGCTCCGTGCGCGCCAGAACAACCGCGTGTCTGTGCGATCCTTCCAGGGTACAGTTTTGGCATCGTCGCGGATGATGCCGCGGAACCCTGGCAGGGCAGGCATGAGGAAGCTCTGGTCTTGGATCCACTTGCAGTGCACCCACATCGGCTTGAGTCGCGTTTCGTGGGTGTGGTGGAAGGACCAAACGCCATGCAGGTAGATTAGGTCCGGGCTGTTGCAGTAGTTCATCGTCATTGTATGGTCGTAGATAAACGTATGGGTGCTGTTTGTGTCTGTCAGACCCGTGACGGCACGCGAGTCGGCGTCGCAAGCGTTAAGCAGTTTTTCGCGCGAGTTGCGCCGGAAAGATTGGAAGTAATCGAGCTGTTCTTGGGTAAAGTCTGTGCACTTGTTTGATTGCAGGAACTACAGTCAAGGTTCGGAAAGCGCACTCACGTCGATTGCTCCGCGCTAACCGCAACGCCTCGTCATACTGGTCCGTACCCAGCACGATATTTCCTCGGTCATGGTCGCTCGCATAAAATGAAAGATCTGGGAGGTACTGGGCAAACCCATCGATTAGATCGGCGATCTCAAGTGCGCGCGACTTCCTCGCGGTGTCTCCAGTCAAAGCTAGTTGGCCATTCTTGATGTGGATATGAAAAGAGAATGGAAGGTCCTTCTCAAGTTTCCGCACGCGTTCTTGGAACGTGCGAGGCGACAAAGCAAAGTAAGGCTCGACATTTTGCCACACGTGATCATACTAAACGCATCGAATCAATGGTGGGAAAGGGAATATCCTAGGGTGAGTACGTGCCTCGTCGACGAGCTTAACGTTCTTTTCCTGACAGAATTTCCACCTAAAAATGCATTGGAGACTGCCCACATCTGGTGCCAAGCCTGCGTACCATGCATCGAAGCCCTTCGGAGGTGGTCTACCATATCTTCTGTGATACTCTTCGACTGCTTCTTTGAGAGTCTTGCTTTGTCTAGAAGTTGGCGGAATCAGAGGGAGTGACAAGCGGGTGGCGGAAGGTTTGTGGGTCACCTAGTGACCATCGACCTCCATTTCCGCTCTCCCTCTTCCGTTAGATCTAGTAATGGGTGTCTACTTTTGAGGTTCTGCAGGTGAAGAAAGAGCTTAGCCCAGGAACGGAAGAAGGCAAGGGTCCCCGGACGGGGGTTCCCGGATGATCAGTGCTCACTGTTTCTAGTAGGCCAAACTGGAGTTTACGGTGCGGTGGGGGTTTCGGAGGATATTGGTGTGCATATTCGAACATGTATTCGAGGTAGGCAGGGGTGCCCCAGACCCGATCATGGTTCGAGCGGTTGAGGATGAGGACGACGAAGGTGATGGAGCCGATGAGCAGGCATAATCGCCGCATTGTGTGATGCCCCATCGTTGCAGCTGGCGATTTGGTCAAGGGTGAGCGGGGGAAAGGAGAAAGGGGAATGAGAGAAAGCGGGAGTGCGGATCCAGGTTGAGGCTGGTCTGTGTCCGAGTCGTCCGTCGTCGTCATTTTTAGGCTTAGTTGCCAGCGTTCGGTTTGATAGACATTCGTGAATCCTCTAATTGTCAGGCATGTCAAAGCCCAAGCGGTATAACATAATATGGGGCTGAT
>Ga0307513_10012331_pt1 | contig 10565 bp, 7 predicted proteins | sample 15_EM_MG_FD_202174 | JGI IMG/M metagenome (GOLD analysis project Ga0307513, IMG submission 202174) | Populus trichocarpa ectomycorrhiza microbial communities from riparian zone in the Pacific Northwest, United States - 15_EM | ecosystem: Host-associated > Plants > Roots > Unclassified | place...
CGATCTAACGTTTCTTCCCCCGTAGCATGGAAGCACTATCAAATTGGGGAGGGCATGAGGAAAGCGCGAGGACTGCAACGCTGCGGATGTAGTGGGTTGTTGGAAAGTCTCTCCCGAGTGATAGGCGCAGATAAAAACACCTCACTACCTTTGGTTCTATCAGAAGATCTAGTGCAAAAGAAGCATAGCCTGCTGCTCAAGTTTTCTTCTCACATTGTGTTGTGGGTTTCTTCAAATTTAAATTTCCGGCTAGTTGCTAATTGATGGACCCACTTCGGGTTTTAAGCTAAATCAAGGGCATGAGCGCTGTGGGTCCATCGATTAGTAACTAGCTGTCATAGTCTTGCAAATTTCTCCTGGAAAATTTCTCCGTCACTGTCTGAGTATGCGATGCCATATTCCTCCTACTAGAAATCAAAAGACTGGCACTCAAGCTTGCCATCATCAGGAAATAGTTACCCTTACAAAATATGGGATCCACATCACCGGAGTAAGTTCTCAGACCGTTGGCTTGTGCTTCTTTTTTTGCACAAGATCTTCCGATAGAACCAAACACGGGCTAAACAAGCAGCAGAGGGATGTGCCTATCGCAGCTGCAACAAGACTCGCGCCATCCATAATTTCCGGGAACTTAGACTTAGCATGATATATTCCCCAAACGGACAAAACTTCGGACATGAGGGAGAGAAATTCCAACGCAGTTTGCGAGGGCATCGGTGATTCCAAGAATCGAACTAGGTTTGGAAATTGCATTTGAAGGCTGTTTGAAGGGAACAAGAAGTCCGCCCACAGTTTATGTAACCCTTCCTGAGCTTCCTTGTCATTCGGAATCTCCCGTATATCTGATCAACATTTCCAAGATTATAGACAAGGGGACGACGGCGGTGTGTAGGGGTAATCCTGGGTTACTGGGGTGCTCGGCCTTGATCGGTGATCAACCAGCTCCATGGTGTGGATTGCAGGGTGGAGTTAGAATGTGAATTATCAAAAATCACGGCGGACGAGTCGGCTCGTTTGACTTGCTGGATGCGGTGACACGACAAAATCGATGTCTTGTTGGGCTCCTTTTTAGGCCTAATCGTTTCCCATCGTCATCCACACTGTAGTCCATCATAGATCGTCGCGTTCAGCGTTTAATACAATTCCGGTGCATACCCACTACGAGATAATCAAACTTCGATCCAGATTCCAGGAAACTGTTGGGAAACTGTCTTGGGGTTGAAAAGCTTGGCTTCGCGACTTAAAATTTACTCCTTCGTTAGCTGATGTATGTTGGAATACCCGAGAAGACGTAGACACGCGACGCTCGACATAGGCCAAAGGCCCAACGAGCATAATGGGATTTAAAATAAAATAATAAAATACCCGAGAAGCATCAACAGGGCATACGATTACTTCCTGGAGACAGGGGAAACTCAGCTCATCTGTCACGACTGCAGGCGTGCTTCGACCTCTCTGTTCGTGCTTTGGAATGACCCCTGCATGGCGTCGTGGATGCTAGGGCAGTTTCCCCCATTTTGGTGCACTGCTCCTGTCAGCTCGGGATCATCGGCGGGGTCCCTGCGTCCGACATTCCTCGTTTCAAGAACCGCTACAAACAAAAAAGCTTACATGGAACTGGTGACCACATGAGATTCATCTCATTTGATACTTTCAGTGGAGTTGATTGTGTAGCCGCAGGGTCGTCACACATTTCCCCCAATCTTTCCCCGAAAGGCGGCGAGTATATTGGTTTTTTGTATGTCGTGGTGGAGGCGGAGGCAACTCAATGTACGCAGAAGGAAAACCCCTGTAATTAATTCGGAGCTATGGAATTATTTTTCGCTTGTTCACCATCGACAGGCAGGGCTTCTGGCTGTAGCGAACGCTGTGGTTTAGTGGACGCGGATATCACATTGTCCTACCCATCCCTGAGATGTGTACCATATGCCGGAGACAGGACTATGTTTCCGACAACATTTTCATAGCCCCTTGAGTACATCGAGACCCTTGACTTTGAGTCAAATTATGTTTAGAGTATTGTCGGTGACCGCAGCGGAAAGAGCACTTCAAGTTCCAGATTGTCATGTACCTGACAAGAAATTTTTAGGGAGGTTTGTTTGTGCGCAACTTTAATGTATCGCGAGTCGAAGGTAATATGAGTTCAATTATCAAAACTCAATTGGTACATACATCAAATCCTGAATTCTTCACATTCATATCCCCGTCGTGAAATAGCGCTTAGATAGAGTTTGGGGGATCCTTAGGTAGTGAATTGGTGGTCCCTCCGTATCTGGAAATTGTATTGTCGCTGTGGTCATCACATTTGTGTGGAAGTAGATTCAATCGCTCAGATGTACCATTATCCTCCCCGTCGAGCTGGACAAAATGGCACGAGTCTTTGACGAGCTATATAACACCATATTCAAGATTCAGACTAAGACGCACATTACAGGACATGTGCATCATTTCACACCCAACGCGCAACTCCTTCGTAGTGATGCCCTATCCATATTCCCCCTACTTTTATTATTCTGTCACTTCCCCCTCCAGCGACAGAATAATATAAACAGTCCATATGTGTGTGACGACTACACCACCCAATTCCAACAAAGCCACCTCATTCATTTGGAAAGATATTGAAAGGATAAGGGAATGCGTCAATATTCAAATAATCTCATTTTTTGTCATTTGAAAGCTAGTGGTTCAAAACAACAACTTGATGATAGTTCATTCCAACTGTTACATGGCACACGGAAGGAGATGAACCGCACTTGAAATCCAATCGTGAAGCAAGTCGACGAAGAAGCCAGACGATCGCCCAGGCCTTTGGCATAGCGGATGACGCGTTACGCGTCTATGACTGACATCTAGGCAGACATTGGAATTAAGAGGGTGAAGCCTGGAGGTACGTATATTATTACAATAATCCATCTTGTGTCCTCTTTCCCTTATCATCTCCGCTGCTCGGGACTCTCCTCATCTTCCTCCTCCATGAAACCGAACGCAGGGAATGTGGGACATCACATATTATTCAGACATTCCAACGGCAAGCAGCGACTGCCCGCCTTTTCCCCGCAAAGATGTTGTGTATCATCTGATTCTGCTCGTAACCTGACTTTGCGAACCCACCAGACAACCGCTCGATGTGGGAAGCGGTGGATCAACGATGGTTGCACCATAAGATAATAACCGCGACTCGAGCGTTTATTTGAATGTTGGAGGGATCGGAGGGTAGGGGACAATGTCGATGATGTTGGTGTATGAATGGGCGTGATGCGGGTTCTGGATTAAATTTTCTGCGGCTCGTCGTGTACTGACCATTTTGAAGTGTGAGTAGATGAGGAAGGGAAAGTGGCGGTTAGTATGATTTCTAGATGGCGCATAATGAATATATCGAGCTTGCCGCATGAGGAACATGGTTAGGCGGAGAGAACGACGAGGAAGTGACTCCACTGCCGCTCTCCATCATGATCAGAATTCGCCAACTTGTTTCTCTGTCTCCTCCGCCTGCGCCTCCAAATTCAGCATTCTCGCCGTCATGGAATATAGGTGTAGGGGTCGCCTCGTCATGATCAGTGATCCCTCGGCAACCAGACTCGACGCGGCAGTAGAAAGCCACAGGCGGACCTACTTTTACTATTCTGTCGCTGGAGGGGCCAGCGACAGAATAATATAAATAGGTTCCAAAGAACCTTCAGATCTCGATGGCATTGGAAAACAACCCCTTGTTGTTCAGGGTTAATATAATTAGGTGAAGTATCTAATATCTTCACGGGTAGGCGGGGTCTCCTAGCCTGACCATACGCAGTTGACGAGATCCCAAATGCGCGACTTGAGACGACCAGCCGAGTATACGTTTGCCCCTGATCGTTGTGTCGAAGTCGGAAGGGATGAGGTAGGATGCTCACGCTCCTCCTCGCCACGAAGACATCTGGGGTGGGACACATTGTCGGTGAGGGGATTGAGTACTTTGATGAGGAAACCACTGACCTTAAGCTTCCTTGTGAGTGCGAATGCGATTCCACTCGTTGACCGTCTGAGCTTCCTTCGCTGCTCGTCTGCTCTTCCAAATCCGGGGTTCTTAAAGTTATTGAACAAATCCATCACTATCGTTGTGTGGGACACTCGACACGGTGCAGGAATATCTCGGCCCCTTCGCCAATCTCAACACGGCGGCGTGGATGTTGAAAGAACTTAGAGGGAGTGATGAGAGCTCCGTAACTCGTGTTCAGTTTCCCTCTGAGGAAATCTCTTTCAGGAGTACAAGGACACATCGCCGCTGTTGAAGGTGTGAGGAAGTACTACGGCGATGAGTGCAAGGACTGACCAAGTAAGTGCTCTCCTGGCAGGTCAGTTGTCGAAGTGATGTAGTCATTGAAGAAAACGCGCATCAGCCTCCAAACCAAACATTGCAAGTTTTGTTCCAACATCTGCAAAACAGGCATTTACTATGGGAGCTTCAGTAGGCATCATAGCGCTTCATAGCAACGCCGGAACTTATTTTTGCTACGGTAGAGGGGTACGTTGCTATGCGGCTTACGTAGGACGAGAGTATCCATAGAAGCCGGGAGCACCGCAAAAGTTCCGATGGTTCAATCCAGAAATGGAAAAACAGTATTAATTATTGGATATATATAATTAATTAAACTTTTTGCATCAGGAGAAAAATACTTTCCTATGTTGGGATACGTAGTCTCCAGAGCTGAGGTAGCCAGGTAGGCAAGTCCCCTGTGTCGTAGACTCTGTAACCTCCTGCATGTGTTTGGTAGCTCTCCGTAGTATCCATACATGGATATGTCACGCTACGGGGTCACATGTATCCTCTGGTCTATAGGTGCTACAGGTTCTACAGAGCTCAACATGGCTATCACACGACAATGGGGGATATCGATGGCATAAAAATTTATTTCACAATAAAAGAAATAGTTCGTCTACTCTTCATCAGACCTCTCACTATCCGTCTCCCCAGTCCGCCCTGCCAATTCATCCCGTGCTCGCTCTTCTGCTTCGCCAGTCAGTCGTGCTGCGGGGGCCTTCTCGTCAACAACCCCAGAGTTACGCCTAGACATCGGTATCAACAAAGAGTATAAGCAGCAATTGATACCACTGACCTTGCACGTGTATAGAGCTTGGTGCGTATGTTCCGAGTGACCTGAACGTTCAAATCATTCCATTTCTTGAGATCGACACGGTGAACTTCGTGAGCTGCCTTGATTGTCTTCTCGAAAAAGGTACCGGGTGTCCTTTTACCAGTTGACCACTCCTTCAGACAAAACTCGATCTATGTTTGCGATTAGAGAAGAAATAGAATGAGAAAATATGATGCCTGACCAGTGTGAAGATGAGTGCTAACGTTTCGAGAGAGATCGGGTTGAATAAATTTGAGTAGATGATGCCGGCTGATTGCTCGCCATTGTTGAACCATGCTAACTGTATTAATTCAGAAATTATCCTGCTCTGGGCGTACCCTGCTTTCGCGTCAATATCCTAGAAAGAAAAGGAAACAATCAAGCGAGATGCACAAAAAGTGAATTCCCAACTGACCTTATGATGAAAGGCTGAACCACTGAGAAGCTTCGCAGAAAGGATCCGATTATGATCATTGGCCTTAGCAGTCGCATTTAAATTGAATCCATAGAAGGAAACCACCTGGCTGCGAACGATGCCTAGGACTTCGCTTCGTATACGTGAACCACGCTTCCCAATCTAGAGATAATCCATCGAACAAGGAGTAAAATGAGAGGGATGTATCACGTACTAGACTGCTCATTCTTGATGTGAGCTGATACCGTTCATTGACCAGGTTACAGGCTCGCTGCCAGCACATCTTCGCCCACTCTCCACGGACCAGTGGATCCGGAAACCCATCCTTAGTCGAGACCATCGCCTCGTATTCACGCATTGTTCTTATAAGAAGCGCACAAATGACAGGTTCATAATCACTGGCCTTAGGTTTCCCACCAGCGCGGTAACCTTCAGCAAACTGCGGAATGTTCAAGTCGGATCCCGTGTTCATAGCGGGCGTCATTGCGGCTGGTACACTGGTAGCAATGGCTGGGGCTGTATCGGTGTCAAGGGCAGGTACTGGACGAGAAAAAGCATTCAAGTTAGATCTGACAATGACACAGTAAACATAGTATTCGTACCTGCATCAACGGTGAGGGTCAAACCAAAATCAGACTCCGTATCTGCTAGAAACTCGTAAGAGCGGAGACTTACATGGCAACGACTCAGGGGGTGGAGATGAGGAGGCAGTGGCAGCAGGCGGTGGGGATGGCCTTGCAGTTGTACTAGCCTGAGCTACCGGCGAGGATGGCCTGGGTTCTTCACCTTCCACACGACTGGTTAGAAAGGCACAGCTGGAAATTGCCTTCGGCGCGCTTGGACCCGACTTTGACCGTCTTGGTGGCTTTGGGGTCTTAGGCTGGGTATTTGCTGTTGTCGCAAGAGGTTTAATCTGCAGTAAGGTTTGTGAGTATCAGCACTCAAGAAGGGAGAAAGAAAGACGTCCTGAACTCGAAAAGGCAATTTCATCTTCCTCCTCTTCCTCATCCTCACTTTCCACATCGCTATTGCGACTGTTTCGAGCCTCGGTCTCTATCAGTTGGTAGTTATAAATTTCCTAGGTGTTCATAGTGACGAACGAACAACATGCCTTCAACCACTTTTTTATTCTTCCTCTTCAACCTTGCAATTTCTTTCTCCATGCGAGCAATCTTCGTTTGCTCAGTTTCTTGATTCTCCTTGTCTGTGAATTTAGGTAGGTGTTCAAATAAAGTTGGATGACTCAGGCCAACAAGTCCAACTTACTGATATCAACCTGCCGCTGCGATGGCTTCCGAACAGTCCGAGTTCGCTTTAGGGGATGAGATTCCAGCTCCTCTTCCCCCTCCTCATCCTCAGAGTCTTCGACAATGCGCTTTGGCATGTGTTGAGGGATGGATGTAGATCAGTCAGGGTGGATGTGATAGAAGGAAGGAAGCAAGCCCAGATATGATCGAGCGGTGTCTCAAAATTACGCAATCACGCTCACATTTTCAGTCACACTGAGGCTCAGTCTCTCTTGTAGCGTTTTACCGATAACTATGTCATTCAAATGTCCTTTTTGCCCGAGGAGGCTTGCCACAAACCAGGGCATTACATCGCATATTTCTCAAACGCAAACATGTCGGGACAAGCTGAACGCTTTCTACGACAATCTCAATGCCCAACTTCTCGATCAAGCTGGTCCAAGTTCAATAGAAGGTGATGAAGACGCACAAGAAGGAGTTGATGTTAATATCGATGTTGAAATGGGACGCGATGGTTACAGCTCACCTCCAGATATATCTGCTGACATTCGAGATGATTCGGCACCTTCTCCCAGTCCGCAACAAGGGAGACGTGCAACTGTTGAGGATGTCCCAGATGAGGACGATGCTCCGAAGCTCCCACAAGGTGAAGTCTGGATTGACGACTATGACGAGGAACGGCTGGCTGGCGCAACAGGTGAACCATGCAAAACAAGCTTTCAGTTCCATCGTGACCAGCAGAAAGAAGCTGGGCTGGAACCGTGGTCGCCATTTGAAAGCGAGGATGAGTGGGAGCTGGCACGATGGCTGATGAGCGCTGGGGTTAGTCAGAAGAAGATGGATGCACTGTTGAAGCTGAAGATGGTGATTAGGAATTTATGTTGCATCCAGAACGGTTTGGAAACTCACCCAATGAAACACGTCGCAGATTCAGGAAGCAGGACCCGACCAAAATGGTCCATCATTTCATAACAGCCGGGCTCTTCTTCAACGAATTGATGCCCTGCCTAGAGGACCCGAATGGATCTGCTCAACGTTCCGTATTACTGGAGACGAACTCGACAAGAATGGAGATAAACGAACCGAGGATATTGAGCTTTGGCATCGAGATCCTGTGGAATGCATCAAGGAGCTTATCTCAAACTCGGCCTTTCGAGATAAACTGGCCTACGCACCATTGAGGATGTATGAAGACGAACAGCGGACGAACAGGATATATAATGAAATGTGGACGAGCGACTGGTGGTGGAACACTCAGGTATGGATGATAACAATAGTATGAGACAACGTACGGCATCTGACTTGACCCAGGATAAGCTGCGACCTGGTGCAACGATTGCGCCTGTCATTCTTTCATCTGACAAAACTCAGCTTTCGACGTTCAGTGGGGATAAGCAGGCATGGCCGGTGTACCTGAGCATCGGGAATATCGAGAAGGCAATCCGAAGACAGCCAACGTCGAGGGCCATGGTTCTGATCGGTTACATTCCAGTGTGCAAATTGGAATGTTTTTCTGATAAAAATCGGTCAGTCGAAGGTTATCAGCTATTCCATGAATGTATGCGCACCCTCTTGGAACCTCTTGTTGAGGCTGGAAAGCAAGGCGTTGATATGCCGTGTGCGGATGGCTTTATCAGACGGGTCTTCCCAATCTTGTCCGCCTACATTGCCGATTACCCAGAGCAATGTCTCGTCGCTTGTTGTAGAGAGAACGCCTGCCCACAATGTCAGGTTCCTGCGAAAAAACGAGGAGACCGTATTCATTCTGTCTTGCGCGATCCTCAGGAGACCCTTCGAACACTTGCGGAGAAATCTCGCGGAGAAAACCCTAAGAAGTTTGTTAGCCAAAACCTTCGACCGATTAATCCATTCTGGAGGGACTTACCCCACTGCAATATCTTCTCGTCCATGACCCCTGACCTTCTACATCAGCTTCACAAAGGCGTCTTCAAGGACCATATTGTCAGCTGGTCAACACAAGCAATGAATGGTGACTCAGCAGAGATTGACCGACGATTTCGCACTATGACACCCCATCCCTCCTTGCGGCACTTCAAGAAAGGGATAGCCTTAACGACACAGTGGACCGGGACTGAACACAAGAACATGGAAAAGGTGTTCCTCGGGATTTTGGCTGGGGCAACAGATCCGGCCGTCATCCGTGCTGTTCGCGCCATTTTAGACTTCATTTACTATGCACATTTTGAAACACATACCGACGAATCTCTGCGATGCTTGGATGAGGCGTGGGTGACCTTCCATGAAAACAAGCAGGTATTCCGCGACCTAGAAATTCGGGAACATTTCAACATCAGCAAACTACACAATATAAAACATTACCTCGACTCCATCCGTTCTCGCGGCACCGCCGATGGCTTCAACTCAGAAGGGACCGAGCGCCTGCATATCGATCTTGCCAAGTTGGGATATCGAGCGTCCAACAAGAGGGCATACATCAAGCAGATGACGATCTGGCTGACTCGTCAGGAGGCTGTTCAGAGGTTCTGTGCATATCTGCAGTGGGCCGTTCCAAGTTATCGAGCAGAGGTGATTGGCGAAGTGGATGAGCCTGTAGATGACAACCAGAACGATGAGAATGAAGAAGAGAAGAAGATTCCCATGGCCAGTCACACCATCGCAAAAAAGCCACCATTACCTAATGTTTCTGTCGCTTCCATCTCCAATGATTACGGTGCCCAAGACTTTCTTTTTGAACTCGACGACTACCTCCGTGCCTCGAATATCACTCCTTCCTCTCTTCCAACTGCTGAATCGAGGTTTCCGGTCTACAAGCAAGTAACAACTTATCTTCCATTCGTTCCTGAGGCCACCAGCTCAACGATTCCCATTCGAGATACCATTCACGCGGTCAAGGCCCAATCTGGGAAGGTCACCTCATCAGGCATCAAACACGCAACCCCTGGGCGATTCAGTACAGTCTTGGTTCGCGAGCATCCAGCTGTCGATGGAAAGGGTCCGCTCGATGGACTTCGGGTTGCTCAAGTTCGACTGATTTTCAATCTACCACAAGAATTTGGCTCGACGCCGCATCCTCTGGCATATGTACATTGGTACACCCCGTTTCGAACGTTTAACGAGGACTTGAAGATGTTCCAAATCACTCGCTCTACTCGCAACCATCGACAACGTGCCAGCATCATCCCAGTGACTCAAATCGTTCGCAGCTGCCACCTCGTTCCCAACTTTGGCCGTGCGGCAATCACAACTTGGGAGTCCCATACTGCTCTAGACGAAGCACCCAGTTTCTATGTCAACCCTTACCTCCGTCATCATGACTTCTACCTCTTCCGCCATCTCACAGATCAATACCGTAGGGAACAGACAGGGGCAAGACGCCAACAAGGTCGTTAATTTGATGTAGTCGAAAATATAATAAAATACGATTGTTCATTCTAGTCGCGAGTGGTACCTTGGGACAATTTCTGGGCAACGGAAGACATCAAGGTTTTAAGAGACTGCAACTCAGCTTTGGAGTCCCCAAGCTCCCTGTTCAACGTCTCTACCTGTATCTCCGCATCCATCAGTGCCTGCTGAAGTTGTTCTTGTTCTTCCTGCGCTTCCGTGACCGCCTTCCGAAGACGTTCTTGTTCTTCGCAGTGGATGGCTTGGGATTGGTCAAGAAGGCGGCGTAAAGCTCGCAAGGTCCAGCCTTAGTCGCTACATTTATATATCAATATCCAGGACTTGTCTAAACCATATGATCAATCCACACCGGGTATTCCCCACCACCCAAAAAAAAGGACTTTTGCCGTGCTGCCGGGTTGGTTAGGA
>Ga0307513_10012332_pt1 | contig 10565 bp, 4 predicted proteins | sample 15_EM_MG_FD_202174 | JGI IMG/M metagenome (GOLD analysis project Ga0307513, IMG submission 202174) | Populus trichocarpa ectomycorrhiza microbial communities from riparian zone in the Pacific Northwest, United States - 15_EM | ecosystem: Host-associated > Plants > Roots > Unclassified | place...
AGTTGGCCCATTGCATACCAAAATGGATGATCCTGTTGGTGGGCCATGAAAAATCTCTTTCATAAACAATGGGAAAGTTCAAAGCATAATGAAGCTGGCCCATTTAGTAGCAGTGGATTAGTTGTAGTGTAGGGAATACTATATTTTTCTACTGCACACTATGCCCCAGAAGGCAACCTCTCACCAATGAGAATAATGAGAGCCTCTTTTCCATTGAGGCACCTCAAACCAGACTGGGGAGATCACATCATGCTCATAATCTCAAGAATTGATTTGTTTGTGAAGGAAGAAGCAGAGATTAAAAGGAAAGTAAGCTTTATCCAGTGCAAGAAGGCAGACTGAAATGAGATAGGTAAGTAAATTTTACAACAGTATGGTCAAGGCATGCTGTCAGATACTGACTGACCTTCTTGTCTCAGTACCATCTAGAATGTATTGGCCTCAAGAGAGCTGTGGGGAGCTGGGCATGACTAGCCTGCAAGAAAGGGGATATTCAAGCCAAAAAACAATGTCAATTGGCATAGGGATACGATAAATGCTGTGGATGTCCCCGACTCTCGGAGTTACGTAAGTAACGGAGAAGAGAGGGTGTTGTGGCTCGCAAAAATTTTCCCATCTATACAAAAAGTTCTGGAAAAAGGTCGAGCTGCAGCGTCGTAAGTTTTCGATGAAATGTTTTCAATTTTTTTACAAATGTTTTCCATGTCCTTTTCTACTGTTTCGTGCGGTAAAAAAAGTCGTTTTCGCTTGAACGCTTCTTCTTCGTCGGGTGGTCCATGCGCGGCTTTCACTTTACATAATATACCTTTCTCGTGATGTGCGCTCATTAGTAATCCTGTATAGTTTCTCGCAGCCACACATAATCATTGTCAACTTTGCCATACCGTATCCTGTTCACCTTACTTGTTATATTCGTCGTATCCTGCTCCCCTTACTCATCGTATCCTGCTCGCCTTACTCGTCGTATCCGGTTCGCCTCACTCGTCGTATCCTGTCCGCTTTACTCGTCGTATCCCGTTCGCCTTATTTGTCATATCTACCCGATTGCTTCGTTAGCAGTTACTTTGGTGAGCATGAAGTTGGTTAGTGCTTACATTTTCATTGATTTTTTGGTGGTATAGTGTGTCGTTTGTGGACGGAATACTGTCCGTCCCTAATCTTGTGTGTCGATTGGAATGCTTTCCTCTGCGATTTTTGTCCTTCCGTCTTGTGCGCATCAGGCCTCAGTCTTTCAATCTAGTGTGCATTGTCTGTCAGCTGCTTGTCTGCAGTCTATTCGCTGTTGTTCTCTTGCTATCATCTTCCTCTTGTGCCTCCCTCGCTTCCATCTTTGCCTTGTCGTTCTTTCGACGTCATTTTCGAGGTCGCGATATTTATTGTACGTTTTTTTTTGGTTCTTGTTTCTTGAATTATATATATTGTTGATTGTTTCCCAGATGTTCTTGACTAAAAAACCTTGCCGAGTTCCTCGTGTTCTTGACATCGTTGATTGTCCTGCGTATAATCATGAACATGAAATTTTATATTATCCCAAATTTTATGATCCTCTTTATTACCCCGAGCTTTATCCTGAAATTTTCGCCACTGTTGATACCGTTAAACAATGGTTGGAATTTTCTCTTGCATCTCATGTTACTGTTTGTGGTGTATGTCTTGCAGTGTCTTCGTGTTTTATATCACACATTAAATTTTCAGTTTCATGGGGTGAACATGGTTACATAATTTCTTCTTATGTTGATGGTAAGTTTCGACAATGTGTGCTTACATTAGAAGAGTTGCAATCTTGTCGTTATTCACATTGTAAATTGGTGTCCAGGCTTTACCATACTGTCTGTGTCCCTATGAAGGCTGATAACTTTTCTGTTGATCCATTGTCATCCGAATCCACTATTTTAGGTGTTTCTGAAAAGGAACTTCCTGCATGGTTGTTTTATACAGAAGATTTGTATACATTACATCTCTCAGATCTTTTAGTTTCAGATCTTGCATCTGTTGCTAAACATTGTTTCCAGTCTTCAAATGAAGGTACAATCCCTGAGAAAAAATCATGTTACATATCTATCATTGTTTCACATTTTCTTGCAAATCGCAGTAACATGATTTCATCCTCATTGTCTAATGGAGTTTCATATCATGCATTGACAGAGGTCATTGAAAAAACATATGGTGCTATTGTTGCAGCTTTGTTATGTGAACCTCCCTTTGTACTTGCACCATTTATTAATAGAACTTTGAATGTTTCTATTCTTTTTTGGTGTAATGAATCAGTAGATGAACTTGTGCATTGCTTGCAAAAAATAAGTAAAAAAAAATTGTTAGAGAATATTAAAAAAATTCCTATTCACCGTCGTCCCATTGTCGATAGAGCTTCTCATCGGAAGACATCAAATGCATTGGTGGATCATATTTTACGTCGAGTTTCTTATTTATTTTCTTTGTCTCTCTCAGAATTGTGTGACATTGCACTTTCTGTTTCATATTCAGAATTTGAAAAAAAAATGTCCAAAGAATTGTTGATTGAGTGTGTTATTAATTATGAATATGGTGATGTCCTTTTGCAAGCTATTTCATGTCATCCATTGAGTCGATCTGAGCGCAGTAAATTAGAAAGAAAGCACAATAAATTGTCTGATATTCAATATAAAAAACAAAATTTGGATGATTATGCTGCTGCATGGCCTTCTCAAGTTCCACAATCACATATATGGAAATGTTTGGATGCATATCGTCAAGGTACAATTTGGGTTGATCCTCCTGTATGTGCTGTATGTGGTCAAGGATCTGAAAATATAAAAGAAGTTCAAGTCGGACAAAACACAAAAGATTCATTATCATTGGAGGTTTTACGCTTGACAGATGATTTTATTATCAGAAATTGTGTCATAAAATGTAATTCAGCAAAATTTACTTATGGTAATATTCTTTTAGATGGTCTTATGCTTGACAAACAAGGAATACATGAGTGTAATACATATGATGCAAAGTTAAACATTTGTTCTGAATGTTATATAACTTTAACGCATAATAAAATGCCTCGTTTAGCATTAGCAAACAATTTATATCGTGGAACTTTACCTGATCAGTTTCAGGATCTTACTTGGGTAGAAGAAATGGTGTGTTCAATTTATAGAAACACTGCACATATCACTCGCTTATATGGTTCATCTGATCCATCTCAACCTACAATACTTCATGGAAATACATGTGCCCATGAAATGAATGTTATATCAACAGCTTCTGTATTACCACGAACACCAAGTGATATAAATGGTATGTTAAGTGTTGTATTTGTTGGGGCAGGCAAGCTCAATGCTGAATCTTTGCATAAAATGTTTAGAGTCAGAAAGAAAAAGGTGCAAGAGTTTTTATGTTGGCTGAAACACCACAACCATTTATATACAAATGTTCCACTTGATTCAGATATAATAAATCTCTATCCAGAAGATGGCACTCTTCCAGGAATTGAAAATCATATCATTCAAGATGATGAAACGAATCCTGAACATGCTTTTTCTGATCATCATGCACAATTATTTAAATCTGAAATAAATTCCGAAAGTAATTTAAATATAGAAACAAATAATGATGCTGTTTTGCTGGATAAAACTGGTATTGTTGACCCAGAATGTGATCGACTTTCAGGACGGAGTTTTACAGCATCTGCACTAAAAAATTTGGCTGGCAATCTTCATTGTGCTGAGATTAATGATCAAAACAAAAATAATCCTGATTTAGTGTTGCATCATGCATCTGCAGCTATATCTGAGTATAATAATCCTGATTTAATGCCAGGCATGTTTCCAACTTTGTTTCCATTTGGAATAGGCGGTTTGAAGATAAAGCTCGTTTAACTCCTGTTTCTTTTAAAGAACAAGCAGCATATTATTTTAATATTTCAGATCGCTCATTTCGTTATCATTTTTCTTATATTTTTGTTGCACTAAATATGCTTCAGCGTCGCTTGGCACATTTACATACATCTTTTACAGTTAAAAATTCAAATTTTGATTTAATAGCACGCCAATTAATAGCTATATCTCCTGATGTTTTAGTTGATCTTGCAAAGCATTTAGAAGAGGAAAAAGGATTTTCTAATTTGACACCTGAGCAACATCATGCCCTTGATCTACTTAAAAAAGTAAATACAATATCTGCACGTATTCCAGGGTCTCAGGCATCCAAAATTTTTATACGTAATGAAATTAGAAATTACTTTGCTTTTTTTGGCTTGCCACATATTTTTTTTACATTTAACCCAAGTGCAGCACATAGTCCTATTTTTCAAGTCATGTTTGGAGATAAAACCATTGATTTATCAAGTCGATTTACTAAAATTGTTTCCGGTCGTGAAAGAGCATTACGACTTGCCAAGGATCCTGTAGCTGCTGCTGATTTTTTTGAATTCTGTGTCAAAAGTTTATTTCAATTTCTTCTTGGATGGGATTATTCCACCTGTTCTTCCACAGATGAAGGAGGTATTCTTGGAAAATTACTTGCATTTTATGGAACAACTGAATTTACTGAACGTGGACAACATCATGGACATTTTTTACTTTGGTTATTAGGAGGTTTAAATCCAGCAGATCTTCATGCAAAGCTAACAAATAATGTTGAGTACCAAAAACAATTTTTTGATTTTTTTGAAAGTATTATTCAACATCATTTACCTGATATTGAAGTTAATATACCTAATGACTATGAACCTCGTGTTGAACGCCCTCCTATTCCTCCTTCTAATTCTGAACATCCTACACTTGATGTTGTAAAAGAATGGGACTCAGTATATATAACGGAAGTAAAAAAATGTGGAGAAGTTTTGCAACGTCATGTTTGTCATCCTGTTTGTCATAAATATGGAAGATGTCGATTTTTATTTCCACATGAAATTGTTGAAGCTTCTTATTTTGATCCAGAAACTAATTCAGTTGTTCTTCTTTGTCGTGATGGTTCTGTAAATAATTTCAATCCTTATATTCTTATATTCTGTCGTCATAATCATGATATAAAATGTATATTATCAGGAAAAAGTGCAAAAGCAGCTATGTTTTATATTACTGATTATATTACTAAAATGGACTGCAAAACTTATGAAATGTTGACCTTACTTTCACGTGCTGTATCACAAATGCCTAATACCAGCAATACATCACCAACTGATGCTGCAAAAACTCTTCTTCATAAATGTTTATCTCAGTTCACTCGTCAACAACAAATACATGCACAACAGGCTGTACGATATTTACGTGGTTTGGGAGACCAAATTTGTTCTCATAAAACAATTCCAATGCTATCATCTATACTTTTACCATTTGTTAAGTCAAATTTACCTTCTCAAAATATCACAAGAAATGTAACTGAAATAGAACATGATACTGAAGAAGATATTGAACAGCTTCCTAGTAAAATTATTACTGATAACCATGGAGAACTAATTGACACAAATCAGATTCATCATTATTGGCATCGTGATGACACATTATCACATATGTGCTTTTATGATTTTTGTCGATTTGTTAGAATTGAAAAAAAATCCCATAGATCAAATGTTAAAAATACTTCTCAAACTCGCCTTGGTGTACTTGAGCGTCACAAATTAAAATCCTCACATCCTTTACATGAAACCCACCATTTAATTAAGCACACAAATGAAATTCGTGGTGATGGACATGGTCTTTTGGTTCCTCGTATTGTTGGTATGTCAATCCCTAGAGAAACATCAACATCCTGGCCACTTTTTGTGCTTTCACACTTCAAGCCATTTGGAATTTCTAATCCACTTATTGATGCGAATGAAACACCTGAAATGTAATCAAAAATTGGATTGCCATATATGAATGTGAAGATGAACGTGATGCAAAGCGTTTACGAAAACGTGCTACAGAAACTCGAGAAAGTGCTGCAATGACTGCATCAATAGCTTCTTCAGAATTAAATGTGGATGACATTGAATATGGTATAAATAAGAAATTTCAATCTGAACAAGATTTCAAAGTACAGCAAATGGTGCTCACAATTCAACAATCAAATTGGTTGAAATCCAATGTTCAACATCATTTACCTAAAAGTAATTATGATGAAAATAAAAATACATTAATGAATTCTCTCAATATTACATCATCTCTTTTAAAACAGTGGAAAAGTAATATAAAAGAACAAGAAGAAGCTATTACTAACAAACGACGAAATGCTTTAAATCCAGAGCAGCAAAATACATTGAAATCAGTTATAAAAGAAACAGAAAATTCACTATCTACAACATTAACAGAAGTTTCTAATTCTTATTTTTGTTCTCCTACAGAGCAACCAAATTCAAATTCTCAAAACAATGAACAACATTCATCTGAAGAACTTCTTAGAATAATAGAGCAAGAATTCCAATTAAATCAAAAACAAAACTATGCATTCCAGATAATTTCCAATCATTTCATAAAAAGATTTATTTTAAAAGATTGTTCTGAAAAACCTCTTAGAATGCTTATGACAGGACCAGGCGGAACAGGAAAAACTCATGTTGTGAAAGCTCTTCAAAAAGTAATGAAATTTTATGGCTGTGAGCACAAAATACGATTTTTAGCACCAACAGGTTCAGCTGCAAGTTTAATTGATGGCATGACAGTACACAAAGGTCTAGGAATTAAAATAATAAAAGCTGATGCAAAAGGCAAAGGCAATCGTATTATAGGAGAAAGTCAAGAAGACTACACTATTCTTGTAAGCATAAAAAATAAAACACAACTTCGAGATGAATGGCGAAATGTTGATATTTTACTTATTGATGAAGCCTCACTTCTAAATGCACAACTTTTAAATGAAATAGATCATGCATTACGATATGCAAAAGAACGTCCTGATGCATGGTTTGGTGATGTTAGTATGATATTTGCAGGTGATTTTTTTCAGTATCCACCTGTGGCTGGAACTGCACTATATACTCCAATTTCAACATATGCAGGACAAACAAATGATGAAATACAGCGACGACTTGGAAGAATGGCTTGGAAAACAGTTGACACTGTCATTGAATTATCAGAGCAACAAAGAATGAAATCAGATCCAGAATATGCTAGTGCAGTTCAAAGACTACGGACACGAGAATGTCATATAGAAGATGTAGAATTATTCAATAGCTGTCTTATTAAATCCAGCACCAACCCAGAAGGAATTGATATGGGAGATAATGAAAATTCTTCTGCATCTATTATTGTGAATACAAATCTTCTACGGGAAACACTAAATATGGAAAAAGCATGTGCTTTATGTAGTTCTTCAGAAAAAAATGATCCTGAACTGATTATATGTGCTGCAGAAGACATTCTTCCATCAGGACATATTCCTCTGACACAAAGTGAGGCCAACCAAATTCTTCATACAAATTTTTCATCTTCAAAAAATCAAGGATCTCTTCCTGGTTTTGTACCACTTTTTATTGGAATGCCAGTTATTCTTCGCACCCGTAATTTATCCACAGATCTCAAAATAACTAATGGATCTCAGGGTTATGTTCGCAAAATTGATGTTAAAATTTCTCCACAAGGATTAACACATTGCTCCTGTGTAATTGTTGAATTTCCTGACAGTCCTGTAAAATTAAAAGGTTTACCAAAGGGACATTTCCCTATTGTCCCAAGCACATGGTCATTTACTACATCTTTTACCCAGGAAGTTAATAAAAAACAAGAAAAAATAAAAATATCTCGTCATCAAATACCAATTCAACCAGCATTTGCAGTAACAGGTCATTCTGCACAGGGAAAAACAATACTTAAAGTTCTTGCAAGTTTACATGAAGGTGGATTTGGAGCTTATGTTGCTGCTTCACGTGCAAAGTCTCGTTCTGGATTATATATCACTCATACTGTTCGATTACAAGATTTAAATAAACCAATACCTCATGATCTCCTTGTTGAGATTAGACGACTTGAAAATTTAGAGCATAACACATTAGTTCAACATGGCTTTATAAAAGGATCCATAATACCTATTCCTGAACCAGAATCTGAACACAAAGAAAAGAAGATTAAAATAAAAAGTGAATATCTTGAACCAACTTCACACAAAAGAAAATATATAGAAGAAAATGAAAACAATGCACACTCCAATTATGATGCTCACCTACAAATACCCCCCTCTAAAAAGAAATCAATATCTGTACAAAACATATCTCAACCAATATCTGAATCTGCATGGCTTCTTTCTGCTGGTTGTCGTTGGGATGAATTGAATTGGTCTTGTGCATATGACTGTGTTTTTATGTCACTATATACAATTTTTGCATGTGCTAATTCACCACTACGTAAAAAAATTAAAAATGCTTCTCCACTAGCCAAAACTCTGGAACATTCCTTCACTAATATTCTCAATTCCCGATCAGCTACAACTACTATATTTAACAATCACCGTGACAAATTACGTGATAACCTTAGTACCCACTCTCCAAATCAATTTCACCGATATGGACACCATGGAACTTCAGCCTCTGCTATACTTGATATTCTCTTTCCAGCCAATGGACGTCGTTTAATCACCACTGCATACTGCTCCAATGATTGTGATCTATCAACACAAGAAATCAATATTCATATGCCAGACACCATTATTCCATCTAACATTATTGACAATGGCACATCTCCAATTCTCACAAATTTAGATCAATACATATCAAATTTTTTACATGAAAGTTTGCCAAGAGAAAACCTCATGGAGATGTACTGCAATATATGTAACTCAGATTCACTAACCATTTTACCCTCATTTATTAACCCCCCCCCTCTTTTATTTTTTGAAATTCAAAGACCAAATACATCAACTTCATCACATATTCTTCCATCTTGGAATTTAACAATACCACAAGCTTCGCAAAATATTACATATCAACTATCAGCTATTATTTATTTAGGATACTTTCACTTTACAAGCCGACTTATTCTGAAAAATGGATCAGTATGGAAATACAACGGAAATTCAAATAGTGGAACACCTGCCTTTGAATTTGGTGCACAAAAAACTTATTCTGAATTAGTCCAATTTTTGTCTTTAGAAGACCGAATGGCACATATCTATATCTATTCACGTTCAGAAATATAAGACTACTATTTCCAGACATAACAAAAAAATGTGACATCTCATCCCCCCTTCCCCACGAATCAACCCTCCCTCACATCTCCTGCCTCTCCTCCCATCTAAAAATGGAGACAATTGGTGTGTGCCAAAAATCTTCAGGACAATCGTAATGTAATTAACATATTGACAAATCCCAGACTGACAGAACCACTACCAGCATACACATCCAACGCCACGTCAAATTACAACTGAAAATCTGAACACACCTCACTCGATGTCATATGCCTGCAAGATCACAACGATACGAAAAACATCCACTAGACATGCCACTGGAATACTCACGCGCTACGCCTCATCCATCTCCCCTGAATTCTCGACCTCCCCCAAATTTTGAAACCATTTTCTATTCGTCTCCACTTCATAATCGATCTCCCTCGAATTATAAAACACCACGACGCAATCTTACTCAAAACTCTCCGCAGCACCACCAAAACGTCATGCGCAACTCCCGTGCAACACAAATCCATTTATTTCCTAGACCATCCCTCGACACATTAATCAAACAACCCCCCCTCCTTCTCATCTTCCCCCATCTCATCCACTAACATGGCCAACGACGACGACACGCAAACCAAGCAAGATTTCTATACCAAAATCCTCATCCCTCGACTCGAAGAAAGTGCAAACCTGTTGGGAAATTCATCAGGAAACAGAAAAAGGATACGTGGCTCTCACCAGAGGGTATGGAGGATACACACTCCATGAGGCCATATCCATAGTGCCGATAGTGCTCATATCACCACGTAGTTTTGATGCTGGCCTAGGTAGCCATTTGTATCCCTCTGCATACCGCCCCTATGCCCCGCCTTTTGTTTAAAAAAGACATACAGTACTAATAAATATTATACTTTTACAGCACGAGGTGTCTCCCCAACAAGAGCCGAGCCAGCTAGGCGCTGCTTGCCCGCTGATCCACCTGCATAGCGGTTGGCGCCACCCCAGCCGCTGTGCCCCTCATGTCTGCCAGGCGATGCCGAGACGCCGTCTGCACCAAACCCACTTGAACCTGTGGGATCGACGACGATGGTGTCGAGATGGCCAGCGTAAGATCCGGGTGCAATTGAGCTTCGTCGAGGATCAAGTTTGGAGGCCTCACGACCCCTGCCTTCGCGATCAAAAGGTGTATTTGGTGACCAGGAGAACTCCTATGACGAGGAAGAGCCAACAATTCGGACCCTCGTTTAGGCAAGTCAGTCTGACGTAGAGTAGGTATGCGTGTTAGACTACCCATTGCAAAATATACATTCTTTGTGCCCCGATATTCTCTGTCATTGTTAAGATCTATACAACCTACATATGCTCAGTAGGGCTGGTTGCCCCCGTAGACTTGTGAATATGTGGGACCCCGTAGCTTGACATATCCTTGTAAGAAAGCTATGGAGGGCTACAGAACATCTGCAGGAGGCTACGGAGTCTACGAGACAGGGGACTTGTCTCCCAGGGTA
>Ga0307513_10012333_pt1 | contig 10565 bp, 13 predicted proteins | sample 15_EM_MG_FD_202174 | JGI IMG/M metagenome (GOLD analysis project Ga0307513, IMG submission 202174) | Populus trichocarpa ectomycorrhiza microbial communities from riparian zone in the Pacific Northwest, United States - 15_EM | ecosystem: Host-associated > Plants > Roots > Unclassified | place...
TCTGCATCGACAGAGTCTCATTCCCGTCGCTGACCACCCTATGCGCGTTTCTGCTCACAGAGAGTGCGTGTTTGCAGCGAAAGAGTCTCATTCCCGTCGCTGATCGTCGCCTGCGTGTTTCTGCTCACAGTTGGTGTGCATCTGCATCGACAGAGTCTGATTCTCGTCGCTGATCATTCTCTGCGCATTTCTGCTCACAGTTCGTGCGTATTTGCATCGACAGAGTCTCATTCCCATCGCTCATCGTCCTCTGCGCGTTTCCCTCACAGACAGTGCGTATCTGCATTAACAGAATCTCATTCCCGTCGCTCATCGTCCCCTGCTCGCTTGTGCTCACAGGAAGTGCGTTTGTGCATCGACAGGGTCACATTCCCCCGTCACTGATCATCTCCTGCGCGTTTATCCTCACAGTTCGTGCGTTTCTGAATCGACGGGGTCTCATTCCCGTCACTGATCATCCTCTGCGCATTTCTGCTCACAGAGAGTGGGTTTCTGCATCGACATAGTCTCATTCTCGTCGCTGATCGTCGCCTGCGCGTTTCTGCTCATAGCAAGTGCGTGCCTCTATTGCCCTGCATTATTTCCGTTGCCGACATATGCCCCTTTATTATTCCTACTAGTGGGTGTGTGGTTTTCCCATATCACTGGAGATCATTCAATGAATTATGCCCATCCTATATGTTTACAGGAGGTATGCATTACACGCAACATTCTTGTTTATATAGGTTCACTGGGTGCATTCCCAATACACTTTTAGGAGGTATGAGTAGCCACACATGCTCTCCCTGCACTGACAGGATCTTCCATATTCTAGCTGGTATGAACACATTTTAGCACATTTGACTTCTCAGTTGACATCACCCCCACCACCTTGCGTACAGAAAGTATGTACAATTATTGATTTTCTTTATTTGTTCTGAAAGCGCTCTACTCCCTTGAACTGTGCAGGAGGTCTGTGAATGCTTGATTCAATTCCATCGCTGAATGCTCATTTGTTTACGCACTCCCAAATGTATAGCAAGTGGGTCTTCCATTGCGCAAACCATTACACCTTCCTACTCACCTTATACCCGCAGTTTGTATGTGCATGTATCAAGTAGTCTCCGATGGCAACTCAATTGTACTACCCACTTGTGTTATAGGAAACATGCAAAAGGGATTGGAGATTGAAAGAGGATAATAGGCGATGATTAGGATGGGAATTTAGAAGCTTGTGGTATGTGAAGGCAGGCAGGTTAATGAGTTTGCTGAAAGCTGATACTGGCACCTCAGGTGTGAAATTGAGCAGAATGTTGGGGCTTGAGATTCTGATATGAAGATATGACGGGTTATATAATGGGTACCAGAATATGGAATATGGAATTCGACCGTAGAATGTGATGGCGATGACAGCTGGAAGTGGTGATACTGAAAGCTAGAGTTGTGACAAGCATGGAACTTGAAATGGAGTAGATAAATAGGCAACTCTGAGCGTTCCCACCCACGCCTCGGATTGTTTACAAGGTGTGTCACATTTCAATTAACTATGTACACTGGAGAATGCAAGGATGCCCCTGGCTACTCGCTCAATGTCACCTGCAGGCCAATCAATATAATCATATGATAAGTGTTGGCGCGGACTCTACCAGTGGTCATCTGGCCCCATTTCCCACTATAACTCTTGGTTCCTACCAAGCCACAAAGGAGACCAAGGTGCTGAAGCAGCCGACCGAAGAGGTCCCCAAGCCTACAAACCAGCCCCCAGAGATGCAGCAAACACACTTCCCCGCCGTCCAGGCGTGATACAGACACTGACTACGGTCAGCATGGATCGGTACCTACCAAGCGACCATCTTGCCTCTGCCTTCGAGGTCTTTACTTCCTTTAAACCTCGAGTAGCTTGTGACCAGCTCCTGAAGCATCGGGTACAGCTGGTCTTTTGCACGCATCCTGAGTTTGATTGCATCCATGAAGTTGATGAATGACTACGGAACACCAAGTGTGAGTATCCACGAAATGAGTAATGAGGGCAAGAGATGGTGGATGACCGCACCTGCGTCATCTCCGCAACCCACTTGGGGGTCTGTTGTGCGTCCCCACCTTTGCTTGCGTGTTCGAGGTATCAGTTTATGTAGTGCAGCAGGATGGCCCATCTAATACGACCCATTGCAACAAAAATGCATTATCAGTATATGCAGAGAAACTTGATTCACTCGATATCGGCCCATAAAGTCTTCGACTTCACCTTCCCACATCTTGCTAGACGTTACCAGACCCCACATAGTCTTGTATCTACCCCATTCAACCTGGCATTAGGATGCCTGCCGGGGCACGACAGCAAGGCGCGTACCGCCCTAACAGCTGCATACACTTTGGTGCATACTCACTTGCAGGTACTGCATCTCGAACGTATGCACGCTCCAAATAATCCAGAGATACGGTGATCCCATAGAGAGTTGCGAGCGATTCGTATTTCTCGCGCTCCGTATTCGTGGTGTACAGCCGGACCTCCTCATCGAGGGATAGTATCATTGTCATCGGGCAGCCGAGGTGAGTTTGGGGGGATCGACTGAATTCGGCAATCCGGTCGGGTGGTTGAGGGTCAAGAGAGGCCACTTGCCCAAACTTGGACCGCGCGCTGCCAGGCCCAATTCACAAATGGCGGCTATCTCTTCAGAGATTCAATAGCCTTTTGATCTCATACGGCTGTCGCTTTCCGAGCGCGTCCATGTTAAGTTACGAGGAGATAGACAGCTCTGGGGTGTGCTGCATGTTCGTTGCTCGATCTGAAAATGTGATATCTGACGGATCAGCTGATTCATATTTCTCTAGGTCTATGATGGTCATATGAACCTCATTCTCAGTGATGTCGAGGAGCATATAGTCATCGTGGACCAAAGTGACGAGCCAACCCGGGTCAGTTGACTCAAATGGTGGTATTTGTAATCCTATTGAAGAGACTTACTGCAACAAATGTCACTAAATTGTGAAAAGGCGGATAGAGATGCTCTATCTGCGCGGTGAAGGTGATTTTAGTACGTTCCTGCGCGTTCTCGTCGGATGCATGGCTAAAGAAGTATCCAATGCGCCTTTGTAGGTAGCGCCTCCAAAAAGAGACTAGAAACGCGTCCTCTTTGCCTTTTTTTTTTCTTGTACCCTTCCGCAGACATCCACCTGGCGGTCTCATGTCTTCTTTGTTGCCTAGTTTGCGAATTGCAATGTAATTAAAATGTCGGTACGCTATCATGTCTCCGCGGTGAAAGTCGAAGACTTTACGACAGTTTGACCCGCCCAACCTGAACTTGACCTCATCCGGCAGCCTTCCGGTAAAACACGACTATGAGCCAGAGAACACCGGAAGCAGCGAAATCATCCTCTTTAAGTATGCATACATATTTTAACCTGCCTATTGCCCTGTGACAGTCATCTGAACTCAGCGAACCACCGGTCATCTCGCCGCCATTGCCTGAGCGAGAGGTTGACTGCAAGCCTACCGGTACTGGCCTCACCGCCAGCCTCTTCTCCATCACCACGTACGTTGGGAAGGGAACGGGGCCCCAATAGCACCGACGCACCTGAAGAACAACCACGTACTGTTCTCCTCAGGCAAGGCTCATCCGCTGTTCACCACCCCTCCCGCATCCCTGACGAAAGCTACAATAGAAGGACTACCTACTCCCGAAAGCGCTTACTCCGTCCTCGCTACGTGACCCCCGCTCTCTTCTGCGAACTCTATCAGGACCAACCGACTGGGCCGCCGAAACTATGTATATCCTCCGCCCACTCATCTACGTACTCCTCTTACGCCCCTCGCGTAAACCTATTTCCTCGCTCCGTACGCCCGTCGCAGTGTCAATCATGATCGAAATCGCTGTACGATACTGGCGCGTAATGCCCCCCCGAGTGCGAGTCTGGAACGCGCAGAGTATGCTTGCGCGATCGTGAGTTGTTTTGGTACTTGTTTCTGCGGAGAGATATGGAACGAGTGGACACCGCCGAAGCTTCTTGGGTTGGCCCGGCGCACGGCCGGGTTCCCGTTGCTTGCACTCATCAGTGCCTTTGCGAGTGACTGGGTAACGTTGATCGATCAGTATCACTATTGTGAGTGACTGAGCCACTGTGATCTATGCAAGGTACTAATTGGCTGTTAGATACTGCGACGGCTCTGTCAAGTGCAACGCTGACGCAAATGCTTCAGTCCCAACTGTACACTACGCCAACTTTGTATACTGTATGGATCATGCAGCTAGACCCAAGTATTGTTCTGCTGCTCCAGTGATGACCAAAGTCAACTCACCAGTCATTCCTTTTCCTGGCCGCCAGCCCTTCATGTTCCCTAAGTCCTTTTCGATGAATACGCCCGCTGCGTGACGTTGAAAATACGGGGAGGGTGTGAACCGTCACTGCCTCACGTTGCAGGGCAGTACTTGTGCTTTCACTCCATTTCCATCTTCGACATGTTCTTAGTAAGAACATCGCGAGGTACGGTTTGAAACAGGGATATTAACAAAATTCCGGTCCCATATTATTCATTCACACCGGATCGGGCTGGGAATGCTGGGAGCGTAGTTCAGTTTCCATGAAGCTCCGTGTGCATTTCTCATTGGCACGTCCCCTAACTATCTGCACACCCTCTACGGCTTCCGAACTTCGACCTCTGCACTTCTTTCGCCCCAGGTCGAGGAATATGATCTCCATATTATGCAAGCTGGCCTCGCCTCTACTGATACGGACCTTTGTATTCGGTCTACCTCGGTGAGTCATTCCTGATGCATACAAGAACCGACAGAAAATTGTTGACGTCTTCGAGGAGTATACGAAGGACCCTCGCAATAAGGAGGGCGCGGTGCCGATGATCACTGGTCGAGAGGAGTATATGCAAAGATCCGGGATGAATGACCGAGATATAGGTGCTAGGACCTTCTCCGTCTGGTAGTTTCCTCCGCTGTGCCTTCGCTGAGCATGACCGGAAGCCAGGCTCCAAGAAAATTCTATTCCTGCAGCATTTTGGGTGTTGCTACGTGTCATTACCATCCCAGCTTTGGTGGATCGCCTGAAGAAGCCGCCCCTGTCTTTACCCCTCCCGAGGGCTTCCCTTCGCGGCCGGTCCGCGTACACAACCTTGGACGCCTCGTACGAAACTCATCCCTATTACGCTCTACCTTTTACGAGGTGTTGCGTGCCTGCGGAGGAACAGTCTCCAATCGTGTTGTCACGAGGACATTGTGGTCACGAGAAGGCTCTTAAAGAAGGGAACGCCTATTATGCTGCCTGCTCGACCTCATCATATGGACATCGCTATATGGGGCGAGGGCTATACCCAGTTCGTTCCTGATCGATCCATTCGAGCTGAGGGTAAAGGCGGCAAGTTTGGGAACCGTGGAGATAAGTCTCAAGGAGAGGTCGATGAGAAGAATATTGAGCGGAAACGGCAGGCCAAAGAGAGGATGATGCGACAGTTTGGAGGCGGGGTGTCACTCTGTCCAGGAAGGTTCTTTGCGAACTATGAGGTTTGGTCGCTCTTATCTTGCCTAATTTGGCAGTACGACATGAGCGTGAAGGAAGGGGAGAAGATACTGACCGTTGACTTAAGGACCCCCAACCTCGGGGTTATGTCTCCCACCCACGACGTGAAGATTTGACTTGTCAAGCGCAAGGATATGTAAGATAGGGTGACACATTCTGTATAGTTATGTGATACGCTCAGGGCTAGTGTATTATATATTTGACATGCGCTCGATTCAGTGTACTCTTCATGAAGGACTCAGATATTTTGAACATGTCACCTGGATCTAAGGTGTCAATGTTTCCACGTGCAGAACCCTTTGCGAGCTCTTTGTCAGTGGTTGGATCGGACGCACTTGCAGCGCAGCGCGCCCGAGAGGGGCTGAAAGGGATTTCAGGCCTCGCATCTTCGACTATCTATCCTCAAATGGTCCTCAATAAACCTACGCTTTGTGGGAAGCCGGAAGCGAGGTTCCAACGCACTTGTCGGCCTTGCAAGGCGCGAATTTTTCGGCAATTCCATACGACAACCTCAACTCGTCCGGTGTGACCTCAGCACTATGGGGAAAAGGTGACCCAGTCGCACTTGCTACAACGGCCCCCATTTGCGCCTCCGCTAGTAGCCCCACCAACCCGTTCAACCAACCACTTATTTTCCCTCGCCTCGCCCCTCGCTGCCTCACTAAAGCACGCGCGGAAGCGCACTGCCGCAGGGGAAGGGAACCCCCGCGAAAAGGCCAGTGCAATTTGCTGCTCAGACTAATGTGTCTGTGCTCGGGATGACCTTCGCCAAAAGAGGCACGCAAGGGTGCGTGTTCGGATAGAGCGAGGCGGCAGGTGGGAGCGGGGAAGGAGCGGATGGGAGAGGTATGAAGTACTGCCATTGTAGGGGTACTGTTTGCGATGAAGGATGGTGGGGTTGGTGGTGGTGTTGCGATCGACTGTTAATATTTGGGTGGATGTGTGGGTAGTGGGAATGGTGGTATGGAGCGAGTTGCTAGTGCTACTGTAGAATCGAGAAGTGTTGCTGGACGATCTGTGGAGGGTTACTATGCCCATATGGCGACAACGGCAAGCCGACCATCACTGTCCTCATCGGCGATCTCCACGTCTTCCTCCAGCACCCCAGCACCCTCCATGCTCTCTTCTCCATGCTCCTCGTCCTCGTCCTCCGATCCAGCAGCGTTCAAATCCTCCAACTCTTGCCTACCGCGCGGTCCGTACATCCGCAGACTGCTCGGCAGCACAACCCAATCAGGGATCTGCGCGCCCCGTCCCTGCATAGTATGGCACAGGGGCATCTCGCGAAAGTCGCAAAAGCGGAGGTTGAGCGAGGTAGATGTGCTCTTATGCTGGTCTCGGTCTTTCATGCACATATCTCGGTCTTTCATGTACATATTGGTGCCCTCGAGCCAGGACTCCGGACAAGAGGGGATGCCACGAAAGGAGGTGAATGGGAAACCCACCAATGGGCCGGCGCGCTGCGATTGACTCCCATCTGCGAGGCTGAGAAGGCGAGACGGCCCTCGCCGCGTTCTTGACGGTGGTGATGACGACGTCGAGCCTTCAAACCGACTTGGAGCCGCAGCTTTGAATAGGGATCGCGTGAGGGTGATTGGTGATGATGACGATTTGCTCATCTTTGCTAGGAAGTCTCTTAATGTCATTGGATGCGACCTTTCTTACTGAAACGCGATGTTGGCTGCCTTCAGAAAGTTACTTCGTCTAATCCTCCTCACGGCAGCTGAACAAAAGGATCAGGAACTAAATCAAGTACACAGCGCGTCTACGTACGAATTGTACAAGACCTTTCGTCTCGATTTGCGCGTGCTCTCCTTGCCCGAGAGGACTGCATCCAACACGGCTGTAAGCAATGTTAATGTTTGGCCGAGCTCGTCCGTGAAGATTTCGTAGGGCCTGCTAAAGAGTTCCGAGGCATGTCCCCAACGTTGGCATTCTGGAAGTCAGAAGAGAGGTCCTCCCTGAGCAGCGGGTCAACATCCTCAACGCTGGTATGCATCAGCTCCTATTATGCAACGAGAACTGTAGGGCCAACTCACTACTCTTGGGTTCGCCTTGTTTCGCCGTGGTGCCCTTGTTGAGCGGTATCGACAAGACTGGAGCGGCGTCAGACGCGTGTTTTTTTGGTGACCGGTGTCATTGGGGCCCCAACGGGCATCTCTGTGGATTGTGAGGGGGATTGTGGAGGGTCGGAAAGACAACAAAGACAACAAAGACGGTTCCCACCACCTCGAAGACCACCGCACCGCATCCACGCTGGAAACACCCGCATTGTACCTAGTTCGACATTGTAGTCCAGCGCAGTTTCAATCGGCCCGCTGGCCCCAGTCATCAACGTTCAGTATACCAACTGGCAAATGTACTGGCGCCTTGCCTGGTTCCTGCTCATAGTATCTTCAATGTCTTGCTCCATGCCCTCCTTTCAACTGCACCTACTTGTGTGCTTCGGTTCGATTGCCGCTTCTGGATATCGCCCAATTCCTCAAAAATTTGTTGCACTCCTTGCATGTACGCGTGCTCGTCGGCTCCACCAACATCGATCCAGTACAACGTAAGGGCATGGGCATCAATGAAGCCCACCTTGTGGCCTCCGCCTTGATCTCCTCATTTCAGTGTGCCCACCATTTGAACCTCATCGAGCATGACCACAAGTACCATATCCACCAATCAGGGTGCAGAATGTAGTGTATGGGGATTTGCAAAAGGCAAAGTGGAGGCGTAGTTTGAGCACCGCCATTTGGGCATGCCTAGCTCAGCTACCAGCGCAGCTCTCTTACGACATGGTAGTACGGCCAGAAACCACTTGGACGGCTCCTTCATAGTGTGGAAATTACGGATGCGTCGCAGAATTTAGTGAGTGTGACCCTCTGGTCTGTTCCCCACCCTTGTCGTCCTCCGGATATTCGCCCCTCTTTCCCTTCTTCACAGCCAGGCTAGAACTCCCGCTTCGGCTTGGCTTGCTTCGGGTCATCACCATCCCCGCATTTGGCACCAACAAATCAGATCGGCTTCGACTCCACCCCCTCGTCAGACATCCAACTCCCCGCCGACCCAAATTCACGCTTAGATAGTAACACCACACTCCGTTTCGTCTATTCTAACATGTTTTTCGGTTGATAGCACGAATACGTCGTGGCGCTCAAGCCAGTCCACACTCACCTGCGCTCGCTGCACCTCCCACTCTGCATCGGTACCACATCGCCCGTCAATGTATAAGATGAAGAGCCTGGTGCCGAACTCGTACTTTTACCTGAACGCTGCCGCAAGGCTACCCAGTAAGCGCCTGCTGGATACGTTCAACGCCGCTCAAGGCCTCACTTATGGAGGCGTACGGCCAAAGCTAGAACAAGTTGGCTGGGTACTCCTACAGGAAGGGGCTACGCATTCTTGTCGGGTGCGTACGCAGAGTCGAGGAACCCGAACCCGAACCCGCCTGCCCGCCTGCTTACGCGAAGGACGATCCATTTGTGCACAAAGCCGTCACTATTAACTGGATCTAATTGAACAAATGAAATCGCCGAAGGGGTCATGGTGCTACAATCACAGCAGTTGTGGTCTGCCAGGAGACACATCAGTAACGCAGGTGGGGTGGTTGTGGCCACAGGGCCACAGGTACATGAAGAACCTGCGAGTGTTACCTACCGATTCTCCCACTGGCGGAAGGGCTCGGGAATGTATTTGCAGAATGGACCGTACGTCAGTTTGAGGCTTGAGGATTGTGATAGATATTAATTTTCTTATTGATGGACGAGTTTACTTGACCTCATTCGTCCTCGAGTTGTCTGCGAACAGTGCTCATGGCGGTTAGTGAAGGAGGGCGGTGTGGGTTACAAGTGGGAGAGAACTGGTAACACCAATGAAGAGAAATGAAATCATACAGCATATCAGGGTGGCCATTGCAGCACTCTCGAGTCGCTTAAGCCCTCGAGTCTGAGCGTCTTCGATTTCTGGAACGCTCCGCTTTTCCTCACAAACTCGGCAAAGGCTTGTATGCCCTCTTTGGTGCCGAGGAGGGTGGCCAGTTGGTTCTGTTATGTGCCAGTGTGGGCTATGTAGGTGGCAGTCGATACCCGATGTTATTGCAGCTATTGGGGGGAAGCGGCTGCCGGAGAAGCCGAGTGAGTAACAATCTTTGTGCCGGCTGCCCGGCCTCTTGACTTGACAGCTGTCGATCCCATCGTCGCCGGTGCCTCGTGTCCTCCTCGTCTTCATCTGGATCTCACCGTTACGACGACACTCCGGCGCAAAAATCTCGCTCTTAGCTAAATGGGTAGTTGCTGTTCCAAGCCAGTCGATGAACCCGCTGCCGGGGCACCCTCTAAGGGAAAGAGGCAGGGAGAGACGCAGCCCAAGGGAGAGACACAGACAGGGGTGCCCTCCAAGCCAGTCGATGAAACTCCTGCCGAGACACCCCCCAAGGGAGAGACGCAGCAAGAGACGCAGCCCAAGGCAGAGACACAGGGAGAGGCGCCCTCCAAGCCAATCGATAAACCCCTTGCCGAGGCACCCCCTGAGGGGGAGACACAGGGAGGGGCAGCCCCCAAGCGAAAGCGTGCCCGCGACACAGCCATCTTGCTGCTCTCGTTTGCAAGCATCGCCGCAGAGGCTTCCGATCTGCTCAAGCCGATGAAAGCCGTGTCCGAATTCATCAAGAAAATCCTCGAAATCACAAAAGTAAGTTTCAACTTCCCGGACGAGACCTCCTTGTTCACGAAATCCCAAAGAGCGTGGAGCAGGTAGAGGATGATTGGAAGGGTCTCATTTGTCGGCTCAAATCTCACCTCACCGCTTTCGAGAGTCAAACCAACAGCCTTGAAGAAGATCAATCCCTAGACAAAACCCCTCTACCCCTCCATCCAGATATCGTAAAACCACTTCAGGACTATGTCGAGTTAGTGCAACTCCTACGTTCATAATCGTTCACTAATAATTCACAAGCCGACTCAACACCGTGTGCGTCGAACTCAATTCCTCGTACGAGGATGGCACCCACGGGATTATCAAGAAAGCCATCGATGTGGACCACAACAAACGTGTTATCTCGGGCCAAACAAGTGAAT
>Ga0307513_10012335_pt1 | contig 10564 bp, 8 predicted proteins | sample 15_EM_MG_FD_202174 | JGI IMG/M metagenome (GOLD analysis project Ga0307513, IMG submission 202174) | Populus trichocarpa ectomycorrhiza microbial communities from riparian zone in the Pacific Northwest, United States - 15_EM | ecosystem: Host-associated > Plants > Roots > Unclassified | place...
GGCCATGCGTTTGGTGAGGGTGGTCACCAGCACGCGCTCGTGTTTCTTCACGCGCTCGTCGATCTCTTCCAACAGGTCGTCGATCTGGTTTCGGCTGGGGCGCACATCGATCTCGGGGTCGAGCAAGCCGGTCGGGCGGATGATTTGCTCCACCACCACACCTTCCGATTTGCGTAGCTCGTATTCCGACGGGGTGGCGCTCACATAAACCGTCTGGCTGAGGAGCGTTTCAAATTCATTGAACGTAAGCGGCCGGTTGTCCAGCGCGGAGGGCAAGCGAAAGCCATAGTCGACCAGGTTCACTTTGCGCGAGCGGTCGCCGCCCCACATGGCGCGCACCTGGGGCACGGTGACGTGACTTTCGTCGATCACCATCAGGAAGTCGTCGGGGAAATAATCGATCAGGCAGAAGGGGCGATCACCCGGTCGTCGTCGGTCAAAATAGCGGCTGTAGTTTTCTATCCCTGAACAGTATCCCAGTTCGCGCATCATCTCGATATCAAACTCCGTCCGTTCTTTCAAGCGCTTTGCTTCTAGGTGGCGGCGATCGGCTTCAAACATACTCACTTGCGCCACCATGTCGTCCTGGATCTCACGGATGGCTTGATGCAGCGAATCCTTACCCGTCACAAACAAGTTGGCAGGGAAGATGGTGACGATGGATTCATCCGAGATCTTTTTGCCGCTCACGGGGTCGATGCGCTGAATGGATTCGATCTCATCGCCCCAAAAATAAATGCGGATGGCATAGTCGGCATACGCCAGAAAAACGTCCACCGTGTCGCCCTTCACCCGGAAGGTGCCGCGTTTAAATTCAACTTCGGTGCGGTTATACAAAATGTCCACTAGGGCAAACAAGAGCTTGTTGCGCACAATGGTCTCTCCGGTTTTTAGCTTGATCACGTTCTTGCCAAACTCTTCCGGGTTGCCGATACCATAGATACACGACACCGAGGCCACCACGATCACATCGCGCCGGCCGGTCAATAGCGAAGAGGTTGCGCTAAGGCGGAGTTTCTCTATTTCTTCGTTGATGGAAAGATCTTTTTCAATATATAATCCGGAAGAGGGAATGAAGGCTTCCGGTTGATAGTAGTCGTAGTAGGAGATAAAATACTCCACAGCATTTTCGGGAAAGAACTGTTTAAACTCGCCGTACAACTGGGCGGCCAGTGTCTTATTGTGACTGAGGATCAAGGTTGGGCGGTTGGTGCGGGCAATCACATTGGCCATGGTAAACGTCTTGCCCGAGCCGGTAACGCCCAGCAGGGTTTGGTGTTGCTCACCGGCCTCTACGCCCTTCGTTAGCTGTTCGATGGCCCGGGGTTGATCGCCGGTCGGTTCGTATTCACTGGTGAGTTTGAAATCCATAGGCTGTCGATAATTTCGATGATTGATGTTGGGAAACAATTCCCTTAACGCATACGTCAAGGTCAAGTTAGTGGTTCCTGTCAAACAATAAAAAAATCGCTTCCGTTGCCAGAAGCGATCTCATTTTTTTAACCCGGCAGGTGTCAGTTATTCCAGATCGTCCACGATTTTTCGGCTTGGATGTGCAGCATTTCCAGTCCGTTCTTGACGGTGGCGCCGCGCATCTCTGCTTTTTGCAAAAACATGGTGCGTGCAGGGTTATAGATCAGGTCGTATACGTAATGGTCGGGACCGATGTGCTCGTTGTCGATCGGCGGCATGGTCTCTGTGTTGGGGCTCATGCCCAGGGGTGTAGTGTTGATGACGAGCAGCGACTCGCTGATGAGCTTGGGGTTGGCCTCCAGGTCAGCATACGTGTAGTTGCCTTTTTTCGCTTCGCGCGAAACCACCTTGTAGTCGACCTTCATTTTTTTTAACGCCTCTTGAACAGCCTTGGAAGAGCCGCCGGTACCGAGGATGAGGGCTTTAACTGTTTTTCCTTCGGGAATCCATTTTACGATGGTTTCATAAAATGCATCCGAATCCGTGTTAAAGCCTTTCAGCTTGCCGTCTTTGATCTTGATCACGTTCACAGCGCCGATCTTTTTAGCAAACCCGTCTACTTCGTCCAGGTATTTCAGTACCTGTTCTTTGTAAGGGATGGTTACGTTCAGGCCGGTGAGGCCTTTGGTTTCTTTTAACAATGCTTCAATATCCGTGATGGTGGTGAGTGGGAACAATTCGTAGTGATAGTCGCGGAGTCCTTCGCGGAAGAATTTTTCATCGAAATAAGCCTTTGAAAACGAGTGACTAACGGTGGCACCGATTAGCCCGAATACTTTTTCCATGTTCAGAGTTTTGTTTTAAGTCTTGCTGAAATCTTTTCTACTAATACCATAATGAAAACGCCGATGGCCATCATCAAAATGGCCTGAAAAATCTGTGGGTCCTTACCGGTAACGGCCACATAGTGCCAGGGCAAAATGCTTTTATCCCACACGGGTACTTGCTGGCCTCTGTTGTTGGTCACAAATTCCATGACCTGGCGCCACGGCCACAACTTGTTGAGGGTGCCCAGCATCAACCCGGCCAGCAAAGCTACGGTTGCGCCATGATAGTTGTCTACTACCCACCCCAAAATTCTGGAAAACCCCAATAGCCCTGCAACGCATCCCAGGCTGAATACCAACAAGATAGGAATGTTGAAGGTTGTGATGGCGCCGATGAGATACCGGTATTTACCAATGATAAGCAGGATAAACCCCCCGGAAATTCCAGGCAACAACATGCCACAAACGGCCACTATGCCTGCAAAAAAGGCGAACCAGAGAGTATCGGGGGTATGAAACGAGGGTAAGATCGTGAGACCATAGGCGATGGCGGTGCCCACGGCGAGCGCGAGGACGATGCCGCCGTTCCATTTCTTTATTTCCCTGAGCATGAGGGTGACAGAAATGGCAATCAGGCCAAAAAAGAAGGCTGAAAACGCCACGGGATGGCGTGTAGAAAGGTAGATCATACCCTTGGCAGCCGTAAAGATGCTGGTGATGATACCCAGGAAGATGGTCGTCAGGAAGGAACCATTGATCTTTTGCCAAAACCCGGCAAAGTCGCGGTCTCGCAACATCCGGAAGGCCTCCCGGTCGATGGCTTGCAACGACGAGATGAGCTCGTTGTAGATGCCGGTCAGCAGGGCCGTAGTACCCCCGGAGACGCCGGGTATAACGTCGGTGGCTCCCATACTTATGCCTTTCAAGTAAAGGAGAATATAGTCTTTGGGTCTTCTCAAATCGGTAAGCTTAGTCTACCTCGAAGGGCGGCGCCGTGTTGGTGTTCTTCTTTTCTATACCGAGAAAGTGCAAGAAGGTGTCACCACGTAGACCTAATCGTATGGTTTCCAGGGGAATAACTTCTTCGGGGGAGATATTGCCCAGGTTCACATTGGCGCCCAGCAGTTTGATAAACCACACTTGTTGCGCCTTTTGAGGAGCTTCCCAGATGATCTTTTCAAAGGGAATTTTCGTGAGAATTTCTTGCACCAGACCGGAACGTACCTCTCCGGTGGACCGGAACAGGCCTACATTTCCGCCTTCGCGGGCTTCGCCGATCACTTTCCAGGCGCCGGCATCTAACTCTTTCTGCATCAGCTCGATCCACATATAGGGCGGGATGATCTTGTCCGCGTCCTTAGACCCCACTTCCGAAAGCACGGTCACCTGGTCGGCCAGCTTCATGATATAGTCGCATTTCTTGTCGTGGTCGATATCCATCGATCCATCCGACACCTCTGCAAACGACATCTCATATTTATCCAATAAACGACGGTAGTCCTCGAACTGGTCGCGGATCACAAAGGCTTCGAAGAGCGTGCCCCCGAAATAGACCGGCAGGCCGGCTTCCTTGTATACTTTCAGCTTGTCTTTCAGGTTGGGCGTTACAAAGGAGGTTGCCCATCCCAACTTCACGATATCGATATGATCGGCACAAATACTGACAAAATCCTCCGTTTCGCGTATACTCAAGCCCTTATCCATGGCCATAGTAAAGCCATATTGCCTGGGCTTGGTCGTACGCTCAGGCAGGTTTTTAAGTTCGTAGTTCATTAGCTATTTTCTTTTCTAAACTGCTCGATGATCTTGTACAGCGCCTTTTGCGTCTCGATCTTAGGAAAGAAATCGAACAGGGCGGTATGTCCATCGAAGTCCAAAATTAAAGCATTTTCCAAATAATTAAAGGCTTCTTTAAAGCGACCAGCTTCGATGAGGTATACCGTCATGCGGTAGAAAAATTCGGCATCGTCCGGAATTTCGTCAAATCCCACCAATAAGGTCTCTATAGCCTTGTCGTGATCGCCCTGTTCGTAGTAGATAAACGACCAATTCAGCCATATTTCCTTATCGCCGGGTTCCAGTTTCGAGGCCTCTTCATAGGCGTCGATGCTGGACACGGTGTTGCCTACTTTGAACTCGGCATGGGCCACCGACTTCCAATATTCCGGATTTTCAGTATTGATTTTCAGGGCTTTGTTATAGAAATGGAGGGCCTGATACCATTTTTCCTGTTTTTCCAGGCAAGCGCCTGCCCCAAACCAGGCTTCGTCATAGAGCGAGTCGAGTTTGGTGGCTTTCTGGAAATATTTCAGCCCCAGCTCATATTGCTCCAGGCTTTCATAGGCGGCACCCAGGCAGCAGTATACTTCCGGACTGGGACCTTCGATCTCCACGGTCTTGCGGAAGGCATCCAGCGCTTTGGTGTACTCGCTCATGTTCATGTAGGTATTGCCCGTGTTGAAATAAGCAGAGGCAAACGACTCGTCGATGGTGATGGCGTAGTCGTAGGCATTGAGGGCTTCCTGGTATTTCTCGAGCTTGTTGTATACAATGCCGAGGTTATACCACGCCGCAGTGGAATAGGGATCTTCGTCGATGAACTTCTGATAATACTCGATGCTGCCTTCCAGTTGACCGGTCACGTCCAGACAGAACGCAAGCTCATACAGCGAGCCATCGTGATTGATGTTGATCTCGATGGATTTCTTATACGCCTCGATGGCCTGCTCATAGTCTTCCATGCTCTGATGCGCCAACCCGATGCTGTAGTATACTTCATCTTTATCGTCGGCCAGCAACAAGGCTTGTTCGTAGTTCTCGATGGCCTCGGCGTGGTTGCCTTGCAGGGATAGGATGGACCCTTTGGTCAGGAAAATTTCCGGGTCGTTGGGTTGCAGGGCGTGCGCTTGTTCCAACAGCTCCAACGCCTGGCCAAATTCCTCCAGGTTGGAGAGGATCTGTGCCTTGATGGTGATCAGTTCTGTGGAAAAGGGATATTGACTAATCGCTTGATTAACGGCTTGAAGTGCCTTGCTATGTTTGCTACGCAACATGTAGTGATCAATGATCTGTTCGTAGGCATCTAAATCAAAAAACTCTGCTTTCTTTTTCCGGAGATGGTCTTCAAATCGTTTAATCAGCTCGTTTCCTTCTTCTCTTTTACGATATTCTTTAGACATGGACTAAAAGGTTTTCCTAAAATAAGTAAAACTGGTGTAAAGCTAAGACCTTTCGAATTAATTTTTAGTGTGGATTTTTCTCCATGTAATATTCGCAACACCATTGCAGGGTTTCATCAATCGGTTGAAATTCAAAATTAAGCGTGTTGCGGATTTTGGTGCTCTCGTACAAAAATTCCGTGCCTGCCAAACGCGCTCTTTCGCGGGTAACAAGCGGCTCCACACCCGCAATCTTCGCACGTACGGCCTCTACTGCCGCCATCACCGAAAGAAGGCCTTTGGAGACTTTAATGCCCGGCGATTTTTTGTTGAATTTCCTTGCTATGCTGGAAAAAAAATCCGAATACGAAATTTTCCCTGCGCTGGCGATAAACCGCTCGCCTTGCACGGGATGGTTTAGCAATCGATAACTCAAATCGGCAACGTCGCGCACGTCTACATAGTTCAAATATCCATCCATGTAGAACGGCTTCTCGTCCCATACGTATTTAAACAATTGCGCGCTGCTGCGCGTCCAGTCCGCCGGCGCGAGGATCAGGGAGGGATTGAGCACGACGGACGACAAGCCTTCTTCCTGGCCACGGAAAACTTCCAGCTCGGCGAGGTATTTGGATTGCGCGTAGACGCTGTTCAGCGGATTGTCTATCCACTTGTTATTTTCTGTAATAAGGTTCTGGTCTTTTTGCCGTCCCAACGCAGCCACGGAACTGACATGCACCAATCGTTTCGCGCCATTCATCAACGCAGCATTCACTACGTGACGCGTACCCAATGCATTTACATTCAACACTTCCTTCGCGCGACGCGGATTGAACGAAACCGCGGCGGCCGTATGAAAGATGTGTGTCACGTCGTGAAAGGCTTCGTCTATAGCCTGGGCATCGAGCACATCGGCATCGCGCCACGTGATCTTGTCGGCAATATCATTGAGCAGGGAGGTATCGCTGCCTTTTCGTTTGAGAGCCACAAACACTTCATTCTTCTCCACCAGTTTTCGCACCAGGAAGCTACCCAACAAGCCGTTGGCTCCGGTAACCGCGATCATGATAAGGGCTGTTTATGCATACGGAGGCAAGGTAGTGAAAAACGAAAGGTCAGAGTGAATTATTCAGGAGCGGTAAAGATAATGCTTTTTGAAAATGCTTCATGCTTTGCGCCACGCCCACCAGTTGCACATGTTGCCTTGCATGGCAATCGCTCCCCAGCAAATGCACCCAACCTCTGTCGATCAGCTTGTGGGCTGTGCGTTGTGCCTCTTTGGAGTAGTAGCCGGTGATCGAACTGATGTTGACCTGTAACAACGCACCGCGATCCATCAAGTCTTGTGCCTTCTCGATGTTGCTCTGCAAATAGAGATAGCGCTCGGGATGTGCCAGCACTGGCCGATAGCCTTTTGTGTTGGCCATGAAAATAAATTCCTTCAGGTTAAAGGGCTCGTTGAGGAAGTTGGTCTCAAAGAGCAAGAGGTTCTTCCCAAAGGTGAGCAGGGGGGTATTGTTTTCGAGCATGCGAAAAACGCTCTCGTCGAGGTAGTACTCGGCAGCGGCGTCAACCTCCATCGTGATGTTGCGTTCTTTGAGATAGGCGCGCAGCTTTTGCAGGGCTTCAGAAATTATTTCGGGTGTATTCCGGTAAGCGTCGCTCATCACGTGTGGTGTGGTGATCAGCTTGCGGTAACCGAGTTGTGCGAAGCGGGTGATGATCTCTCCGGCATCTTCATAGGTCTGCACGCCGTCGTCAAGTCCCGGTAGCAAGTGGGAGTGAATGTCGGTGCGCAGGCTTGCCGCGTGGGCAAGGGCCGTCTTTTTTTTGAACCAGGAGAACACTAAGTATTAAAAATTTTCTTTAGCCAAGGTCGGGTCCCGGGCTCTTCGTAATAGCCGTAGCCATAACTCTGTTCGCCCGTGGATGGCAACGCATTGAGCAATGTGGTGATGTTTGAAAACTTATTGATGTTGATGATGCGTTGCAGGTTGAGAACAAAATCTTTCTTGGAATAGTTGGCGCGGAAAATATAAATCGAAATGTCGGCGCGCTTCATTGCCATAATACCGTCGGTTACCAATCCAACCGGTGGCGTGTCCAGGATGATATAATCATATTGGGTCTTCAGATCGTTCAGCAGGTCTTCAAACTCGCCGTTCAGCAACAGCTCGGACGGATTGGGTGGATGGGGCCCGGAAGGAATGTAGTCGAAATTGGACAGGGCCGTAGTGGATACGCATTCCTGCCAGGTATTTTTCCGGATCAACACCGTGCTGATGCCCTTGGTCCAATCGTCTACATTGACAGGCAAATTTTGCTTGGGCTTGCGCATGTCGAGGTCGAGGAGGACAACCTTCTTTTTCGATAACGCCATCACCGCGCCCAGGTTGAGGGCGATGAATGACTTGCCCTCGCCTGAGACAGTAGAGGATACGGCGATCACTTTGCGTTGGCCATTAATGTTGAAGAAGTCCAGGTTGGTGCGCAGGGTCCGGATGGCTTCGCTGACCATTGATTTAGGATGGTCGAGCACGTGCAATCCATTCTTGGTGAAATGCCGCGAGGAAGGTACCACGCCCAGCATGGGCACACTGGTCACCCGTTCAATGTCCAGCAGGCTGGTGATCTTGTTGTTCAACACATAGAGCAAGCCCACCAGCAGCAGCATGGCCACCATGCTTCCTACAAACCCGATGCCCGTAATCATCAGTTTGTTGGGCGAGATCGGGGTATACGACAAGTTGGCCGGCGAAAGTATTTTATAGTCCGGAACACTGCCGGCCTGGGTGATCTCGAACTCGGACTTCGATTGCATGAGCGACAAATAGAATTGCTCATAAAGTTTATAGAAGCGAAGGTTCTTGGAAAACTGCGTGCTCTTGTCTGGAATGTTCACAAATTCGTGTTCGAGCCGTGTCTTCTTCTGATTGATCTCATCCAGGCGCTTGATCCATTCCGCGCGCTGCTCCTCCAACTGCCGGTTCGATTTATCGCGAAGCGTCTCAATGTCCTTTTGACGTTGACGATAAGCGAAGGTCACTTCGTTGTAGGAGAGCTTCAGTTTTTCCTGGTCCCTGTAGAGGTCTTCCAGCTGCTCCAGGTTCTTGGCTATGGTGAGCGGCAGGGCGTGAAGTTGTGTCAACGAAATGAACAGGTCGCCGGTCTTCAGGCCCTCCATCAGCGTGTTCACCTCCACGATCTTGTTGGTGAGTTCATAGCGTTGCGAATCGAGGCGATTGATGGCCGAGACGGTTTTCTTCAGGTCCTCGTCCAGGTTGTTGGTCTTGTTCTGCAGGGTGAAATTTTCGAAGTAATTTTCGAAGTCTTCCATCTTGTGCTCGATGTTGACGAGTTCGTTCGAGACCCAATCGATCTTCTGCTTGTTCGCGAGGTTCTTTTGTTCGTAGCTGTAATGCAGATAAATGGAGTCGATCTTGTTGAGGATGGCCGTAGCCTTGAACGGATTATTGTCTTTGAAGGAAATACGCAGCGTATTAGCGTTGAAATTTAGCGGCTCGGCGGTCAGGTTTCGAAGCAGGTATCCCAGCAGGGCATCGCGGGTGTTTAGCACAAAGAAATAGCCGATCTCGTCGCCTTTTTCGAAGGCTTCGTTTTTTTCAATATAAAGGTCTACGCCATTCAGGCTTACTTTCGAATTGTAGCGTCCCGCTGTTTTCTGTCCTTCGTCGCCCACTTGGAGTGTGAACTCGTCATTTCCGTTGTCGTCGAGGTAAATCGGGGTGTTGAAGCTGCTTTCATTTTGAGTTTTGTAGCGGACCACGAAAGGTGAGTTCTGGAACAATTCGTCGTTCAGCACACGGCCCACGCTGAAGTAGCTCACATTCAGATCGGAGGAATCCAGCACGCGGCCCAAAAACAGGCGCGACTCAATAAGTTCGATCTCGCCCGACAGCAGGTTGACATTCGGGTCTTCCACGGTCGACTTGATGCCAAACTCCGTGGCTTCTTTTTTTATATCCAGCTTCAGCTCCGACGATGACTCGTAAACATTTTTGGTGTAACGTACCTTGAGATACGCAATGCTGTTGATGACGAGGAATAGAATGATCAGCCAAAGCCAATTGCGCTTGAAAATGGTCGTCAGCTTATTGAGATCAAGGGGTTCGTTGGCCGGTGATTGCTGGGGTAGTATGGGCTTTTGTGTTTCCAACATTCTTTTGTTAAAGACTCAGGATAACAACCAGCAAGGTAGTGAGACTGGTAATAACGCTGATGACCGGCCCATAGTCGCGAAAGGCCTCCGTGACGGGTCTGCGAATAGGTTCTACATACACGATATCACCAGGTTCCATGGCAATGTTGTTCTTCAAATATCCGTCGAAGGTGCTAAGGTCGGCCAAGAACACTTCTTTGCCGCGCAACACCCGGATATTATGAGCCTTGGCTTCGTTGGCCACACCTTTGGCCAGGGCCAGCACCTCTACCAGGTGCATGTTCTCATTGGCCAATGGAATGACTTGTCCACCGGGAGCGCCCAGCACTACCACGCGCTTGTTGGTATATCTCAGCTTCACAAAGGGCTGCTGATAATAGACCGCATAGGCCTGCTGTAGTATTTCTTCCGCCTGGCGTATGGTGAGCCCCACCACTTTGGTGCTGCCGACCATGGGAAATCTGCTGACGCCAGTTACGTCTACCAGGTAAGTTGGTTCAGATTCTTTTGCGGGTTTCTGCTCCGGGCTGTCCTGTGTCAGCTTGCGGTCGGGGTCGATAAGCCGTTCGCCGTTGTTGGTGTAAACCTCCAGTTGCAATTGATCATTGATCTGGATGACATAGTTCTTTTCCGCGGCTTCGGTCTGCTGTTTCAATACGGTCCCTTCGGGTACCTTGAACATGATGTTCTGCTTGTACGAGCTACAGGATGAGAGGAGGACGCAAAAAAGAAGGAGCGCGCTGTTAGCGCCCCAAAAAAATAGTTGTTTCACGTACAAAGCGTTGGTTCATTACCGTGAAATTACGGATTTTCCTAACAATTCGTCCATCGTGGGCAATACCATGTCCTTCTCGGAAATGATGGGATCTTGTACGCGCCAGTCAATGTTCAGTTCAGGATCATTCCAGCGAATGCCGGTCTCGGAGGCCTTATCGTAGAGGTTGGAGCACTTGTAGAAGAAGACGGAATCTTCCAGGGCGGCAAAG
>Ga0307513_10012336_pt1 | contig 10563 bp, 7 predicted proteins | sample 15_EM_MG_FD_202174 | JGI IMG/M metagenome (GOLD analysis project Ga0307513, IMG submission 202174) | Populus trichocarpa ectomycorrhiza microbial communities from riparian zone in the Pacific Northwest, United States - 15_EM | ecosystem: Host-associated > Plants > Roots > Unclassified | place...
GAATGTCATGGTGATCCCATTCACCGATATATTGACTTCGGGTTCCGCCATGCTGGCATTGAGTTTCGGGCGGCCCGTTGTGGCACCACGGCTCGGAAGCATGCCCGAACTTATAACGGAGGCGTGCGGCGTCCTTTACGACCCCGCTCTGACTGACGGGCTCGCACAGGCGATGATCAGCGCGCAATCACGTCGTTTTGACGAAAAGGTGATTGTGAACCACGCGGCAGAGTTTGGCTGGGAGGATGCGGCGGGAGCTTTTCTCAGCGCACTGGAGGCACGCTAATCGAGAGCCCCAGCTCAGGATGAAGCGCGTGCAATGGACGCTCTTAGAATCTTGCCACTCGATCAACTCTCCAGCTCAACGGAGCTGCACGCGCAGTCGAGTCGCGAGGTAACCGAGCGTGCCTCGAAGTTCGTACAGCATGCTTGCCAGATATCGCTTCTGTTTCAACATGTGCATCAGGCGAAAGCGCATTCTCCAGTACCAGTTGCGGGCGGCTTGCTTGCGCCGCAATGGGTCGAGGAAACATTTTCCATAGTAAGCGCCGCGCCCCAGATCGTACGAACGCCGCAGAATGCTCACTTGCTGTTCGGTACGCCGCCTGTGATGGTGAAACACCACGACGTCTGGCTCATAGGCTCCGGCAAATCCTGCGGCTGAAACGCGACCCAGCCAGTCGAGGTCCTCTGCCGAGGGAAAGCGGCTGCCCGCGCCGAGAATCTCGTCGAAACCGTTCGTCTTCTCCAGAACGTAACGACGCGCCGCCATGTTGGCACCGTGCATGGCGCCATCGACCGGAAAGCTGTGCGGCGGAATAGCGTTCCGGTCAGGATTCGTCTGGATAGTGATTGGAAGGTCTTCGGGATCGAACAGCATGACGCGACCACCGAGATACTCCACTTGCGGCTGAGTCAGCTTTTCGATGAGGCGCTGGACGAAGTCGATTTGCGGATAACAATCGTCGTCCGTAAACGCCACGAAGCCGCCGCCTGCGCTCTTCCATCCGGTATTGCGGGCGCGCGACAGGCCTGCAATCGGCTCGAAGACCACTTTAACGGGGAACCGCGCCCTCGCAGCATATTCCCGCAGCACATCCTCTGTACGATCGGTTGAGCCGTTGTTGACGACAACCAGCTCCCATTGCAGATGGCTTTCGATCTTCGTGAAGCAATCGAGAGTGGCACCGAGCTGGTCTGCTCTGTTTCGCGTGCAGAGCACAACTGACACTTTCGGTTCGTTCATCTGTCGACTGGGCCTTGCGCTGGTGCCACAGGAGTTGAAACGAGCGCGGGCTGCGAAACGGATCCGGAGAATAGCACCTCGTTGATCTTGTTCAGGCGGCTTCCGGGGAATTCCATCCAACGAATCCTGCGCCACACATGATCTGCTCGGCGGCTATCACGGCCGGAGAAGATCCATCGAGGCTGCTGCGTTCCCTGAATTCCATCCAATAGTCCGCGATGAGTGGCTCCCGCAGAAGCTGGCAAAACAGTTGGCGCTCGCGAGTCGGTCCTGCGCCGGGCGCTCGATTCGCCGCGTGGCCAGAAGGTGCCGAACGCCGTGAGACAGGCAGCGTTGGGGAGCCTGTGGGAACTGGCTGCCTGGCATGCCGCGGACCAGCCGTGGCAGGCGATCAAGTGGTATCTCAAGGCGGCGGGCTACCGACCATTCAGCTTGAGCGCGTACAAGGGTGTGCTTCGCACAGTCCTGCGTCGGCAGTAGGGGTTCGACCTGGCCGCAGTGCGGCGCCGGTGCGTCGAACGAGAAACAACATTCCGTGTGGAATTAGTTTGATCGCGTAAAGGATTGAGTCACCGTCCGATCGCCCCGATGCGGACGGATTCCGGCATCGAGGCGATGGCGTTCATTCGCGCGAGCTTAGGGAAGTGCCTGCGGTGTGCAGTTATGCAACTCCACGCTGAAGGGCGGACCCGCGTCATACGTCTCGATCATGGCCCCGTCCTCCGGTGAGGTGAGGTTGATGACGTGGGTCTCTCCCGCGCCAAGGTAGGTTTCGCGCCAGACATCTGTACCGCGCTCCCATTCAATGATGAGAACGGTCCCGGACTTGGCGGTGACTTGGCAGCCGTTCGCCCACGCGCCCATGTACGGGTATAGCAATTCGCCGTTCAGCGAATAGACGGTACGGGAGCTGATGCCGCTACGCGCATTGGTCGAATACGCCGCCCACGAGGGCCAGTTGATCACTGCGCCGGCCCAGTTGTCCCAATTGCATCCTGGCAGATTGCAGCGCCAGTACGCGGAAACCGACTGGATGTCGTTCGGATCGCCGATCGGTGCTGAGTCCGCCAAGGTGAATGCGTAGGAGAACTGTGCCGAGCTTTGTACGCTCAGCACTCCGCCCGGCGGCACGCCTTGCACTTCATAGAAGCCGCCAGCGGTAATCGTCGTGAGCAGCGAGTGCGAAGCGCCGTTCGGCATGCCGACATAGAGGCTGGCGCTGCCGCTGTCGATCCAGACCATCATTCCATTGGCGACCTCTGCCGGCAGATAGATGCCGTCAGTGACCGTATAGCCAAGCCGGTGCGTGACGGGGTTGGTAACGGCCGGCCAGACGAGGGCATGACCGTCTGTCGAAGCTCCCCACGGGCACGGATTGCTGGTGCAATTCCAGACAACGAGTTTTGACGAAGGCCCCGAGCTCGGCGGTGGATCTGGCGGTGGCGTCGATGCCGTGCCCAGCGTCACCTGGTATGTGAAGGTCGAAGAGCCCTGCACGCTCAGGACTTCACCCGCGGCGAGCCCGGAGACTTGGTAGGAGCCACCCGCACCGATGCTGGTGATGAAGTAGTGCGAGCTGGCACCGGGTAGCCCGGCATACAGGCTTGCGGTGCCGCTGTTGATGGTGACGCTGGTTCCGTTGGCGATCTGTGTGGGCAGGTAGATCGCGCCAGAGGTCGTATAGCCGAGTCGCGTGATGAGCGCATTCGCGTCGGTGGGCCATACCAGTGCCTGACCGGCGTCGGATGGACCCCACGGACATGGCGTTGCAGTGCAGTTCCAGGTCACGAGCTGCGACGTGAGTCCGGTCGTTGGGGGCGCAGCAGCGGGCAGCGTGACCGTGTACGTGAAGCTGGCGGAGCTCTGGGCGCTCAACACTTCGCCCGCGGTCAGCCCGGATACTTGATAGGAGTCGCCCGCGCCGAGGCTGGTGATGTAGTAGTGCGAGGCGGCGCCAGGCTGACCGGCATACAGATTTGCCGAACCGCTGTTGATGGTAACGCGAGTTCCGTTGGCGACTTGCGCAGGCAGATAGATCGCGCTGGATACCGAGTAACCCAGACGCGTGTTGAGCGGCCCTGCGGAGGCGGGCCAGGCAAGCGCATGACCGCTGTCGGACGGTCCCCAGGGACAGGGACTGACCGTGCAGGTCCACGTCGCGAGCTGTGATGCACCTGAGGTTTGTGCAAATGCCGGCGAGGTGGCGAGCAATCCCAAAAGGAGGACTGCTGAGCCGAAGATTCTGCGCAGGCTGACTTGCTGATTCATCATTCGGTCACGCTGTAGGACTTATAGAAGCTGCTACTAGGACAGCAAGTTCTGTGCCGGTGGCACATATCTTATTGATTTTACGGACAAAACTATTAGGCCAAGATTTGCGGTGTAAGGAAATTCGACGCCACTGAAAAATGCTTCTTGTTGGCGTCCACGAGGCGCAGCGCCAACGCATTCCATCGAGGTGAAAGCTGGCTATGCGCCTGTGTGCCGGACGCGCGGGTACAAATTGACCGCGCCCCGAACATCTGTCGGCGAACTCACCAGCAACGTCACGGCAGGTTGAATGGCGTCGTACTGCTCGCTGATGTCGTAGCGAAAAAGCATCGCGCAGAGGTGAAAGCTGCCCGCGGCCAGGTGCAGATCGAGCTCGAATTCGTAGGTGTATGACTCGCCGCTTTCCAGGGTGAGCGCGGGTTCGCCGAGCCGCTCGGTGGCGGTGTTGAACACCTCGTAGTACTTGTCGTCGAGCACGTAGAGCACGCAGGCCACCTTCTCGACGCGCTTAAGTGCCTGCAGCTTGATGATCACCCGGGCCTTGTCGCCCGAAGTGAAGTCGACGCGCGGTCCGTTCGCGTCGCCGACCCAAACGGAGTCGATGACCACCTTCTTGTCTTCATCGTGTATGCGCTTCGACTTGATCTGTTCCATGTAGGTGTGGATGACGTGCGAGGTCGGGCCGTCTTCGATCAGTTGTCCCTTGCGGAGCAGCAGCGCGCGGTTGCACAGATCCGCCATGGCACGCAGATTGTGTGAAATGAAAATCACGGTCGCGCCGCTGGCGGCGATCTGACGCATCTTCTGCACGCCCTTTGCCTGGAACACGAAGTCGCCGACGCTGAGGACTTCGTCGATGACCAGGATGTCAGGTTCGAGGTGCGCGGCAACGGAGAAGCCGAGGCGGGCGTACATTCCGGACGAATAGCGCTTGACGGGCGTGTCGATGAATTCCGCGAGGCCCGAGAATTCGACGATCTCGTCGAACTTGCGCGCGATCTCGGCACGGGTCATGCCAAGGATTACGCCATTGAGCGCGATGTTTTCGCGCCCCGTCAGATCCTGGTGGAACCCGGCACCGACTTCGATGAGCGCCGAGAGGCGACCGCTCACCGCGATGGTGCCGGACGTGGGACGCATGATGCCGCACAGGTGCTTGAGCATCGTGCTCTTGCCGGCGCCGTTGTGACCGATGATGCCGACGGCTTCGCCCTTCTTGATCTCGAAGGAGATGTCCTGCAGCGCCCAGAATTCTTCCTTTTTCAGTTCCGCCGGTCGCGCAACGCGGCGCAGTACGTGCTTGGCGAGCGCCGGGATCAGGTCGCGCAGCGAGTCGTGGCGTTCGCCCTTGGTGAACTTCTTGAAAACACGATCCATGCGCAGCGCGACGTCAGTCATAAAACGATCTCAGATGCTCTCGGCGAATTTCGGTTCGAGTTGCTTGAACAGCCAGTAACCGACCGACAGCGCGGCGCCCGACATGCCAAAGCTATAAGCGGTCCACTGAAGGTCGGGAGTGCGGCCGTGGACCAGCGAGTCCGCGAGACCTTCGAGAATCGGCGCCACCGGATTGAGCATGATCAGCGGGCGCCATTTGCCGAGCATGGCGGCGTCGTAGAGCACCGGAGTGAAGAAAATCGCGTATGTGAGCAGAATCTCGACGATGTATTTGACGTCGCGAAAGAAGAGGTTGGCGGCGGACAACAACAGCGCCAGCCCCGCGGTGAACATCACCAGCATCAGGATCAAGGGTACGGCCCATAGCGCCGCGAAAGTGGGCGTCCAACCGATGCACACGAGTACCAGCAGAACCGCGATCGAAGCGATCGCGAAATCGAACAGGCTCGACAATGTTGCCGCTATTGGAAACACTTCTTTCGGAAAGGCGATCTTGGTCACCAGCGAGGAGTTGCCGATCAGGCTGTGCGTGCCGAAGCGGATACTCGCGATGAAAAACGACCACGCCACCGCCCTGACGATGACCGAGGCGATATCGTCGACACTGAGTGCGGCTCCCGTGTATTTCGCGGCGCCAAGACGCACCAGCACACCGGCGCCGACGATCAATGACGGCATGAGAATCGCCCACAGGAATCCCATTGCAGATTGCTTGTAGCGAATACGGATGTCGCGCCACGTGATCATGTAGAGCAGTTCGCGGAACCGCCAAAGTTTGCTGAGAGGGCTGGGGAACATGGGTTAACCTAGGAGCATGGTACGCCAACTGGCAATTCGAATTCGTCTGGCGTCGCTCACTTTTCGATATCGTGCCGTGTCATTGCGGATGAGTCGGTTTGCGCGTCGCGAGCGGCGGATCGACAGGCTATCTATACGATCGCCGGCGACGGTCCATTGAAATCTCACCCCGAACGACTGGTACGCACCCGGCATGTTGCCGCAAGCGCCGCACTCGTGGACCGGGAGATGCCCGACGAAGTTCGTCAAATGCCGAGTGGCTCACGAATTTTTGTTGCGCCCGGTGGCTGGGCCGTGGACGGCGTTTTTACCGGCCATCCCCGCAAAACGCGGCTCGGAAGAATTTCCCGGTCCGTTTCTGCAGAAATCCGCGACATAGCGTTCTCTTGAGCTTCCAATGACCATATCGAACAAGCAGCGCGTCCGCATCGCGCTGGTATCGCCGTACACGGGGACGAACCTGGGTGACCAGGCCCTGCAGATAGCATGCATCGACGGCCTGCGGGAACGGATCGAAGATGTCGAAATCTGCGGCGTCTATCTGAATCCGGCGAGAACATCCAGGTTGCACGGAATCGCCACTTTTCCGATCACTGGCCTCGCGGTTCCCTTCTACGCGAACGCGGGCGAATTGTTTGCGCCGGTGGATGAAATTGCCGCCAATCCGTCTACCGCGGCGGCGGTCACGGCGATCACCGTGAGCGCTCCACGCTGGCGGCAGTGGCTCAAGGCAATTCCGGGCGTTCGTCGTACCGTACTCGTGCTCGGCGCGCTTGTTGGTTCGATCGTGAACATTGGCCGGGAGTTGCGCTGCCTCGCGGAAACCTGGCGCATGGTAGGCCGGCAGGACTTGGTAATCGTCGCGGGTGGCGGACAGATCGACGATGAATGGGGCGGCGCGTGGGGTCAGCCCTATGTGTTGATGCGGTGGGCATTGCTGGCGCGCGCCCGCGGCAAACCATTCGCAGTCGCGAGCGTCGGCGTCGGCTACCTGAACGAATCGCTCAGCAGAAAATTCTTCTCGCGTGCGCTGAGCAAGGCGCAGTACGTGAGCTCCCGCGACCGTGGCAGTGCGTTGCTGATGGCGGAATTGCTGCACGGTCGCGAGCCGCCGGTGGTTTTCGATATCGCGGCCGGTCTGGCGGACGCGATCACGCATGCCGACGCCGCGGAGCAGGCAACGGACACGATCGGTATCAGCCCGATCGCATTTCGCCGAACCGGGAGCTGGCCCACCGAGGCGCAAGGCACTTACGAGAACTACATCCGGCTGCTGGCCGGGTTTGTCGTCTGGCTGATGCGGGAGCAGCGCAGGATATTGATCTTCACGACCAGCGGTTCGGACTCGGCCGCGGTCGCCGACCTGATGAAAATTGTGCGCGAGCAGCTTCCCGAAGCGGCTCAAATGCCATCCATCGTTTATCCCAGGACGGTGAGCGAATTGTTCGCAACACTTTCCAGCTGCGCCGCGGTGGTGGCGAGTCGTCTGCATGGCGTGATGCTGTCGCACTTGGCAGTCAAACCGGTCGTGGCCATTTCCTTCGACCGCAAAGTCGACGCACACATGGAGCAATACGCGCAGCAAGGATTCCGGCTCGACATCGAGAATTTCACCCTGGCCGATCTGCGCCAGCGCCTGCAATCGCTGCTCGCCCAGCGCGCGCAGGTGCGCTCGGCTATCGCTGCGATACGGGAATCGCAGCGCGCCGATCTGCGACGTCAGTTCGACACGCTCGCGTCAATGGCATTGCGAGGCCAAGAGTCCTGAGCGCCTCGCGGAATCAGCCTTGTTTGCGGCACTGGACCAGCCGTTCAACGGTTGCTTTGGGATTGAGCAGCAGGTCGAGCAGATAGCTCGCAACATGACGTGCGAGTTTCAGCCTGCTTATTTCGATGCCCGCGAGTCTCAAGCCGCTGCGATGAAAGTCCCAGAATGCCGTCGGCCGTCGACGTACCCATCCATCGGCGAGCTCGCGATACTCGTCGCGTTCGACTGCCGCGCTGCGCGCGGCGAGTTCCTCCTTGCCAAGAAACATCGGTCCGTAGCGATAGACCGTCATCATATGGCTGAGCACGCTGAGCCCGAATCCCTTCATGCTGGTAATCGTCGATACGTTTTCGCGCCTGGTGAACGACAGGACCTGATGCACGAAACCGAAATCACTGCTTTCAAGAAGCTCGAAACACACATCGAGATCGTCGATTGGCGAGCGGTCATCATAGAATTGCTCACGCCCGCGCACCAGATCGGCGCGCATTAACGAGGCCGTGGGGCTGCCGAATACGTTGAGCCCCTCGAGCAGCGCGCGGCGGCATATGTCCTTGCCGGGAATGAACTCGCTCGGATATGGCAGTCCTTGCAGATAGACGTCGCGCTCGAGCAGCGTGTATGCGCTGACGACACCGATCGACGGATGCGCTTCGGCGACCCGCACGAGTTCGGCCAGGCACGACGGAAACAGCCAGTCGTCGGCCTGGAGCAACTTGCAGTAGCGACTGCCGGGCGAGATCTGGCGCAGTACCGCGTTATGATTCTGGGTCCCCGAGAGACGCTTCTCGTTGCGCAACACCCGCAGACGTTTGTCGCGGCGCGCGTATTCCTCGGCGATTTCTGCGGATCCATCCGTGCTGCAATTGTCGAGCAGGACGTATTCGAAATTGCCGTAGCTTTGGCCCAGTACGCTCTCGATGCACTGCTGGAAGTACGGCGCAGCATTGAAGAACGGCGTGGCGATGCTCACCAACGGTTGCTGATCCATGGCCATGGCGGCGTTAGCCGACGACCTCGACACTTGGAATGGGGAAGACGAACTTCCCGCCCCAGCTGTGAATGACCGCCATGGATTTTACGATCTCGTCGCGCAGATTCCACGGCAGCACCAGCACGTAATCGGGCTGCGCCTCGATGAGCCGTTCCGGCGGTAGGATCGGGATGTGTGTGCCCGGCGTGTACTTGTTCTGCTTGTAAGGATTGCGGTCGACGGTGAAGTCGAGGAAATCGCTGCGAATGCCGCAGTAGTTGAGCAGCGTGTTGCCCTTGCCCGGGGCGCCGTATCCGACGATCTTTTTCCCGGCGCGCTTCGTCGCGATGAGGAACCCGAGCAACGCGCGCTTGGACTCGCGCACCTGTTCGCCGAAGCCGCGGTATTTCTCCAGGGTCGCAAAACCCTCGCGCAGCTCGCGGCTGCGCAACTCCTCGACCCTCGGGCCGACCGGTTTCGACGCATCTTCCGTGTGCCGGCCATAGATGCGCAGCGAGCCGCCGTGGGTCGGCAGCTCCTCGACGTCGAACAGCGTCAGGCCATGCGCCTTGAAGATCTGCTCCACGGTATGGAACGACAGGTAGCTGAAGTGCTCGTGGTAGATGGTGTCGTACTGGTTGAACTTCATCAGCTGGTAGAGATGCGGGAACTCCATCGTGATGACACCGCCCGCCTTCAGGAACAGTTTCATGCCGCCGACGAAATCGTTGATGTCCGGAACGTGCGCGAGCACGTTGTTACCGAGCAGCAGGTCGGCCTGGCCATGCGAGGCAACGAGTTCGCGCGCGGTGTCGCGGCCGAAGAACTTGACCACCGAAGCAATGCCCTTGTCGACCGCCACCCTGGCGACGTTGGCCGCCGGCTCGATGCCGAGCACCGGCACGTTGCGCGCCTTGAAATGTTGCAGCAGGTAGCCGTCGTTGCTGGCGATCTCTGCGACCTTGCTGTGCGCGCCGAAACCGAAACGCTCGATCATCTGCTCGGCGTAGCGCCGGGCGTGCTCCACCCAGCTGTCGGAATAGGAGGAAAAGTACGCGTATTCGCTGAAGATGTCGCCCGGCGCCACGAACTCCTCGAGCTGCACCAGCCAGCATTTCTCGCACACATAGGCGCACAGCGGGTAGAAGGGCTCCATCGAGTTGAGCTGCTCGCTAGTGATGTGCGTCTGGCACAGCGGCGACATGCCGAGGTCCACGAAGGTGCTGCGCAGCGGCGCGGTGCAGAAACGGCACGGCTTCGGGCCCGCCGTGGAACTGGTAGTTAGACCGGACATCTTATCTCCGAATTGTCGAAAAGAAAGCGCGATGCCGGGCATCGGGATTCGGCCGAATATCGCCAACCTGGCGATACGACCGCGATCTGCAGCGATACTCTAGCGCTGCCTCAAGGCGCTGCACTCGCCGGCTGCGCCTGCGGTTGTGCCTGGCTTGACCTGGTTCTCAATACCAACAGCCAGTCGGATTCCCCTGTGGACTTTCGCCGCGGCGGTTCCAGCGTGACGGTCTGCGCGCCGCCAAGGGGCGTTCCAGTGACATTGGTAAACGCGCCCGACGCTGGATCGTACCAACGGGCGTCGACTGGCTGGGGCGCCATCTGACCGATGTCCACGCGGATCCGCCGGGCCGTCGGCATATAGACCAGCGCCAGTGTTCCATCTCCGGTTCTCGCGGCGACCGCGGGGAGCTCGGCGCGACCGCTGTCGACCAGCAATTGCGAGCCGCTGTCGGGCTGGAGCTGCCACCACGGCAGATCGCGAAAGATGTTAGCCAGGTAGGTCTGGCTGCGTGCGCCTTCGCTGCCGAGGTTCTGCCACCAGTTGCCGGGCGCCGGATAGAGGCCCTCATGGTGAAAATGCCAGATGGGATTGTTGCCGAACACCTGGCCCGATGCGCCGCACAGCAGGGCCTCGTACGCCTGCGTCCGCGTGCGCCATGCGTCGGCGCCGTTCTCGTTCTCGTAGAAACTCTCGATGAGGAACACTGGCCGGGAGCCGGATGTGCGCAACGCCTCGAGGGTGCTCTCGCAGACGTGCTTGTACGTATAGGCGGTGACGAGGTCGAGCCACTGATCGTCGCCTTTCCAGAACCC
>Ga0307513_10012337_pt1 | contig 10562 bp, 20 predicted proteins | sample 15_EM_MG_FD_202174 | JGI IMG/M metagenome (GOLD analysis project Ga0307513, IMG submission 202174) | Populus trichocarpa ectomycorrhiza microbial communities from riparian zone in the Pacific Northwest, United States - 15_EM | ecosystem: Host-associated > Plants > Roots > Unclassified | place...
ATCATGGAATGCTCTTTTTCCTATCTCCTCTTCCAGTTCCCCATTTAACGGGACAGAGAAACCTAGTCTTTGTAGATGAGGCCCCTGTAGATAAAAACTAGGTCCAACCCAGTCCGCAACTGTCGCAACCAAGGAGGAGATTATTTTCCAAGGACTTTCTTGCGCATCAGAAAAACCAACGGGAGATTTCGGCGGATTTCGGACCTCATGAGGCCGGAAATCGATTTCGGACATCATAATCTAATCATGACAACTCCGCCGTCCCAATTCGATTCAACTTGCTCACGATCTGAAAGACTCGTGCGCGGCACGTGCGCTTTGAAGCTCGAAGACCGAGCCCTGTCCCCACCACTCACGAACACGCATCGATAGACGAGGGGAGGTCAACATTGGTCGACATTTTCCCTCGGATGCGCGAGCCACGGACCCTTGAGCGCTCAAGCCAAAAACGTCGTCCCAGCCGGGGTCGGGATTTTCTCGGTATCGTCCGTAATCGCCCGCGACTTCCACTCGCCCCTACCGCCCGCCGCCTCCTCCCACCGTCTCCATCTCCCCTCTCTCTGTGGTTGGCATGAGTCCCAAGGACGGTTGTACCGCGTGGGGCTCCTTCAAGCCGCTCGCCCACCCCGCAGGTTCATGGTTTCACCACTTGTCTCCAACCTATGCTGAGGGTTCGTGCTCTTTCCTCTCTGTTTCTGTGTTGCGGACAACCAAACTATCACGACTCTAGCTATCCATGCTGGCACCCATCAATGGAGATGAAACTCATGCTTTGTTTGCTGGCGAAGGCTGTCCACCAGCCACGAATGCCCATCCAACGCCCGGCCTGGACTCTTCACCAGACTCGCGACACAAGACGTCACGTTGACAGACACCAACTCCGGTGCGAAGGGACCAGAAGAATAGCGATTAGCTGTAAGGAACACCCTCACCATGGACCTGTCGGCGTCTGGGATTATTTCAAAAAAAAAAACAAATACCCGACCGGATTTTGGTTTTTTTCAAATAGTGTTTCCTTCAGTAACGTCAGATCCTCTTGCGTATTTTGCTTCTGACAGGTTCCTGTTCACTTCCTGTGCCTCCAAGTACCACATATATTTTCTTAAGGTGTCTGATGTTCGTTACGCGAGTCAACTGTTGATGCCATTAGTCTTTCACCTCGCTCATGCGAACCCCTTTCTATGAAAGGGGATTTGTCTGGTTTCCTTTTATATCCGTGCAACACACCTTGTTCACCCTCACCCACCCCGAGCCTGCACACCCAATGCAAGACCCAAGATTCTGTTCCGCATGTGGTGCGGGGCCGTTCACGCACATGCAAAATCACACGAACAAGTGCAAGGAGAGCAAGAAGCGGGAGATCGAGTTCATGAGCACGATCCGTGGCATCAAACGGGACGGCCCCACACTCGAACGTGAGATTTGGAAGAGACGCCAGCCACTGGGCCTGACACCCCAGGTACGAGCATGCAACCGCAAGCGGTTCCCTGTTGGTATTTTCTGACAGAATGTGCCTAGATTTACGACACCGCACCCGAGGATTATCCCATGGATGATGATGCCGAACAGCAGATGGACAATGATGCGGTTGGCCTTTTCAATGCTCTCGAATGAACCAAATTTGATTCTTGTCTGTAGCAATCTGATGAGGCCATCCTCTTCAACGCTTTAACCCAGGAACCTGCAAATCCCGCGACAGATCCTGGCACATCTGGAGAACTTGGGCCTGCCGAAAACCCCGATGGCTTGCGCCGTGGTCAGCGGGTTCGGCGCCCTACTTGGAAGGTCATTCAGGCCCAGCTCGACGCTGTTCCTGCTTACCTGGACCCCTCCGAACCACCTGAACCGCCAGCCCCACAGCCCATTCCTCGTGTCCGGTTGCTCGTACGCCCGACATACCTCCAAAGCCGTGATTCGTTTGGGCTCTCCCGCTCATACAAGGGTGTGCCGTCGTCAATTCCTGACAACCCAGACGCGCTCTCGTACATCCCGGAGTATTCCCACCCTGAACGACACAAGGAGCCTCGAACGATCGAAGAGATTGTTCACCCATACCCAAACCTCTCGTCCTTCCTCATGGACCATTACTTCTGGATGGCAGGCCCATCCAAGTCCAGGAATGATCGAGACGCACTGCAGCTCATGATCGCACGCCCGGACTTTAACGGCAGCGACATTGAGGATACAAAGTTCCGTCGGATTGAGGAGGAGCTGCGGGGTCGATCCTCTCGCAACAGTGGGGAACAGGAACGGGGTTGGAAGAAATCTAAGATATGGATCGGAATTCCCACGGGCAAGAAGCAGACAGCAGCGGTCAGGCGAGAGAATGCTGCGCACCAGGCGAGGTTGCAGAATGCTCCCTGTCCCCCCCCTTCTGCAAAAGGCGATCTGGACGGGATCCCACTCTCCGTCGGAGACTTTGATCACCGCTCGCTCTGCGAGGTCATACGAGAGACGTTTTCGCTGGACCCAGCCGCTCGATCCTTCCACTATCACCCATACGAAAAAACACATCATTCACCAGTGGACCAGACCCGGCCAACCGAGCGAGTCTATGACGAACTATACACAACCGACACCTGGATCCGTGAAGATGCCAAGATCCAGACGATCAAGCTCGACCAGTCGGTTCCGGAACATGACCTCCCCCGAGCCATCGCAGCAATGATGTTCTGGTCAGACGAGACCGTGCTGAATCCGTTTGGACAGAACAAAGCTTGGCCTGTCTACATGTTCTTCGGAAACCAACCGAAGCGAGAGCGATCGGCGCCCACTGCTGGTGGGGGCAGACACCTTGCATATCTTCCTGATGTCAGTAAACTTCGCGTTCAGTACCAGATTACCATCCTGATTTTTCCCAGCTACCCGACAAAATTCAGGACAAGATCAAAGCTGCGCTAAACAAGGCAGCATCAAAGGCACATCTTACCCATTGCCGGCGAGAGATCTTTCAGGCTGCATGGCTGATCCTAATCCAGGACCCCGAGTTTCTTGATGCCTATGTCAACGGGTTGGTCGTCGAATGCATTGATGGGATAAGGCGCCGGTTATTCCCTCGCTTTTTTACCTATTCAGCGGATTACCCAGAGAAGTATGCAATGCCCCCTGCACCATCACTCGACTCATGCTTTGCAGGGTCATGATTGCGACCATCCGTGACTTTGGGCTGTACCCATGCTCCCGGTGCACGGTTCGAAAGGAGGATATTTTCAAGATTGGCAGGGAAGAGGATAGACGCACTCGTGACGAGCTACGACGGGTGGATACCGTCGAGCGGCAGGGACGAGTTGATCAAGCCCGAAAAAACCTCTACGAGGGCGGGTATGCACTCAGTGGTGACTACGTCAATGGGCTCTTAAAAGAGGATTCATTGGTACCGACAAAGGTGGGGTGTCTGTGACCTGTGCTTGCTTGATCGTCCTGAGCCTGCTTCAGAATGCGTTTTCGCAGGTTCTATCCGAGTTTGGGTTTAACTTCTTCAAGATTCTCACAGTTGATCTGCTTCACGAGTACGAGCTGGGACTCTGGAAAGATTTCTTCACACACATCATCCGAATTCTCGAGTTTCTGGGACGAGACAAAGTGCAGACCTTTGACGAACGGTCCGTGACCCAAGCTTCTCTCCACCCAACACTGGTCCGCTGACATCCACTCTCGGTAGCTTCCGACAAGTCCCCATGTTCGGCGAAACAACGATACGACGTTTTGAGGACAACGTCTCCGAAATGAAACGGCTCGCTGGCCATGACTTTGAAGACTTGCTCCAGGTAAGTCGGCAACTGGGCTGCCCCAGGCGATCATTAATTTTCGACCCTGGTAGTGTATAATTCCCTGCCTGGAAGGTCTCCTCCCTGAACCGCACAACACGACAGTCCTGGACCTTGTCTTCTTACTCGCAACATGGCATGCTTTGGCCAAGTTGGGTATCCACACGGAAACATCCCTTCGCCTCCTCGATGTCGCCACGACGGCCTTGGGCGCGGGCTTACGGTACTTCGTGGGCGTGACCTGCCCCGAGTTCAAGACCGTCGAGACAAGTGCCGAGCATTCCAAGAGACGTCGACGCCAAATCACCAGCACGTCCCAGAAATCATCAGAATCAGCAGACCGACTGCCCAAAACCCTCAGCCTCAAAACAATTAAGCTCCACTTCCTCGGAGATTACGTCGAGTGCATCAAATTGTTTGGTACAACCGACAATTATACGAGCGCCCTTGTATGTCTCTCACACGTTGGATCTGATCCGCTGAGAATGATTGTCACCAGGGCGAGCATCGTCACCACTGGGTGAAACAGTCCTCTCAGACAAGGACCAACAACAGAGGCACCGATCGGCAACTCGGCGAGATGGATTACACCCTCTTTCAAATCGAGCGAATCGCTGATGATCTCCGCGAGAATGGTGTCCCTGTCCCTGGAAGAAGCCATCCTCCGCCATCGGCGACAGAGGTGCCACAGGAGACGGTGGTCACGATCTCCAAAAGTTCCAGGTCAAGGGTGTATCTGCCTGAATGGTTACGCGGTCATCGTCACGACCCTGCAGTGATGGTAACGGTTCCATCGTGCTGAACGATCATCGCTGAACAGCAGATATACAGGGCTTTATGGAGTTGTTGCTCGCTCACCTCCACGAACGGTTATTTCCCAACGAGGACAACACCAAACAACTGTTTATTGAAAACGACACCCTCTACGAACACCCGATCCTCAACATCAAATACACCTCCTATGAGGTCCAGCAGGAAACGGACATTATTCACCTTGGGTACGGGCGAACAGGGGTCATGGTATACACACCAATGCTCAGGGAGAACGAGAGCGAGCCATGGTCATATGCCAATGTCCTCGCGGTATACCACATGACTGTGTGTACCGCCTCAAACCCCGAACCGCAAACCGCCTCGGTTCTGTGGGTGCGGTGGATGCAGCGAAATGCGGTTGGTCTTACTGGACCAAACTCACAAAACTACACCCAAGTCTCTTACGTCCCGTGGTCCGACACCCCTGGGAGCACTTTCGATTTCATCGATCCATCACATATCATCCGCGGTTGTCACCTTGTCCCCGCCTTTGCCCTTGGACGCACCCGCAATCTCCTTGATCCTTCTGTCGCCCGAGACCCAGGGCCAGAGGGGGATTGGCGTGCTTACTATGCGAACAGGTATGGTCTTGACTCTAACTCGCTTGGTCGATCTTGATCACGATGTGTGACTCTGCCGCACAGGTTTGTTGATCGGGATGCCTTTGCAAGATTTTCTGGGATCGGGATTGGGTGTCAACACCCTCAAGCCAATCAAATTCTCAACATCCAAGTTGGTCCCGACTTCACCCCCAGTGCTCCCGATTCACAGCCTGGTGGTGGGGACTCCGCTGAGTCAGGAGTTGATGAGTCAGGTGATGATGCGGAAGACAGCAGAGGTCCAGGATCGAACTGAACGAGATTTACCTCGGATTAATTAAATTTGTCTACAATTTCATTGGCAGTTCAAACAGGGGTTTTCGTATCGAGAGGTAATCACAAGTGCACGGACCCACCGGTGACGGTCACACAGTGTTTCTCTCTCGTCGCTCCCATGTCTGCATCATCGTCTGCTGCAACGTCACATCCAAGCAACGCGTACGCCCCATTTGCTCTGTTGAGCCACCATTGACCATCACCCGCTCCCTCTGACCTGCCAACAGATCTCGTGAAACCCAGCTGATCCGTGCCGGGAAGGGGTATGGAATGATGTACTCCATCTGGAGGAGATTCGACGACATCATTTTATACGGCCCTCACCATGCCGCAGATAGCGACCGACCACCTCTCCCCCCCATGCAAGTGCAACTTCAATGCCTGTCTGTCTGCGCCTTACTAACAGTTGTCTCATCACAGCGTACGCGGTTACATGGAGGACTACCTCAACCTCATTTCCATCGAGCCAAAGGTTTCAGATTTGGTTGCTGAACGTCCTCCGACCGAGATTGTGAAGCAGTTGAACAAGGGCCGCAATGAGTTCCGCAGTTCACAGGTCCACCGGATTCAACATGACATCTCTAATTGGGGTATCGGGGTACCTTGTGAGAAGCGGCTTCGGGGACTTGGGAATGACGTATGCGGACGGTTATTGTGCCCATCAACTCAAGATTGGTGCGATCTCACGTGCGTCTAGGATGGCCTGCCTCCCAGGTCATTACGAAACTGACGTTGTCTCGTGCAGTACCCGTGAACGTATTCGGTCGTTCCAAATACCTCTCACCGTTGATGACTTTCCAAGGTTTCTGTGGGAGGGTGAGCGAGTTGACCCACGGGATATGAACAAGGGTTTCCTCCGTGGAGAGTTGCTCATCAAAGTCCGCATTCTCCCACACTCGGGCCTGAACCATCTGTGGACATGTACTGAACACACATAGGTACTTCTCTCTATGTTGATTGGACCCGCCGCCGTGTCTACCGATGGCGAAAGCAGTGGTGCGGGGGGGTATGCCGATATTTTGAACTTGCAAACGATGACAGTTCCGGTGCTTGCATTCGCCGCCGTTCTCGTAGGTCCATTTTTAGGATGCAACCTCAGCGCCATCCGGCTCACCTTTTGCAGGCACGTCACGCCCTAACCTCCGAGTCGAAATGTCACTGGTCGTACAAAACACCGGGATTCAACAATTTGCAATTCTACGAGCAGATCATCGGGACTGTCAAATCCTGGAAGGAAGAGGAGCAGCAGTCTCTTCTCCAATGGTGGAATCGGTGCGAGACCTCATGTTTCCCATCAGGATCTTCCTTCCCAGCCCCCCTCCTGACATCACGCCACAGCATGGTCCTCTCGCAACTTCATGGGGGTGCTCACACAACATCGCTTGGCGATGCCCCTGTGCCCGGTTCTGGGGTTGCAGTGATGCTGCAACAAGCAGCTGGAACAGGCGCTGCTCCCCGCTGAGGCCCTGATGTATTGTTTTTTATGTCCGTCACCACATCTTGTATAGTAGTATGCGCTGTCAATGCCATCGGTTGTCATATGTTAACAACACCGCCCTGTTCATCGACGTGATGACTAGCTTCGTACGCCGAACGCGCCGACGAACCGTAGACACACATCCAGCGCGCGACGAAGACAATGATGAAATTTACAACGAAATTCTCGCAGCCCACAGCCACAGCGCATGAATTCTAAGAACTTTTCAAAAGACAGAAACTGAGCAGTTTAGATGTATGTGCAGTCCCATCGATAATATCGCTCGGCACGATTGAAGTGAGACAACTGGGGATGGGCAACGCGCAGCCAAATTCAGACTCCGATCGTCACGGATCCTTCGTCTCAAAGGTGGCACACCAGTTAGAAGTGTTTCCAGATAACATACCTCTTAGTCGCGAGAGAGAAATGTTGAGAATAATTCAATAGATGGGGCACCCGTATTAAAGTCGCGTTGGACTCTCCCTTCTAACGAAACGACAGCTGCCGTGCGCGAGCTGCTCATCAAAAATATTAATGTCGGCCTCGACCGTCGCATCGCACCCAAAGATGACATCTATGACCTGATTTTCAACAAAACCGGCTCTGCGGGACTAGAGTTGGTTTTTGTAAATTTGATGCATCGCGCGGAGGGGAGAGCGAGCCTACGTCCACGCGCTACTTACGTAATGGCTATCCAGGTGTATGCGAACCCTGCCCGACAGGAGGTGTAATAAATTCTACTTGCCCCCATCCTCCAGTCCATCCTTCACAGTCTGCGCAATGTCTCTCCAAGGCCGTCAGAGGACACAACACCAAAAAGCCCAAGCCGCTGCAATGCGGAAACGACGATGGTTACCGGGGCCTCGCATCGAGGACAAGGTGATCAACCCCGGAGCTTCTCGTGAACGGCGCCCGTTTCGCTTGCATATTGATCTACCGTCGTGATGACCGTTGACAACGTTGAAGTGTCACCAATTTTTGTCCGCCTGCCTTGTTACTGACTCGCATTCGTTGTCTCAGCCTTTATTACTGACATTTGTCCATGGCCACTTATCTTATATGTTTTTATCGATGCAAACCCCCTGGCCGTGTGCTGCAACGAGAAATCTATCCACCCCGCGCACTTTATGTACAATATTCGACACGTACAATTTATTATCCTGGATACGGTTGGGATGGGGTTCCCTGGTGGAGATAAACAAATGTAAACAATGACGATCGCGTTGGCGTGGCTGCCCATCCCCAAGACAACCCGCGCTCGCTCACTCTATGGGCAGGGCGCGCGTGCGTCGCGGTCCCAATCTCCGCCGCGACAGATGGCGAGTCTACTGATCGGTGTGTCCGGATCCTCCATTACCGACATTTCAACGTTCAACGAACGTTCAACATCCAACGTCCAACACCCAACATCCAACACCTGCCCTCCTCTCATCCCCACTCCCAAGGTGGTGACATGTGGCGGGTTTAGCCGAACCTTAGGACGCCCGCCGTTGCACCTAGCCTGGAGTTCAAGGATGACAGTGACCCAACATCCCCTCCCTCCCCCGTTTTCCCCAATGGTCCCCGTCCGGTCTCGGTGTCGGCCTGCTAATAGGTCTAGCATCGGTCAAAATGTGGGAGGAACCGTTTGACAAAATCGCTCTCGGGCTTGGTGAGTTCGGCCCTGCTCTCGTCTAACAGAGATATTGAACGCTTTGTTCCAATTAAGGCTCTGATCAACCCGGTCGACTCAGAGGTTCCCAAGACCATGGACCTCTTGTCGGCTACAGTATTCATTCCAAAGTAGATTCTACCGCTCCTTCCCTCACGGTTCCGCTTCTCTCCCATGGGCTCGACGAGAAGCTCACCGCTTCAGCACAAGCGCTCAAAAGGATGGCAGTCTTCCGCCCCCAAAAGACCAGGAAGACCGCAAACCAAATCGACTGTCAATCTCGAATGAACGTCCGCTCAACCGAAAGACGCATTCTCCACATCTTCGGTTCACCCGAGTCGCGCGACCTAAAAAGGTGCTCGCAATCATCCACGCAGAGTTCAGGGCTCACCCCTTCGAGTGGCTCTCCGGTCCCCAAGAAGACTGGGCGCGTAGTTCGCCGATCGTTCTCCAACGATCAGTATGGAGGTTTCAGCCAGCATGTAAATCACCTACCTACAATACCCGCTCCGGACGCATCATCCGTCCTATCCACGCCTGCTTCGGCCCGGAGAAAATCTACATCAACTCTCGGGAGTGTGAGTGCGTCCTACGAAAAGGGTAGTCCGCCCAAGAACGGAAGCAGCGGCACTCGGTCCAACATAAAGCATGCTCTACCCACCACCCCCCTCAACCTTAGAGTCTGAACGCTGCCGTGGAGCTCCTTTCTTCCGCCAAAACTCCAAACCTCAAGGCTAACTCAGGAAGCCACCGCGGGGAAGAAACAGTCTCCCACTCACCTAACCACCCTGCCGAAACCTGCCCGCCTCCGTCCATCACAGTCAGTCCCTACCGTGCCGACTCAACGGGGTCGGAACGCGTAATCGCCCGTCATTATTCACGGCAATGAACATGGGGCCTGCAAAGGAACACGCGAACGCACAGCCAATTCTTATCGAACGAGAAGAGTTGGCTTGCAGGCCGGATGGAGGACCAGTGCGAACCCTCGCTTATCGCATCCGTCGACCTTAGGGGCGTATGAAGGGTGGGCAGCTGAGCTACGAAAGAATGAGGGCGAGTTTTGTGTCGAGTTGGTTCAAAACGCCACACTCTTTTGGACTTCGAGATCGGGTCAGATTGAATGAACTCATCAAGGGTCAGGTACCCAGTCTCGTATAATACGTCGCTAAACACTGATGTATGCCATCACCTCTGAATCCAACTTGTTGCAGGTGAGGACGAATTGGGCAGGAGAGGCGGGATGCGTTCCCGGGCTGCCCACCGTGAGAGAAATTACCCTCGTGAGAGAAAATTTGAAGCGCCCAAAGACAAAATCTATATAAACATGAGTCTCCTACGTCCGGTTGCCTCCCTGGCCACACCGCCAACGGCCACCAGTAGGAGCATTAATTATTATATTTTAAACACCGCAGGTCAATTTAGCTAAGTATCATATAGCTTACTTTGGTCGGTAGCTTCTGCGGGTAGATAGATTTAAGTTCGGGTGACCATCGGGTCGGGCCCGCTCAGACGTCCGACCCGCTTCCAGAGTTCGTTCAGGTGAGTCACGTCCGCTAGGTGGGTCCTCGTTCGGGGTGCCGGCGATTCGCCTCTAGGGCCTAGGCCCGGTCTAGTTTCGGGTCCTGTCCATTGCCGAGTCATGTTGCCCTCCCGTGGGGAGAACAAGAGATCGGATCTACCTGACGTCATCTTCGCACGTCCCGGTTTTTGGCGGCTGCGATCTTGTTTTGTGCCGGTGGCTAGTATATAGTATTTAGAGTTCGGAGCTTGATTTATTAAATAAAAAATATATCGGTTACTGAAAACAAGCCTGCGTGACACCGACCGGCGGGAGGCATACCTATCTCTACCTACATCAGCAAAACAGTTTTTTTCGAAAAGTGGCAAAGTCGATCAAAGTGTGAAAAAGTGTGAAAACTGAGGTTGAAGACCGCGCGCCAACGCAAAGTCCCTCAAAAGTGGCCAAAGTAAGGCAAAGC
>Ga0307513_10012338_pt1 | contig 10562 bp, 8 predicted proteins | sample 15_EM_MG_FD_202174 | JGI IMG/M metagenome (GOLD analysis project Ga0307513, IMG submission 202174) | Populus trichocarpa ectomycorrhiza microbial communities from riparian zone in the Pacific Northwest, United States - 15_EM | ecosystem: Host-associated > Plants > Roots > Unclassified | place...
CAAGGCAGCGTAGAAGCCACCAAAGAGCTGCAAGGCCACAAGGAACTATAGAGGCGCAGTACGGGCCGACTCATCTGAGCTATTAGAAGAGGGCAGATTGCAAGAGTTCAGTTGACCCATATATTGATGTGTAACCGGGGGAGCAGAGGAGCAGTTTAAGAACTGCCAAGAAGGTGGAATACCAGAGGGCCCCTGACATGGAGGAGGACCAACTGCAGAGGTGGAAGCTATGGTATTAGCCAAGAAAACCTTGGTCCGCTTACGCCCTTGGGAGGGTAGCCTCCAGGAAGTGGGAGAGTCAGTCATCTTGGTCAGGGGAGCTGCCAAGGGAACGTCTAAGGGGCAGGAGCCAGACAGATGTTGAGGTTCACCAGTTGGCTTAACTGTAGAGGGAGAAGCAGCTGAGTGGCCTTCCGAAGAGCTGAGCTTGCGTTTAGAGGAGCTATCCTTGCAAGAGGAAGTGGAATGCCTCGTGGAAGCACAGTTCTTACAGAAACGGGGAAGTGATTCATAAAGAACCTGCTGACCCAATGATGAACCATTGGGAAGCTGAACAGAAACCAGATCAGGCAAAGTGCCAAGCAAGTCATCCTCAATGAGAACCCGAGCATAAGAAAGTTTAGACTTGGTGTATGTGGGTTCATCACAATGCAAAGGCTTGCCAATCACACTAGCAAGTTTGGATAAGCAAAGGGGGGTCCAGCACCGAATAGGTAGATTCAGAAAGCGCACCCAGATGGGCATCTTGGTTAGGTCAGGAGGAGAAAAGTCAAAAAAATCTGGCATGACTTGCAAGATTAATGGCCGGCCAAACACAGCATATGGTCCCCCACCCAGAGTATCCAACATAGCAGATTCAGAGAGAAATTCAAAAATCAACCATCCAGAATCATGCATGATGAGGTTAGCATGATAATTCCAGTTTTGAACAATGAATTGAGACAACAAATTATACCCAGGGCATTTGCCCGCAACAAACCCAATGAGACAGAATTTCAGTGAATCATATGTGGGTGATACATCAGAAGCTAGAAATTTACAAGAAGCAGTGGATGTAAAGTTTGGGAAGTGAACAAGACCAGGGAATTTAGAGGAACCTGGTACATCATGCGGTACAACCAATTGTCCAACTGGGGCCGGAGGGGAATTGTCACAAGGGGCTCGAGCAGAAGGAGTAGGAAGCAACCCATCGCGTTGCAAAGCACTAGACCCCACAGAATGAGCCAATGGAACCACCTGAGAACCCCCATTAGAAACCCATTTGCGTGCACAGGAAGAAGAGGAACTGGATTGGAGACGGCTGTTCGCAGAAACCCTAACACCAAGAGGAATCAAAGCAAATTCACCAAATGTCAGCTTAGGTCGAGGGGGAAGGCCTTGAGTTGAGGACTCCGAGTCCGATTGGACTGGATATAGGCTCCGAAGTGGAACCCTAGGCGTTCTCAAGGGAGCACGGACCGATGGTTGAAGTGCAAAATCCCCTCCACCAGACCGTCGAGAAATGGAGAGCTACTTTGATTTGACCATAGAGAGAGCTGTAGCAAACGCAGAAGTGTAGAAGAGGAACGGTACTCAAGGAGAGAACTAGAACGCTGTGCAACACACAGTCACCTTCTCTCACTATAACCGGGAGTGTCTCTCTCTACACTACTGAGAGCTCTTTCTTTCTTCTTCTTTTTTTGATCAAATGTAAGAATATATTAAGATCAAAAATAACATGCTACAAAGGTAGCAAACAAAATATATACAGATCAAAGGGCAACAGGAACCCAAACCAAAATATTCCCGGGAACAGGCTCCCAAGAAAAAACCAAAAATAGACAAGCCACGAGGCAAACAAAAGCCACACTGCGAACTAAACAAGAAGACAGATGGAACTCACTTCCAGCAAGTAGAACAGCAACCTTGCAGTGGAGATATAGAGCCCATGCGAGCCAAAAGAGACCAAAACAAATAGCCAGCAGCCTAGCCGAACCATGCAGATTCACAAGCTGGCATCCACTCAATTTGAGCAGCTTTAACAAGCAAAGCCAAATCAGCCGCATATTGAGAGCAAACTAGGAGACCTGTACATGCCATGGAAAAACAATTCAATTCATATAGTTAGAAGCCGAGCCTAGCCATGTATAACAGAAGCCAACATTCCCCAAGCAACGGAGCAGCTTCAGCCTCACAGCCACACAGGAGCAGGGGACCACACCACCTCAGCAAAGCCATGCAGAACACCTCACTGTAGATCAGCCAAAGAGAAACCCAACATTTGCAGCCAAGAACAAAGCCAGCAGAGCATCCATGCAGAGTAATAATTACAGAGAAGGAGACAAAAACAGCCCATCAGCTCACTATCCCACGCCCAGCCATAGGGAAGCCGACAGCCTGCCATTCCATGCAAGGATGAGAAGGACAGTAGCCAATAGCACTCGACCAGGTGACAGCCAAGACGACTTAAATATCCAAGGCGCAGAGGTTCATCAATGCAGGGACGAGAAACCATACAAAAGCCATGCACGTCTAAGCTACCAGCCAAACACCACCTGACAACTGCACAAGAGACAGCCAAGGGACACCCATTCATCTTTGAAGACGCTGCTCCACCATGCAAAAGAAATTCACCCAATCTAGCCAAGCCACGAGACTGATTTCATCCCCATGCAGAAACAGGAAAAGGGGAAACATAGGCTAAACCGTGCAGGGACGTGGAAGCCATACATGTCTCATGCAAAAACCATGCAAGACCAGGCACTAAAATTTGCCCCAACAGATCCATTCAGAAAGCAACACTATAGGCTTGGGGATTATTTTCATGGAAATACAATATTGTATAAAACAGTATCTGAAATTTTCTGAAAATAGCTTCAACTGATTTCCCAGTGTTGTTGAATATTCTCCTATTTCTTTCTTCCCAGATCAAATACACAAGAACAGCAAGAGATACCCGTCTCATTCTCGGCTGCAACCCTTTTTTGTTATTGTGCAAAACCCTTGCGGCTCTACTTAGGGAGAGCATAGTGTTATGGATCTTAAGCCAGAGTTTGGCCTTTCTCCAAAGAAAAGACGTCCAGTCACAAGTGAAGAAGAGATGGCCGTGGGATTCATCAGCATTCAGGCACAGAGGGCATATAGGATCAGGGGACAGAAACTGAAGATGATCTCTGGTTTGCAGCTTGCCCAACATTGCCAGCCATAAGGAAAAACTATGTCTTGGGAGAGACCATTGCTCCCAAACTACATTGGCCCACTGGACTGGAGCAGCTTTATATATGAAAAAGTCATATGCAGTGGCTGTAAATGGACTTAGGCCAGATTGCCAATTTGAGAGCAGCTGCTGCACTGGGGCCACCCCACCACAGAGGTTAATCAGTCTGTCACGAAGGGAGAAGATAGATTTCCACAGAGGGGAATCAGTTTTCTTGGCTTTCAAGGACCAGATGGATGCTCGCGAAATGTAGAAGTGGTCTACCCATCGAATCCATAGAGAGTCTGCCTTCAGGTGAATATTCCAGAGATGCTTGGCAAAGAAGCTGTCATTTCTGGCTTTGATGTCATGAACCCCTAGACCCCCTTCATTCTTTGGCAGACACACTTGCTTCCAAGCTACAAGAGCAGATTTGCTTCTAAACATATTACCAGTCCAAAGGAAATTCCTGCACAGGCTAGTAATCTTGTTGATCACAACAACAGGGATAGGGAAGATACTAATCCAAAATTGCACCATGCCTTGCAGGACCGATTTAATCAATTCCAGCCGACCTGCATATGAGAGAAACTTGCCCAGCCAACTCTGTATAGTAGATTCAAGCCTGTGGATAAGAGGAGAAAATTGACTGGCTAGGAGCCTATGAGGGCTGAGAGGGACACCGAGATACTTGAAAGGAAAGCTTCCTTCTGTGAACTGGGAGAGGTTGAGAATGGCCTGCTTAATATTCTTCGATGCACCTGCAAAGTAAATGGAGGATTTTGATGCATTAATGACAAGGCCGGAGGACTCTCCAAAAACATGAAGCTGCTGAAGGAGAATGTTAACAGAGGCCATGTCACAGCGACAGAGCAAGAGAATATCATCAGCAAACCCAAGATGACTAATCCCCAAAGCTTGGCATTTGGGATGAAAGTTGAAACCCGAAAGCTGAGTGGAACTTTTCAGAAGCCTAGAGAAATACTCCATACATATGATAAAGAGATATGGAGATAGTGGGTCTCCTTGTCGCACACCACATCACACTTGCCCGGGAAAAAACCAAAGAGATTACCATGTATGCAAACAGAGAAGGAAGCAGTCTCAACATATTTCATAACCAGATGAACAAACTTAGCAGGGAACCCCAATAGATGCAGGAGATCACGAAGAAAAGGCCACTGTACTGTATCAAATGCCTTCTTGAAGTCAATCTTGATGGTGCAGCGGGGTGACACACGTTTCCTCCCATAACTTCTCAGCAATTCTTGCATGAGATTTATATTGTCAGCCATGAGTCTCCCACCAAGAAAAGCATTTTGAGAGGGACTAATGATATCATTTAGCACGTGAGCCAACCTCCCTGCAAGTATCTTGGAGATAATTTTGTAAGTGACATTGCAGCAAGAAATGGGTCTGTAGTCTGCAGCAGAGTTGGCAGTGGATGACTTGGGAACAAGAGCTATGGTAGAATGGTTTAGCTGCTTGAGAAGCTCCCCTGAGGCAAAGAAGTCCTTCACAACTGAGCAGAAGTCTGCCCCCACAATGCTCCAAGCTTGTTTAAAGAATGCAGAAGTGTATCCATCCGGTCCTGGAGCTTTAGTATCATCCATACTGAAGAGAACCTGTTTAATGTCATCAGCCGAAACTGGAGCAAGGAGATAAGCATGAGAATCAACATTGATGCAGTTTCCACATTGAACCACCTCAGCACGCAGAGGGATAGTGTGTTTTGATGTTCCTAGTAACTCTTTGTAGTACAAGACGAACTCTCTACCCACCTCTTCAGCCGAAGTAGTTAACATACCATCACTTCTAACTATGGCAGGAATGTGGCGTCTTCTGTGTCGCTGGTTCATTAAAGAGTGGAAGAATCTAGAGCCCTTGTCACATTCTTTAAGGAAAGCACACTTCAACTTTTGGCTAAAGAACATTTTTTCAGCTGACTTAAGATTCACAAGATTGAGCCTCAGCTGCTTTTCAAGAGCAAGGAGCTCATCGTTGTCCATGTCATTGTGCAGAAGGAGCTGAGTGTCATCCATGGCTTTTTCAGCTCTAGCAACCCTCTCCGAAATATGGCTAAAATGATGGTTGTTTAGCGACCTTAGGCTGCCCTTTAAAAGTTTGAGCTTTTTGCAAAGGATATACATATGCGTCCCGTAGGCATCCGAAGACCAATTCTGAGAGATGGTTTCCAAGAAATGGGGATGAGCTGTCCACATGTTGAAAAATTTAAAGTTTCTTTTGCCCTGAGGTGCCCGAAGTCCCAGCTGAATAGTAGAAAGAGAATGGTCTGAAAAAGCCCCTGGAGTACCAAAATGGACGTGAGCTGTTTGTTGCATAGAGAACCAGTGGGTGTTCACCATCACCCTATCAATCTTTGTCCAGACTGTGTCGTTTGTCCATGTAAAATGGGAGCCCGTAGAATTCAAGTCACCAATCCCAAGATCAGAGCAACACTCCCTGAAGTCTGAAATTTCATAGGTAGAGACTGGCTCCCCATTATGCTTGTCCTCTTGAGAGAGGATTGAGTTAAAGTCACCAAGTAGAAGCCATGGAGAGTCCACACTCCATCTTCTAAGGTCTGCCCACAAAGTCCTCCTGGCCGAAATGGTGTTGAAACCATAAATGAAGGTGGCTGTAAAACAAAACTGTTGCACCAAGCTTGTAACTAGAACGTGGATCCCCTGAGCAGAGGAGTGAAGCACCTCAACCTTCACTGTTTCAGGATTCCAAAACACAATTATACGGGCATAAGCTGCAGCTCCAGCATTGCTTACAAACTGCCAAGTCTTTAACCGAAACTTATGCAAACACGCGACTTTGGCCAAAGACAATTTGGTCTCTAGAAGACCACATACATCCAGCTTTTTACTCTTCATGAGGCCAGAGACCTCATGTTGTTTGAGAAGGCTATTAAGCCCCCTCACATTCCAGCAGTGAAAAATCATGGGTGAGGAAGGGTGGGAGCAATCCCACCACTGCCAGAATTTCTGTTAGGAATCTTTTGAACCGAGCTCCTGGTGAGCACACTTGAACCTGGACGATGGGGAGCTTTACTGCCAGGTGTGTCAACTGAGAGAGCAGGAGCTTTCCCCTTAGAGGGAACCTGTCGTTGAGGAGGCAAGTTACAGGTAGCTGGCAAAGATATGGTGTACACCTGACGCTTGTTCCCTGAGTTATGTTTCTTTTTACGAACAGTTTGCCACTCTTCTGGACTTGCAGCTGTGGGCTGGGAACAAGGTTGCGCATCCTGAGCTACACAAGGCTCTGAGGGGACAGTGGGAGCATCAAGTTCAGGGCCAACCACTGGGGGGGGAGCAACTTGGGAGACTTTAACTGGGGGAGCTGCAACTGGCGGGCCATCAACCAGTGCATCAACCATAGGCCTGAGACGAGCAAAAACACTGCCCTTACCTGGGACATTTTCTTTGGAAGTTACATGAGCAGAGTCAGCCTTCTTAATTGTTCTGGCCTCTTCCTTACTCTTAGAGCACGCCCCTGTGGAGTGGCCTAGCACTTTGCAGTGCTTGCAAAATTTAGGCAGCGTCTCATAGATAACTCGTTGGATAAGTGTGTTTCCATTAGGCAGGGTGACATTTATGGAGGATCTAAGGCCAGCTAGGAGGTCAATTTCAACAAGCATTCGGGCATATGATACTCTCTCCTTAGTGGCGGTTAATTTGTCACACTACAAAGCCATGCCCAGGACACTAGCTAATTTTGATAAGCATCTAGGCGTCCAGCACTTTAATGGCAGGTTAGGGAACTTTATCCAGACAGGAACTTGAGACATTTCTAAACTTGAGAAATCAAAGTACTCAGACATAGGACGCAAGATAAGGGGTCTACCATATACTAGGTATGGCCCTCCACACAACACAGACAGTTTATCTTCTTCATTTTGAAACTTATAGACTAGCCAACCCGATTCATGAATGGTAAGCCGGGCGTAACATTTCCATACATTCTCAATGATGCTATTTAAAGCTCTGTAACCAGGAAATTTGCCAGAAACATAACCAATGGCACACAATTTCCAATCATCACAGGAGTGGTCAAGATCTTCAGCTAACAGTGGACAGGATTGGATATCATATAAGGTTGAAAAGTGCATAAGCCTTGGACAAGATGAGGCGTTTCTGTTGGAGGAGAAAAGATCTCTCCATTTCCCATTAACAGGTGGGGGAACAGAAGGGTTACCTGCTTTACCAGAGCTAGACGGGATAAAGGTGGCACCTTCGGGACTGGCTGGTGTTGGTGGAACCACCGAGGGCAGAGAAGCTGGCAGATCAGGCGCCTCCAGAGCCGGAGAAGATGGTGTTGGTGGGGGAGACGTTTCATAGTCTTCCTCAGAGCAAGAGAGATCAAGATGTTATTCTCCAAGTTCTTCGTCTTCAAAACGGTCCACCTCAAGGAACTCATCAAGAGATGCATTTGTGTTGTCAACCAGAGACCCATCAGCCTTTCTGGCAGAGCTTGAACTTGCACCGTTGGATGGGATGACAGCTGGGGTAGGGGGTAGATCTGCTCTTGGTATATGGGAAAAAGCACCATCAAGCGTACCAAGAGCGGCCTTGAGACCAAGAACCAGCGAACCACCTTGGTTTGTGTGAGATGGAACAGGAGCTTGCAATGGAACCTGTGAACGTTTGACAGCTGCTGCAGGTTTCCGTTTGCTTTTAGCCATTTGAGAAAAAGAGCGGTGAAAGAAGGGGAAACGGGTTGAGAGAAGTGGGTTACAGGTTGAGGGAAACAGCTTTGAGATCAAGAGTAGAGGACGGCCATGAACACGGGAGGAAACAGCTTCGGGTGGAAGGAGAGCATCTCTCTCTTGTTTCTCTCTCTAGCCGAGACTACTAGAGCTCTTTCTTTCTTGATTCTATGGGTGGTGGTGCATGGTCGTTCTTAGTTGGTGGAGCAATTTATCTGGTTAATTCCGTTAACGAACGAGACCTTAGCCTGCTAACTAGCTATGCAGAGGTGACCTTTCGCGGCCAGCTTCTTAGAGGGACTATGACTTTCCAGGCTAAGGAAGTTTGAGGCAATAACAGGTATGTGATGCCCTTAGATGTTCTGGGCCGCACGCGCGTTACACTGATGTATTCAACGAGTCTATAGCCTTGCCCGATAGGCCCGAGTAATCTTTGAAATTTCATCATGATAGGCATAGATCATTGCAATTGTTGGTCTTCAATGAGGAATTCCTAGTAAACGTGAGTCATTAGTTCACGTTGACTACGTCCCTGCCCTTTATACACACCGTCCGTCGCTCCTACCGATTGAATGGTCCGGTGAAGTGTTCAAATCGTAGTGACTTAGGCGGTTCGCCATCAGCGACGTCGCGAGAAGTCTACTAAACCTTATCATTTAGAGGAAGGAGAAGTTGTAACAAGGCCTAGCGCTTGCCCCGACAGCCGGGTATAGGTCGCATGCTTCAGCACCATTCATTTTCGAGGTTGGTTGATTCGGCATGTGAGTTGTTACACACTCCTTAGCGGATTTTGACTTCCATGACCACCGTCCTACTGTCTTAATCGACCAACACCCTTTGTGGGTTCTAGGTTAGCGTGCAGTTGGGCACCATAACCCGGCTTCTGGTTCATCCCGCATCGCCAGTTCTGCTTACCAAAAATGGCCCACTTGGAGCTCTCGATTCTGTGGCACGGCTCAACGAAGCAGTCGTGTCGTCCTACCTATTTAAAGTTTGAGCATAGGTCGAAGGCGTTGCGTCCTCGATGCCTCTAATCATTATCTTTACCCAATAGAACTTGCATCGAGCTCCAGCTATCCGAAGGGAAACTTCGAAAGGAACCAGCTACTAGATGGTTCGATTAGTCTTTCGCCCCTATACCCAAGTCAGATGAATGGTTTGCGCATCAGTATCGCTGCGGGCCTCCACCAGAGTTTCCTCTGGCTTCACCCCGCTTAGGCATAGTACACCATCTTTTGGGTCTCGATAGGCATGCTCTCACTAGAACCTTTCTCATAAGATTAAGGTCGGTCGGCGGTGCAACCCTCGAGGGGATCCCGCCAGTTAGCTTCCTTACACCTTACGGGTTTACTCGCTCGTTGACTCGCACATATGTCAGACTCCTTGGTTCTTGTTTCAAGACGAGACGAATGGGGAGCCCACAGGTTAATGCCCAGAGTGCACATATGCCGAGGCACGCCGTGACGGCGCGCGCTGCAGTCCACGATCACAACGACGGCATCTCCACGGGCGTTTCAAAGGCTCGGGCTTGGGCCACCACTACGATCCGCATTGGTCCATGCCCCGAGCTGATCGGCGAACCAGCCATAAGCGTTCCACATTCGACCGGGGTGCATCGCCAGCCCTCATCCACTTCCCTCCCGACAATTTCAAGCACTCTTTAACTCTCTCTTCAAAGTCCTTTTCATTTTTCCCTCGCGATATTTGTTTGCTATCAATCTCTCGCCCATATTTAGCCTTGGACGGAATTTACCGCCCGATTGGGGCTGCATTCCTAAACCCAACTCGTAGACATGTCATGGATTTAATTCATCTGCAAAAGATTCTACCCGCCACTCGGTGGGAATTAAACTTCAAAGCGGCCCGCGCGTCTCTTTCACTACGAGGGCTTGGCCAACGGCATGTACCTTGGATGGAATTTATCGTCTGATTGGCCCCTACTGCAGGTCGGTAATCGGACGGCGAGCGCACGCATCGTATCTAGCCTGGATTCTGACATAGAGGTGTTCAGTCATAATCCAACGCACGGTAGCTTCGCACCACTGGCTTTTCAACTAAGCACAAAGACCAATTATGCGAATCAACGGTTCCTCTCATACTAGGTTGGATTACTATTGTGACACTGTCATCAGTAAGGTAAAACTAACCTATCTCACGACAGTCTAAACCCAGCTCATGTTCCCTATTATTGGGTGAACCATCCAACACTTGGTGAATTCTGCTTCACAATGATAGGAAGAGCTGACATCGAAGGATAAAAAAGCAACGTTGCTATGAATGCTTGGCTGCCACAAGCCAATTATTCCTGTGGTAACTTTTCTGACACCTCTGGCTTCAAATTCTAAAGGTTTAAAGTATCGATAGGGGTTGCATTCCCAAACAACCTGTCAGAATTTACCGCCCAATTAGGGTTGTAGGCTATGTGGCACTATTGCTATTAGTATCACTATTACTATCATTCAATTCTCTTTTTTTCAAGGGACTGTCACTGAGATTTATCCTCATATCGCTCTAATTCCCCCCCCGAGCCCCTTTAGAGGCAAGGCGTCGCGGAGGCTGGGATGTGATCGAGCATCATTTTTAGGATCTCAAGGCTCGGACGTGCGGGGGTGGGAGCAAGAGGAGGGCGGTGCACAAGGAACAGGAGTCTTGAAGAATTTAGACCATAGTGCA
>Ga0307513_10012339_pt1 | contig 10562 bp, 12 predicted proteins | sample 15_EM_MG_FD_202174 | JGI IMG/M metagenome (GOLD analysis project Ga0307513, IMG submission 202174) | Populus trichocarpa ectomycorrhiza microbial communities from riparian zone in the Pacific Northwest, United States - 15_EM | ecosystem: Host-associated > Plants > Roots > Unclassified | place...
TGTGAGTGACAAAAGCCACGAGGCGAAGGTCCTTTGACACTCACATGCGAAAGGCGAATACGAGATGCCCCGTCAAGGTAAGACACAATGACAAGGAAAACGTCCGTATTAAGGCCAGAAAGAGACTGCCGCATGTGTGGTAAGGACCAAGGTTTTTTTCGGTTCCGAATTTTTGGAAATATTTACATCCAGAACAAGAAGGCACATGAGTTCTATCGGACCCCGTGGATTCTCCAACAGTATAATATATTACATCTCACTGAACCGCCGATTTCTGCGCTCAAAAGTTCGTTTAATTTCTTCGAGGTTTCCGGTTTGCTCATCTCCTGCAGTTCATATTCCGTCACATCCCGTCCTGCTTGGCCAGTACAGTGACATAAGCCCTCTGCTGCGTAGTGGCAGGGTCTTTTTCCAAAGGCGCGTCTGACACCAAGTAAACAACGAAGTACAACATGGTGAGCTCATTAGAGGTCACTAGTTCCAAGAGACGTGCCATTGATCAGTAGCTCTCTGATTGGGGGGGGGGGTGATACCCCCGAATTACCCGCGTTTGACTACTCGGCCAGTTTCAATGAAAAGACTCTCATTCCAGATAGTGTTCGCACCATCATACAAAGATTTAGCAACAGATTCGTGACGTCGTGGTAGTGACGGTCGGACAATCAGGCTCGAACTGATCAAGAATGACAACACCTACCCGGTGAATCCCTCCGCGGCTCACAAAACAATCACGGGGCATAAATAAAGGGCAAGTAACATACGTTGGGATGGCAGTCACATTAGAAGGTGGGTTGTGGAAAGGGCTGGCTTCGTAAAACGGTGACACCAGATGCCAAATGAAAGGCGGGACAGTGAATTAGTGACTATAAATAAAGGCGATGGATGATGCACGATGCATGCTCGGGTGCGGTTGGAGGCAAATGAAATGGAACCATGATCGAGGAATGAGTGTGTGTGTGAGCAGGGACAGTGATAATGCGGTATGCTACGATGGGAAGTGAATTATTCCAATAGTGAACCCAAGAATCAACGTTCAAAGTCTCAGTCCAAACCGAAGCCGAAACCAAATCATAAGCCGAAACCATCGTGAAATGTCGTAGCGTCTTCCAATATCGTTCTTATGTTTCCATTCCCCTACTGTCTGCGTCCAGTTGTGGTTGGACCGAGGAGCATCCCGAACCAGCTGACAAAAATGACCAGAAACTGGAAAATCCACTCGGTACCGGGAAGTTGCAGAGCAAGGTCAAGTGCAGCATAAGTCAACTCGGCGCTGGGGAGCGGGATTCTCTTGGCTTTCATTTCGTTGTCGGCAGTGTGCAGCGGGATGACTGCGAGCTCTGGATCGGGGGCATCCACGAACTCTTCATCGTCCTCATCACTTCCACTAGTTGAGGGAGAAGCTAGGAAGGGTGGGATGGGCGAAGTATTTGCGCTCCTCCAGACTCGACTGTGCTCTTCGTCACTCTCATCCGTGTCGTCGCTTCCGTCCTTGTCAAGACCATAGTGCTGGCGAGGAACGCACAAGCTCATCCGTCCGCCAGGAACGGGTGTACCAGCAGCACTCCTAAGCTTCTCCACCGCATCTCTGAGCGGTGAGGCGCTATTTGGATCCGGTCGAGGTACGGGACTTCCAGGTCGAGATGTGACCATGACAATGTCCTGAAGGGCAGCATAGACGGGTCTGGGTGTGATTGGGCGGCTGGAATACCCCAGGGGTGGGAGGTTCGGGGACGTGGGAGCAGCGGCACCCGCCACCTCAACAAGGAGGTGTAAAGCCTCACGTGCCTTGCGCATCTCCTCGTCTCTTTTTTCATCCTCCTCGTCAACGTCAACGCTGACGAGGACGTTCCCTCGAATGGCATCGACCAGCCCAACCTTCTCATTCACCTCTTCCTCATCTAGCAACTTTGCATCCGCATCCTGAGCTTCGAGGTCTTCCTCGTGGGCCTTGTGCTCCCGCGCTTGCAGTAGCATGTGGCGGCCAACAATGACAAGTACGACCACGAGAGACGAGAGTATTGTGGAGATCGCAAGCGCTGCATAAGGGTCAATGCGAGTACCCATAACTTCGAATGATGCACGAGGGACTTCTGGCTCTTCAGGATGAGAGGTCTGAGGGTCGAATGCTCCGGGAATGGCGAGCTCCTCGGGATCAGCAGTCGCGAGTTCAGAGTCGTTCATCTCCGAAGCTTCTGTAGGTGACTGATTTATGGCGACGTCCACCCTTGCATCTTCAAGAAGCAGTGCCGCTTTTCCTTCCCCGTTCTCAAGCCCCAAGACTTCCCCGACGAGCACGTCTGCTTCGTCCTTCGCAACCTCGATAAACATGCCCCGCATACCCTCAAGGATGTTCGCAATGCTCATTGCAAGGGTAGCTCCTTGAATGTCGATCTCGGGCAGCTTGGTGTGTGGACTGGGTAAATGCGAGAGATGAAGGTCAGGTTCGGCCACGTCCTTGCTGAAAAGCAGGTCAAGGAATGGAGGGGTGCGGAAGTGTGAGCTTGTGGGCATTTTGGCAGCTTCATCGTCGGCTTCAGCGAGGATTTCCGGCGTGGTGGGTCCATCTCTAAACCCAGCAAGCAAGAGTCAGCACGTTTTCATTGAACAAGATGGAGAAACAACTATGGCTAGGATTGCGTGGATATATCCTTCCACGACACGCTTCACAAAGCCGAGTGGAATGAATAACCACCATCAAGCCGTACACCCTGGCCAAGGAAGTGGTCCTCCTTGATAGTAGGTTGGAAAGAGCAGCGAGCGGGTCTTATACTCACAACACGGGTTCTTGCTTGTTTCCAAGGTCAGGCGTATCGGGTCGATTCCTATATTCGAGGTGAGCAAATACCGTCAAAGAATGGGCCGGGAAAATGTTCAAGAGAAGCTACCCGATCTAAACTTCCGCTCTCATTTCCCGGAAATTTCTCTCCAAGGTGCGGTCGACACACTGAAGGTTTGTACAGAGATGGCGAGCGTAGAGTGGAGCCATAAAAAGGACGGAGGAAACGCCTTTGGGACTAATTAACCACGCCAAGATGGGTATCGCCTTCAGCGAGTGACAACACGCTCCCAAAGGCCATAGCACCCTCCGCGAAGTATGAATCTTCTGCCTACTCCTCTACGGGAGAACGATTTGTGCTGCAGTGCTCAACTGTTGAGCAAGCTCGTGGAAGGCTGGCAAAAGCTAGGATCAGGGGAAAGGAATGTGGTACACTGGTCACTTTACACGAATCATAGCTTTAGGTGGTTTCCTTAACAACGAAAGATATCCAGAGACCTATGAAATTTCTCGGGCCTACCGCTGGTGGCAATGCCTGAGCCAGCAATACATAGCAGCATTGCATTTGGTTGTAGGCGGATGCCATAGGAACATAGGAGGTATGAAGTAGTACCTGTCCGGCACCGACTTTTCGACCACAAGCCGACGTAATCTCCTTTGCGAGAATACGACGACTTATTATGAGAAGGAACATAAAGGGGTCACACTTACAAGACAAGCGTTTGACCATTAGCGGGTGCGGTGTTACCCTTGACGAAGCGGAGAAACGTTTCCGAGCTAGTACCATGTCAACCAATGCCACGTGTAATAATTCCAGTATTCCCTGCCACTCACAAGGTATCAGCAACGCCAAATTTCTCACCCACGGAGAGGGGGTGAGCATTGGCCCCCAGAGCCAAAAAGCTGATGGCGAGGAGAATATGGGTGTTCATCCTCGTTCCACTGCTAGTTGCATAGCTTGATGTTGGTGGTGTAGAGAGCGATGATGCCGGCGAAGCGGCGGCGACATCAGAACCGGGAAGCATGTGGTGGCGACGAGGAACCGTTTTGCGTGTCGCGCGGACCATTTACGCGTGTATTAGAATACCCAGATTATTATGTGCAGCGTTGGGACACAGACTAGACTCCGACACTGAGGAGGGAGGAGGGGAAGGCCAAGTATGAATGAGGCTGGGGCAACTCCTGCAAACGCCTCTGAAGGGGTCACTTGGCGCGTATTATCCTTTCCAAGAATACAGAGTGATATTGGTCAAACGAGAACTTGCTCCACGTGGATACCTGGGTCGTGAACAAATAAATTGCATTCTGGACGCAACACGCCCCTTCAAATCCTCATAGTACCCGACAAATCGTATCGTATATGTAATATAGAAGTATCATGGAGTCTACGATGATACCTTGGTGGCGAGGGTCACCACTCTTTCCTTTTCCGGCGAATCCAGGTCGATTTCTCCTCGTCCTTCTTTCTCCACATCAAGGGTGTTTAGTGGTTAGATAGTATAGTTCAGTGTCGTAGCAACGCGAGGTAAACCAATCCGCCTCAGTCTTCCCCACCCACAGCAGCAACTCCTCCCTTCTTTTTCGTTTTCTCCTCGACGAGCACGATCTTATCTGCATCGACTCCCTTGAGAACACCCACTTGTTCCTCTAGTAGCTCTTGTATCTCTTCGCTCACGTCGCCTTGAACTACCACCTCGTCCAATCCTTGGGTGTTCTTTGTGACCGACGCGCCGGTTGCGAACTTCTGAGCGAACTGCTTGGCGGCCTTCTTGAGATCAATGCCTACAGAAAGTGAGATGAGAGCCAAATCCAATGCAAAGCGGGTCCATGGCCATGCAGGTAGGTTGATTGCCAATGCCAAAGGGCCAACGAGCGGGAGAGGAATTCGGAATAAAGGAGAACATACCGAATTGTTCCAGCCCATGTACAGCAGTGACATGCTTGTTTTTGTTTCGGGCAATCCTCTTGATTATTACCTGGGAGGTATCGACAAACGTTACGAATCGCGGCGATATTGAAGATCATAGAGAATACCTTTGCAGCCTATGACACAGGTATCGTGTATTAGGACTGTATATGATGGCGTTGAGGCCGATCGACAGTCTTACCTGCCGCTTCTTAGCTTCTGCGTCTGCTTTGGCTTCAGCCTTGGCCTCTTTCTTTGCCGCATCCTTTTCGAGTTTCTGTTGCTGATCGAGGGAAAGGGCTGATACCTTTTGTGCCAAGGCGTCTAAACCGCCCAGCGCGAATATCGATCAGTTCAACTCAATATCGGATTATTTGAGAGGCACAGGCACACCTTCAGAGTAGTACTGCTCGTATAGTTCAGGATGCGCCTCTTGCAACCAAGCTTTACATTTAGTGAGATGTGACCCGAACTCGCAGTATTCGGGCGGTAGTGTACAAACTGCTCGGTCCGAAATTATAGAATCAGAATGACCCGTATTAGAATATCCAATAGACTCGATCAGTAATCGATATTCGTCGATCGAGAGTGGTGTGCTTCTACCTTCGCAGTAGAGCACCTGTTTCGCCTGAAGTGCCTGACCACTTGATGTTGACGCTTCAGCAGACATGATCGAGAGATAAAGGCTGTTTAAAGGTATTCCGGAAAGTGTTGTAAGAAAACAGAGGTTGTGGTTCGGTTTAAGTTGCAGGCCTTCCATCTTGGACTCAATCACTCCTCACGCAACTTGAGATCGATTCTCTCGCGCCTCTCCCTCGATATATCGGTCAAATCAACGTGCAAGGCGAGGCAACCTGAGTGCTCCGGCAAGCGTTAAAGCACATTCGCCGCGATATCGGCCGGATTGAAGGTATAAGCGCACTGCGGAGTTACATTTCATAGCAACGTATTCTCACCAACCATGTAGTGCCCATCGCTTTGAAGGCGTTCCCAACCGCAGCCAAAGGAACCCGAGAACCAAAAGGTCCGGACAGTGGGAATAGCGCGCAAGCATATAAGCAGGCCAACATTGGAGGAATAAGATCAATACCTCAGTCGCTTTCTCTACCCGTCGCCGTCCTCGCGATCCCACATAAATATAGTCGTCCAAGCGCGCCGGCTTTTGGTACATCTCAGCCACCGTTCTCATTTCAATGTCAGTCGATACTATACACATTGTATACGTTCACGGCTTTAGAGGGGATCACACCACATTTCAAGCGTTCCCATCGGACCTCCATAAGCATCTCCTTCCTCGACTTCCAACTCTTCAAACGTGGATATATCCTACGTACAAAAGCTCTAAGCCTCTCTCTTTTGCTAAGGAAAATTTGCTTAGATGGTAAGGCGATTGCGTTCATAACGAGCTAAAGGTGACCAGACTGGCAGAACTGACTCCTCTGCAGGCTAAATGGCATTCCAGGAGGACCAGTTATACTAGCGGGACATTCTATGGGCGGTCTACTCATAGCGGAGGCGGCCCTAGATCTTAGTCCAGTCGCTCGACGGATCATTGGCCTATTGGCATTCGATACCCCTTACTTGGGCATGCACCCGCACGTTGTTATCAGTGGAATTGCATCTTTACTCCCAAAGAAAGAAAATCCTGGTCCCCCCAGTGCTACCGCTCAAGGTATGCCAACTGAGAGCGAGGTGAACATCGAAGACGTCAATATCGTGAATATGCATGATGCATTTCCTCTCGGAGGTAGGTCGGATCCAAACTTTCTATCTATCAAAAGCTTAATCGTGTCCAGATTACTCTCGCAGCGCAACACCAGTTTCTTCACCTAATCTCGGTCCTCTAACTGGACCAGGATCGGCAGGATCGTCCACATCTTTACCGACATATCGGACTACAGCGACCGGTACTTACTCCCACCACTCGAATCAATCATCCTCGTCTGTCCTGTCGCCAATTCCGCATGGCTCACCCAGCCCTTCAATCAATTTTTCTTCGTCATCATTAATGGAGAAAACCCGTTCCTTCATTGCTAAGCACTCCACCGATCCTTTCGTACTCTTCCTACAAAAACACCCTGATGCACCAGTTAGTGCAATGTCACGCTGGGTTGTTGAACACTTCGAGTTCGGTTTCGCCATGTTCGACTACTCTGAGCTCTGGGAGCGTTACAATAAGCTTGAACGATGGAATGGAGCCTGGGTCAATTTCTGGACTGAAACAGTTGGGCAAGACGAGAGCATTGGGGAAAACGCAGGAGCGCAAGATGGCAAGTGGGTTGAGAGATGGAGCACTAGTGATGGCCGTGCACTAGTTGTAGGCGGGAGAGGGGGTGCCGTCAGCCCGAGCGTAATCATCGAGGATGAGTTTGAGCGGGCAATGAAGAAGGCTACTGAGAAGGAGCGAAAGAAGAGGGATAAGGAAGAATCCGTACGCAGAAAGAAAGAGGAGAAGCTTCAACTCAAGGCCGAAAAGCAAGAACGAGAACGGTTGCAGATGGAAAGGGAGACGGCAATTAGGGAGGGTCGGGAACCCCCTCCGGAAATCAGAACCAAGCCTACGGATTCATCCCCATCAAGTGAACAGATGTCTAGCAGCAATGATAGGAGGAGTCCGCAACATTTTATTACTCTACCTTGGTCCTCGAAGGATCGATGGCTCAAGGTCAAGGTTAACGGGGTGGAGGATGAGGTTGCTGCCCATTGTGGGCTATTTATTCGAAGTCAAAACCCCCAGTATGATGACTTCGTGGCACGAGTTGGTCGCGTGGTCTTGGGTTGGTTGCAATGATGAGGCCTCCGGGATTCGGACTGGTACCATGTGTTTATATGACCTTGTCGTAATGCCGTTGCTGTGTTTCATCAGGCTCTCGGGTGTATGAGCATTCTAACAAGTGGCTCAGACGACCAATGTCGTGATGAGGCTGGGTGGCACTCGGGAAGACGAAGCAGATAGCACAGATAACGATTATGGATCTGACGTATACTTCCATGACACATGCATCTCACGCTTTTTCGTGCATACCGCCCTCATTCCACTAATTTATTCGTCGCTCGCTCTGCATTTAGTAAGGCCAAGGCTGTATTAGAAGACCCTCTCAAACATTAAGAAGAATTCCGGTCTCAGAGGCAGAGTCCTGGTTCCAAAACCCCAAAATTGCAGGGTTCATTTCCGATCAAAGGGCTAGATATGGCTTATCAAGTGTAATTGCACCTCCTAAGTGAGCTTATACTTAAACCTGAGGGGTCCCACTCAAATTATCACTCTACCTGATATCTTGAACCCGACCATCCCCAGCCTTTCCGGAGGCGCCCATCCTTGGGTATCTAGGAGTCCTACGATATTGACCACCCCTGCTTGACATCCTTCACCAATCGTTATCTGTCGTGCTTCGGGCCTCTGCCTTATGCCACCGCGAACCCGTTCGCCGGCTGCCCACATCCCGGGCGGTTATCACCCAGCGAACGACCCGGGGACTTTCAAGGACCTTCTCCTATTTGAGGAGCGTCTGAAGTCCAACGCCGCGCTTTTGAAAAGAAGAAAGCGACGCTACCAATGTATGTGAGTTTGTCTGACACCGCGCTTGAGCTTTATTCGACAAGAGGTAGCTCACGAAGCCGCATTGTATCTATATCTTTCTCCTGGAATTGCCCGGTCCATGTTTTGTATCAAAATACATCGACTTCTCATGGGCGCGATCCTTCGACTCCGCTTGGCTTTGCACTCTAGTTTATCTCCTTCTATTGGTCCTCTCAACAGTAATCCTTGCATCGGATTCGCTTCTCGAAACTACCTTCTTCCTGTGGCCGGTTAATGCTCTCTTACAGCGATTCTGGCACGATCAAATCTATGTCGCTCCCCATCCTTATTTTCTTCACGGGACATTCCTCGTACTTGGGGTGACGCTGTTCCTATTCTTCGCTAGTGGATTATATAGCGAGAAGATTACCTACGCGAACAAGTAAGTATCCTCACACCTCTCACACTCATCCCTTCACCACGCTACTTTATCCATCGGAGCCTATATTGAAGGTCATGCATCTAGATACGTACCCCACGCGAACCGTGCCCTGCGATCCTTCAACATGTATCTCAATGTTCGAACCCAGTCCACGAACCCTCTGCGTTCAATATTCCCGTTCTTCTACTCGGATTCTACTGCCACCAATATAACGGTGCAGGGTACTGGCAAGGCAGATCCATACGGGCGCAATCCCATAGGACCCTGTCCTATCATCCCTCCGATCCCACCTTCGCAAAACGCGAGAGGAGAGCTCATCTTCTCTAGCCGCGTGGAAAAGAATTTCCGCGAGCGATACGAGTCCTATCGAGACGGCTTTGAGAAGCGGAGAGCATCGCCCGCTTCTCCGACCAGAAGCAGAGTCCTCGAATGGCTGGGTATAAAGCGTCGCGAGGGCAGTTCTTGTACTACGGCTTCAGGGGATGGGGAGAGTCGTGCTGGCACCCCTGTACCTGACGGTGCTCGGCGGGGAAGATTAGGCAGCATAGGAACAAACGATGGCAGCAGGAGTCGGAGAGGTAGCCCTGCGCCGACTGGGAAGAGAGGGAGTACAAGGAAGAAGAAAACTAGCATTCGATCGGGCACGCCGTTGCTGGAAATCGCTGCGGGTGCGGGTGGTCCCAGAGGAGGGACACCTGTTAGCGCTGAGCTCGAAGGCATTGTAGAGATTGGCAGTGAGAGATCGGATGGCGGTAGGAGCCGGGGCGGAAGCTCGAGTCCCTCCCGACCAAGTCCCGAGCGGACGCTGGACAACCAACCTGAACTTCAGATTGGGTGTGGACCGAGACACTTCAACAGTACATCATTTGGAACGCAAAACGAAACGAGTATCTAATCATTCCACCTTTTATGACCCTACCTCGACCGGTGTGCTCCAAGAATATCCGCCTCCAGTGTAGTCGCAGCTTAAATGCTTAGCTTATTCACTGCATCCTCTTTTGGCACACCAAGTGGGGTAAGGCCTCGGTTCCCGCGAATACTTGGAAGACTAGAGTTCCACGACAGGTCTCAAGCCAAACGTTCCTGTAAGCAATATCCGAGGAGACAGCGGAGACCAACGGTTAGTCTCCATGGGCTACGGTTTTGGCCCCAGTCGTGGTTGGGACAGAATACAATCTGCTCTGCCTGAGCCTCACTCAAGCGGCTGGCCGGTGACGAGATTGAGCCTCTGCCGCTTCCACCCACCTATCCACTAAGCTTTCAGCCGCTTCCAATTGGATCAAACAGCAGGAGGCCGCCCCAAGTCATCACAAAAATGCTTTGCTAGCTAGTTATATACTATGGCACACTTCTTCGGAGTCGCACCACTATCACATCTGGCACCTGACTCAGCAAATGACATGCGCCACTCCTTCGTTCGGTATGCCAACTGAATATTATGTTACTCGTCATGAGCAACTAAGAATGGCACTGAAAGATGGCAGTCAAAACTGCGGACCAAAAAGCCGACCAATCATAATTTGGCAACTGCAACGCAGGTTCTCGTCCTTTCTAAGGTCGGATTCGTTGGGTGGTGACGAGCTTGTTACGGTATAGCCGAGCGTACTGTTAAAGTCCTTGGTACAGTAATGGTACACATTATACGACTCCTATAAAAGGTCGTCAGATTGTGGATCGGTTCCCCAAATTGAAAAACGTGGCCCATCCAAAACTATTGGTGAAGGGATGTTAAGACCAGCAGTCCTGGGCATTCCTTGAGCATATCTTTCTTACCCTTACATGATGGTGTACGTGCGTCCCAGTCGGCATCAGGGTTGTCTCACTCGTCATGGATCGCCCAATAGACTTATCTTGTTCTGAGATTAGCTTAATAACGGTATATGGATATGGGGTGAATGTGACTCGCGGGAATTAATTC
>Ga0307513_10012341_pt1 | contig 10561 bp, 12 predicted proteins | sample 15_EM_MG_FD_202174 | JGI IMG/M metagenome (GOLD analysis project Ga0307513, IMG submission 202174) | Populus trichocarpa ectomycorrhiza microbial communities from riparian zone in the Pacific Northwest, United States - 15_EM | ecosystem: Host-associated > Plants > Roots > Unclassified | place...
ACGGTATTCAAGTATTAAGTTCTTGAGAGGGACTGTCACTGGTATTGTGCTGGATTCTGGCAAGAAGAGAGTAACGGGAGTGGAGTACACAGCCGACAAGGGGAAGACAGTGAACCTCGGGTGTGCGTTGTTTGTTGATTGCGCTGGAGCAGCGAGGATGGGGGTGAAATGGCTTCAAAAGGCCACATTACCACCGCCGAAGGTTATCACGTATGATGCGCAGCTGAGGTACGGCGGCGGTAAGTCCATCTGGCCTATCTGGGATCTCCTTATTGATGGTGTGAGCAGTGTTCTTATCCGTTCCACCATCAAAGAAGGATATACTCCCAATTCCTGGTGGATTGAACGATTGCTTGCCGGTCTTCTATGCAAATATCCCGCAGTCAATTTACGACTGGCGCGCTCTGTGGGGAATCAAGATCGAAGATGATACCAGTAAGGGTTCTAGTTACATCTGGTTCTCAACCGCATTGTCTTATTTTCTCTGTTGCTAGTGATCATTGGCTATGGAGGGTGGGGAGTTTCAGCTGACGATATGCCACGTACTCCAGAGGAAGTCAAAGCTTACGTAAAGGATATTAAGCAAGCACCCGGTCTATCTGTGCCCGAGTGGTACCACGAATTCCTCGACATGATGTTCGAAAATGACAATTGGAATAACGCTGTTTACGATGAATTTGTCCCTCGTAGGTTTATCTTGGTACACCCATAGGCCGGGTGACATACTTAGCACCACACAGCCAAGAATGCCCTTGTCGAATATCACAACTATGAATCTCTTCCGGACAACTTCCTAGCGATTGGGGACTCAGCATCCGTGACAAGTCCGACGTATGGGTGGGGAGTCACGAAGGCTGGAGTGATGGCCGCCACCCTCGCTGGTATGCTCGACGGACTGAGAGGGACGGAGGTCCCCCGCAGCTTTGCAAAGAAATTCTTCACGTCCACCGAGTTCAGGACTTCATGGACCTGGTGCGTGTGGATTTACTCCAAGATGCCATTCCGTTGTTGACTGTTTGTGTTCAGGCATGCGACTCGATCAATGGGTAAGTCTAAACTCTTCTCATAGGATGACGACTGCTAGCTGAAAGTCTTGAATGGAGACTACGGATACTCTACGACCATCCCGTGCGAAGGGGAAACGCTCGAGAAATTCAAGTTTGAGAAAGGACTCGGACAGAGACTGCTCAAAGTCGTTTCGAGGGTTCGTGTTCATCGATTTGTCCTCGTCATTTTTAGTTTCTAAAGGATGTCACCCCCAGGACCCGGAAGCCGGCTCGAAGATGTTCTACGCCAGTATGTGGCTCTGGCCCAAGTCGATCGAGGTGTCAAAGTGGACTTTATTAAAGACTTTGTGGTACTGGATGACCGTGGAGTAAAGCAGAGACAGAATAGAGCCACTAGGGCAACGTAATATAGAGGAGATTCATGCAAACGGCGGAGCGGTGACTTGACAGCAAAGATCGTGGCAAGCTCTGTGGGGTATTAATCGTACAGTACATTAGTACCACCACTTCCAACTTGTATATAAGCGCGCAGTCATCTAACGGGGTCGCTCATTGGAGAGTCATTGACTCACTTGTTGCCCCCACGAGTCACTACTGCTTTGCATGGCCATGAATCAGAGGTTGAGTTGCTAGACTGTTATTCGACCCGGCCTGCTGTGCAAACGATTGATGGTTCGCATATATCGAAAGTTTGAGTAATGATCTCCCCCTCCAGTTCCTCCCTATCTCTAAAGGAAAACTCTGGAACCCTTCGTATCTTGATCATATTCTGCCTCATAGCATGCGCCTTCCGCATCTCCGTATCCTCGAAAAGTAAATAGCACTGTAGAGTGGAACGTATATGAAAAAAAGGGTCTGTGGGGTGTGTAATCTAATATCGTATTAGGTGTCACACACCACTCCGCCTTTGAAATGATTTGAAATTGTCACTTGATGCGCTTCGGAAGCGCGACACCCCGGCATCCTGTCAGGATTTGAGATTCGCGATAGTTTGTTTATGATAGATGTCCTGCGACGGTCTGGCAGCATTACTATGCACTCATCCAGTAGCGAAGCCAGTGATCCATGACACACCCTTCACTTCGGCCCTGCATCTCATCCCATGTCGCGCCGGTTTTTGCTGCATTGCCACCGGGTTTCTTCACGCTCCGCTGACATTCTATGTTTCTGGAATCAACATGGGAGATTAATTCATTCCCCTTCTCGAGTGGTACTACGAATTCCTCGATTGGCAAAATGTTATTGACAACGAATTTGTCGCTCGTAGGTCTATCTTGGCGCAACCAAGAAGCTAGATAACGTACTAGCCACCATGTATCCCAGAATTCCCTTGTCGAATATCGCACGTATAAGTTTCTGCCGGACAATTAGCAATCGGGAACCCGGCGTCCGTGACATCCTCGATGTACGGGTGGGGAGTCACTAGGTCATGAGCTATGGTCGTCATACTCGCCAGTATGCTCGACGTACTGGGGGCCACGGAGATCCCTGCGGCTTTGCGAAGAAATTCTTCACGCCCACCCAGTCCAGGACACCGTAGACTTAGTTTGTATAGCTTAAATTCAGGATTATATTCCGTCCTGGTTATTTATGTCCAGGAAAGCGACTCGATTAATTGGTACGTCTAAACACTTCTCATAGGATGACGAGCGCTAGCTGAGAGCTTCAACCTCAAGACTATGGATATGTCACTACCATGCCCTGCGAGGTGGAGACGCTCGACAAATCTAGTTTGAGGGGGGACTCGGTCGGAGGCTGCTCAAAATCTGTTCGATAGCTCGTATCCTGTCGAATTTCTTCGTCAATTTTGGTATCTAAATTTCACTAGCTCAGGACCCAGAAGCTGGCTCGAGACTGTTATTCGGATGTATGTGGCTCTGGCCCGCATCGACTAAAGGGTCCAATCGGACCTTACTCAAGGCTTTCCAGTACTAGCTGACCGTGGAGTAGGCTGGAGGCAGATTAAATTTGACTCAGTACAAATTAGTATAAGGGAGATTCATGCAAGCGGTTGAGCGGTTCAAAGCTCTGGCAGGCTCTGGATATTTGTATTATAATCGTTCAGTACACTAGTACTGCTGCCTCTGACCCATATATAAGAGCACATCTACTCTCCCCCGCCAGTCGGATAAGTGCCGAGCGACTGTTCCTGGCTCAGGATCGCCTGGCTTGCTGGCGAGTCATTTGACTCGTGCCTCACGGGTAAATGGGCGCTGGCCATGAGTCGGCAGTTAAGGTGTTATGTTTCTCTGAGTGCCATATTACCTGAGGTGGGTTGGTTAATACGCAAGCAATCTATATCGAAATGATGAGCAACGGCCTCTGCCTTCAATATCTCAAGGAGGTTCTGGTGTTCCTTTTCTCGTGGTTATGGTTATGGCCTCTCTCACATCGATCGAGTACCCTTTCTATATCTTCTCCTCACGAACGTCCTCAGAAAGCCAGAGACCATGGTTGCTAGCACCTTAGAGTAGAAATGTATTGCTTCATAATTCTACACCATAACCAATCCTTCCAGAGAGTAGGGACTGCTCTGGTCAATCGAGCGCTCTCAGTGTCCTGGGGACTGCCGTACGTAAGCACGCACTGCCTCTCAAACGGATGCACATCATATCAGCGGATTCAGTGCGTACATTCAGAGTGAAACGTTGGCGGAAAAACTGTACTGTACGCATACTTTACGGAAAGTTCGCCGTGGAGGTGGATTCTCAAATTAGGCGTTGCCCCACTCGAGTGCTCTACCCTTCATCGAAAGAAAGAGCAACTGTCAATTGGCGCGCCTCGGGAGTGTCGAAGCCCCGGGATCCAGTCTTACCGATAGATTGTTTATTGTGATATAAGCTAAGTTGGACCATGCTAGCATCCGGTAATGCTCCGGCAGTCACGGCATCCACTCGGACCGTAACGGGGGCAGTGGCCTCTGACCCGTTGTCTAGATCGGACCTCGGCACCTCGGTTTTGGTGCACCCGACCGGGTTTCTTCGTGCCACGCCGACACTCTATGTTCCCGAGGTCAATATGGAAGATAAGTTTATTCCTTGTGTTAACGTATCTAAGCTCATCACCGGGCTACAGCTGGCCCGGCGGCTTTAAATCTTGGAATCTGGATCACTTTCCTTCCATCCCTCTCCTGCTTCACTCTCTGACCGCATACCTACCATGGATTTTCTTGATATACTCTCCAATGAATGTAGCTGGACATTCACGGCTCTTGGGCTTGGTACAGCTCTTACCCTTGGCGGATACCTCTACATTTACTCAGAGTATGCCATACGACATTCATTCAGAAGGTATACCGCGGTCGATGATCTCTCGGTCCTTGGGCAAGAACGCAAAGGAGCAAGGTTGAATGGGACGGTCGTTATCGCTGGGGGGAGGTATGTCGGCCACTGGGATACATGAGGAGGCTTTGACGTAAGGTTTCCCGACTAGTCTCGCAGGGTTATATACCGCACTTGCGTGTTCCCCGCAATTTGAAGATGTTGTAATCATCGAACCCGATGGCGGAGCCACGGAAGAATGCTTAGTCGAAAAGCGGGAAGGGCCGCACGGACTCAAAGTACATACATGCGCTCGGAAACGGGTTACGCAGACCCTCGCATTGCACCGTATGTCTGTCCCCTTACTGACAACAACCACTTACACATCGCGTAATCGCAGTATACCAACCATTTATGCTACTAGCCTTAAAGCGTTGGTTCCCTGATTTTGAGTCCCACGTCCTTGCATTGGGAGGCACGATCAAGCCCTATGTCATGGGCGCATCACTCTCTGGCCTTGTATTCGGTGACCCCGCCTACATTCAACCCGAAGCACGTTGCCTACCCAAACACCCCAATATACCAAAGGATGGCAAAGTGCCGCATTCATTCTACTTGACAAGGGTACTCTTCGAGCCACTCCTAAGGAGATTAGTAAAAGAACGATACTCCAATGTTAAGTTTTGGAGAGGGACTGTCACTGGTATTGTGTTAGATACCGACAAGAGGAGAGTCACGGGAGTTGAGTATACAGCCGAAAACGGGCAGAGGGCGAATCTCGGATGTGCATTGTTTGTCGACTGCACTGGAATGGCCAGGATGGGAGTGAAGTGGCCTCAAAAGACTGGGCTACCATCACCGAAGGTTATCACGTATGATCCGCAGCAGAGATACGGACTCAGTAAGTGCTTCTGAGATTTTCTGGCAAATTTGGCGGCTCCTTACTGATGGTCTGAGTAGTGTATTTACCTGCCCTGCCCTCAGTTAGGGATAGACTCCCAATTCCTGGTGGAATCGAAAACTGTCTGCCGCTCTTTTACGCGAATGTCCCTCAGCCATTGTACGACTGGCGCGCTATCTGGGGGGTCAAGACAGAGGATGATAACTGTGAGCTTTATTTACATCTGATATTCAACCCGCATTGACTCAGTTGCTCTATTGTTAGTGGTCATTGGCGTTGGAGGGTGGGGAGTTCCATCTGAAGCCCTGCCACGTACTCCAGAGGAAGTCAAAGCTTACATGGAGGACGTTAAACAAGCACCTGGTTTACCACTACCCAAGTGGTACCACGAGTTTCTCGACTTAATGCTCGAAAATGACAATTGGCAAAATGTTGTTTACGACGAAGTTGTCGCTCGTGGGTCTCCCTTGGCATACCCATAAGTGAGATGACATACTAATCACCATGTAGCCAAAAATGCCCTTGTCGAATATTACAAGTATAAATCCCTTCCGGATAACTTTCTGGCAATCGGGGACTCTGCATCTGTGACAAGTCCAACTTACGGGTGGGGAGTCACGAAGGCTGGAGTGATGGCCGCCACCCTCGCTGGTATGCTTAATTCAATGAAGGGAACGGAGATCCCCCGCAGCTTTGCAAATAAATTCTTCATGTCCACCGAGTTCAGGACATCATGGACCTGGTGTGTATGCGTTCAACCCGCGACGCTATTCCTTGCTGATTGCTTCTGTGCCAGGGAGTCGGCTCGAATAATGGGTGCGCCTATATAAACTCTTTCATATGATGACGGGCGCCACTGAGAGTCATGAATTAAGACTACGGCTATGCCACGACCATCCCATGTGAAGGTGAGACGCTCGAAAAATTCAAGTGGCAGGAAGCATTTGGTAGGAGATTGCTCGAAGTCTGTTCGATGGTTCGTGTCCCATCGAGATTTCCTTGTCAGTTCGGTATCTAAGGACTTATCTTCAGGACCCGGAAGCTGGCTCGAGGATGTTCTATGGCCGCATGTGGCTCTGGCCCACATCGGTCGAAGTGTCAAAATGGACCTTATTCAAGACCTTCTGGTACTGGCTGACCGTAGAGTAGAGCGAAGACAGAATAGGCTCACTAGTACAAAGTAATATACAGGGAATCCATGCAATCAACCACTAATGTCTTTTGGAGGCTATGGACCATGATCACTAGCACTGTCAGGGTATATACAGCTTCGGCCACCAGGCACAAGCTCAAATCAAATATCTTTCATTTAGATAAATGATATTTTATATGCCTACACATCCTGTAGAAGGTCCCAAGTCATATTAATAGCTGACTGCCTGTTAGGATCGGATGCAGACGCGTCATACCTCGATGAAATACAGGTAATAGAGTTGCTTGTGCTAGTGCTTGCCCTGTCGGTACGCGCGCCCTCGTCGGTATGCGCCCATGCTAGCCCGCGCACCTACGATCCGGCACTGTCCCAAATCCCGGCCGGTCCCTCTCGGCCCAAATCCCGGCCGGTCCCTCTCGGATCGATTGGCCCCTTGATGGTTTCTATCGTATGGTTTCGAGATACTCATTTGTAACGCTCTAGTTTTCATATTAGTACCTACGGACGAGATCTCCCTGCACAACCACCCCTATCCGCATCCTCCTCCCTGCGCTAGCCTCTTCACTCCCTTCGTTTCATTAGCTAGCCGATCTCTAGTACGTTTCATGTGGTTTCCCTTATACCCCGTACAAGCATGTAGATCGTTCGCTAGTCTGATAATCGACTTAGAACCCCCTTTCGACTTAGAGCCATTCCTTCTGCTTCCTTCCCTGTTCTCTCGACTTAGACTCCCTCCTGTTCTACTTTCCCTTACCTTCTTCACTGTCCGACCCAGGACTCCCGTGTCCTTCCTGTCCGCCCCTGCACTCCCCCGGACTGGCCAACACCCGACAGCGATGCTGTCGGTTAAAAAACCCCGCTGGGATCGTTCCGATCCCAGTTCCGATCTTCACACTGCCTTCGTTTTTGAATGTCGGACACTGCTCTCCCCGTTAAATTATAATACCCTATCTCTGAATTACGTAAATTCAACAGTATGAAAATTTGTTTAACATGCGGATTTACTTTTACATCCATCTACTAAGGTCTGTCTATCAGGTGGTTGCAGAATTCAAACATAGCAAGTTGCTCATTTTCTTAGGAGCTAGAGGCATCCAAAAAAGACTTCTATAATGAGATTTAGGGTATAGTGGCCATTGAATGTGGAACACGCAGGTGGTGCAGCTATGTCGCTTCCATCCTTCTCCGCCACCCCCAACTGTCGGAAATATGTTGCTCCACTTCACCGAGCGGTGTCGGTACTGTGCCATCGGCACTATGCATCACCCTTACCGGAAAATATGTTTCTCCTATAGTAGTTCCGGTCTAGTCGTTTTTAATGGACTCGTGGCAGGACTCCTCAGACTCAGTTTTCTGATCGCTCACTGAGTCTTGACATCGTCTAGTTTCAACACCAACCGCCGACTGCGAGCGAACCCCCATGTTCGACCCAAACCACACCAAATACGGTTGGATCGCCGCGGCCATTGGGTTAGGCACGGCTGTCATACTCGGCCAATATTTTTATAGTGGTTCCGAGTATGCAATACGGCGTGCGTTCAAGAGGTATACCGCAGTGGACGATCTGTCCACCCTTGCACAACAACGCAAAGGGGCAAAATTGAAGGGAACGGTGGTCATCGCAGGAGGAAGGTTGGTCGCTTAGAGTTGTGCACCGTCTTTGAGAGTACACCATGGTTTGATGCCTTCCGAATAGTATAGCAAGTCTATTCACTGCACTTGCGTGTATCCCACAATGTGAAGCTGTCCTTATCATTGAACCTGATGAAGGAGCCACGGACAAATACACAGTCGGCACACGAGAAGGACCGCACGGACTCAAAGTGCATACCTGTAACCGTAAGCGGATTATGCAGACATTTGGTTTCCACGGTACGCCTTGCCTCTTTCTCTCGCCTTCCACTTCTAATATTGACTCTACTCAACACAGTGTACCAGCCTTTTATTCTTTTGGCCCTCAAGCGTTGGTTCTCGGACTTTGAGGCTCACGTTCTCGCCCTTGGCGGGAAGATAAAACCCTGGGACGTATCCCAGCATTTTTCCGGACTCGTATTTGGCAGTCCTGCCTACATCCAACCAGAAGCTCGATGCCTACCTAAGCACCCGAATATACCGAGTGACGGGAAAGTGCCTCAGTCACTCTATTTGTCGAGAGTACGGTTCGAACCACTCTTAAGGAGGTTGGTGAAAGAAGAGTATCCGGGCGTGACATTTGTAAGAGGCACCGTTACGGGTCTTATCTTGGACGCAACGAAGAAGAGGGTCACGGGCATAGAGTACACGGGCGAGATGAGCGAGAGCGTGAATCTTGAATGTGCGTTGTTTGTTGACTGCACGGGGATGGCAAGGCTGGGCATAAAATGGCTTCAAAAAGCTGGAGTACCACCGCCGAAAGTCATCACGTACAATGCGAAGATGAGGTATGGATTTAGTGAGTGCTTTCAAAGTTTCTTGCTTCGAAAAGTCGGCTATATCAGTTATTCCATTAGTCCACCTGCCCATACCACCGTCTGTCAAAGATAAACTCCCCATCCCTGGGGGTATCAAAGACTGCCAGCCGGTATTCTATTCTAACGTCCCGCAATCGATTTATGACTGGCGGGTCATTTATGGGGTCAAACTCGAGGATGACATAGGTGGGTCCTTTTTGGCTCGATCTCGTTCTTCATCCGTTTGATCAAATTCTTCCACGTGCAGTGGTTATTGGTGTCGGAGGTTGGGGCGTGCCAACCGAAGCACTGCCGCGCACTCCAGATGAGGTCAAAGCTTACGTGAGTGAAATAAATCAAGCTCCGGGATTACCAGTGGTCAGGTGGTTCCACGAATTCCTCGACTTAATGCTTCAAGACGACAACTGGCAGAATGTCGTTTATGACGAATGCCTCGCTCGTACGTCCTTACTCATGCGCACAAAGCGATTAGCTTAAGTGTTGTCTGGCATCTAGCCGAGAATGCCCTCGTCGAGTATCACAACTTCAAGTCACTTCCAGACAACTTCCTTGCAATTGGAGATTCTGCATGTGTGACGAGTCCAACGTATGGCTGGGGAGTGAACAGAGCGGGGGTTATGGCCGTTACCCTTGCCGGTGTCCTAGATTCACTCAAAGGGACGGATATCCCCCATGGGTTCGCAAAGAGATTCTTTAAGGCGGTCGATTTGAGGACTACATGGTCCTGGTACGTTATCTCCGCGCTTGGATACTCTTCACCTGTTCATCCTTCGCGTTTAGGCAGGCAAGTCGGTCGATGGGTCAGTCCAAACGCTTCCTTTGAATGACGAATGTGAACTAATCGTTACAAACCTAAGACTACGGGTATCCTGCGACCACGCCGTGTGAGGGGGAGACGCTTGACAAGTTTAAGTTCGAGAGAGCACTCGGTTGGAGACTGATGAAAGTCTGTTCGATGGTTTGTGTCTCGTCTAATTGACTTCTCCAGATGGGGTATCTAATGAGCATTACCCCAGGATCCGGAAGCCGGCTCGAGACTATTCTATGGTCGCATGTGGCTCTGGCCTGCATCAGTGGGAGTGGGAGTGTCCAGGTGGACCCTCCTTAAGACGGTATGGTACTGGCTCACAGTGGAGTAGAAGGGGGATTCACTGGATCAGATTACATTACTGGGAGGTTTCTCGATGTACTTATGCCGAAGGCTTCTCCGATCGGTTCGGTCGTTTACTACAACAAAATCCGTAGGGGTTGTGCTGTGGAGTGGGTATGGTACTCGAGTCGTAACACGTTCAGTTGCGAATCACCGCGACCGTAAGGAGGGGCAAAAGTAAAGGGAAGAACGCACCCATAGCTCATGTATCACGTCTTCTTCTACCCTCCATCCTCGAGGCGAATGTCTTGCTTCTTGATGCACCACTTGGGCATGTCGCGCCCGGGGACCTGCACCACGCTTGTGATGAAGGGATGAGGTCTTCGGCGGTATGGAGCATACAATCTACTGATAGACCCCCCCACCGACACCAGTTATTACAATGAGAAGTGATAGTTAGGCAAGCGAGGACAGAGCGAGGAACAAGCGGAAGTGAGGTGCACCACAAACATAACCCACTGTGAGGCCACACAAGGATTTACAGGACCAGCCACTTGGACTCAATCACATCCGAGGGTAATGGCGACCTAGCCTCCCCAGCCTGTTGCCAATACAGAGCATAACAGCTCATGCAACACATGCTGGAGAAGCACAGGGGCAAAAATGGTCTGCCATGACCTTGGTTGTGAGGTGGCCTCCC
>Ga0307513_10012342_pt1 | contig 10560 bp, 12 predicted proteins | sample 15_EM_MG_FD_202174 | JGI IMG/M metagenome (GOLD analysis project Ga0307513, IMG submission 202174) | Populus trichocarpa ectomycorrhiza microbial communities from riparian zone in the Pacific Northwest, United States - 15_EM | ecosystem: Host-associated > Plants > Roots > Unclassified | place...
TAGGCTTTCGTAGGCCGATCGAATTCGGCCTATATGGGCCTAGGCTGTCTTCCGGAGCGGCCTGCCTTAGCCCGGCCTACGGCCTATAGGCCGGCCTACCATCGGCCTGGCCCGTTGGGAACACTGCCTGTACCTAGTTAGTCGGACAACCCGTAAGGTTGGGCTTTCTTACCCGGGGATTTTTCTCTCTTTTGTGCGATTCCCGGGATTGGTTTTGCGAAGTGGTTTAGTGAACTTAAATTGATCGTTGCTTGTGTGGTTTTCCTTTCTATTAATACTTGAGAATTCCTGATAGTGACAGTTGTTTGCCTATACTCTTCCCGTTTCGCAGAGTAGATACTATTGCCCCATTATTTTGTTTTCAGTACGAGTAGAAAAATAGGCTATTTTCACTTAACCTAAAAGGCTTGGACACCCATGTGGGTAGCGAGGCCTGGGGGAAGTGTAAAATAGGCCTTTTTAGACCTCAAGAAATTGGATCACCGTGATGTAGACAGGGTTCCGAATAGTCCGACCGGTCGAGTCTTGGAGGGAGGACCAGACTGGCCCATCCTGGTTGATGTCGATGACTAGACCCGACTAACTTGGGTGGTCCGGTCCAGTTTGGACTGGTCCCAGACCAGTCTTTATAAAAGATCGCATGAGAGTCGGAGTCGCACCAAGGCCAGCGCTCCCTGGGAATAGATGTATCGCTATAGTAGGATTTTAGAGCCGCTTGCCACGGTATAAATTAACAGGCCCTTAATACAGGTTGATAGAACATCCTAGGGATGATAGCATGTGGTGGAAACGCAATTACCCGATGGATAAGTCACATCGAATACCCATATTTTGGCAGTTCGTCATGTAATATCACTCACTTAATGCACGAAAAAGAGTTCGATACTTGAGAACCTATTTTCGCCACCCCTAATCAAAGGGAGGCACTATCTCCACCATAAAATCCATGGAAACAATAAGTTTAATTAAGAAAATCCTTATTTGAATGTAACATATTGTGATAAAAATAGCATATCCTATTGCTTGGCAGGCCTGGTCGGACCGGTCCTGGTCGAGTCGGTTTCGATAATCCTGACTGTCCAGTCGGTCTAATTTCCACCATTAAACTAGACTTGACCTTCGACCGGACTAGCTAGTCCAGCCCAGGCTTCCGCCGACCATTCGGAACCCTGGATGTAGAACAAGAAGTTAGCGTATCGCCCCTTAACAAAAGTAACAGAACATTGCGATGCAACGGCTGGCGCTTCTTTGTCCACCTTACTCAACAAATGACCTGCGAAACCACAACCGGAGAATGTTTAAGAATAAAATAAATATATAATCCTGATCAACACCTTGTGTGGCAACTAACTTTATCCTCTTCATTGACATTTTTTTTTTGGTACGTTCGGGAGTGCGGGGTCGGGTTGCGATGCTATGTGGTAACTTAGAACGTTCTAGCCACGAATGTTTGGTAAATGTTTGGTTACTTTTGCTAAGGGACAATAGCATCAACGCGATGTACTTGCACGATTTGCTCACCAGTCCCCGCCAAGAATACCTCGGTGAGGTGAATATTTGGCGAGGACTCTAGCAAAATATCGGCTGGACGAGGTATTCTTAGCATAGCCGAGCCTATGGAGATATTTCCTTCGCAAGTGGATAGCACTATCATGTCGCCCTCAAATTCGTTTCCAGGTCGAGGACCTTACCAGCTTTCTCGGTAATGACTTGTGGATCTGTCACGAACACCCTCAACATGAGATCCGACATCGTATCCTTCGCCTTGAGTAACACCCCATACGCCAAATACCAGTTAGCTTGGGCTTGTCCTGGTGAACAACCAGGCACTCATAGCCGAATTAATCAAATCAGCAGCCACAACCAAATCCATACCCAACGTCCCCCAGTCCTGCAGAAAAACCATACAAATGCTGCTCACCTTCCCAGACTCGATGTCGCCCTCCATTTTATCCGGCCTGCGCTACCAAGCTCGGCCGCTCAGTCGAGTAAGCTCTTATGAAGGGATATGTGGTAAATGCCCCAGAAGTGCGAGACGTACTTTTTTTCGTTCTTCCCAAAGTTCATGTGTGTTATATGGTTACCCGTCCTACAGATCATCTTTACCTACATTGGCAGCGTGGCATATAGGAGAAGGGTTTTACCCATGCCCCATGCTGTTAGGAACTTTGGGGTATTGAGAAGCATTTGGATGCCTGCCTCGTTGTATCTAAAATGGGTTGTGGAACTAGACAGAAACTATCAAGAAAGAGAAAGAATTCTTGGCTACTTCTAGAAGCAGCCTCCAGAACTGTTACTCGATGGCAGGAGAAGTTGCTAGAGCCATTCCCAGCCCGCCTAGGCCCGCTCTGACAGTTGTCACCTGCAATCCACCAGTGTTCCCAACGGGGCAGTCCGTCCGTCTTTAGTCAGGACGAGGACGGACGACGTTTTGTCGTCCCGTCCCGTCCTCCAGCCAAATTGCCCGACAATGCTGAGTTGAGGACGTCGGGCCCCGCAGTCCCCCACTAGTACCCCTGTAATGTCTCAGTTATCGCTTTTGATTCTTTGTGCTAGGATATGTGTTTTTAGAAAATGAAACAATGAAACGAAACAGACGCCCCGAATGAAGCCGGCACAAATATAGTAGCCTGATCGCCAGCACATTACTTTGAGATTTGCAGAGAAGTTCTGCAATGCTCTTTTGCCTCACCATCTCACTTATTCTGACCTATGAATTAACCTACTAATGCTAAAGCCAAGGCATGTATGAAAAAGCAAATGCAATGTTGAGTAGAGCCTGAGTATTCATAAGATTACCGCATTTTGTAAATGGGCAATGGCTGAATGGCGAAAGTAGAGGAGGTTTAGAGGTAGAGAACTTGAAGCGAGTAACTGGCAATGAGACAAAATGCGAAGATCAAGGCAACACCAAGGAGAGAGATTACACAAGACAATTTAACGTGAGGAAAAGAAATTCATCCTGCTCACTCTCGCAACTCATAATGCGCAATACTAAACAACTAACAGAGAAGATGAGAGAAAGAGAAAAAAAACAACTTTGCCTTCCGACCGTGCAAGTCCTATTCTTCTGTGAATTGCCGCATGGATCCACACTTTGCCCTGCATGCCCTAACGCAAAACCCAGCCCACACTTCCCCATGCCACAAAAAAAATGAAACTCTACCATTCCGAGCACCTTTCTTCACAATCCAATTCGCCTCTCTGACTCCTGCCTGTTCGTCCACCCAACACCATCCCCCTGACTTTACAAGTCCTTTGTCATAACCTTAAATATTGTAAAGAAATAAATTAAAGAACAGAGGAGGAACGTAGGCCAACTGTATAAAGCTCAAGCGCTTTTAAAGTGCTTTGCATACGATTGATATCCGAGTTGGGACCTCCATAAATGAAGCTCTCCTGCGCCCATGATTTAAGACACTCTGAAGCCTCAATAATGTCATCCCCAAGAGGGTTGCGCCTGTCGGATAGGAGTAACTTTGTACTTGGAGTTGATTATTTGATTAGAATCATGTATTTACCGAGATAATAGAGTGAATTAAGGAGTAGAATACCTGCTAAATAGCCGTTCTGGATCAGCCGACATTGCTGGAATGCTGAAAATGTCAATCGCCATTGTAGATAAATCTTTTTGCCGTAAATCTTCTGCATGCTCGATCCAATAGTTCAGTGGGCCTAAAGGAAGCTCATCCTCTACATCGCGCCTTAAATATCGATCGAGGTCATCACAGTTGTCCGAGATCAGCCGCTGGCGCTTCTTCCTCTGCCAGTCAGGTATATCGCTTAGGGAAGAATAACCAGACGTCCTTTCTATTGCCGGAGAACTACCGCTCACCAGATTTGCCATGGGGGGAGCGGGGGTAGGGGCTCTAATATAGTGTGCTATGCGAAGTCTCTGCTCTTCGGAAGTGGCCGGCGGAGGTTTATACTGGGATTCCCAGAGTTTTCGGACTTCAGTCTTCCCACTTAATATCCAATCAGGCCGTGATTCCCATTCAGTCTCAAAGTACCGGAATTTCATTTCGGGATTGAGGGCAATTGCTGCAAAGTGGGCTGGTACGAGGTCGGTTAGGGCATAGTACCTAGTTATTTCACGCATAGTTAGCCTGAAAGAATAGCGGTAATGTTTCCTTCTATTATAAGAAGTAGAATTAGAATACTAACTTGTCGAGCACAAGCCAGGCTGAATTAATCGAAGTTCTAATGTGCAACGTATCGTGTCTTCTGGAGATTGATTCATACAGTTGCTTTGACTCCTCTAAGTGACTGAGTAGCTCATGCATAGCAGGAAAGATATCGTGTAATTGGCCGAAGTGTTCCTTTTGCTTTAACTTCAATTGCCAATGGTGAAATGGTTCCAATATATCCATTATGCCCCTCAAGGTGTCCCAATCAGTAATACTTAATTCATCATACTGTAGGGAAGAGGGAAGCCCGTCGTGTTCACCGTCCTCATTTCTTCGAATCGCAGATGCAACGAACTCTTCGAGGGGTTCTCGCAGGTCAAATGCGCGTGTCAATGCATTATAATCACTACCCTACCGAGTAGTATTACCCCGTACGAGTGCTAGTGCCTTGGTATCCGTTCCCAGGGCATGGATTACTTTTTCTTCAAAACGATCTCTTCGTTGCGGTGACCGTGTAATCCAGGTAATAATGTTATATAGCTTTCCCAAAGGTCCTTTTTGTCTCCAGGCTTCCAGCTCAGCGGTCTCCTGCTGTAGTTCTCTATGGGAGTCGATTTCCATCTCAAATGCCTCAGAATTGGTTCCCCACAGAAAGGCCTTAACGGTTAAATTGATAATGTGACCAAAGCAGCGTAACCTACGTTTAATTGGATTAAACTCAATACCTAGATCATGGAGATACTTGGAAATATATTGCAATGCGGTATCATTGTTAGTAGCATTGTCCAAGGTCAAATACCCAATTTTCTCCGTGATTTGATAAGTTTTAACTATATCCCAAAAGTGCTTGGCTTGATTTTCGCCCGTATGTCTACCTTTAAAGCGCCGCAAGCCTAGAACAGTACTATGTTGATTAAGAGTATGGTCCATCCAGTGTGCAACTACCCCAAGAAAGGCACGATGGTTAGGCGATGTCCAGAGGTCGAAAGTAAAATGAATATTACTTCTGCTTCGACTAAGCTTTCGAATAAGCTCGGATTGACTTCTTTGAAACTGGTTTAGAATCCAATTCTTAATTGTTGTCCCGGAGCTTGGAACTGCGCGTGGCATTTCTGTGTATGTCGCATTCTATCCAAGTAAATTAGTTAATTTCTTTTTCGCTAAATCCTTCTTCAATTAGACAAGCGGTGTGGCTTAACTTACGCAGGCTGCTAATTACCGTAAGAGTACGCGAAATGAACTTTGTTCTACTTGGCTGAAGCTAATGTGATTTAAGATCATCCAGCGAAGAAGCAGATCTCGGAACAAATCCACATTAAACACAATCTGTGGCCTTGTTTTTCCAAATGCACTCTGCAGAAGGACTTGACCTTGCTCGACTGCAATTGGCCCATCTCGATTGACTTTATGAATATCCTGTAGGTGTTCAATCAAGTTTTTCGTGGAAGAATCTGCAAAGGTAGCGGCAGCTCCCCGGTTTGGGCCTGTATTTTTAACAAACCTTTAGTATATACACAGCTAGAGGATAAACGGGCAAGGAAAGTCCAACAACATACAACGGGAACACCGCCACCGGGTCTTTCCATCAACGCCCGTATACTCACTTCCATTCTCAGGAAAGTATACCCAGCTTTTCCGAACTCTTTTCTTCCTTTCAAATATTCTGCGATCAGCCCAATTTCCACCCCCTGCTGCGCCGGAGTTTGAATCGCTGGCCATTGTGGGTGTCAATAGGCCACTAGGTGCACTACTTAGGATACTGGTAGCAGGACTGCTATTCTGCCCAAGAGACTCCTCTATACTCTCAATGGGGTCGAGTTCAGTTGTGTTTAGTATACCGGGAACCGTGCTAACATCAAAATCCCATATCGTTTGTTGGGATGCCGAATCCTCAACTGGAATCGACTCGGACATACTCGCCAGGGACTTCAGGAATCGTGAAATGAAGATATCCAAAATAGTTGAAGTTCCGCTTGGTAGAGAATTTCCGTATCAATTAATATCAGATACTATTTTTTATTTTCAACAATGAGCGAGAAAACTGCCTTTTTATTATCATTTTCCGATACCACCATCGTACCATATTGTCCCACGCTATAATACTATTTGACCTATCACAACGGTGTAGCTGATTGGACTCCCAGAATTATTATCCTCTACGTGAACACACTATACCAACTGCAGCTTCTCTTTTATTCCAGTTACCAGTATACACTAGCAGTCCCCTATAGTTCCCTACAGTCTCCCGCAGTTCCCTGCCGTCGCCTATTATGCCCTGCCGTCATCTGCGATCCGTGGTTTTTCATTCTACAGACTGTGGTTACCGACCGTCACCGGTCGTCACTCGCAGTCCCCTACCGTCACCGGTCGTCACTCGCAGTCCCCTACCGTCCCCTACCGTCACCTACCGTCACCTACCGTCACCTACCGTCCCCTCCCGTCCCCTCCCATCCCCTACAGTTCCCCCTGTACCCTGCAGTCTCCCACAATCCCCTGCCGTCCCCTGCCGTCCCCTGTCGTCCCCCACCATTGACTACAATTCCTACAACAAACCCGCAGTCTTCATGCACACCCTGCATCTTTATGTCTCAGGTTGTCGGGCCCGTCGTCCTTGCTAAAGACGGCCGTCTTTAGATTTTGAAGACGAGGACGGCATATTTTCTGCCGTCCCGTCCGGTCCCGGGCTCTTGGCAGTCCGTCCGCCGGGCCCTATCGGGCCCCTGGACCGTTGGGAACACTGCAATCCACCTAGCTTCCCTTTCCAAATACCGATGCCGAATTTAAAAAAACAATTGTAGTCCGTACATTGAGTTGAATATAAGCCTCGCCACCAAGAATTGTATTCCACAAAGTTGAAATAGCTACCCAAGGGCCTTCCTTTCCTTTTTTTCCCTCCCCCTTCCCCTCCTCCCCTCCCATCTATTCCCTTTGGGGCAGAAGTATAATCATCTATGATTATCTACTATCCACACCGGTGGGCACGACCTGGATATATCTCTATCTGTTATGATTAATTGCTCACCCCCCTTCTACAGTATTGATAACATCAGGTGCAAAGGGGCGAGCTCCAGTATGATATCATAGCATGAAAGCTGTTGCGATTTGCTAGCAGGTTGTCGGTGAAAATAGTGGCATCGGCCTACGATGGGTTTGGCTTTGCAAGTTAGGGATAAGTGAAAACTAGTTGATGAGAGTGAACACATCCAAACGGCAAAGCTCGACCAGAGCAAGGGCCTTGGGGAGGCTGGTGTAGGATGAGTGATATTTGGTGATTTCGCTTCTGGCTATCTCTATTCTGAAATCTAGTCCACAGGGGACGTGGGGAGGAATCTTGGGGTCCACTTTATGGATATGCTTCCTCTTCAAAATAGGCTATGATCGGTAGAGAGTGTCTTGGGGTTCTTATTCCTTCTCTGCTGCCAGCAGCGTCCTATATATACACAAAACTCTTTTACCCGAAAACCTTTCTTCTTGTCCTTCGCCCAAGTACATTCCTCCATCACCGTCCCCTTCTTTCCAAACCACACCCTCAACTTTCCAACAGATTTCGTCTCTGAATCCCTTGACCTCGTTTCGATTACATGAAGAGTTTTCCCTTCCTTAAAATTCCTGATACCAAATGCCTGTTTCGCTAATATCATAGTGTGACACTCGTTCGTTCCATCATCTAACTAACCTTAGTTCCAAACCTTCAACACCCCCTAGTGTGATTCCTCCATGTTCACAAAACATCTCCGCTGCATCTAACCTCTCGTCCATACATGCCATCGCTTCAACTTCCATACTTCCAAAACAATCTCCAAACAAAAATTCTCCTCATCAATCTCATTTTTTGTGATATATACCGATCGTATACGAGAAGGCTGGTTTCAAAGAGACAAATGATTTTGTATAAAAGATAGACCGTATTCTGTGACTTGCACTTCAACACTCGAGGGCGAACGAAACTCTTAAGTACAAAACAACAACTACTGATGCCCAAAAATCAGACCACTTTTCCATCTTCTTCAAATTAATATTGGGCTATGATGAGGTGAAAGTACCTTGAGATTCTTGTTCTTCCTACTACGTCTCCAGACTTGTCCTATATATACACAATCTTGACCATACAGAAAAGAATCCATCTTCCGCAACACTCTCCACTCATCTCTCACCATCTGAGTCCAAACAGGTTTCCCGAAACTTCTGCTCCCTTCTTCCATCCCTTTCGTTTCATCCTCCTATACCATTTCATCCATCCACCGCGATCCTGCGCAGTCCTGACACCACCGTCTGTTTCCTAACTATCATAGTGTGACACTTAAACGTTCCAACTCCTGGTAAACCTTAATCCCTCACCTCTAGCCTTCTCTAGTGCCAATCCCTAAAACATCCCAAGCCTTTCCCCTTTAACTAACGTCTCAACCAAACATACCGTAACCCATCTGATACCATACTAGTCAATCGTGCAACAACAATCAAACCTAATTCTTCTCAGCCATGTTCCATCAGTGTTCCGACGATGGTGCAGGTATGGAATCTTCGTAAATTTCAACACTTCTCACGCCACCTTCTTTCTTCTTGGTACCCCGCTTTCCCCTCATGCCCCGCTTTGCTTCCCTGCTTTGCTACGTGTCCTACCCCTCTTCTCGCAATGTTCTCCGAGTTCCAAACTCACCGGTGAGCCACCTGAAAGTCTTCTAGCATCTTCCATCCTATGAAATGAATGTCGATAGTGTGGGGGTAACGGTCGGTGAGGAAATGAAAAGGAGCGCCGATGATTAACAAGAATCCAGACATTCGTTGTACTAGCAGTATCGTAGATATGGAACATTCGTGAATATTCTAATACTTCCTACCCAGGACCCAATATTCCTGTTTTATCTGCTGCCTCTATATTAACAACCAGTTTAGGTGCACTCCACAATCCAAGGAAGCATTGCTTGGACAATATATTCCTCACTCTCTAGGATGGTGGAGCACCCGCTAATATGGGGCGTTCATGCCAAACGGGCCTGTAGGCGATGGATAAATGAACTGGCATGCCACTATGAGAGATTTTCGTCGAATAATAAAGAGGAAGACGGGAGAGATAAGGGACGAGGGATACTTGTAGGAGTTTCCCATATACGGGACGCCAGGGCCCACACTCTATTTGTGTGTTTGGCTATCGGGCGTAGGGCATCCGCCCACCCAAAAATGGGCCACTGCGAACCGTAGTCCGCTCCATCCCGCGTCCAAACGGATGAGCTCGACTCTGGGGAACAGGACTAGGAGGAGGGAGGCAGTGAGAAGATATGCTCATCACCACAGTATACGCAAGCCGCAATACCGAACCCCCAAGTGTATTAGAGTCCGGAGGTATCGCTTTCTAGGAATCTTTCAAAACTTCAATATACATATTCGAAATAAAGGCCATCACTCCAGGTCCGTTCGTGCATTCCCAATTTTGTTGAAAGTTCACAATGTTTCCGTACCTGAGAGATAGTCGGAACAATGATAAGACATGGCTGAGAAGAATTGGGCTTGATAGCAGTTGCACGATTGGGCAGTATGGTATGAGAAGAGTGTCAGTACGTTTGACTGAGACGTTAGTAGCTAAAGCAGGAATGTTTGGGATGTTTTAGGAATTGGCACTAGGGAAGACTAGAGGTTAGAGATCAAGGCTTACCAGGAGTTGGAACGTATCAGTGTCACTATGATAGCTAGGAAACAGGCAGCTATATCAGGACTGCGAAGGATCGCAGAAGATGGGAGAAAGAGCGTAAGAGGGTGAAACGAAAGGGATAGAATTTTGGAAAAGAAGTTTCGGGTAACTTCTGAGGAGTTGTGTGGATGGAGCGAAGATAGGAGAAAATGGTTGAGGGTATTGCGGACCAAGACTTATTTCTATAAAGTCAAATTTGTGTATATATAGGGCACGTCCAGTGACATAGAAAGAGGAATCCCAATACACTCTCTGCCGAATATAGCCTTATTTTACTAAATTTGCTATGGTTCCTCTTTTCACCCAAAAGCTAGGAACTGATCCTAGTTTCCTTCTGAAACCTAGAACCTCCGGACTAGTTCCCTGCAGGGTTCCGAATGGTCGGCGGAAGACTGGACTGGACTAGCTAGTCAGGTCGAAAGTCAAGTCTAGTCCAATGGTGGAAATTAGACCGACTGCACAGTCAGGATTATGGAAACCGACTTGACCAAGACTGGTCTAACCAGGCCTGCCAAGCAATAGGATATGCTATTTTTATCACTAAGTTATATATTACGTTCAAATAAAGCTTTTCTTAATTAAACTTATTGTTCTCGAGTATTGAACTATTTTTGGTTCACTAAGTGAGTGATATTACATGACCACATGCAACAATACCTGTATTGGATGCGACTTATCCATCAGGTAATCGTATTTCCACCGCATATTATCCTCTCCAGGATATTCTATCAACTTGTATTGAGGGGC
>Ga0307513_10012343_pt1 | contig 10559 bp, 10 predicted proteins | sample 15_EM_MG_FD_202174 | JGI IMG/M metagenome (GOLD analysis project Ga0307513, IMG submission 202174) | Populus trichocarpa ectomycorrhiza microbial communities from riparian zone in the Pacific Northwest, United States - 15_EM | ecosystem: Host-associated > Plants > Roots > Unclassified | place...
CTAGCTTTAATAAATATATTCCTATATTAGTATCTCAATGACTCAAATAAGTAAACATGAGTAATACTGGATGGATCTTTCCGGACAATTTGGATATTCTCCACAGTTTTCACTAACTCATTCAAAGCCCTTGAAGGTAGAGTTGTTGACTTAGCAGGTATTCGATGATAGCCAGTTACACCTGAGCACTTCCACTATTCTACTATCCTATAGGGTTGCGTCTGGAGAACCTTTTTGCGTCCGGAGAACCTTTCTGCGTCGGGTGCCTTCTGAGTCCTTGGTTGCGTCTGGTGCGTCTGGGCGGCATGGACCCCTGTCCACCAGCACCCAATAAAAGACCGCACACCCAGAACGCGAGTTTACATTCTATGCGCCTGGACCCCCGGACGCACAGGGAGTACAGGGTGCGTCCGGGTGTAACCTTTTTTTTTTGCTGATGCTATGCGACGCAGTTCACGTATTCCATACATTCCCTCTAGTGGTACTAGGAATAATGGGACAATTAACGCACGCATAACCTGTTTTAATTCTCGTTTGCGCCGTCAATATTCTGACATGTGTACTAATTCTGCGCTTAGCATATACGAAGAGCAACAAATTAGGGGCCGACTTAGCCGTGAGAGGGCACAATCGGAAGCAGGCTATCGAGCCTCAGAGCGTCATCAGGACTCCCCACTCTCGGGCTCAAATGCGATCGAGGTTATACCTCACACATTTTTACAGCGTCCGGTTATTGTTCAAACAGCTAAAACTTTGGTCTCAATGCCAGCTGTGTCTTGTATTCGTTCATGCAAGGTCAGCAACCATGATCTGGAGAATGCCTGTATTGTTGCCTCTCAGATTCCCGCTGTACGCACTATTTTCGAAAATGCTGTGGCAGAAAACCGCGCTAGAGTTGAGGATGGTGATTCAGCGAGTGTTACAGGACGGAGAGCTCCAAAGGCACTTAGGAGATTTGGTGAATTGACTGATAACATCGGACCAAGGACATCGCTTCGGTCAAGTAATAACCCCCTGGTATATGGCCAGAGTTCAGAGCTTGATCCCCTTGTTGAGCAGCAAGTTTCACGAGCCTCAAGTAATTTGCAAATTGAAAGTCCTACCGAGATTGCTGACAACTTAGAGGAGAGTAGGGATGATGAGACTGAAATATTACTACCGGCAACCTTACAGGCTAGGAAAGGTAAAGCAAAGGTTGAGATTGCTCCTATCAATTGGATGAAGGGGCAGATACCCTTGTCGGCAAGCCCATGGTATAGATCAGAACGGATATTAGCCTGATATAAACGTATCCAAGCCAACTTGTTCTGATCACAGACAGCCCAAGCATCTACTACAAACTGCAGGAATAATCTCTCAGCACGGAAGATAGTAGAGGGCTCATTCAACCTGGTATTGAGATGAAATCGGTAGAATATACCCTGCGAGAGATTCTTGTTTTGATAATCACCCTTACGATTGTCCAATGTTCTTCCCCAATGCCAACATGGCTCTCCACAGGGGAAGAGAAAAACATAGTGGTGGGGAAGGTAGAAGGCATGATTGGGATTGATTAAGGAAAAATGGTTGCCTTGATCATTTCCCGTTTGTTCTACCGGCCAGAACAAGATCCCTGAAGCCCGCAGATCCATTCTCCTCAGGCAGAGTCATGGTCACTTCATCTGCCGTGGGAAGATTCTCCCATCTCAGATCTGCTTCTTGTTCAACAACAAGCCTAAGTCGTGCCGCCCAGGATGCACAGGACGCACAGGACGCCCAGAACGTAAACTCCCATTCGGCATGTGATGTCGATCTGACGCCGCTTCAAAAAGATTGGCCCAACGTCCGGTTGCGTCCTGACAGCGGCCTGAAACGCAGCCTACGTCCTGATCGTCCTGACCCCTTCCAACGCTAGCCTATAATTGCCTAATGGCTTGCGACGGTCCAGTGTCATGTCCCAAGGTCTTCCGACACTCGGGTATCATCTCCTGATGTCTTCCGACACTAGGCCATCATGTCCAGAGGCCATCCTACAGTCTGTTGTATGCGCCTTACCGATCACAATAACTATACCCTTCCTCTCTTTGTCATAACCTCTTCACTATTTACATGATCCTTCCAGACGCTGGGTACTTCTTGTCATGCCTTCCAGACCAGCGATAGTTCCGCCCTCCATCTGGACGCACTGATTACATAGCCACTATTCTAGACCTCCTCCTCACACTCTCCCACACTCATGTTCGTTTTCTTAAAATTATCGTGATATTGCTCATAGTTTATTGCCATTATCCCTACACCCTATACCATAGTATCTACTACTATCTGGCTATTGCATATGACCTTTATTACCCACGCTTCTGCGCGCCCCATCATCAGAAACAAATTAAATCTACCCACAGGTACCACCTCCCCTTAAGCACCCTCCTCGGTATTCGCACCAACCTGCCGGCCACTGGTTTCCTCCAGCGCCCCCAGGGCCCCCGGCCCCGCTTCTCGGGTCTACAAGGTTGGTTCGCCGATCGGGTATTTCATTTTGCTTGCGTTTTCAGAGATTGCTACTTGTACTCGTAATGTCCTTCCGATGTGCTGACGAACGAACACAACTGCTATTGCATACCGCCAAAATTCAGCTTTTTGCCCTGATCTTGGTATCATGCAATACCAGTTGTGTTCACAAACGTCAGGCCATTACGAGTACTGTACAGTATTGAATACCCGGAACGAAGGGTTTCAATCCTCCTTCCCGTATTAACTCAATAAATTGAGTATCTCCGTGCAGGGTTCTAATCTCCGTGCTGAAACAAAAGCTCCCTAGACAGTCTAGTCGTGAACAAACGGGGAATAAGACGATCGCTTTAACTGCTGTCAAGAAGCTTCAATCCCCTGCTAACCAACGATCTTCTCCAAATTCACTTGTCTTAGGCGATCAAACTCTACCGGGCTCTACTGAATTTCTCAAGCAAAGAAGGTATGGAGATAAAACCCCTGCAAGGAGATACACAATTTATCGAGTAAATACGGTATTGTTTAACATCACATCTCACAGCTCGCCTAGATTTTGGCGGAATTTATGAAAAAGGGATGTGTGCTAAACCCAGATTTTTAAAAACGTTGTAGTTCCCTAGGTACACATCACGTCGCGTCCTAACTTTGCTTCAAGCGCAACTAACAACGGCATTAAGGCGGCCGAATAGCTCAAACTCCATTCTCTCTGCAGCCTTTGGACCTCTCATAATCTCACCCATCATGTCCGATCCAGGTGGGAAATCGTTCTCAAAACAAGGCTCCCCAACTCCTTTCATGTTGGTGAGGACGGCCTGGCGAAAATGCCAGTATAGAAGTTCATCGGGCGGCCAGCCTATATTCTGGCGTAACAGCGGATCAACGTGGGTAAGGGGTTTAGAGTAAATGGGTTCGGGTCCGAAACAGACAATCTTGTACTCGTCCTACACAATCATTAGCCACGAAAGCTTCAAGATTTCACCTTCCATACGTAGGGATTAATTGCCACAAGATAGTTATTAAAGTGTTCGAACATCTCGCTGGAGAGTACAATCCCATTTTGGACAGAGTTGATCGTTCCGTCAGACTCACGGTCGGGCGGAATGGTAATCAAATTATGGTAGTTATAATGATTCCAGTGCCCCTCGTAGGCCAAGTGAAAGATATGGGCGATTTGCATGGCAACCCACCTACCCAGCAAAATGGGCCTACCAGTTAAAACGCACCCTCCGTCTCGGTGACGCACTGCTTCATGGAACGATCCAGTGCGGGTTCCAGACAGCTTTGAACTCGTACGAAGTAGCGGGGCTTCCTCTGTGAGCGCGGTGGAACCTGTTCGGAGTGAGTAGTTGCTAATGATAGAAGTATCCCATAGACCGTCAGGTGCTGCGCACAAGAGATCGGGTTAGGAAAATGACTGGATGTGGGAGGTCTTATTCCTTAATCTGAACTATATTAATGGCATTCGGAAAGTATTCTTCCTTAACCAGAAATATATTCCTTGGCATTTCAAACTGAGACATATTCCACCGATCTCTTGCGCGCAGTGACGGACTAAGGGATAGAAGAGACCTACCATTAGTGACAATATAGTAATTGCCCGGCCGAAGCTGTTCGTCATCTCTTGTAACAAACTGTCCGTTATCGTCGTGTAGCTCGAAGGTGTCACTGAACTGACAGACTATCTCAACCATAGAATATAAATTGTCGTTGGTGATGCCGGGGGAGGTGTAGAGGCCCCCGAGTTGGGTATCACGATCGTCGGAAGCATAGAAGAAAGTATCGCGTACTGTGGAGCGGCCCGCTAGCAAAATGTCCGATTGGCTGTCCTGGCAGGATAGCGGTGTCATTCCAACCGAGGATGGGGCAGTAAGGAGGAGGGGATCTATCACACTTGTAATGAGCCAAAAATCCGGTAGCCAAGAAGTCGTAGTGCTCCAAATTTTCCGTGTACTGTACCGTAAAAACCCTCTCGATTCATTATCGCTGCCTGTCACGTATATCCCTGTAAAATCATCACATCAGCCCAAGATGGGTTTAGTTTGGGACGTGAGGAGGGTTGCGAGAGTCAAACGGTCCCGCGCTGCTGGGGGGCTGAGGCTATACCGTGTCAGGAAGGAACTAGTCCCTCTCAGGGACTTTGGTCTCTGAACCCGAGATTAGCGACCTGCCAGCGATCATGAATTTCAAGGGGTTTTACTGGTACAGTGGTGATACTTCTTGGCAACAGGATTACCGTTGACCCGTTTAGTCGGATGGTTGTGTCGCGCGTGACGAACTCACCTTCCTGTGCGTAGCTGTGCCCTCTTGATGAACCGGACAATAAATCTGTTAGAAGTTGACTGGACGACAAATCTCCTACAGGCCTGGACAAGGATGAGAGAAAGATTGAAGCGCTTGACCGAATTGAGAGGGAGAGAAAAGGTTGTTGATTGGCTTGTTATTCTCAGCGTGGTTGTTCGTTGCAAGGGTATGATACGATGCATGACAGGCGGGGTTATAAAGTAAAGGGTGTGCGCCAAGCTAGCTACAAAACAGAGTTTTCAGTGGGCCCCGATGGAGCCACATGACTGCTCTCAATGGGTACCCTATCAAACGTCTCAGGGTACATCGTGTTTTGCTCACCACAAGTACAGCCTCCTTCGCAAAGTTCTCGCTAATCGGTAGGTATCTTAGCAAAAGTCTGGGGACAACTCATGTACCGGTACAAGAATTTGCACTTCAGGTTTCTGCAGACACTTGTACCAGTACATTTGTTACTGCCAATATTTTTCCCTGGTACCTCTTGATCCGCGGGAACTTTGCGAACGAGGCTGTACTTGTACTTTTTTTTTTTGTTAATTCCGTGGATTGTTTTTAGGTGCTACCTAAGGTACATCCGCTCCATTCGGGAAGTATCCCATGGCAAAGAAACCCTACCCCCTCCAGCCAAGGGAAAAACAAGTCATCCCAGGTCCCTCTGGGGTGGAACCAACCGTATATCCCCAACTAAAAAGGCACAAAACAAAATAACACAACCCAATAATACGTAGGACATTTGTCCAACAACCTAGGCAGCAGAGGCAGAAGACAACAAGAAAACATTTCTGAATATCTCATGACATATGAAAAAACAAAAGAAACAATTGATAGTACCAGTCGGGTCTGAACCTTCATCATCCTGGCTGTAGGGCCATCAGACAAACCCTTCCTTGTTTTTGGTAAGAGCAAGGAATCCTTTTCTTGTGAATAACCTTATGCTAGCCCAACAGCAGAGGCATTAGGGTAGGAGGCAGTAAACGGTAGACAGGACGGTGGTGCAACCCGAGGTAGTGCAATAGCAGCCACACAGTGCTGAGATGGGCCATTGTTGTTTTGTGGGAAAAGCCAACATCAGACACATCGCCGCAGCAGTTGTCAGGAGGTTTGACCAAAGTGTTGAGGCATTTGTCTCTTTGGCCATGGTGAGGGGCCACCAGACCGGAGATATTGAGGTAGTAGTAAGGTACCAGCGAGTGGGGTGTTTCGTCTCACGCAAATGCCTTCCCAGCACCCTTATAAAGCTCCAAGGTCAGGGGGCGGTCAGGATCATGAGGTTGATGTGTGTGTTGTGTGGTGTTTTACCTCGCATACACCTTCCCAAATAGAAAGGTGAAAAGCGGAGTAGGAGAATTGAGGGAAGGGAGGTTGAGGCTGTACTTGTACGCAACTATAGTACTTTATACAGTAGGGGGATTTCACAATCAAGAAAATGAGATCTTTGAGCTTGTCGCCATGGCAACAGGTCACAGGTTAGAGCTCATGTCCCATCGGAGCAATAGCTAGAGATAAAATTGTGGTATCATATCTAAGCGGAAAGATAAAATTGGCACAGTAGTATGTGGTCCGAAATTTCCTCCTCTAGATAAGGGGAAAAACACACTAAAAATCCGCGCCCCGAGACAGAAAAAAAGGAAAAATAAATCCGACTTCAGTATTGTGGGGGACTCCTTGAATTGACCTACAACTCGAGTATAGCCCCAGATTGCCCAACTTGGAATGATGATGGCTCCAGAACAACCACACCTATCACAAATATAAATCCGTTAAATGATCCATTAGAAGCTAGAGAACAAGGAAATAGAAGCAGATTTAAAATATCTGAAGTTTTGATTCAGTTATGCGGGTTTCAAAAAAGGTAGTTATTGAGGGCAATGTCACGCCCTATTATTTACAGTTAATAGACCGTTAATATACCAAGACCATAGTCAACCTCCTGGTAAGTCAATAATACTATTAAATTAACTTGGATTAACCTGCAATTAGTAAGCTAAACCGATGTCGCAGTAATCCAGTTTAAGGAGTCCCCCACCATAGGAGAGGCAACTCCAATGTAACACATGGGCAAATTATTCAGGTTTTTACCATAGGTGGCCCAGGGTCCAGAGACCTAGTCTTGGAGCCTAACTGATCTCCAGAACCAAGAGAAAACCTTTTGAATACCATCCAATTAGCGCCCTATCTTTCGGATACCACTCACCGAGAAATATACCACTCAAAAAAAAGGTGCAACCATGTTACCCGACCGTAATGAGAGGGTAACAGCCCTCCATTCTCATTTGGATCAGCCCCCCACTGACTTTTCTCGCTAAGCTAGATTCATCCCAACGTTCCCACCGGGAGTGCAGTCCACTCCCGTTGGCTTCTCTTTGGATAAGGTTTGTTTGTTCTCTCTATATTCCTTCTACAATATAATAATAATAATACTAATTCTTGACACAGCCAATATCTTTCTTCCTATGCGGGAGAGGTAGGATTGCCTGTCAGCATTGATTTTTCTTCCAAATTGGTTAGTTCTTCTTTCTGAAATAAATTTAATAATACTAATTGCTATCCGTATAGGACTAATACAGCTCTACCCCATCCTCAATGGTTGTGCCGCCAGTTAGCCTTCATTGTTTCGCTAAAAGGTATGTTTCTCTCATATACATATGGTTTGGACAATACTAATACGAGTTTAAACTAGTACTAATAGATGTCTACCGGGTCTGTGAAGGTAACACTAACTCTGGTTGCCTTTAGAAAGAGCGTGTCTTGATACTAAGCATCCATTGTTTAGGAGAGTGGATGGCTGGGTACTGGGTTGAGCTTCTTGATTCTCTGAATCAAACATTCAGAGATGTCCGGAGACTCGAGGATTGGTACTAGAAACACGCAAATTAAGTCTGGGGTATAGAGACCTCTTCCCCGGAGAGTGATGCATGTATTTATGTGTTTTAGATGAGAGGATAAAGATCCATTGGTGGTATTGCTCTATTGGTGGGTGGCTTTACAGTCCGTGGATCTTACCACAGAATTAGTTTGCCCTCTTTAACGGTAAGTGCTGATTGTATTTCTTACAACACCTTCTAAAATGACCAATTCTCACTCATCTTGGCATTTGAACCTAAGATATAATTCCCTATGTTTTTTTCAAAAGAAATTAATCTAAGATATAAATGCATCTCTTTAGGAACAAATTAAAAGACAATATATTCTTTTGTTCATTTGTACAGTAGAGCTGTTCCGATCTCATAGTAAGTAAATCTACTCCATTTCTTGATTACAAGTTTTACGATGATGTCCCCAGTTACCACACCACCCACACTGCTGACTAGCAGGACCGGATTCTGAATGGTTTGGTGGTAGTTAGGAACGCGTGAGCGTGGATGGTTCATTGATATGGTTGGCCTCGTTTCATTCGTTTTCGTTTTGACCTTCCTTGTGGGGTGCGCAATTTTGTTGGAGGGTGGCATGGCTGAACCGCAAGATGTGGGTTTTCGTGTACGAAAGCTGGAATGTCTTCTACTCGTGCCAAGGTTATAGCTCAGCTACAACCCCTGGATGTTGCACGCTCACAACCAGGGGCACTCTAAAGAGTGCCTGACAGCTCAACGTGAATTTACAGCTCAACGCAAGTTCGTGGCTTAGTAGGGAAACGGCATAAATTAACCCTAATATTATACCACACTATGAATTTTTTTAATTTAATATCTCCGTGAATTCTTTCAATAACTTGGTGAATTGCTCTCATAACCCCGCACCCAATCACCCCCCTGAAGGATATTGTATCACCCCAGACAGTACCTGAATTGAATACTGGCTTAGGCCCACCTTCCTGATTCTACCACTGTGCAGCACAGGCCACATCTATCACCTTCGATCATGGCATCAGCATCCAAGTCAGCACCTATACCTCCAAGCCAACGGGTTGAAGTATATGGCGATATTGAAGCCCGCATTCAGGCGGCCCTGACCTTCATTTCGACCACTTAGGATGACTATCGAAACCTGGCCTCTCTTGCAAAGAGCTATGAGATACCACTTGAACGTATTCGCGACCGTTGGCAAGGACGCAAATCAAAACTGGACCGGCCTGGTGCGAATTGAACGCTGTCTGAAGACCAAGAGGCAGCGGTCCGCCAGTATCTTGATCGCCTTGACATGTTAGGAACCTGTGCTCGACTACAGATGGTCTCCAGTTGTGCAAATGCCATCCTTCAGAAGTCTTATATAGGCTCAGGTACGGCACCTATTGTTAGTGAGCAATGGGCTAGACCATTCCTCGCTCGGCACCCAGAATACTATATTCGGAAACAGCGTACTATCAATGTCGACCGTAAGAACGCCCACCAGCCTGACAATATCCGCTCTTGGTTTGAGAAGTATAAGCTTGTTTGCGAGCAATACAGGATCCAGACTACCGATACATATAACTTCGATGAAACCGGATTTCGCATTGGTATTGGAAGAGATCAGTGGATAATGACTCGTGATCCCAACAGCCAGTCGTACCTTGGCAGCTCAACCAATCGGGAGCCAGTTACCGTTTGCGAGATTATTAGTGGTGATGGGAGTGTCCTGCCTCCTATGATTATAGTTTCTGGCATCATACATAAGGAATCTTGGTATACTACTACTACTGTTCCTGACAACTATTTAATTGGAACTTCAGAGACTGGTTACACCAATGACGAGTTGACGATGAAGTGGCTAGCCCACTTTGAGTGGTTTCCTTCAGATCGCCTAGTTCGTTCCCACCGCCTTCTCCTTCTCGATGGGTATGGTTCCCACTGTACCAAACAGTTTATCGACTTTTGTGATGCCCATAAGGTGGTGGTTTTCTGCCTTGCTCCTCATACTAGTCACCTGCTACAACCTTTGGATGTGGTTGTCTTCCAGCCATACAAGCATTATGATGCTGAGGCTGTGGAAGCTGCCACACATTTAGGATGTGGTGACTTTGATAAAGCTGAGTTCCTGGACAGAATTCATTCAATACGTCAGCAAACATTTAAAATATCAACTGTCTGTGCTTCCTTTCGGGCAACTGGTCTTATGCCTTATAGTCCTGATACTGTAATTTCCAAGTTACGAGAAGCACTTATACTCTCTGCACCACCAACCACACCACCCCGGCCACCAGCATCTACCCTTACAATGCCGGATACTATTCGTAGTCTTAAGAGACAGGGTGATGAGCTACTTTGGAATGCAGCTGATCTTTCACCAACTTTTCAGCGAAGGCTAAAGTTAGTTCTTCAAGGAGGATTAACTCAAGCACAGTCTGGAGCCCTAGCGATGGAAAGCCTAGAGCATACCAAAGCAGCAGAGCAAGCCAAAAGTGCTAAGCACAAGTCACAGAACAGAAGGCAGGTACAGAAAGGAGGAGTACTTTATGCATCTGAGGCTCGTCAAATGGTTCAAAAAAGGCTAGATACTGAGGTGGAAAAGGCTGAAAGGCAATTACGACAGGCTCAAAATGCACTGCAAAAGGATCAGCAAGCAAAGGAGAAGGAGGACCAAGCTCGCCAAAAGGAGGAGGAAGCCAAACAAAAGCTTCTGCTTAAGCAGATGAGAGCATATGTTAAAAAAAGACGTTCCATTCAAGCCTATAAAAAAAAAGTATCTAAGCTAATAGCCACTGGTTTGAAGAAACAGGCAAAGCTCAGGAAACCTACTAAGTCATAATGTCTTAGCAGCTAAACACTTTGTATTTACAGGACTGGCGGGTATCGGACAGGCATAGCATTTAATTAACTCTGTTATACTAAACCCTAGCCCTGAGATCATGTTGTATT